>Ga0163150_10002755_pt1 | contig 26184 bp, 18 predicted proteins | sample OliLakLV19P2IB_FD_148628 | JGI IMG/M metagenome (GOLD analysis project Ga0163150, IMG submission 148628) | Freshwater microbial mat bacterial communities from Lake Vanda, McMurdo Dry Valleys, Antarctica - Oligotrophic Lake LV.19.P2.IB | ecosystem: Environmental > Aquatic > Freshwater > Lake >...
GACCTACGGCGATTTCGCCCGGAATCGGGCGTTCGCGAAGGCCGCCGGAACGAAGCGACTGTTTCTGCATTCGCTCGAAACCAAGTTTGAATATGACTTCGCGGGCCGGCGCCAAACCTTTGGGGCCCGTGCGCCCGTACCGCCGGAGTTCGAGAAGTTCCTTTGACAGGAGCGGCGGAATACGCGGAATGCTTCAGGTCCTTCATTTGCATCCGCGATCCAGCCACGAGTCATGATCCTCCCGAAGACCAACCGCCTCACGCCCGAACAACTCAGTACTGTCACAGCGATTGTGACGGAGTTTGGTTGCAAGATTCAGCCGATCGTTGGCGCCGTGCGGACAATTTATGCGATCGTTGGTGACGAGCGGGATGAACTGATGATCAACCGTCTCGAGGGTCTCGACTATGTCGAGCGGATCGACCGGATTCAGTCGCCGTTCAAGCTGATGGACAAACGCTCCGACCTGGCCAGCCATCGGATCACCCTCGGTGGTGTGACGCTCGGCGAAGAGCTGTTCGTGATCGCCGGCACCTGCACGATCGACCCGAAGAATCCCAATTACTTCTACGAGACGGCGCAGGCGGTGAAGGAGGCCGGGGCGCATATGATCCGCGGCGGCGTGTGGAAACCGCGCACCAATCCGTACACGTTTCAAGGCGACGTAAAGTCGTTGGATATTTTGCTCGAAGGCTCGCGGCGAACCGGATTGCCGGTCGACACGGAGGTGATGGAGGAGTCGCACATCAAGCTGGCACTCGATGCTGGAGTGACCTCGCTCCAGATCGGCGCGCGGAATGCTCTCAACTATTCCTTGCTGCGCGCCGTTGGCCGCGCAGTCGCCGAACGCGATGTGGCGGTCCTGCTCAAACGCAGCATCCACATGGGGCCGATCAGTGAGTTCATTTCGGCCGCCGAGTACATCGCGGCCTTCGGTAATCCGAATATCATTCTGTGTCCCCGCGGCACGGCGCCCACGCTCGACGGCTACCGCAATCACCCCGACGAAAGCATCACGCCGCTCCTGAAAGAGAAGACGTGGGCGCCCGTGGTCGTTGATCCGTCGCATTCGGTGGGCAAAGCCTCGTACGTGCCGGCATGTGCCCTGGCGGCCGTCGCTTATGGCGCGGACGGCTTGTGCATCGAGGCGCACGTCAGCCCGAGCCACGGCATCGGTGACGATCCGAAACAGGCCCTGACACCCGACGTGCTCGCGGATACGATCGCACAGGCGAAAGCGATTTGGGCGATTCGCCGCGGCGTCAAGGTGGCGAGCTGAGTGGTTCAGGGCAGTTGCGATTGCGAGGGCTGAGGTGGAGCGATCGGTTGGGCTTGTCGTGGAGAATACCAAAATAAAAATGCGCCTCAGATCTGTCGCCACGGCGGAAAATCTTCTGCGAGTTCTTTTCAGCGTTGGCACAGCTTTGTGCTCAAGCCCCCAGTGGCTCCGTTGAAGGTCGCGTCACTAACCCCGCGACGGGCACTATTGTCGAGCGCGCGCACGTTCAACGCCCGGCTTGAGTACTATTTGCAGGGAGTCGGCCAGATTACGGTTAGCGCCTTCCGGCGTGATTTCGAAAATTTCTTCGGCAACACCGTCTTTGTACCCTCGGCGGAGTTTCCCGAGGAAAACAGCGCGATGGGCGTGGCTGCTCGCGACACGCAAAAGCGACTCCTGCACCACGTCGTCTACGTCGCGCGCTGCCGGAAATGCCCGGCGAAAATGGCGTGCGCATCATTGTAATGCGTGTGGAGGAATCCCTCCCCATGTTCCTGCCGCCCGATTTGCTTCACGACAGCGTGCTGGTGGCTCGCTGACAGCCCCGATCCCGCTTGCATCTGTGGGTTAATTCTCTTGCGTGCGGCGCAAAGTTCATGCCCCCCGATTCTGAACCATCGCCGAGCGCAAGCCAGACTCTCACGCGTTGGTTTGCAGAAGACGTGCAGTCGCACGAGCCCGCATTGCGGGTGTGGTTGCGAGCACGTTTCCCGTGGTTGCAAGACGCAGAAGATGTGGCGCGGGAGGCGGTCGTGCGGGTCTGGCGCCGCCGGGTGTCAGGCGCTGATGCAATCGAGTCGCCGAAGGCGATGCTCTTTGCGATCGCGCGCAACGCGGCGTTCGACATTGGTCGACGCCGGGCGGTCGCGGATATAAATTCCGTAGCGGAAATTGAGCGGCTGGTCGTCTTGGATGAAGGCGCCGATGTCGCCGAAATTGTCTCTACCCGCGATGAGCTCGAATTTCTCGCGCACGCCTTGCGCCAGTTGCCGGATGGCTGCCGCCAAGTGCTGACGCTCTGCAAGATGTACGGCTACACGCCAAAACAGGTCGCGGCCGAACTCGGCATCTCCGAGCACACCGTGCGCGCGCAGGTGGCGAAAGGGATGCGCCAATGCGCGGCATACCTGCGACACCGCGGCGTGAAAGGCAGGAAGCAATGAAGCCGAGCGCCTCATCTTCCGGACCGAGACACGCTGACGCGACTGAGCAGCAGGCTGCACAGTGGTTGGCGCTCCGCGAAGAGCGCGAGCTGACCGCGAATGAGTCGGCTGCGTTTGCTGCATGGTGCGCAGCTGACGCGCGCCACCAGGCGGCGGTTGATGAACTGGCAGCTGCTTGGCAAACATTCGACCAGTTGCGCGGTTATTCGCGGCTTCCCGGTGCGGTGGTCGACGCTGATTTCTTAACTCGGCGCCAGAAGAGAAGGGTGAACCAGCCCGTGTTCCTTGCGGCCGCGGCTGCGTTCGTTATCGCCGCGGCGTTCTGGTGGCAGGCCCAACCTGCCCCCTACCCAACGATCGCCGCGGAGCCGATCCCGGTGGGGACGGGGCGAACTCTGCAACTGCCGGACGGTTCAACCGTCGAATTTCGCGCTGGCAGCGAAGTGGTGCCTCGATACACGCGGGATGAACGGCGGGTCTGGCTCGTCCGCGGGGAGGCGCATTTCACGGTTTCGAAGGACGCGGCGCGGCCTTTCGTGGTCGAGGCGGACGGGGTTGCCGTACGCGCGGTTGGCACAGCGTTCAACATTCGGCTGGGCGACGCGGCAGTCGAAGTGGTGGTGACCGAGGGGGTCGTGAGCGTGCAGAGCGCACTGGAGACAGCCGCGTCCGAAGGGCCCAACGTTACGGAGGGCCAGAGAGTCGTGATCGAGAAAGCCCCGGACTTGAAACTGCCGCGGCCTCGCGTTGAAACGCTCGCGCCGGCGGAGATTGATCGTGTCCTTGCCTGGCAGACAAGCCGACTTGTGTTCGATGCCGCTCCGCTAAACGAGGTCATCGCTCGATTCAACCGGCACCATTCGAGTCGGATCGTGCTTAAGGATTCGTCGTTGGCTGCACTGCGGATTAGTGGGCGGTTTCACGCTGCGAACGTCGATTCATTTCTGGAGTTGCTCGAACGCGGGTTCGGCATCGCGGTGGAACGCCGCCCGGGAGAGATCGTTCTGCACCGAGCGGTTCGGCGCTGACTCCCGCGAGGCCGAGTAGCCGGCCACCCAGGTGGGCCGGCCGAATTCTGATTTACCAGAATAGGCGTAGCGAAAAATGAGGGGCCGTTCGTCTTAAGGGCGCGATCCTACCCTCCAATCCCCGATGAAATCCCTTGGCTCGCCAGTTTACCGCGGTGTCCAGGCCTGGCTACGTAACCTGTTTGGCGCCGCGAGTCTCGTTATGTTTGGGTTGGCCGTCGCAGCGCCCGTCGGGTCGCCAGTCAAATTCAACCTTCCGGCCGGAGACGCCGCCGTCACGCTGAAGCTGTTCGCCGAACAATCAGGCCAAGAAATCCTCTATCCTCCGGAAGCGGTGAAGGGCGTTCGCACAAACCCTGTCCAAGGCAGATACACGGCCCGTGGAGCGATCGACGCCTTGGTTGCAGGGACCCCGCTCACCGTCATTGAGTCCGCGGCGGGCGCACTCGCCGTGAAGCGAAGCGACCGCGATGTCCGACCGGACGAGGGCACTGGTCCGACTCGCCGGCAATCGACGCCCGCAACTGCATCGGGGGGCGCAGAATCGATCGTCGAACTTTCGCCCTTTCGGGTGCAAGCTGAAGCGGACACGGGCTATCACGCCTCCAGCGCTTTGTCGGGCACGCGCACCAACTCGAAAATCGAGGATCTTGCTTCGTCGATCTCAGTGGTGACCCGGGCAATGCTCGAGGATACCGCCGCCACGGACCTGAACGACATATTTCTTTATGAGGCGAACACGGAGGGCACGGGAAACTTCACCGCGTTCGCGGTCAACCGCGCAGGCGATATCGACGATCGGGTGCAGAGTTCGCCGCAGAGTGCGAATCGTATCCGCGGTCTGGGTTCCGCCAACATGGCGGTGGGTAATTTCGCGACGTCGCTGCCGCTCGACACCTACAACATCGATTCGGCGGAAATCAGCCGTGGCCCCAACTCGAATCTCTTTGGCCTCGGGGGCAGCGGGGGCACCGTCAACCTGAACGCCGCCATCGCACGGTTGGACCGCGCTTCGGCCCGGATGCAGCTGACGGCCGACAGCTACGGCGGCCGACGCAGCAGTCTAGACCTCAATCGGCCGCTGTTGAAAGATCGTCTGGGCCTCCGGGTGATGGGAGTGTACGACGCGAAAGGCTTCGAACGGAAACCTTCGGCCGACCGCACCCGCCGGCTCACGGGAACCCTCACGTTCAAACCCTTCCCCACAACCACCATCCGCGGCACCTACGAGACGTACAACAATTGGGCGCGACGCCCCAACTTCAGCACGCCGCGCGACACCGTGACCTCCTGGCGCGCGGCCGGCAGTCCGACTTGGGATCCGGTCACGTTTCGACCGCGGATCAATGGCGTGCAAGGCGCGCCGATTCGGCAAAATGTGGAAGCGACCGCTCTCCCCGCGGGATTAATGACGCCGGACTTTCCGACCCGCCCAGGCATCTATATTGACGACGGAAAGCTGCAGTTATGGATGGTAAACCGGTTGACCAGCGGGGCGAATCCCAACTCGCCCAACACCGACCTGCGTTACCTCTACAACGCCTCAGACATTCAGAAGAGTCGCACGGTGTCGCAGCCGCTTTTCACGATGGTGGGCATCTCCGATCGCTCGCTCTATGATTGGGAATCAATCAACTTTGTCGCCTCGAACTGGAGCTCCCGCCAGGCGGATACGTACCGCATTGAAGTTGAACAGTCTCTGCTCAATACTCCGCGACATAAACTGGACGCCCAGGTGGCATGGTATTTCGAGGAAGGAGATGCCTATAACCGTAATCACATTAGTGGCGCAGCGCCCGTCTATATCGATGTCAACGAACGTTTGCTCGATGGGGTTGCCAATCCGTTCTTTCTCAGACCGTTCATCTCCGCCTCCATCCCGACCACTCGACGCACGCCATCGCGCATCGACGATATCCGGGCGCAGCTTTTCTATGAGCTGAATTTCACCCGCGAAAAAAGCAGGCTGGCCTGGCTGGGACGGCACCGGGCGATGGGTTACGCCGAAGGGCGTTTTACCAAGAGCGGCCTGCTCACGAACCGCGAGGTGGTACTCTCCGACCATCTTTGGATAACTCCCTCCAATCGGGCCAACGGCGCTGCTGCCGGCACGGCCACCTATAAATATTATTTGGGCGACAACCAGGGGCACAACGTCGAATCCGCTCCCCCGCTCTCGGGCACTGCGGGCACCTTTCCCTTGCGCTACGCGACCTTCGCCGGTACGGCCAACCAGACTTGGGTGAACGAAAACGCCTTGATCGGCGACACGCCATACCAGGGCAACTACTCCGCCCAGCAGGTTCGCACCCAGGGGATGATACTGCAAAGTTTCTGGTGGCAAGACCGGATCGTGACGATGGTGGGCACACGCACGGACCGCAGTCGCAGTCGCAGCGCGAACGTGGCTCGCCTTGATCCCGTGACGGGCCTCACAGACGTTTCCGAGAGCAACGGGGGTTGGGGCAGTTGGCTGGAGCGCCGGGGCACGACCGCGACCCAAGGTCTGGTCGTTAAACCCGTGCGGTCCGTCAGCCTGTTCTACAACCAGTCCGACAGCTTCCAGCCGCAATCCACAGTTAGGAACCTGTTCGGGGAGTTCCTGCCCAACACCACCGGAAAGGGACGGGATTACGGTTTCAATGTCAGTCTGCTGGGCGGCAAGCTGGTGGCGCGGATCAGCCAGTATGAAACACGCGAAAACAACGCGCGCACTGGAGATTCCGGGATCATCGCGGACCGGATTAACAACATGGAGGCGCGCAACAGCACGTGGAATATGCTAGATTGGGCGCGTGATGTCGTGACTCGCCGATTTCAAACCCAAGGCGTCGCCGCGAGCGAGGCCCAGATTCGCGCCGAGACGTCCAGGATGGTCGGCATGGATTACAACTTTTTGGACAATCTCAGTACCGACGCGGCGGTCGGTGAGTCGCAGGACTTCACTTCGCGCGGCAAGGAGTTCGACATCACATACAATCCGACCGCATCGTGGCGCGTCCGGCTGACCGCCGCCCAACAGAAGACGTTCGATGCCGCGTTGGCCTCAAGCATTCAGGCCTACATCACCCAACGCATGCCCACCTGGACGACTCTGAAGGACGACCAGGGCAACCTCTGGTGGAATGTCCCAAATGTCGTCGAATGGTGGAACAACAGCGTCTACACGCCGCTAGCCGCGGCGAAGGCCAATCAGGGCAAGCCCCGGAACCAAGTGAGAGAGTGGCGCTGGGCGCTTACCAACAACTACAGCTTCACGACGGGTCGGCTGGCTGGCATGGGTGTGGGGGGCGCCGTGCGTTGGGAAGATAGGGCGGCACTCGGGTTCCTTGGCAGCCCGGATCGAGATGGAATTATCCGTGAGCTGGATCGCAACCGGCCCGTGTGGGACAAGGCGCGCGCGTATTATGATTTCTGGGTTTCATACAAGCTCCGGCTGTTTCAGGACAAGGTCTCGGCCCGCGTCCAATTGAACTGTCGCAATGCTTTCGAGGGCGGACGACTCCAGGTGGTTGGCGTCAATCCCGACGCGACGCCCTATAATTTCCGAATCATCGATCCGCGGCAGTGGATCCTGAACGTGGCGTTTGATCTGTGATGCGTCCGAGGGGCGCGTGCTGAATGGAGACGGAAACCGGAAAAAAGCTCGGGTGGACGCGCCGCGAATTTGTGCGCTCGGCCGCGGGTATCGCAAGCGCGGCCATGCTGGGCCGTGCGTCGGTAAATGGGGCCGCCGCGCCCCTGCCGGGCCCGATGCCGGAGCAGGATATCCTCGCCCAAGTGAACCCGGTTCGACCCCTCCGGGCCGGCAATATCCCGGCCGATTTTGCGCGGCGGCTCGGCGCGGCGCACGTCGGGGGCCGCTATCATTTTACAGCCAAACCGTTCCTGATCGAAGGCGCGGAGCGGGTGCACCAACTCGGACTCGGCGGAATCAAGCTCTGGTTCAGCAATGTCGAACGAAGCTACTGGTTTAATTCGGAGTGGAATCTCCCTGACGCGTACACGTTCACCGAGCTGGCTCGGCACCCTTATTTCGTCGCAGCCTTTGCCCTGCCATTTTCCGTCATCGCGTTGGAGCTATCCTCAGCCCGCCGGACGGGCGGAGCGGCGGACTTGATCAATCCCAACTACGACCCCACCGCGGACGAAACTCAAATCTACGAGCTCACGCGGCATCTGTTGCGAACATACCGGGAGCGCGATGTCACGTTCCTGCTTCAGAATTGGGAGGGTGACTGGATGTTTCGGGGTTCTGCGCAGGGAGGGTGGATGCGGGGGGAGTATCCGAAGCTCGAACAACGAGTCACCGGATTCAGCCGGTGGTTTGGCGCGCGGCAACGTGGCGTGGAGCGCGCCAGGGCGGAGGTTTCGGATACCCGCTGCCGGGTGCTTCACGCGGTCGAAGTGAACCGGGTGTTTGATTTGCTCAAAGGGATCCCGACCGTCACGACCCATGTGCTTCCGCACATTCGGCCCGACCTGATTTCGTGGTCCTGTTACGACGGGCTGAACACCGGGGCGCGCAATGGCGAAAAGGCAGCCATCGGAATCTGGCGGGGGCTGGACATGATCCAGCATCACGCACGCACGACCCAGCAGGACAGTACGGGCAAGCCGGCGGTCTATATAGGCGAACTCGGTTTTCCCGAAAACGTCACCACTCCCGCTGCTGCCGTGGAGATGATGGACGGCGCGCTAGGCGCCCTCATGGCGCGGCAGATTCCGTACATCCTCTACTGGGAGCTTTACTGCAACGAGCGAAAGGACGGGATAAAGCGCAAGCCCGTCGCCTCGGAAAACGCCGAGGAGTTGCGCGGGTTTTGGCTGGTCCGACCTGACGGGTCCACCGGGGCGGTGGGAGAATACTTGGCGCGGTTGCTCCGGCACGCTGGAGGGCGCCTGCCGCCCTGATGCGCACGACGCCCAGAACGCACCCGCACCCTTTGACCTCTCTCGCGCTCACGCCGACTCTACTTTCCATGTCCACGCCGCTTCCCTCTTCGACCACTACGCGCCGCCGATTCCTCCAGCATGGCGCCATGCTCGTGACCGTCCCGCTAATCCTGCCCAGCCGGGTATGGGCGCAGGAAACTGCGCCAAGCCGACGGCTCACTGTCGGGTTGATCGGCATGGGCAAGCAGATGCGGGGGCACCTCAACAACCTGCTCCAATATAATGACGTCGAAGTGGTGGCGGTTTGTGATGTCGACACGACGCGCCGGGAGCATGCGAAAAGGAGAACGGAGGAAGTCTATGCGGTGAAGTCCGGCGGAACCTACAAGGGTTGCGCGGCGTATAATGACTTTCGAGAACTTCTCGCCCGCGTCGATATTGACGCGGTCTTCATTGCGACGCCGGATCACTGGCACGCGTTCATCGCGCTCGCGGCGGTGCGGGCCGGCAAACATGTATATTGCGAGAAGCCGCTGACCCATAACGTGCACGAGGCGATCGAGTTGGTGAAGGCGGTGCGCAAGACCGACCGCGTTTTCCAGGTCGGCTCGCAGCAGCGCTCATCGAAAGAATTCCGAGTCGCGGCCGAGTTGGTTCGCAACGGGGTGATCGGGCGAGTTGATTCGGTGCGGATCGCGATCGGTGGGCCACCCACGGCCTACAAGGCGCCGTCTCCGAGCGAGCCCGTCGAGCCTGGTCTCGACTGGGACCTCTGGTGTGGGCCGGGTCCGCTCGTGGAATACAGTCCCGCCCTCAGTCCGCGCGGACTTCATGATCATTTTCCGGCCTGGCGCTCGACGTGGGAGTTCGGCGGGGGCGCAATCATGGATTGGGGCGCGCACCATATCGACATCGCGCAATGGGCGCTGAACAGGGACGGCAGTGGCCCGGTGGAGGTGCGTGCACCCCGGAATCCGAAGGAGAAACGCGGCGGGCAGCTCGTGTACTCCGACGGGACCGTGTTGACGCACATGAACGGGCGCGGGGTGTCATTCTATGGCACGGAAGGTGAGGTGCACGTGAACCGCGGCCGGTTCGAATTCCTGCTGGGCGACAAGATCGTTCACAAGTTCTGGGACAAGCAAGTCGACAAGGCGACCTCAATGGAACGAGAGGTGACGCTCACCGAGCGTGAGTTTCTATCGGACGCCAAGGTGAAACTTTATGTGAGCAAGAATCATCACCAGGATTTTTTCGATGCGGTGCGTGCCGGCCGCCGGCCGATCTGCGACGTCGAGGTGGGGGCCAGCTCGGTGATTTCGTGTCACCTGTTGAACTTGGCGTATCGTTACAGCGCCAATTTCACTTGGAATCCGGCGAGGAAGCGATTCGGACGCGGTGGCGAGCCGAAGTGGCTCACCCGATCGTGTCGCGCGCCATGGAAAATTGCCTGAGACGCTCTTGGTAATGGATCGGCCCCCTCAACTCTATCATTCAACACCTCATGACAAAGTCACGATTGCTCCCGGTCATTATGACGGCCCTCACTCTCAGTTTGTCCTCGGTGTACGCCGAGGACAAACTGAGGGCCCTGATCATCGATGGGCAGAACAACCACGATTGGAAGGCTACGACGCCGGCGCTGAAGGCGATTCTCGAGGACTGCGGACGATTCGTCGTGGACGTGACCACTACGCCAGCATCAGCACCGGCGGCGCCGAAATTGGCGAAGGACGCGACATCGCACCAGCAGGCGTCACATCAATCCGAAATGGCAGAATGGAAGGCGAAACGCGCCGCATTTGAGCAGACAAACGTGGTCGCTTGGGGGCAATGGCTCCCCGATTTCACGAAGTACGACGTCGTAGTGATGAACTACAATGGTACTCGCTGGCCCGATGACGTGCGCAGCCGGTTTGTTCAGTACGTCAAGGGTGGCGGCGGCCTTGTGATCTTCCATGCCGCAAACAATTCGTTTCCCGACTGGCCCGAATACAACGAGATGATCGGCGTGGGTGGATGGGGTGGGCGTAATGAAAAGTCGGGCCCCATGATTCGCTGGCGCGCCGGCACGGTAGTGCGCGACGAGACGCCCGGGCCGGGTGGAACTCACGGGCCGGCGCACGAGTTTGTGGTCGAAATCCGGAATTCCGAGCATCCCATCACAAAGGGGCTGCCGGTTCGTTGGCGGCATGCGGTTGACGAACTCTACTCGAAGCTGCGTGGTCCGGCGAACAATCTAACCGTGCTCGCCACCGCTTTTGCCGACCCCAGCATGAAGGGCACGGGCGAGCATGAACCCCTGCTCATGACTGTGACGTATGGAAAGGGTCGGGTCTTCCATGACGCGCTAGGCCACGGGCCGAAGTCGATGGTCGATGTGGGGTTCATCAACACGCTGCAGCGCGGTGCGGAGTGGGCGGCGACAGGTACTGTCACGCTGCCCGCCCCCCCGCCGGAAAGCTTTTCGACTGAGCGCGTGATCACGCGGGGCGCCGAGGAAAAGCGGGCCACGGTTGAACGGGCCCGGGCGGGTACAAGCCGCGCGGACAAGCCGAACATCATCGTCGTGCTCACCGATGACGTTGGATACGGCGACATCGGACCATTTGGCTCGAAACTCAACCGGACGCCCAACTTGGATCGAATGGCCACGCAGGGAATGAAGCTGACGAACTTCTATTGTGCGCCGGTCTGCAGCGCGTCGCGCGCACAATTGTTGACCGGCTCGTATGCAAAACGGGTATCTGTGGGCCTATATTTTCCGGCGAGTGCCACCGGCATGAATCCGCAGGATCACACGATTGCGGAGCTGCTGAAACCGCAGGGCTATGCCACGATGATCGTGGGCAAGTGGCATCTTGGCGACCAACCGGAATTTCTCCCGACCAGGCAGGGGTTCGATCATTTCTTCGGGCTGCCGTATTCGAACGACATGGGCGAAAGGAAGCCGCCGGCCCAGTACCGCCCACCGCTGCCTCTGGTCCGGGATGAGAAGGTCATTGAAGCGCCGCCAGACCAGGACGAACTCACACGGCGGTTCACGGATGAAAGCATCAATTTTATCAAGACGAACCGCGAGCGCCCCTTTTTTCTGTATCTGGCCCACATCGGAACACATGTGCCGCTACACGCTGGACCGGCATTCAAAGGGAAATCTGAAAACGGCTCGTACGGGGACTGGGTGGAGGAACTTGACTGGAGTGTGGGCCGGCTTCTCGCCACGCTGGAGGAACTGGATCTCGATCGTAATACCCTGGTAGTTTTCACGAGCGACAACGGGCCCTGGCTATCGAAGGGCAAGAATGGCGGGACGGCGGGACCCTTGCGCGGCGGGAAATTCACGACGTGGGAGGGCGGAGTGCGCACCCCGACGATCGCGTGGTGGCCCGGCAGGATACCGGCCGGAACTGTTTGCGAGGCCGCATTGGGCGAAATCGATCTATTGCCGACGGTGGCGGGCCTGGCAGGTGCGAAGGTGGCGGCGGACCGAGTGCTCGATGGGAAGGACATCTGGCCCGTTCTGTCGGGCCGGTCGAAGCAATCGCCGCATGCGGCGCTATACTATTTCGGAGGAGATAAGCTGGAGGCGGTGCGTTCCGGCCCATGGAAGATTGCGATTGCTCCGCAGGGCGAAGGTCCGGATGGCGACCCCCGCCGGGTGGCCGCGACCCGCGAGCAGCCGCGGCTATACAATTTGGACGATGACGAAGCCGAGACAACGGATGTTGCCGCGAAATACCCGGAAGTGGTCCGGAGTTTTCAGCCCATGATTGACGCGATGGACAAAGATTTGGGGATTAGCGGAAAGGGCCCCGGTGTTCGGCCAGCCGGTCGCGTCGACGCCCCGAAGCCCTTACAGCTCTCCCCCGGCGATTAACGCGAACAATTCCGCACTCGGATTGCGGACGAGCACATTGATTCCCGCTCTCCCCGTCGGCACCTGCAGGAATGCGCTACAGAGCGGCGCGTCGTGCGGGGGCGGCAACGGTAACCGAGCGCTGAGTTGATGGGCGCGAAGATTCGACTCGTTTCTTTGCTTCAAGTGGACTCTCACGGGCGGTGAAGTCGGACGATGACGTACGGTGCTTCCAAAGCGAGGTCAGGCCATTGCACGCCTTCGCCCGCGCGGTCGGTGGCCTCGACGAAATACATGAAATCCCACTGCGGCACCAGGAAGTCGCCGGCCACGGTCGCGGTGAGGCCGGCCGCGAGGTGCGGTCCGGCGGCGCCGAAGCGGCGGGCAAACTCGCGTTGGCCAATATCGGCGGCGCTGGCGGGATTGTATCCGCCGCGGCCCCACACTTGATAGAAGTGCCAGTAGCGTTCGAATTCGTAATCGTAGTAGCGGTATTTTGCCGGCAGCAGATCGAAGACCGGCATAGTGGGCCGCTGGGCCTCCATCTTGGTCGCGAGCGGTTCCTGCACATCCCAGTTCGGGCTTTGATACAGCGCAGTGCCGACTGAGTAACGCCGCACAAACTCGGGATCGCCCCAGAGGAACACGCGGGTGGTGCCGCCGTTCCAGAGGCGCCAGCTGATTTGGTAGCGCTGCGGGTAATGGAGCAGGTCGGCGTAACCGTGGCGGCGGTCCTTCTGGTTGGGCGGGTTGACGTGGGTCGGGTGAAAGGGGAGGCCCATCTGCTCCATCCAGTGTTTCGTCTCGACGCGCAGATTCACGCCAGCGGCGAGAGCGGCGGCGATCACGCTGTCGGGCGTGCCCTTGCCCCGGGCTTCCATGAGGAGGCCAGGGCGTTCCTTTTGCACGTGGACGAACACGGCGCCCCAGAACGCATTAATCTCCGAACGCTTGAGGCCCGATTCCTCGTGGACGCGGAATTGCAGGCCATCGAGCGCGGGGACGCGGGCGAGCAGTTCCTTCAGTGAGGCGAGGGTATAGGCGCTGAGGTTTTCTGCGGTGACGCCCTGGACCGTGTTCGGCATCGGGCGGCCGGCGTAGTCGCCGGCCCACTCGATTCCGCCGTTCTGCACGCCGCCGCGGAAAATGTGGTCCCATAGGCCGAGGCTCACCTGCAAGCCGCGCTCGTGGGCGAGCTCGATCAGGCGGTTGAGCGCGGCAAGGTTGCGCCGCTGCTGCGCAGGCGTGAGGTCGTGCATGCGCACGCCCTCGAAGCCCGGCGTGTTGAAAAAATACGGGTAGGCGGGAGCCATGAAGCCGCCGGTTTCGTAGCCGAAAACGATGAGGAATCGGTTGAAACGGCTCGCCGCGAGCAGATCAAAGTAGCGCGTCCAGTATGCTTCGTCGTAGAAGCGGCTTTCCCAGTAAGCGCGGTTCATCGTGTAGACAGAGAGCGAGCGGTCGCGCACGGCAGGTTGCTCGGTCAGGTCGCGTATTTCCGCGAAGGGTTCTCGATCATCGGCGGCCCAGCCGACGCGGTCGGCGGTGTCGAGGAGCGCATACATGAGTCCGCGATCATCGGCGGCGCGGAGCAGGACACGGTCGGCGTTGCGCTGGATTAAGAGCGATTCGGGGATGGCCAGCCCGGCGTCGGGTTGCACGTGCGCCCCGAGCTGGCGCGGATGCGTGGCGGCGGCGGAGGAAGACACGCGTTCGACCTGCCAGCCGCGGGCTTGCAGAGCTGCGGTGAGCCGGGTCAGGCCGTGTTGCGTGGCGCGGCCGGGCGCGGGATCGGTGATCAGCGAAAGGGTGCGAGCGGGTTCGGCGGCGGAGAGAAGGCTGGCGACTCCGAGGACGAGGCCGGCGGCGAGACGGCGGGCGAGGGTTTTCATTTTCGAGGGGTCCGACACTCCGAAGTTCGTTTCGGCCCGTTTGGCGGCAGGGGATTAAAGCGGCGGAATGCGCCGCCGCTGCCGGTGGAGATGATTATTTTCCGAAACCAGCCTCGGTGGGTGAGCGTTCGATCGCGGTTTGGTCAATCTGGCCGCGCTGCCAGCTTTCGGCGATCGTAATGTCGTCCGCGACGTCCTTGGTTTGCGCTGGGATGTCGACCAAACCCGCGCGGTTGTAGAGCACGGGCTGGAGGTATTGGCGCGTGTAGGCGGCGGAATAATTTTTCCAGTGTGCGAGAGCTTGGTTGAGGTGTTGTAACGCCGAGGCTTTTTGCGGCTCCTCGCCGGTCTTATCGAAAAGAGCGAGGTCGCAGGCGCCGCGGATCTTTGCGGAATCGCGCGGCTGTGATCCGGTCGAAGGTCGAGGCGGGAAGATCGGGCTCGTAGGCGAGGCGGCCCCACAGCGCGAAGGAGAGCCATTGTTTCTGCATCACGGTCTGGCGAGGCGTGCTTGCCTCCTTCGAAAGAAAGTCGCGGCCCCACACGGAGCCGTCCGCGCCCATATAGAAACCGGCGATCTTGTCCTCCCCGGGTATGGCCTTGATGAAGGCGCGTGCATAATCCAGGTCGGCTTAGCGGAAGCTGTAAAGGTCGTCGTTGCGCACGGTCAGCCAGCATCGCGTGCCTAAGCTTGAAGAACTGCGGGAAAAATATCGCTGCGATGACGACGATGACGCCGGCCATATGCTTCGTCTCGCTAGCGAACGCTCAGCGTTCGCGGGTTGGCGGGAACGGGCGTAATTGAAAGTGAAGTCAGATGAGAGAAGGCAGGCGTGGTGGCACAGGCATTCCTGCCTGTGTTTCCTGCCTGGGTGGTTTGAGCACCGGGCCAGAGTCCAAGCCACAGACAGGAATGTCCGTGCCACCGCGGACTGACTTCACTTGCAATGATGCTTCGACGGATGGCGGCGCTTCGCGGTTTGTTACGGCGTGACTTCATGGGAGCCGTCAGACTTTGGCTTTCGCAGCTACACGCCCAAGCGACCGCTGCTTGCCTCGAGACCCCGGCAACCGCTCATACGTTTTTGGGGTGAATTTCTTCGCGAAAGTCCGCGGGGCCTTTCCGGTTGATTCAAGTTGAGCTGTTGTGCAAACAGTCGTCCGCTGCGCCGCACTTCGGTCGTCGTCTTGTGCAATTTTGGAACGGGGCCAGCTGCCTGGAATTAAATCCGCTCCCCCGCAGCGGCTACTGGATCAGCGCGGCAGCCGAAGAATCTCGATCATCTTTCGGCCGATCGCCCGCCGCCGCTCCAAGCAGACGCTGCCGATGGCAGGCGAGCAGGCGTTTTTCTCGACGAGGTAAAACACACCACAGTCGATCGCCGTTCGAAAATCCAGGCCGTCGGCACCGTTCAACAACACCTGCCATGGCTGCGTGTTTGCAGCCGGCGGTTTCTTCGAGCCATAAAGCACGTTCACGCGCAGGAACTCCGAATCCTGGCAATCCTCCTCACACGAAATGACCACGGCGGGATGCGCGTCGCGGTCCTTCGAATTGATTCGCACCCGAACGACGTCCCATTGGTGCATATCAGCGAACCGGAGCGACACTGGAGGCGGCATGATTCGCCACCTCGTAGCCGGAGGGCCGGCGGCGAAAAAAGCCAATCGGTCGCTCTGGGATCGGTTCAGGGACGACGAATTCGGTCAACTGCACCATCCTGTCACCTTTGCGAATGACTACTGCCTCGCCGCGGAGCGCTCGGTCGATGAGGCGACCCATTCTAGGCTTTGCCTTCGAAAGCGTGAGAATTTCCATGGACTCGAATCTAGGCCTACTATCGGGCCTGTCAACAGGACCATTCTCGACGCCCAGACCCCTGCTAGCGGTAAAACGCGCCGAGGCCTACTTCTCTCGGTAGTCGGTCCGCTGGCAACCACTCACAGCAAACTAAGCTGCGAATCGTCGGCCGGTGTGACCGTGATCTTCTTCTTTGGTTTGGCCTGCGGCGCCGGCAGGGAAACGGTGGCGTCGTCGCTCTCCAGTTTCGCGAGGATCGTTTTTGCCCGATCGATCACGCTGAGCGGAAGGCCCGCCAATCGCGCCACCTGGATGCCGTAGCTGCGATCGGCCGCCCCGGGGATGACGCGGCGGACGAAGACGATCTCGTCGTTCCATTCCTTGACGGCGACGGAGAAGTTGCGGAGTCGCAGCAGGTGTTTGTCGAGCTGCGTCAGTTCCTGGTAATGCGTGGCAAACAGCGTCCGGGGCCCACGCTCGACGGAACGATGGAGGTGTTCAACGACCGCCCACGCGATCGACAGACCGTCGTACGTCGAGGTGCCGCGGCCGATCTCGTCGAGAATGATGAGCGAGCGGTCCGTGGCGTTGTTGAGGATGTTCGCGGTTTCAGCTATCGTGACCATTTCCGACGCCATATCCTCGCGCATGTCTAATCGAGCAGTTGGGTGCGAGATCGCTTCAAAGTCATTTCGAGCGATTTCATGCCCTGCTCGTCGGTCACAATAAAATTGTTCGCGAAGCAGTTGAACCGACCTGCTTGGCTGTGGGGGATCGGTGATCGGGCTCGCGTCAGGCCCGGGCCGCTTCGAGCCGTTCGAAGTCTTGTTCGTCACCGCTTTCAAGCCAATCCTCGCGTTCTTCGTCCTGGAGATGGGTCTGCTCGCGGCGCAACGCATCCCGGACCTCCGCCAATCCGCCAACGAAGTATGCTGACCCGCGCAACACGCCATGTAACAGGCGCTCGGCGCTGCCGTCGCGAAACTTGGCGGCCGCATCGTCCGCGCTCATCCTTTCCAGACAAAAGTGAAACACGGCTTCATCGCCTCGCAGAAGCACGGCATGGAGGTGATCTCGACCATCGATCCCGACGCTCCGCTCATCGTGGCCGAGGCGGTGAGGCAGTATACCGCGGGCGATTCTCGCGGGCCTGCGCGCCGGTCAGTTGTTTTCTTTCTCCTTCGGAGCCGTGCCGGCCCAGTCCTTTCCCATGCAATCCTTCCACCAAGCTCGCCAGGCCGCGTCCATTTGCTTGACGAGGTCCGGCCGCTTCGCGGCCAGATCGCGGGTCTCCGTGCGATCCGTCGCCAGGTCATACAACTCCCATGCCGCCCCCTGACGCACGAGCTTCCATTGGCCGTCGCGGATGGCGGTGCCTCGGCCGAATTGGAAAAACAGCGGGCGCGGACGCGCGACCGCCTGCCCCGCGAAGGCAGGGAGCAAGCTCACCCCGTCCGGCGGAGGAACCTTCGCCGCTTTCGCCCCGCCGGGATATTTCGCCCCGCTCACGGCCAAGACGGTGGGCATAATGTCAATGAGGTGGACAGGCTCGCGATTCCAGCCGGGTTGCGGCTTGAGGCCCGCGGGCCAGTGCACCACCAAGGGCGTGGCTATCCCACCCTCGAAGCTGTCTTGCTTCCATTTGCGCAAAGGCGTGTTGCCCACCGATGCCCAGTTCTGGCCGTAGCTCACATAACTCGCCACGCTGCCCAGCGGGGCGTTGGGATCGACGTTGTTGACCTTGGGGCTCTCCGCACAGGCCCCGTTATCCGCCAGAAAAAGAATCAGAGTGTTGTCGAGTTTGCCCTGCTCTTCCAGTCGCTGCAGCACCCGCCCGATGTTTTGGTCCACCCGATCAACCATGGCGGCATAAATCTCCATCTGCCTCGCTTCCTGCGTGCGCTCGTCCGGCGAAAGGTCGCCCCATTTAACTCCACTCTTTCGCCCGTATTCCATCGGCGGCAGGGGCGAGGTTTTCGGATCCACCAAACCCAGCTTGATCTGACGCTCATAACGGGCCTGGCGGACCGCCTCATAGCCGCCGTCGTAGACGCCCTTGTATTTGGCAATATCCTCCGGCCAGGCCTGCAGCGGCCAGTGCGGGGCCGTGTATGCCAGATAAAGCAGGAAAGGTTTATCAGTCTTCTTATACTCATTCAGCCATACCAGCGCCCGATCGGTAAAGGCATCGGTGTCGTAAAACCGGGGATCCTCCGGGATGAAATCGTTCACTTCCTGGCCGTCGAGCGACCAGCGGTTCGCGTCGCTTTTGAACGCCGGCGCGGGCTGGCCCGGGGCGGCTTTGCTGCCCGGATTAAAGTGGTTCTGCGCGCCACCGAGCAGGCCGTAGAAGCGGTCGTAGCCCCGCGACACGGGGTTGAACCGGGCGTGGTGCTTGCCCGACCAAAGCGTATGGTAACCCGCCGGCCGCAGCACTTCGCCCAGCGTCGCGGTGTTGGAAAAATCCCGATCCGTGCGTTGGAAATACACTCCGGTCTGCAGACAGGCGCGCGTGGGGTAGCATTTCGCGGTGTTATACATTTCCGCGAACTTCATCCCGTTGGCCGCGAGGCGATCGATATTAGGCGTGCGGACCTCGCCGCCGTAACAGCCGATGTCCGAGTAGCCCATGTCATCCACCAAAATGATCAGGATGTTGGGCGGCGTGGCCGCGCTCGAACCCGGTGCAAGCATGAGCCCCGCTGCAAGCAGGAAGAAATGGAATCGAAGAGGCATGGTCTTTGGTCGCGAGTGGGATGATCCCGGTCAATCGAGTTTGACCACCCAGATATTTCTAAACTGCACCGGATTGCCGTGGTCTTGCAGAACGATCGGCCCGCGGGCCGTCTCTTTTCCACCCCCGGTGGGCTTGGGCACGGCGACTTCGTTGTGGATCAAAATGCCGTTCAGCCACACGGTCATTCGGGCGTCGGTGGTCTTGTTTCCTTCGGGCGAAAAGCGTGGCGCCTTGAACTCGATATCATACGTTTGCCAGAGGCCGGCGGGATATCCGGCGTTACAATCCGGTTCGCGAACCTTGTAGATGCCACCGCATTCATTGTCCCGGCCATAGAGTCCGAAGCTGTCGAGGATCTGCGTCTCATAGATCCCGAGATGGATGATGCCACTATTGGAGCGTCCCTGTCCGGTGGCGTCAGGTTTGTGCGCGAGCTTGAACTCCAGGTGCAGGCGGTAGTCGCCAAAGTTATCCTTCGTCCGCAGGTCCTGCTTGTTCTTTTTTCCCTCGCGCTGAGATACGACTTCGAGAGCACCCGCATCGGTGATGATCCACTGAATGGAGTCCGTCGGAGCCTGCTTGGATTCCCAGGCCTTCAGGTGGCTACCATCGAAGAGGACCGCGCCGCCGGCCGGTGCCTCCGCTCCCAACGTGGGTGAGGGCCGGAAAGGAATTTTCCGCAGCGAGTAGGTGCCGCTTTTCGCGCCCGCAATCGTCCCCTTCAACTCGCTGCCTCTGGCTCGCCCGCTCCAGTGCACGGCATTGTTCGGCAGTTCCCCTTGCGCGGACGCAGCGACAGTCGGCGTTCCGCTGCGGTCGCTTTCCACAACCAGTTCATCGCTTTGAACCATGCCGTTGAGAACACCGAGAGCCGGTTTTCGCGAATCCGCTTCCGTGCGAAAAGCGACCTCATACCGATTTTTGTAGGCGATCACGGTCGCGTGCAGCGGCGATTCTGTCGCGTTGGACTTCAAGGTGCCAGACCAGTTTCCGGTATAAGGATCAGAGACTGTTCCGAACTCGGCGGCGGGCAAAATGCGAGTGAGAGTCAGGCAGAGCGCGAGAGTCCAAGGGTGGATTCGATTCATCGACTAAGTTGTGGAGCGACGTCAGGCCAAGGTGTAATAGTGAGCCCATTCCGCGCGTGGCTTTGCCCCGGCAAGCAGGAAGTTGGCTTCCTCGTTGCCGATGAACCGCTTCGTCTTCGGATCGAAGCTCAGGTCTACGTTCAAGTATTCCGCAATCATACCCAGGTTCAACACCTGGGTCAGTTCGCCGCTCACGCTGAAGGGCGAAGTGGTCGTAGTGTTGCCCAAGCAGGCCTGCACAAAGCTGGTGCCATGGGAGTATTCCGGCTTCGGCGCTTTGATGGCATCCCATTTTTCCAGCATGATTTTCCGGGGATAGATTCGTGAAACATCGCCGTGGTGGCCGCGCATGATCACGTAGTCGCCTTGCTTCCGATGGAGGAGCGTTCCGGCCTCACCCAACGCGGGTAGTCTGACGGATTCGTCCTCCTGGATGTCGCCGTATTTTTCGTCGAACACGGGATGGCAGTCCGCCCCCGCCTTCCACATCAGCTCCACAGCGGGCGCACCCGGGCCTCTGGCCGCGAACTGAAACCGAATGTGCGAAGTCAGGGGAAAAATCACTTTGTTATAGTCATCCAAACGAACCGGCGACACCGCCGTGGGCAGGCCCAGGTTCAAGTAGTGATGCACGAAATCGATGATATGGCAGCCCCAGTCTCCGAACATGCCACAGCCGTAATCGTGAAAGGCGCGCCAACCGAACGGGTGATAAAGAGAGTTGTAGGGCCGAACGGGTTGGGGCCCGCACCAGACTTTCCAATCGGAAAATGAGTCCGGCACTTTCTCCTCGGGTGGATAGGCGGAGATGCGCTTTTCGGGCTGCATGAACCACAGCGACGGTTCCTTCCAGGCGTCGATCTTGTAGACATCGGCGGTCAAACCTGCCGCCACCAATTGCTGAAATTGGGCGGCGCCCGACGAGGTATGCCCCTGGTTCCCCATCTGCGTCACCACCTTAAATTTCTTTTCGGCCCGCATCAGAATCTCAGCTTCCGCGAACGTATGCGTCAGCGGTTTTTCCACATAAACATGCTTGCCCATCGCCATAGCGTGGATGGCTGCGACAAAGTGATTGTGATCGGGGATGACGACGCTGACGGCGTCGATATCCTTGCCCATCTTGTCCAGCATCACCCGGAAGTCGCTGAAGCGAGGCACGTCGGGCCACGTTTCCAGATTGCCCTCGATTTTTCGCGAACCGCCAAAATCCACATCGCAGAACGCCACTGGCACCGCATGCCCGTCACTGGTCAGGCTCGGGATGGTGCCGGCCGCCCGCCCTCCGACGCCGATGCACCCGAGGTTGACGCGCCGACTGGGCGGCAGGGCAGGATTCGTGGCCGCGCGGGCCGCCGTCAGGTAGGCCGGAATCAACGTAAATCCGAGGGCCGAGACCGCGGATTTGCGGATGAAGTCGCGACGCGAACGGTGATGGACGTGTCTCATTAGGTGATAACTGTTCGGGCTGTCGGTTGTCGTCCCAGCTGTATTCAGTCCAAATCTGATTCTGTCTTCGGGATGATTTTGCCCTCAAAGTCGACATTGCTGTAGGTCCTGAACTGCCACTTCTTCGGATCGAAGGCCGGGTTGAGCACGGGCATCTGGGCGCCGGTTTCTTTGAGCCAGGCGTGGAGCTTTTTCTTCAGCTCGGCGGTTTTCTCCGGCAGGGCCGCAGCGAGATTGCGCGTTTCCGAGATGTCGTCCCGGATCCGGTAGAGTTCGTACCGGTCGCCCGGGATGATCTTCTTGAAATCATCCTCCCGCACGGAATCCCCGTGGAAGTAAATGAGCTTGTAGTCATCGGTGCGGATCAGGCTGCTGGGGGTCTTGTTGTAATGAGGAATATAAAGGGGGAGGTGCATGTAGAGTGCCTCGCGCTCGAAGCCACCGCGTCCGTCCATGAGGGGTAGAATGCTTTTTCCGTCGAGCTGGTAGCTGCCCACGCTTCCTCCGGCGATTTCCATGAAGGTGGGAAACAGGTCGACGATATGGACCGGCTTGTCGATTTCCTGGCCCGCCTTGATGCGCTCCGGCCAGTGAACGATGAGCGGCACGCGGATCCCGCCCTCGTATTCGGAGCCCTTGCCACGCCGGAGGGGGGAGTTGTCCCAGACCCGGAACAGGCCGCCGTTGTCGGACATAAACACCACCATGGTTTCGCGTCCGAGCTGCAGTTTCTTGATGCCGTCCAACAGGACGCCGATGCTATCGTCGAGGTATTCGATCATGGCCAGAAAGTCGGCCACTGGACGGTCTTCGAACTTCGGCTGGGGACCGCCGGACCTTTTGTAGCCCATGTCCGCGTATTTCTTGGTGAGACGTTCCGGGGCCTCCACCTTGGTATGGACGGTGTTGTGGGCGAGATAGGCCAGTGACGGCTTGTCCCGATGGGTGTCCAGGTAATGCAGGACGGCATTGGTATACTCCATGACGTTCTTGTCGTCCGACTCCACCTTGAAGCCGGGCTCTGCCGCCATGAGTTCCCAGCCCCATTGGGCGATAAAGCCGGCCGGGCCCAGATTCTTTTTCTCTGGTCCCTTCTCGGCGACATCGACGTGCCACTTGCCGACCTGACCGACATGATAGCCGGCGTTGCCGAGCATCCGGGCGACGTTCATGGCACCCTTGTCCAGCTTGCGGTTGGACTCGGGCTGGATCATCCGAGCATGGGGCATCCCGTGTTTCTCGAAGATGACCGCGGTGTGGTTGGTGCGCGACTCCCACTGGCCGGTCATGAAGGCAAAGCGCGTGGGCGAGCATTGCGGCAAGGCGTAGGCCGCGGTGAACTTCGCGCCCTCTTTGGCCAGGCGGTCGATGTTCGGGGTAGGCACGATCGCGTTGCCGTAGCTGCCGACGGCGTTCCAGCCCATGTCGTCGATCAAAACGAAGACGATGTTTGGCTTGGCTGATGGCTGCCTCGGGTCGGCGGCCGGGAGCGCTGGCGGCGAGGCCAATGCCACGGCGAGCAGGAGGAGCTGGGGTGTTTTTTTCAAGGTGGGTGGTCGGGTTAATCTTCGCTGCGTTTGCCGCCTCTCGTGGGAGGCACGGGCAGGGGCATTTAGTCACGCTGGAGGAGCATCCACTCCTGCAGGAGCGCCTTGAGGTGGCGCTCTTCACCTGCGGCCTCCTTCGTGCCCGCGAGATTGTTGAACTCGTTGGGGTCTTTCGCGAGGTCGTAGAGCTCGAACATCGGCCGGGTGGTCGCGAAGTAGAGCTTCTCGATGCTGGCTTCCAGCTTGCCGGTGTTGTGCATCTGCACGAGTTCCTGCCAGAAGGCATCCTTGGCAAAATCCACGGGCCAGTAAGGCAGTTCGCCGAGGGCGTTGTAGATGAGCTTGTGGGTCTGGGTGACGACCACGCGGCCGAGATCGAAGTCCGCGCTGTTCCCCGGGAGGTTGGTGCCGTGGGCGCCGCGCTCGGCGAACACCTGGGAGCGACCCGAAAAGGGCTCGTCGCGCAGCAGCTTGAGGAAGCTCTTGCCCGTCATCTCCGGCGGCACGGGGAGACCGGCGGCCTCGAGCAGGGTGGGAGCAAGGTCCTCGCCGCTGATCAGCTCGGCCGTGGACGTGCCGGCCTTGACCTGGCCCGGCCAGCGCACCAGCAGCGGCACCCTGATCCCGAACTCGTAAAGCGTGCCCTTGCCGCGAAATTGTGAAGCGCCGTTGTCCGCCATGAAGATCACGATCGTGCTGGCGGCGAGGCCTCGTGTTTCCAGCTCGGTCATCACCTTCCCGAAGAGAACATCGAAACTGGCGATCTCGTCATAGTACCGCGCGAAGTCCTCGCGCACGAGCTGCGTGTCCGGGTAATGGGCGGGGAGCGTGAGCTTCTTAGGATCATGCTTCACCGGACCATGAGTGTTTAGCGGGCGATGGGGATCGTTGGAGCAGAGCTGCAGGAAGAAGGGCTTGGCTGACGGCTTGAGGTCGAGGAACTCGCGGAACTGCGCGAACTGGGTCTCACTGCCGGTGCCGACCTTCACGGAGTCGAGGCGATCGGGAAAAGTTTTAAGCTTATACTTCTCGAAGACTGTCTGCGTTTCCGGCGGCATGGCGGTCACCGCGCCGTCCATGTGGTAGGTGCGACCGGCGACCCCGGTAAACCAGCCCGCCGCCCGCAACGCCTCGGGATACGTCTTGATCGCGCGCGGCAGCGGTGCGGAAAACCGGGACATGTCAATATCCACCGGCGAGCGTCCGGTGAAGATGCTCGCGCGCGACGGCACGCATTGCGGGCTGGTCACATAGGCCCGATCAAAGCGCATGCCCTCGGCCGCGAAGCGGTCGAGGTTCGGCGTCATGATGTCCTGGTTCCCGTAGCACCCGACGTGCGGGTAGCTGTGATCGTCCGAGAGGATGAGCAGGATGTTTGGCTTCGGCTCGGCGCTATAAAGCCCCAGCGGGGCCAGCAGCACAGCGGCGATAATGAAAAGGATGTTTTTCATTTAAGGGTTCAGTGGAAACGCAGGCGCGCTCAGAGCTCAAAATCTCACATCGACCGAGAGCGTATAGGTCCGCGGGCGCTGGAGGGCCCACCGCACGACTCGCATCTCCCCGGGATTGCCGAACACGCCGAAGTCGTCCGTGTCGGCGAGCTGCGGCAAGTGTTTGTCGAAGTCGAAGAGATTGGCGACATCGAGCCGGACCTCGACCTGCCTCTGGTACAGCTTGAACGTCCGTCCCACTTGGGCGCCGACTTCGAAAAGTTCCGTGCCCCGGAACGGGCGGTCGACCTGGATGAGACGGTTGGCGTCCCGATAATAGCCGATGGTGGGGGCACTGCGGTAGCGGCCCCGCCCAGTGACTCGCCATCCCGCAAGCGCCCCATCGGTGAAGCCATAGCTGGAAACCGCGTTGAGCGCATACTTGCCGACCGAGGCGAGATCACGGCCCTCGGTGGCATTGGCGTCGGCCAGTGCGGTGGTCAGACCGACGAGCCGGGCATCGACCGTGATCAAGTCCGCGGCAGCTAGGGCGGCCGTGGCGGGATTGCCCGGGGTGTTGGCGAGTTGGGCGAGGCGCGTCTTCCACGCCGCTATCCGCTTCAGATCGTCCGTAATCAGAGTTTTGATCGCCCCGTAACGGTTGCTTTCGATCGTGTTGTTGATGCTCCCGGTCAGCAGGAGTCGCCAGTTGCGGGTGGGATTGACCACGGTCGTCATCTCCCAACCGGAAAGCGCGGTATCCGTCAGGCCGCGCACATTGTTGATCTGAATGATGCTTTCCGGCGGAATGTCGGCCACGAGGCCGGTGCCGGCCCAGTTCCGCTGCATGAGCCCGTAGACAGTGTTGCGTGGACCGATGAACGTGTTGTTGGCGGGATTGAATTGGGAGGTGTTGCGGGTCGCCGCCTCGTAGTGGCTGAGGCTGAAGGTGAGCCGGTCATTCAGCAGGTAAAGCCGAAGGCCATATTCCTCGGTCTTACCGGTCTCCGGCGGGAGGAGCGTGCCGTCCGCCGAGTAGAGGTTGGCGACGTCCGCCGCAGGGTTGAAAACCTCCGACCGGTTGTAGGTGAGGGAAAGCCACTTGGTGGCGTGTCCCACCAACCCAAGCGTTGTTGTCGTGCGCGCGAGGGTCGTATCCGGCGCTTGTCCATCGGGAATGTCGTAATCGCGGGAACTCACGAAGTAGGGCGTCCCCGCCTTGCGCCTCGTGTCGGCGGCGCGCAAGGTCCAGTTGTCGATCTTGTCCCGGCGCAGGCCATAGGTGGCGACGAGGCGCTCCTGCAGGAGATAGCCCTGCCAAACCAAGGCCCGCGATTCCTGTTCTCGCTCGGTGATGCCGGGCGCCTGCGTGGCTTCCGTGCTGAATTTGTAGAGATAGGTCCCCGGTCTGCTGGGGTTGAGGACGTCGGCCAGGGCCGGGTTTTCAAAGACCGCGTAGTGGGGGTAGGGGCTGACGTCGCCGTTTCGCGGGGTGTAGTAGGAACGGAAATTGAGCCGGTGCTGGGCGTTCAACGGATCCGTGTTCAAGCCGTTTGAACCGTCCACGATCGTGTTCACGACAAATTCCTGATTGGTTTTGGAGGTATTGTGATTCGTTTCCCACAGGCCGGCAAAGCGGTGGCGGCCGAAGATGCTTTTCCCATCTTTCGGCTTCAGGTCATACGAAGCCGTGACGCGCCAGCCTAGATTCTCGTCCTGGGGCGTCCCTTGGCGGGGGCTGCCCTCAGCGTATAGCTTCTGGTAGCCCGAGTTCGAAGTGCCATCGGCGAGGAAGCGATTGGGATCAATCTTGATCCCGTCCATGATGGAATTGCGCTGCCGCGTGTCCTCCCGGGTGTGGTTGGCGGCCAGTTCCACGAAGAAATCGGCGGTGATGCGCTGCTCAAGGAAGACACTGGTGTTGGATCCGGTCTGCGTGTTGCCCGGCAGAGCCTTCGTCGCCGGGGTGAGCGTGGCGTCGCGCGCGATGCCACGCTCACCCCGGCGACGAAGGC
>Ga0163150_10002756_pt1 | contig 26177 bp, 14 predicted proteins | sample OliLakLV19P2IB_FD_148628 | JGI IMG/M metagenome (GOLD analysis project Ga0163150, IMG submission 148628) | Freshwater microbial mat bacterial communities from Lake Vanda, McMurdo Dry Valleys, Antarctica - Oligotrophic Lake LV.19.P2.IB | ecosystem: Environmental > Aquatic > Freshwater > Lake >...
TTTCCGATCAGAAAGCGAACCTTGGTTTTTGCAATCACTCAGTTTCGTGTTTTTCATGGATTTTACGGCTAAAATCGATTGCGGATCACGAAAACCACCCACAGTTTCTGCGGAAGAGCCATAAAACTTTGTTCGAAGCCGGCATTCTCGTATTGATTGTGATACTTGTTTTTTTACAAAGCTGGCGCGCGTTGCTCGTTCCAGCGACTACGGTGCCGGTGACCATCATCGGCGCCTTTGCGTTCATGCCAGCTCTGGGCTTCTCCGTGAATATGCTGACGCTATTCGGGCTGATTCTTGCGATCGGTATCGTTGTTGATGATGCAATCGTGATTGTCGAAAACACGGCTCATCATATTGAAAAGGGGATGAACCCTCGCGATGCTACAATTCAAGCCATGAGCGAAGTAACAGGACCGGTGATCGCGATCACGCTTGTTCTCTTAGCCGTGTTTCTACCGACTGTCTTTATCACTGGGATCTCGAGGCAAATGTATCGGCAGTTCGCTTTGACCATTGCCGCTACGGCTGTGATCAGCGCATTGAACGCACTGACGCTGAAACCGGCGCAATGTGCCTCGTACTTAAAACCCGACCGAGGATCAGGGCTACGTGATTATCGCCGTTCAGCTACCCGATGCGGCCTCGCTCGATCGTACGCGAGAAGTGATGGATCGAATGAACACAATATTTAGTGAGACAAAAGGTGTTAAGCACTGGTTTGTTTTGGGTGGCTTCTCGTTACTCGATGGAATGAATGCGCCCAACAGCGCCACAGCATTTGCTGCCTGTTCCGATTGGTCCGAGCGCAAGACACCTGAACTCTCTCAGGATTCGCTGGTGAAAAAACTGCGGCTTGAATTCTCCAAGATGCAGGAGCCTTTTGTGCTGGTCCTTGTCCCCCCATCCATTCAGGGATTGGGGGTTGCCGGAGGATTTCAGATGCAGATAGAAGACCGAGAAGGCGTCGGACCCGATATTTTGCAAGAGCGTTCTCAGGCGATGATCGACGAAGCCCGAAAACGACCAGAAGTCGGCACGGCCGCAACGACGTTCCGAGCTGGCGTTCCGCAATTGTATTTGAATATCGATCGCGTCAAGGCCGCACGTATGGGCGTACTCCTCAGCGATGTCTTCGCGGCGATCCAAGCTTGATAAGACGACACGAAGTAAGAAACCGCGACGGTGGCCGCGTCCCGCTGGGAACCTTGCTTACAATCGAGTCGCGTATTGGGCCGCAATCGATTACCCGCTACAACCTCTATCGGACCGCCAGCATTACTGGAGGCGCGGCCGCCGGAATCAGCTCGGGCGAAACTCTCCAAACGATGGAACAAATAGCCGATCAGGTACTACCTCGTTCGATGGGATTCGAGTGGACTGGCATTGCCTTTCAGGAAAAGCGTATTAGCGGCGAAGGGCTAGTCGTGTTTGCCTTGGCAGTATTGCTCGTTTACCTAGTGCTAGCCGCCCAATATGAAAGTTGGCTCCTGCCGCTGGCGGTTATTTTGGTCGTGCCGCTCGGTCTTTTGGGAGTCGTCGCGGCCATTCACGTCCGCGCGATGGATAACAATGTCTATACTCAGATAGGTATCGTATTAATCATTGGTTTGGCGAGCAAGAATGCTATCCTCATTGTGGAATTCGCCCGCGAATTGCGCCTGAAAGGTCGGAGCATTCGCGACGCAGCCGTCGAAGCAGCCCAGATGCGATTCCGACCCATTCTGATGACCAGCTTCGCTTTTATCTTAGGAGTAATGCCACTAGTTTGGGCCAGGGGTGCCGCTGCCGCAAGTCGGCAAGCACTAGGTACTGCGGTATGTGGTGGAATGATAACATCTACCGTGCTCGCTGTATTTTTTGTTCCCGTCTTCTATGTCAGCATACAGAATTGGATCGAATACTGGCACGGTCCTCCCTCGCCGCCCGTAGCAGACCAAACTTAAAAAAGCGAACCAGTAACAGCGAAACTCTCATTTAGGCAATTTAACCATCTCAAGAAATCGCCGTTCCCGCCCTAACGCATCTAGGCGTAAGGGCGAAGCATTTGTTGGGTATAGGGAAATTAGCCGTTGAGCGTTCGCTCCGGTTTTTGAACGGAACCGGGCCTAACGGCCAACGGCTAATCTGTACAGTTTAAAATACTGCACAACCCTACGCAGTGGAGGAAATGAAAGGGTGTGTCCCTACGCATCCTCACTACGCATCCTTCAAGCTGAAATCGTCAAGGCACATCTTCACGAAACCTTCATCTCGAATTCACTGAAAAACGGTTGAAGACAGAATCTTCTCCTTTAGACTTTGCCTCCATAGTCTTTTCTACTTTGCCGGCATTTTCCTACAAGAGTGTTTCAACAGGACTCAACCATGCGAAAACAATTGATAGCCCTCGCCCGGCGAAGTGCCTTCGCGATAGTGTTGGCGGCATCGGCATTCGGTGTTTGGAACGCCAAAAACATACATGCTGCAGATTTTTTCTGGGATGCGGATGGAAACTCTAAATTAGCGACAGGTGGTACCGGTAACTGGGATACAGGCGCATCGATATGGCGGGCTGGCAGCGATACCGGAACGCTCGTTCCTTGGACCAATGCGGGAAGCAACAATGACGCATTCCTCGCGGGTACTGCGGGCACGCTGACTTTGACTTCAGGCATCTCGGTAAATGACATCACCGTCAATCCATCGCCGGCCGGCACTTATACAATCGCCGGTGCAGCTCAAACGTTGACGCTTAACGGTGCATCGCAGTCAGTCATCGATGTCGCGAGTGGCAACACGCTCGCGGTTACGTCGGGCCAATCAGGAACAAATGGCTTTACGAAAAGCAGCGTTGGAACTCTGATTCTCGATGGCACTCTGGGATCGAACGGACTTTTCGGTCCGATCAACGTCAACGGCGGAACTCTTCAGGCAGGCTCCGCGACTAACAATGCTGCGAACCAGGTTCTGCGATCGAACTCGGTCAATCTGTCCGGTAGCACAAGCCTCACGACAGTCGGCACGACAATCGATCTGCGAGTCGGCTCGCTCAGTGGCAGTGGCGCGGTGACACCGGCGACCGGCGGTGCGGTCAATGTGCTTTCGCTCGCGGATTCCACTTTCTCCGGTACGGTGACGACGACCGGCGGCCTAAACCTGCGTGGCGGTAACGGGACGACCCAAACCTTCAACGGAAACGTAACCGGACTCACAGGAACGATCGGCATTAATAGCGGAGCAAGCGTCCGACTCACGGGCACGGGTGACAGCACCAGCGGCGTCATCGGACCCAACACAGGGACAACGACCACCGTCGCGCTCCGTGGCGGGACGTTCGCGATGGATAATTCCGGTGGCAATACGTCGGCTACGAATGGACGCCTTAGCGATGGGAATGCCTTTACGTTCCTCGGGGGCACACTCTCGCTCATCGGCCACATTGCAGGGACGACCGAGACGGTCGGGGCCTACGCCATGAACAGCGGATCGGCCACGGTGAGCGTCACCAATAACGGCGGCACGGGCACCGCTCTGACATTTACGGACTCCGGCTCGCTTCGCGACAGTACCGCAGGCACCGTGAACTTCGTCGGTTTGGGAACGGGAACGCTCGGGGCCGCCGGCAATGCCCCACGCATCACTTTTTCCGGCGCAATCAATGCCAACACGGTTAATGGAGCTTTGACGAGTTCGGCGAGCAGCGCCACATCGGTCACCTACGGTTGGGCGCGGGTGAATGGCACGAGTTGGGCGGGCAATGCCGCGAACGGCATCTTCGCTCTTTCAGAAACGGCACGGAACTCCGCCACTCTCGCGTCGGCCGCCGCGAATGAAATCACGACATTTACTCCCTCGGCGACTACTACGACTCTAACGGCGGATCTGGGTACGGCAGCAACATCGCTACTATTGAAGATCACACCATCGGCTTCAGGCCAGACTCTGGCAGTCGGCACGAACGCCATCAATAGGTCCGCACTCATGCTGGCCGGGACGACGGATTTCACGATCAGCGGCACCGGCGCGCTCTTTGGGACGGTGAGCTCGACACGATACGTATATGTGACCGAAGCGAACACGGTCCTCAATACTTCCCAGAGCTTCGCCGGATCAAACCAACCTTTCGTCAAATCGGGTGCCGGGACAGTGAATCTGAATGGTGTCGCGAATCAGCTCGGATTCACTACCAATCAAAACGTCAACCTCGCGGAAGGCACGTTGCGCGGCACGCTCACTTCTCTTGGCGGCGGGGCCTCCACGGACGGTGATTTCACCACGATTAATCTGCGCGGCGGCACATTGGAAATCTCCGGAGGCGGCAACTTCTCCCGTGCGGTCGACCTAACTGGCACGACGTCTGGCGGCGGGCTTAGCTTTGACGGCGGCGGAACGAATCGGGGCGACGGCGGGTTCTCGGCAATCGGCGGAGACGCGAACGTGACGCTCGTAACGACAATCGGTGGAAGCACGGCATCAAACCTGGTTTGGGACGACGGCGTCTTCCTTTCCAACGGCTACGCGCTGACCATGGGCTCCACTAAGGCCGACAGTCGAGTTGACATTACCAATAATATCGGACTTGATAACACGAGCGTAAGCGGTGGCGCTGCTAACAACTACTTCGCTCGGGAAATACGCGTCTCCGACAATTCCGGTTCGGCAACCGACGTTGCCAGACTCTCAGGTATCATCTCCGGAAGCACGAATGCCGATCTGCTCAAGACAGGCGCTGGCGTTCTCGAATTGAGTAACACCAATACTTACGCGGGCAATACACTTATCCAGCAAGGAACGCTCGTCGCAACGAACGGATCGGCGCTTTCAGACACCGGTTCCGTCATTCTTTCGAATACAGCGGGGGCTACGCTGCAACTCAACTCCAATGAGACGATCGGTGCTCTCTCTGGCGGTGGAACAGCAGGTGGGAATGTCAGCTTGCAATCGAATACGCTCACTGTCGGCGATCAACGCGATAGCACTTTCGCTGGTGTGATCAACGGTGTAAACGGTTCCCTCAACAAACAAGGTGTTGGAAGTTTGGTTCTTACGAACTCTAATACCTATACTGGAACGACAACTATCAGCAACGGAACTTTACTTGTAAATAACACCATCGGTTCCGGAACCGGCACGGGAGCAGTCACGGTTCAAACCGGTGCCGTGCTAGGTGGTTCTGGTTCGATCGCTGGAAATACGACATTCCAATCTGGCTCGACTCACTCGCCTGGTAATAGCCCAGCCATCCAAACGTTTTCAAGTGACCTCACATATAGCAGCGGTTCGACGTTCGTATGGGAACTTTTGAGTAGCGGCAATGCGACGATCGATCGAGGCGTCGAGTATGACGGCGTCAATGTGGGAGGGCTCATGACAACGGAGGCCAACGTGAACGCGAACCTCGTGTTCAACTCGGTCGGCTCAACGGTCGACTGGACGAATGCATTCTGGAATACAGATAAAACTTGGTTGGTTTTCCAAAATACGATTGCGCCGAGTCTTGATACAAACGGTTCAGTGAACGATGCACTCGGCTACGCGTTCTTGCCAGCATCGATCTCGAATGACATCAACAACGTATCGCTTACATCCGCTCGCCCCGGATCCTCATTTGTTTGGCAACAAATTGGAGCTGGAAACGATCTTTTCTTGCACTACAACTTCACCGCCGTTCCTGAACCAGCCTCTTTGGGTGGAGCGATGGTTCTGCTCGGATCTTGGGCCATGCATCGATCGCGTAGAAAGAAAGCCGGTATCGCCGGATTCGTTGAGTCCTGAGTCCTTGGATGCGTGGATGCCGCGTTGAATGGAAGTAAAGTCGCTCTCTTCATGCTTCTCCGCCATCTTGGCTCGGATGGGATTGAGATCGACATAAGCCGAACAAGCTAAGAGTGCCTCGTCATCGCAAAGTCGAACTGCCCGACAGCGACTTTCAAAGGATTTTCCGACCTCGCCATCTTCTTTCTTCGCTCGGACAGCGATCTTTTGACAAAGCAACCGCATCCACCGACGGGAAGCAAGACTACCAGCACGGTCGTCGACGTGCAGGCGAATTAAGCGGAGCGGATGACGACATGCGACGTAGATAGACGGTAGAATTAGGAAGCCCGCATCTACTTCCCACTCTCGTTACTTGCAAACCGCCATGAAACAGTACATCCAATTTATCTTCGCGAGTCTCGCCGTCCTTGCTATCAATTCTGTATCGGCAGCCGAAACGAAGCCTAACATTATTTTTATCCTCGCCGATGACCTTGGCTGTATGGACGTCGGCTGTTTCAATCCGAAGACATTCTATGAGACACCGAACATCGACTCGCTTGCCGCGCGAGGGATGAAGTTTACACAAGGCTATGCGGCATGCTGCGTCTGCTCGCCGACGCGAGGCAGCATCATGTCCGGCAAGTATCCGCCGCGATACGGAATCACCAATTACATTCAAGGCGGAAGGACGGGGAAACTTAACCCCGCGCCGAACGCCGATCATTTGCCGCTCGAGGAAGTCACCATCGCTGAAGCATTACGCGATCACGGTTACTCGACGTTCTTCGCCGGCAAGTGGCATCTCGGCGGCGGCGAGTTCTATCCTGGCGCACAGGGCTTTTCAATGGAGCTCGACAACGGTGCTGGCAAGAAAGCGACCACGCAGTTCTGGTATCCGAGATCGGAATTGCCCGTACCCGATCATAAAGACGATCCTAAGACGACCGAACGCATCGTCAACGAAGCGGTAAAGTTCATCAACGAGCACAAGGAAGGACCGTTTTTTGCCTATCTACCGTTCCTCGCGGTGCATGTTCCGCTCGGCGCGAGTGCTGAACTGGTCGCGAAATACGAACATAAAGCCAAGGGTTCTCCGGCTGATGCGTGGGGGCAAGAACGCGGGAATAAAGTCCGGCTGGTTCAGAACAATGTTCAGTATGCCGCGATGCTGGAACAACTCGACTCGGCCATCGGTCGGGTACTTGCCGCCGTCGAAAAGAATGGACTCACGCAAAAGACCGTCGTTGTCTTCATGTCCGATAACGGCGGCCTTTCCACCGCCGAAGGTCACCCTACGTCGAACCTCCCGCTGCGGGGCGGCAAAGGCTGGCCTTATGAAGGAGGCGTGCGCGAGCCGATGATCGTCTGCGCACCGGGGGTAACGAAACCCGGCAGCACGTGCGACTCACCGGTGATCAGCACCGATTTTTATCCGACGCTGATGCAGCTTGCGGGCCTCGCGTTGATACCAAAACAGCATCTCGATGGAGTCAGCTTCCTACCGTTGCTCAAAGGCGAAACGGCACAGCGCGGCAAGCCGCTCTTTTGGCATTACCCTCATTACGCAAACCAAGGCGGTACACCCAATGGGGTGATTCGCGATGGCGATTGGAAACTCATCGAATGGTATGAAGACGGTGCGCTCGAACTTTACAACATCCCGCAAGACCTCAGCGAACAAAACGATCTCGCCGCGAAAGAGACCAATATAGCTAAGAAGCTTCATGCGAAACTCGTCGCATGGCGAAAGGAAGTCGGAGCCATCATGCCCACACCGAATCCAGACTTCAAAGACGGGCAGGAGAACAAAAAGAAAAAATCAAAATGAACTCCACCGCGATCGTCATCACCCTGCTGTTGGCATGCTTCGAGTGAAACTATTACGAGAAGGCGTACAACTGCAAGTCGATTCCCATTCCACGGATGCTAATCACCCCGACCGTCAAAAGTTTGAGCGACCAGTAGAACTTATCAGTGGTGCCTATCGTTAGAATGCCCCCGATCGAGTATCCATTAGTCAATGAATCATTTCCAAATCCCAACCGACTCGCCTCCATTACCTCGCACCTATTGGGTGCTCGAAGGCAAATTTTTGGCGGGGGCTTACGCAGGACAAGCGGATCGGGTTAATCATGAGATGCGAATTCGCGGGTTATTCAACGCGGGGATGCGGACCATTGTCAATTTGATGGAAGTTGACGAATCGAATAACGATGGGAAACCGTTTGCTCCGTATGAGGAATTGTTGCAGGAATTTGCGGCAGAGGCTGGAAAAAAAGTCGAGTGCTTTCGATTTCCGATCGTCGATGTAATGTGTTTGATGTTTTACAAAGACTTCGCCGCGCCGACGTTGCAAGATCGTCATGGCCAGCACCAGAAAATGATTTGCAACGAAGTTTTGTTCTCAATTGGCAAGAGAATGCGCGGCCGGCCAAATCGTCAGCGACGAAACTTAACAATGATTGGTTTACTCGCTTAACGGGCTTCTCTGAACGTTCACCTAGCGAAGTTCGTGAGAACATCTCGGTAGACGGCCAGCGGCTAACATCGAACGTGAATGGAGCATCGTTCCAATGTGGGCAGTTAGAAATTCTATCGCTTGCGGAATTGCGAAAGCAAGCGAATGATGTTAGCGGTGATCGGACGAAAATGCTAAGGGTCGCTGAGAGCTCAATCGGATTGGCAGAGATTGATGAAAAGCTTTCGAGGATGTCGGAGATAGAACTGGATCAGTTGCGAGCAAAGCTGAGAATCGGTGTGCAGTGGGATACACAGGTCACGCTGGATGGTTGCGAGCACTTGGTGACTCAAGCGTATTGCTCTGCATTGCCCGTAGCGTACAGCAGTCTCCCATCGAAAAACTGGGAGCGTTTTGCGCGGTTGGTACTTGAAGCGGCTTATGAAGCGACGTTTGCAACTGCCGTTTTGAATGCAGGAAGTACCGGCAACAAAAGTGTGTATCTAACCTTGCTTGGCGGCGGCGCGTTCGGCAACGAGCAGGAATGGATTCTCGATGCGATTGGTCGGGCGTGTAAATTATTCAAGCACGTGAACATGGACGTTAAAATCGTCAGCTATCGACGATCGAACTTGGCGGTGCGAAACTTGATCGATACGGTTACACAAACAGTTAATGGATAATTAAATGAGCCGTCAGGCAACGAGTGTCAATTGACTGCACAAAAATCATGCGGAGTAAGTTCGCTATCGAGGCCTCACGTGGATTTCGAAGTTTCGCGATACTTTCTTACCTATCGACATGCAATTCAGCCGATCAAATTAGCGACTCGTTGCCATCGAGCCTTCATGGTGAAGCTGTTTAGGCTTCTGTCATGCAGGTTATGAGCCTGCGGTGTGGTGTGGGATTCGAACCCGCTACAGTCAGATTTGCAGTCTGATGCTCTTACCAGTTGAGCTAACCACGCTGGATATCGCCATTGTCATAGTCCATGTTCGGAACAGGCTGGACCCAATCACCGATGATGGTCAGACTGCCGCTGGTCCCGGCGATATCAACGAACAGGCTATAGGCTTTTGGCTATAGACTGTAGGTGAGAAGACAGTTTGATTATCAAAAGGTTCATATTTGGTTGAGGGATGAGAGGTGAGGAAGACTGTGACTCGTTTTAGGCGACTGCCGCCAGTTCTTCGGGCGCGACAGGCATTACGTAGTTGTTCGCCAGGTCGATCCTCAAATTTCGACAGCGGCTGATTTGAAACTGTCGAGGTTCTTCTCGCGTAAGACAAAGTCCCATGAAATGAGATTCACCCAAGAAGCGATAGGGGCTCACCACGCGCCGGGACGCCTTTCCCTTGGCGTCAAAATAGTCAAAAACAACGACAAGGTCATCGGATTGTTGAATGGCACGGGCGATCATCGGCATTAAGTTTTGCATGGCTATTTCCTTGACAGATTGGACAACGATTTGTTCCCTACAACCAATGATCGACCGTACCATTGACACCTTAGGTCCCGCCGCTGAGTTTTTTTCTTCGCGGTTCCCTACTGCACAGAGTGCGCACGGATTTCCTTGGGATTTTGCATTTCAACCATTTTCTTTGGCCTTCTCATCGGATCGTAAGACTATTGGCGCGCCCTTCACGCAATTTGCGGATCGCATCAGAGGCAAGGATGCTAATCAAATCTTCGTCCAACTGCGTGTCAGCAGTCGAAGAAGAGGCCAAACCATCATCTAGAACTTGATTAGCGTGAGGTATCGAGCTTTCACCTTCCGCACCCAATGCAGCGTGTTGGCGATTCAACGAATTGATTACTAACAAAACATCGATGGGTGAAACAACACCATCGTTATTCACATCACAATGGTTCGTTGAAAGCAAGTCTAGCGTCGGAGCTTGAGCCGCCCTTCGATTTAGATGGTTAATAACGAGCAGTACATCGATGGGCGACAAAAAGCCGTCGCGATTTACGTCGCGAGTATCATAGGTAGTTGTGGTCGTTATGGAACTAGAAGTGAGAAGTCGGCGAGTAGCTAACGGAAGCTCAGCTAACATGAGCGGGCTCGACGAAGAGACAGAAACATCCGAATGGCCTAGCACATGCCCTAGCTCGTGCATTAATACAGTCAGCAAGTCGGCGCGACCGAAGGCTGGGCTGGCGGCCACAGCCGTTCGCTCTGTGCTGCTAACACTGAAACTGAATTCCGTATCACCGGCTGGCGTGCCGTCGACGAACCAGCCATGACCGGCGGCAGTGTCGTCGATATAGATTCGCTGATCAACGGCTCGACCAAGCATCCCCGCTGGAAGATCGGCGATCTCGACGGTCACCGATTTTAGAAGTTGGGTTTCTAAGTTGGACAGTCCTGTAGCTGTCCAACGTGAGATAGCCTCCGTCAACAATGCTGGCAGCGCACTGGCACTTACCTTCGCCGTACCCGCTACATTTCCCTCAGTCGACATCTGCGGCGCGCCGACGATCACGATGTTCGTGGTGCGTGGTGTAGGCACCTGCTCGAAAGCATTCAGCAATACTTGTTCGAGCAACTGCGCGGTGGCGATCGTGAATTGTACGACCGCGCGGCCATCGGGCTGCACGATCCCCTGGGCGACGATAGTCGGATCGAGCATCCCCAGTGTTACATGAAATTTCGGAAGAAAGCGATCGCCTGGCTGAATACCGATCGCAAGATTAACAATTCCGAACGGCGTGGCTCCCAGGATCGTACACGTATTCAAGCCAACGTGCAGCGACGAACAAGTCAATTTAAAACCAGCCACGACATCGTCGTTCCGAATCGTACCGGAGGCTGCTGATGTCGTTATCATCGCTCCGCCACTGGCGTTGGAAAGTGTCACACTGAATTTTTCATCGGGCTCATTCGTTGCATCACCGCTGACATTGACGGCAATTACTTTTGAACTTTCGTTGGCACCGAATGAGACTTGGCCGCTTGGGAACGCACCGCCAAAATCAGCCGTGTTGGCCGGCGTCGTCCCGACGCCTGTGACGGTGTATAGAACCGTCGTCGCACCGGAGACATCTCCCAAGCGAGTGACAGTAAAAGTGAATGGGGTGGTACTGCTGTTCCCTTCGAGCTTGTCGGCACTTGTCGCGGCAATACTCAATGTAGTGGGGAGCAGATCGGTTTGTACAGACGCAGTTGCCTCTGACACGATTGTATTGTCAGTCAGCGAGCGAATCTGCACCGTCACTTCGCCTTGTCCAAAGTCCCCCAGTGCGGTGCTGAGCAGGATCGCTCCACTGGCCAACCCAGGTAGACGGAACAGCGGAATCGACTGCGCCGCACGGCCATCCAAGCCAACCAGCGAAGCGGTTACAGGCCCGCTCTTTGAAAGAATCGTGGCTGTGTATTGATCTTCCAAGTTGCCGAGGTTGTCTACTCGAAGTAAAAACGAAGCTGTGCCGGGTTGAGCTAACTTTTTTGATACTTGGTCAAAAGCAGCAGTCATGGCTAGAGTGCCCACGATATTCACATTCACCCGATCCGAAGCAACGACACTTGAATTTGCTCGAGATTTAGCAACTCCAACAAGCTGTAGTGGTCCAGGGAATGCGAAGTCAATCGCTCCTACGTTGATTGGAACTGTTTGCGATTGTCCAGGAGCAAGTGTTACGATGATTGTTCCGAGCGTTGCGGCCAGTGCAGCAGGCGCCGCCAACATCAAATCAAACGTGTCAGTGAACTGTCCTGTGTTGGTAACGATGAACTGGAATGAGCTACCCGGAACGCCGCTATTGGGTGTAATATCGACAGCGACGCCAGCAGCAACCACTGTGAGCAATCCATCGGTGACTCCAGTGATCGTAACATCGGTGATCGAAGCCGCCGTGACCGAGAACGGATAGTCAGCAGCCGCCGTCCCAGTCGGCGGAATGATCGTTAACAAGATATCGCGGAAGTTGCTCGCGCCAGGCGGCACCGTGAAGATGCCGCCCGAGGAGATTGCTTGGAAGCCGGCGGGCAAGCCAGTAGTGAATATGACGAAATCATCGCTCTGGCTGCCGACGTTGAGGACCCGTGCGACATACGTGACCGATGTACCTTGGCCTGCCGTCGCGCTGGTGGGAGTCAGCGAGACGACCACACCTTTGGATTCTGGTCGAGCATCAGGCAAAGTGGGAACGCCTGCCAGGATGAGCGATCCAGTTACCGATGTGGTTACTCCGCCGACGATTGCATTGACCAGAAAATCGTAATTGCCGAGTACATCAAACGCGCCTGAAGTCAAACGCATGAACGCGACGTTCGAACCACCAGCCGGAACAGTGAGAGTGTTCGAATCAAACTCCACCCAATTTGCCGCTACACCGCTCACGGATAAATCGTAGGTTACCGGCACCATTGAAGGATTGGAGAACGCGATGGAAAACGGTGCGATTTCGGCTGGTCGCACCGTTCGCTCGCTGGGGAATAGCGACATCACTTGTTCGGCCGCTACGACCGTGCGTGGCAATGTGACTTGTCCGGCAGTCCCTTGAAAAGCAAAGTCGATCGTCGTACCCAGCGTTACTGCCCGCGACTCGCCCGGTCGCAACGCCGTTACCGTCGATTGCCAAGTCAGCGTTTCGATAGGAAACGACGGAGCGAGCGTGAGATCAAACACATAGGTATCAAAATCGGTCCCAGCGACAATCTGCGATGGTGGAATATTGAATGAACCTGGGACTACCGCAACTCCCGTTTGGTTCGGAATCTGCACTCGCGCAGTAACAGGCAAGCCCGGCAATGGGTTGATCGTGTAAATCGAAACTCCGCCGGTATCTGCGGTGAACAGATATTTGCCGTCGGTACTGAGTGAATTCGGTGCGATCAAGTCGATCGGAATGGAGGAATTGCCGATCAGCGGACTGCGCGGGTTGGAGGCGTCGATTACTAGGACGCTGGGAAAAACGGAATTGCCGACAATACCCTGACTGGCGAACGCAAAGCGTCCACCACCGAGCGAAGTAAAATTGACCCAAAATGTCGAAGAGAGGAGATCGAGAATGCGCGTCGTCACTATCTTGGGGTCCAACCGATCAGTGACATCGAGCGTGGTGACGGTGAGGTTGCCAATGACGACACCATTCGGATTATCTTGGAAACCTTGGGTGCTGCCTACAACGACTCCAACGTTGCCGCTGACACTAACGCCGAGCGTTACAACCGTGCCTGGAATGTCGAGGCTTTTCAGAATCACTGGGTTGGCTTCGTCGGTAACGTCGACAACCTCAATTCGACCCACACCAGCTTGCGTATTGCCTTGCGTAGCGGTGGTAGTCGCTAAGTAGGTTGTGTTTGGGGTAACGAGAGCCACGCCAAATACAACGTGGTCTCCGCCAGCCTCAGCGCAACCCGATACGTCGCTGGGATCGGGGGAGTTATCACCGTGAGTATTGAATAACACACTATCTAGAGTAGGCGTGGCGATCGTTGGATTATCGATACTGTCTAAATTGAGCTTGATCGCGATTTGATCGCCGAGTTGCCGATAGATATCTTGACTACCCAAGAAGACACAGTAGTTCTGTGTACTTACAAATGCGTGAGTGGTATTGGAAGTCAAATCGTTTGCTAGGTCATAGCGGATAAGCATACTGCTACCGATTAGCGGTGGCGCGAGTGGTGTGTTCTGTAACGCAAATACATCGAGATAAAATGACCTTCCCTCGGGTCTAAGTGCCAGCAGCACATTTTCTTGGATCCTCGCACCAAGATGGTTGCCGGGGATCGTGCCGACTACAACGGGGTTGGCTGGATCTACATAGTCGATGATTTGTATTCCATTGGTACCACTGGCATATGCGATATTGTTGCGCGCTGCCACTCCGCGCGATCCACCGCTAATCGGAACTTGGCCAACCAACGTCAACGGATTGTTCGATGGGACGTCGTAGACCATCAGGCTAGCCCCATCGGTGGTGAAAATCATGCCCTTGTGGCCGATCAGTTCGTTGATCCCAGCGGGCGCGTCAATACCGCCGATACCGAGATTGTTTGGATCGGTTGCATCGACGATGAACAGCCCCGGTTGGTCGGTAGGTGCCCCGAGATTGGAGATGGCATACAAGCCGTTGTCGAGCGCCGTTACATGATCGACGCCCCGTGCGGCGCGGTCGAGTGTTTGCTGATGAATGATCTGCGGATTGGCGGGATCGCTGATATTGAGAGTTGCCAAAACTACGTTGCCCGTGAAGGGAAAGTTTTGAGTCAGGTCAGCAAAGCCACCTTGGCTGGCCGTGAGCAGCGCTCGATTGCCGTTGACAGCCAAGTCAAACACATGGACTGTGCCCGGAATTTGGAGATCGCGCAGCAGTCGCATATTGCGTGGGTCGCTGATATCTACGACGCGCACTACGCCCACTCCGTTTTGCGTATCGGTCCCGGTGGCAGTGCTCCCCGACAGGAGCAGAATCGTCGGCGACACTTGGACGACACTCCACGTGTTTTGATTTCCTCCGCTCTGATCGATACCGAGCGGATTTTTGATGCCGTCGTTGTTGGTGCCATTGTCATTGAACAGCACACCATCATTGACACCATCGCGGCCCGCCGGAGTTCCATTGGCCGAGACGGCGTCGCCATCGAAGAATGGTGCGGCGGGATTGCTGATATTGATCGCGATCAGACCACCGTTCTGGTCGATAATGTCACGATTGAGTGTAAAAATGATATTGACCAACACAATGAACGCATGCGTATCGGTGACGATCAAGTCAGTAGCCGTGCCGTATGGAATATCGCCTGTTGTCCCAAGCTGAGTTGGGTTGGCGGGATCGGTTAATGAAAATGTGGTAAGAGTTGTCGAACCACCGCCGGGCCGCGCCAATACTGACACCAACAAGTTTCCTCGCATTTCCAGTAGGCTTGTCGCGAGGCCCACCGTGCGCAGCAGTTGTGGATTCTGCAGATTGGCACCGGCGATATTGAATACGCTGATTCCGGCTGGGTTCGCCACGTAGACGAAGTCCCCATTTCGCACCACATCGTTTGCGCCGGCCACGGCGGCTTGACCCACCAGCGTGGGCGAACTGACCAGCGGTGCCAGTGCCTCGATCTTGAGCGTATTGGTTACGGTGCTTGTCCCCGGTGGCAACACGCTGGGCGTTGCATCAATGGAAGCCGTCAGCGGCGATCCGACTAGGAATGATGCGGTGCCCGTTCCGCCAGGGATTGGTCGACCGTCCATGCCAGTGAGCGTCAAAAGGATCGAGTAGTTGCCATTGGGCAGTCCGGTTGTATTGATCGACCCAAGTGACAAGGTAACCAGAGACGTTTGGACAGTCAGATTGACGTCGACCGGCGTCGAAGCCGCACCGACCTGTTGGCCCGTTGAATCTTTGACGACAAACGACGCCTTAGCGTGCTGTTCGCGATTGACCGCATTGAGTATTCGCGCGGAAACATCGACAGTTCCGCCCGCATCCGTGAACGGCGGCGCTGCCGTCACTGAAACGACCGAGACAAATTCCCGCCGCGCAATCAACGATCCGTTCGCCGTTTTCGAGATGCCGGATGTTCCGGCAATCGAAACATCGATCTGGAAATCAAACGCTGGTAGCTCCGCGAGCGAGGTGGGCGTGAGCGTGACGACGACGGTGGCAAATCCATCCCGATTCAGCGTCACTTGCGAAACGCTCACGTCCGTCGTCACTCCAGCAGGAACCCCAGCGACGCTGACGTTGTAGGTGGTCGCGGAAGTCCCGATATTATGGACCAGCAGCTCAAACCGCGCCGGCACTTGCGGTTGTGCGACCTGCGAATTCGGATTGAGGAACAACTCAAAGTTGCCCCGCAAAAGCGTCTGAGCCACGACGGCGAAGTTATCGAGTGCCGCGCCCAGACTCTGCACTGCCGATTGAATCGCGGTCGGCGTCGTGGCCGCATTCAGTCCATCTCGAGCCGTCGCGAGCGGGTCGGCGAACGACGCTAAGATTGGATTGACGGCCAACAGACTCAAGGTACTGTCGAGACTTGCCAACGCCTGTGCCTTAAACACTGGTTCGTCCGGTATCTTCACGAGGTTGGTCAGAGCAATACTGAGATCGTTCAGACGGTTGGCCAAATCGACATTGCCGAGTTGGCTCGCCGCCACCGAGGCAGTAGCGATCGCATCGGCACCGGGGACGGCAACACGAACTGGAATCTGTAAAGATTGAGTCTGTTGCGCACCATTGGTACCGAAAGCTGCCGTAATCGTCGCGTTCAACGTTGTATTAAGCGGTGTGCTCTGATCTACGGTCAACATAATGTTTTGTGTCGTGGATTGCCCAGGAGAGAGCGTCACACTATTCAGGGTTCTAGCCGACAGACCGGTAGGTGTACTGAAGGCAAAGTTGATCGACTCCGATATATTACCTGCGTTGGTAATGATGATTGAACTAGCAACCGTTCCTCCGGGCGTGGTTGCCACAGTCGCCGGATTATTGCTGATCGTTATGGCGTCAATAGTCGGCATAGTAAACGTCACAACCTGAGACTGAGTAATCGCTGAGTCTGAAGTGCTGGTGACAGTAAGGGATAGCGAGACTTGAGTCCCTGGCGCAGCCAATGGCTGACCTGAACTAGGTACAAGGAAGAATCCCGAAATACCAGTCTGGCCAGCAGGAATTGTGACTTCATTTCCACTACTGCGAAGTTCAAATCCGTTCGGAATACCGCTAAATGAAAGTTGGAAAGTGTCTGGCGCAGGGCCGAGATTCCTTATGTTTGCGCGAAATGCAGACGGGATCAAACCCCCCGAAAATGGAATCGTAAGGACATCATCGGGCGCGACCGCCAATGAAATTGCTGGTTGCGTCGGGTTGATCGCAACGCGAAATTGAGATTGCGTAACTAAACTTGGATTCGATTGCGCGCGAGCTAAGATCTGTACGGAATAATTTCCACTTTGTACTCCAGCTCGAGGAGTCAAGGTGACTAAGCCGTTCGCGCCAATGGTTGCCTCCCATCCGATCGGTGCTTGTACTGAAAAGTCGTAGTTTTCCGTCAAGCTGGTTTGAACGTCGAACTGGAAGTTCGTTAGTGTGTTCTGATCCGTCGACAACGCAGTGGGTACGTTGTCAATTCGCAGTACTTGGCCAGCCGATCCATTGAGTGTGGCTGTGTCGAATGTCGAATCAGCAACCAATGCGACTGATCCACTGAAACGGCCTAACGTCAGGCCGTTGGATAAAGTATATGGAGTCGAACCCACCGACAAATTACCACTCGATGGCGCAAAAGCGATGGTGCCATCTGTGACTTGAAGACTGACACGTCCATTGAAATTGGGAGAGAAACCAGGACCACTTCCCTGGAGCGATGCGGAAAAAGTACTAATCGTATACGTACCAGCAGGTAACGTGACTCCTGACAAAATCAATTTATCTGTCGTCAACTGCAACGTTGCGGTACCCAATAGTGTCGCCTGATACTGATCGAAGTTGACGCCCGCTCCCAAGTTGGATGTCGACTCAGGAAATGACGAAAAATGACCGGTGCCGACGACATCGTAATGAACCGCGCCGGAGACCGACACTGCAACAGGATCAGTGGGCGCAAGCGTAATCAGCCCCGTTCCAACAAGTTGGCCATTTGCATCGTGAATCGTCGCCGTAGGAACGACTAGGTTCGATGTGCTGATGGCGGTGCTGACGTTTCCATCAAACGTTACATGGAGTTGCCCGGAAACGGAAAGGCCAGCGGTTTGAATCGTTGCAGCAACAGCGCCCGAGCTGGCATTGGATTGAATGCTGCGAGTTTTTGAAGCGACGGTTGGACGTTCGAACGGAGTCGGATCAAACAGCGCCGGCGAAAGTGGCGGGTCAAATGCTAAGTAATAGCCAGCAATCATCCCGGCCGCAAAGCCAGCGAAAAAAGCCGGGTCTTTCAACAAAAAGCCAAATTGTTTAGAGGCTAACTGTGCTTTTGCTGCTCGTAATGCCATAACCGCATTCTTAATTCCTGCTGTTAGGTCTTCATACGTCCCATGCGGAACAAGCGTGTTGTTTATGTGGATCTTTATGAGAGTGACTTCGATTTGGTCTCCCAAAAAGCCCAATAGAAAGCCTGCAAAACCTCGCAAGGCCCAGTTTTGTGCTTGGCCATTCGCGACGATATAAGTTGCGATCTGCTCGTTAATGCCGTGAGTCCCATCCGAGAGAACTCCCACCGTCTCTCCAGTAGCCAGATCAGATTCGTACCAAGCGATAACAGAATCGCCATCGATCGTCACGCTATGCGCCGGGATTATTACGAGCTTTCCTGCATTGAGCGCGTTGCTGATGCGCGCCTTGACGTCATCAGTAAGCGAGAGCGTCGCCACATCGGATTGCTGACCCGGTGCAAGCGATAGCAATGCAACACCCTGTGATTCTGCTGCATCAAAAACTGACTTCGCCGATACGGGAAGCGCGATTTGCGAGGTTGTAAAGCTGGTTGGCGTGCCAAACAAACTTCCTTCGATCTCGTCCTCAGCGAAACCTCGCTGCAGATTAAATGCCACGGCAATCATTGGATTCTGACCAGGGGCCAAAACGACGCGTTGATGCGTTGTCCGTAGATCAAATCCAAAGTGAAAGATACCAGTCTGACTGCTGGTGCTCTCGGCAGTCGTCGAAGCGATAGTGATGCGTGGCGAGTCCAAGTAGCTTCGCGTGTACATTACTTGACCCAGTGACTGCGTGACACCGCTAGCGATTGCCTCGAAATTGGCGATCTTCGCGCGCTGAGTCGCGACCAAGAAATCTCTAGTTATGTTGAGTGCCATCGGATCTAGGCCGGCTTGTTGATCTGGAAATGCAGTTGCATAGGTTGCAGCAAAATCGCTGAATCGGTTAAACGCGGTGCCCGACACACCTAGTGCCATTACAGAACTTACTGGACGACTACCTGATTGATACCTGATTGAAAACTAATCGTGTGAAGATCCAATGGGCTAATAGAAGGCGTTCCCAAAGAACCGATCGACACGTTAGTAGCCACCTGACCTTGCCGAGCTGCATAACCTATGCGGTCGAACAATGTACGCTCCGCAGACACCTGCGAACCGTCAGTTGCCGTAATCAACGTATTTAAGAATTCACCAGTAACCACAGTGGTTCCGAAGGGGAAATTCGTAAACAATTCCTGAAAGCTTTGGCCGACGTTAATTGAATCGTTCTTAAGGTCAAATGCCTCGTCGCCGATACGGAAATACGGAGTGTACGTGTAAGTTTGGGAACTGAAGACCGGTGTCCCCAGCGAATTACCCGTAACTAGATGACCGATTGCCAACGGCCGTCCGACTAGCTCGACCGAATTAAAAGTTTCGGTGAGAACGGTCGTTTGTCCCAGGGCATTTCCGAGACCAAACAAAGCTCCGGCTTGACTGTAGGTTTCGACGTTCACCGTGAGCGTCACGTGTTGCCGTAGCGCAGCCGAGACTTCCGCAAAAACCGCTTGAGATGGCGCAAAGGTTTGACCAACGACCGCATCAGGGAATGTCGGGTCAGCATCTTTGAAGCCTGCGCCAGCGTTGAACTGTATCCAATAGTGCTGCTTTGTCTCAGTCAGGAGCAGCGGATCGTGTGCTGGGTCCGCCGTTTGTGTACCCGCAGGGATGTAGCCGACCGTTTGAAAACTCGCTGGAAACATCGACAAGATTAATTGCTGGGCGAGCGGGTCGGAGAGTGTCCCTTGAACGTATTGAGAGGGGATGCCGCTGGAGCGCATCAAGGCGATGCCGAGGCTAGCTTCGTCAAGTGCGTTGCCGGCATTGGACCAGAGCGTGCCGCGAGCGCCGCGAAGCGAGCCGACATACGATTCGTAACCGATGTCGTGTGTCAGGAAATCGAATATGCGCTGCGGATCGTAATCGAGTTCCGCGGCTTTGGCTTGGATGAATGGATCGGTGGTGTTAGCGTCGGGTGTCGAAGCGAGCAATAGTGGATCGATGACGTCGGTCCGCAGCGTAGCAAACGGCGCTGCGTCGGTGACTGCGGCAGCGTCGACCGTTCCAAAGGCATGCGCGCCGGTATCGATTTGCAATGGCGTAGCATCTACTAGTGAGACGGAGACTTCGATGCTCGCGCGACCGAAGGCGGGCAGCGTTCCTAAACTCCACGCGAGTTCCTGCCCGTTCTGATCAGGTAACTGCGTTGCAGTCTTGAAGGTCACACCTGGTTCGAGCGTTGTTGTTAACAGCACGCCGCTGACTTCACTGGCTTGCTGGTTATAAACGCTGTAGGTGATCTTCAATTCGTGGTTCTGAATGTCCGCCGTGGTCCACGTTGATAGAACGCGTCCGACGGTAATCACGTCTGGCAAGTCACTCGCCAGCATCTGTCGCGGTTCAAGTCCTTCCAAGCCGGGTTGCAGATAACGTCGCAAGTATTTCCGCTGCAAGTTGCGACGTCGTGTTCTCTCGCGGATGCGATTCAACGTTGATTGAACTAAAATCTTCGGGAAGTACGTCATGGTGGATTCCTGCGAAATCGATACATAGAGCCTTCCTTAGCAGAAAATGGAATTGCCGTTCGTCTTGTTAGGCATTGACGCAGCTAGTCTGCATCTTTCCGCCGTTCGCTCTGCTGCTGGAGAGAACGGGTGATTTTTGACGATTGCGACGATTCTACCAGCGCCGGACAGTGAATTCCAATGAAATGATCAGCGAACCTTTGCCGAACGTAACGATTGTGCCCGAACTCAGGGAGCAAAACGGGATCGAAATGGTGAATTGGCCGGTGAATTCTCCGACTCTTGACGATCTTAATGACGGATTGGATTGACGGGATTGCAACGAATCGAACTGCAATAACGTTTCTTCCTTCAATACTGAGTGCAGCGTGGCTTTACACGTGTGCATTGGCCCGGTTTTCGTTAATGGAGCGGACGCGATGAGAATTCTTATAAATCGATTGGCGGTTTTGATTGCCATGGCCATCGTCGTGAACGGGGTGAATGCGCGGGCTCAGCAAGATAGTGATCCATCGTTCGATGCAATGGGCCGAGGTCCAGCTTGTGATGATATGGGATGTGGCAATCAACGTTCTCGAAGCGTTTGTGCATCGCCTGTATGGACGGCGACAGCGGATGCGTTGTTCTTGCATCGAAGCGATCCGAGTTCAGCGATCCTGGCTTTCAACACTACCAATCCCGCTGAGAATCTCAATGCCCGAGATCTTCATTTCGGCGTCCATACAGGCTTTGATCTCTCGTTGACTAGGCAGCTCAGTTGCGACAATGCGATCGAGATACGCTACTTTGGAATCGACCATTGGCGGACCGCCGCATCGGCCACGACCACGCCCGGAGATTTATTTCAGATCAATGCCGCCGTGCCGATATTTACGTTTTCGGGAACAGGGATCGATGCGAACTACTCGTCGGCGTTGCACAATGCCGAAATCAACGGCCGCCATCGTGTTAATGAATGGTTAGATGTACTGTCTGGTTTCCGTTATGCTGAATTGAACGAGCACGCCTTTGCGAACTTAGTGGATTCGGCAGTGCCATTTAACTACGACAATGCAACTCGCAATCGTTTGTATGGTTTTCAGCTCGGCGGGCAAGCACTTCTATTGGGCAGAGGTGCCTTCGGGTTGGATGCCATTGGCAAGGCCGGTATCTTTAACAATCAATCGGCTCAAAACAGTACGATCAATACTGGTTTAGTGACGTTACCTGCGACAGGAAACGGCAGTCGCACGGCTTTTATCGGTGAGCTCGGACTCCTTGGCCGACTTCAGGTAACCAACCATCTCAAGCTACGCGGCGGCTATCGCTTGCTATGGCTGGATGGGGTGGCTCAAGCAAGTCAGCAGTTAGCCGCCAGCGACTTCGCCAACGGCACCGGTCTGAACAGCTCCGGCGAAGTTTTCTACCACGGAGCGTTCGCCGGACTAGAACTCAATTTCTAATCTCGGGATCTGCTCAATGCAAAAGTAATTTTTTTTTAAGATTCTTTTGGTACACGTGGCCCCGCCATTAGCAACATTCCTTCAGGCTCGATAATTAATAGCGTGCAGCTTACATTAACCGTCGCTAGCTTTGCCGGTCCAGGTTCAAGTGATTCTACAACGCGGCTGACGAGTCTACGTAGTCTCACATCAAGCTGGAACAGGAATCAATCCTAAACGTACGCAATGTTCAAATCATTGCGAGCAACGTTTTCAATTCAGCGCTCGACATCATGGCCGTGCTTATGTTGTGTTTTGCGATGGTCACGTTTCGTTCGTTAGCGAAAAGGTTGATGAAATAAATCTGCGGACTTTATTTACACGAGATGAGGGTGAAGTGCCAAATTATGATGAATCAGGACTATAGCTTCTCGATTTTAACGCCACACAATCCAAGAAAACGCGCCGCGAGCTTCACTGCGTGCCAGCTTATTTTACGTCGAAAACCAAGGCTGGAACGCTAGCATAGCAAGTGTCAGCGGAAATCTGGGGTCCAGAAGTTCGCCAATTGATCTATGCAACGGCGCGTCAGATGAAGTACAAGCGGCACGCAATCGATTGCTTGCTCTACGCATATCTCGTTAGTTCGAATGTGCTAAGTCGTGAGTCGAACGCGCTAGCGTCGGGCTGCTAGCTTGGATGAATCTTAGGCCGATACATTTCAGAATTTTGCACAAGTAATTCTAAATAGCCATGCCATCACGAATTTGGTTTGATGCAACGACGATTCAAAGACTTCGCCGACATGCGCCGGTCGGCTTGAGCCGCGTCGAAGCAAATGTGTTACGAGGCGCAATGCACCTGCCTCCCTCGCAAGCTCGCTTTTGTTCGTTCGATCGATATAGTCGACGGATTCAGGCAATGAAGCGCGAAGACGTCGAGAAACTTCTCGAGCAGTATGGTCGCTCGGGTACCTCCGCGATCGGTCAAGCTCGCAAAGCACTCAATCCAATTCGGAATTTAGGAAAGCTGATCGAACGCAACACAAGACTGACGCTGCGACGCTCCTTGTTGGCAGCCAAGACGACGCTCGGGATTGAAAAGCGGTTTCCCGATTGGTCGCCAGGCGACGCATTTGTTCTAAGCGGTTCGACTTGGGACTCGATCGACGCACCCACACTTGAAAGTATCGCCGTCGATTGCGGTTTAAATTTGGCGATTGTCATTAACGACATGATTCCTGTTCTGTTTCCACATCATTTTGGCGATCCAAAAGCCGTTGAAAGCTTCGCGACCTTTGCCGAATGCACGGCCCGCCATGCTGCGCTGACGCTTTGCATTTCCGAGTCAACCAAAGCAGATTTCGAACGCTTTGCGGCATCTCGATCGATTGTGCCTAAAACGACCCAAGTTATTCGCTTGGGCGATGAATGCGTTTGCTCGGTGACCGATCGTCCCCAAGAACTGCCTCGGAATTTTGAGAATCAAGGGTTCGTCGTTTCAGTTAGCACCATTCAAGTCCGCAAGAACTACCAGCTCCTCTACCAACTTTGGCGTCGATTTGCCGAAGAAGGGCGAACCGATATCCCGAAACTGGTGATTGCCGGTTCTTCCGGATGGATGACGAACGATCTTCGACATCAACTTCAACATGACCCGCTCATCAAGGACAAGATCGTGGTTTTGAATCATGCCAGCGATAGTGAACTGTCATGGTTATATCAGCATTGCCGCTTTAGTTTGTATCCATCTATCTACGAAGGTTGGGGGCTCCCAATTGTGGAAAGCCTCCGCTATGGAAAACCCTGTATCGCTTCGAATACATCGTCGATGCCCGAAGCCAGTCAAGGAATCGCAGTACATCTTGACCCGTACGACTTTCGGCAATGGCACGATGCAATCGTTGCGTGGTCGACAGATCACCAACTCATTACTCAAGCAACGCGTCGCATCAAAGATCATTACCAACATCGCTCATGGGATGCCTTCGGCCAAGATTTTTGCAACCGAGTGCTTTCCATCGGCCATCAACAAACATTTGCAAAAGCCGCGTAATCGAGACACGATGAAAATGCAAACATGAGCCGTAGGCGCTAGCCTCGGGCGTTTCATGTTAAAGCCTACACCGCGCGGCCCTCAGTTACCGGCTTGTTGATTTAATCTTTTAACAATTTTCCGTAGACGTCCTTCAAAGGCCACGAGTACGCCTACGGCTGACTGTTAAACGAAATCCTTGCTGCTTGCGATTAAACTTAAGCCGCCAGCGCTGTGCCGTTCCCACATCCAATCGAAGGCATTCTCGATATTCCGAGCAAAAACTTGGCCGCTGAACAGCTCGGTGGTCGCAAGTTCGGCCGACAATCGGTTTCGAATGCGCTGCAATTCGATCGGGTGCCGAGCGAAATGCAACGCCGTATTTTCATACGCTTCGAACGAATCAGTAATGAGTTCCGGTAAATTCAACGCAAGAAGCAAGCTCCCTGCGACTCGCGATGAAAACGTTTGCCCCGAAAGCGTGAGCAGAGGTAGTCCCACTCGCAATGCATCGCTGGCAGTCGAGTGTTGGTTATACGGGAAGGTATCGAGAAACAAATCGGCTAACTTCTGCCTGTCTAAATGCTCTGGCAGCGATACCGAAGGAGCGAAGGCCAGTCGCTCGGAGTCGATGCCGCGTTCTGTGGCGCGCCGCCGAAGTTCAACACATATTGGTTCGCGATCGTATCGCAACCAGAGAATACTATTGGGGATTTTAGAAAGCAGGTTAAGCCAAATATCGAACAACTTGGCGGTCAGTTTGTAGGTCGTGCTGAATGCACAGAAAACGAAAGCATCTTCAGGAAGTCCAACCGATTTTCTCGCTATCGTCGGAAGGTCCTTCGTTCGCTGACTGTCGGTGACTAAATAACAGCCTGGTAGATGAACTAATCGTTCGGTGAAAGCCGGCTGCTGGCTGCTTGGAACAACATATTCGTCGACCAAAATAGAGTCGATAAAATCGACTCCCATCGTTCCTGGATATCCAAGATAGTTTACTTGAATCGACGCCGGTCGATAGGCAAGAATCTGAGGACGCGATAATTGCGTATAGCCTTGAAGGTCGACCAAGATATCGATCTCGTCTGCGGCGATGCTTCGAGCTGTTTCTTGAAAAGTCAGTTCATGACAATCGCGAAATTCATTGCACGCATCGACAATGCGTTTCCGGATCGGGCTTTTGTCGTCGACGCCAATCGAATAGCCAAAGACTTCGAAACGTGATCGGTCGTGCGATTCGAACCATTCGGGGACGATATAGCCAACGACATGCGAACGAAAGTCGGCCGAAAGATAGCCGATGCGAAGCTTTGACGGTCGTTCGCTGCTAGCAGTAGCGTTTCTTGACTTGTGAAATACCGGCAGAGTTGTTCGAAAAGCCCTTCCCCATTGCGATGCACAACGCAGTTGTTGCTCGGCTGTCGTGACGGTCGGCATCGCCATGAACGTGAATGGCGATATCAAGGGAGCCGAATGTTCACAATCTGTTGCTTCGACATGCGATGTAACTCGTTTGCAAAGTTCATCGAGACCATTCCACTGGCACGTTTGTTGGCAAAGATCAACGAGTAAGATCAACGATTCAGCGTCGTTGGGATCGATGTCCAAAGCCGTTCGAATGATTTTTTTGGCCAGTTCTTCTTCGCCTAACAATCGAAGTGAAATCGCCAAGTTGCGATGGGCTGGTAAATATCGAGGAGAAAGCTCGATTGCTCTTAGGTAAGCTTGCCGAGCGTTTGCGAGATGCTCTTGTTTCAAGAAAACATTGCCAATGTTGTTATAGGCGTTGACGGAACGAGGATTCAGTCGAATGGCTTGTTGATAATACTCGACGGCAAGTTCTAGGTTCCCAAATGCTTTCGGCTCTTCCGCAGAAACTGTGGGTGGTTTTCGCGATCCGCAATCGATTTTAGCAGTGAAATACAAGGAAAACACTGGACTGAGTGATTCCAAAAACCAAGGTTCGCTTTCTGATCGGAAATGCTTACCCAAAAAATTGCTATGGTTTGGATGGTGCAATGAGTTTGGCGGATGGATTTACAAGGGATGGCTCCGATGTCCAAAGTATTGCCACAAA
>Ga0163150_10002758_pt1 | contig 26157 bp, 22 predicted proteins | sample OliLakLV19P2IB_FD_148628 | JGI IMG/M metagenome (GOLD analysis project Ga0163150, IMG submission 148628) | Freshwater microbial mat bacterial communities from Lake Vanda, McMurdo Dry Valleys, Antarctica - Oligotrophic Lake LV.19.P2.IB | ecosystem: Environmental > Aquatic > Freshwater > Lake >...
GGTGATGGCGGTGTCGGGCCGATCGTCCATGATGAGCCTCCATGCCGGAAGGGTTGCCAGCAGGGAGGCCATCGGCTTGGGAAGCAGCGGCCCTGTGATTTCGGGGGATTTAGATGCGATGGCCCTGCGACATAACCCGCGACCCATGCAACCACCGCATGAGCCGCGGCCCTGCCTGTAGAATGCACGGCCCGATTCCAACCCCCGGAGATTGACATGCTTCGTTTCGCCCTCGTTTTCTCGGCTCTTTTCGCCGCCCCCGCCTTCGCCGCCGACTGGCCGCAGTTCCTGGGCCCCAACCGCGACGGCATCTCGCCCGACCGCGCTATCGCTCGCTCGTGGCCCGAGTCCGGCCCGCCGATCAAGTGGACCGTCGACACCGGCAAGGGGTTTGGCGGCGCCGCGATTGCCGGGGGTGCCGACGGTGAAGTCTTCTTCCTCGACCGCGATGGTGAGGCCGGCGACATCCTCCGCGTCCTCGACCTCAAGACCGGCGCCGAGAAATGGCGATTCGCCTACGAAGCCAAGGGCAAGCTCTCCTACCACGGCTCGCGCTCCACGCCCACCGTCGATGCCGAGCACGTCTACACCGTCGGCCCGCTCGGCGACCTGCACTGCATCAGCCGCAAGACGCAGAAGCCCGTTTGGCAACTGCACCTCGGCAAAAAGTGGAAAGAAGGCAAGCTCAACTGGGGATACGCCCAGTCGCCGCTGATCTATAAGGACACGCTCATCGTCTCCCCGACGAACGCGGAAGCCCCGATCCTCGCCGCGACCAACAAAAACACCGGCGAGGTCGTGTGGGAATCACCCGCCAAGGACGCCGGCAAGTATGGCTCCGATTATTACTCTTCACCGATCCTGCGCACCGTCTGCGGCGTCGAGGGCCTTCTTCAGATCACGAATAATCAGGTTTCTTTCATTGCCCCCGACACCGGCAAGCTCATCTGGAAATACAACGGGTACCAGGTCAAGTTCGCCATCCCCGCGCCCACCGTCCTCGCCGACGGCGAACGCATCTTCATCACCGGCGGCTACGACGACGGCTCCGTCATGATCAAGGTCACCAAGACCGCCGACGCCTACGACATCAAAGAGCTCTTCCGTTTCAAGAGCGACGGCTGCCAGATCCACACGCCGATTCTGCACGAGGATTACCTCTACGCCAACATCAACGAGAACTCGAAGTTCAACCGCGCCGGCCGCAAGCAGGGCGGCCTCGCCTGCATCGACCCCGCCAAGGGCGAGATCGTCTGGCGCACCGGCGAAGAGCCGTTCTTCAGCCGCGGCGCGGTGCTGCTCATCGGCCCCATGCTCGTCGCGCTCGAAGGCGACAAGGGCACGCTGCACCTGATCCACCCAAACCCCACCAGCTACCGCGAAGCCGCCCGCGCCAAGGTGCTCGATGGCCAAGGCGAAATGGTCTGGGCCCCGATGGCCTACGCCAACGGCATGCTCGTCCTGCGCGACCAGAACCAGATGAAGTGCATCGACCTGACCGCCGCCGGCCAGCTCTCGAAGCAGTAATCGCTGAACCAGGCCTCTTTTCATTTGCTGACGACAGCCAACCCCAAAGCCCACCCACTCCCGTGGGTGGGCTTTTCTCTAAAGTTCAAGAGGTAACTCCGCCGGTACAACCGACAATATCTGCTAGACGCACCTCCATTCGGAGTTCACGCTTGCCCGTCGCATCTGCGAAATTTTTCCGCACAACCCTTCGCTCATTCGCGCTATTGATTGCCAGCGCGTTCTGCACACCAGCCGCCGGTGCCGACCCGCTGCACGTCGCGATCGATCAGCACATTGATGCCGCCGCGAAGGGTCTTGCGTTCGCCGCTCCCGCCGACGATGTGGAGTTCCTCCGCCGGGTGTACCTCGACTTCACCGGTTCCATCCCGACGGTCGCCGAAGCCCGCGCGTTCCTTGCCGACAAAGCCGCCGACAAGCGCGCCAAGCTCATCGATGCCCTCGCCGCCGATGAGCGTTTCTCGCGCCGCCTCGCCGAGCTCTTCCACGTCATCCTCATGGAGCGCCGCGGCGACAACCCGCACTGGCAAGCGTTCCTCTACGAGTCGTTCAAGGCCAACAAGCCGTGGGACCAGTTGGTGCGCGAGGTGCTTAACCCGAACCCGCGCGATGAGAAGACGCGCGCCGCCGCTTACTTTTACACGAGGCGTCTGGAGAAAGAGGGCGAGCAGCCCACTGATTATCCGGGCCTGACGCGCGACGTCGGCCGGCTGTTCCTCGGCGTCGACCTTCAGTGCGCCCAGTGCCACAACCACCTGACCGTCGATGACTACAAGCAGGCCGACTTCCAGGGCCTCTTTGCCTTCTATCAGAACATCGCGATCCACGGCGCGAGCTTCCCCGCCATCGCCGAGAAGCCGATGGTGAAGAAGATCGAGTTCGCCTCGGTCTTCAACAAGGCACCCAAGGAAACCGGCCCGCGCGTGCCGACGCTGCCCCCCGAACGCGAGCTGGCGGTGCCCGCGCTCGAGAAGGGAAAGGAGTTCGCCGTCCCCGCCGACCCGAAGGAAAAGCTGCCCGGCGTCCCCGCCTTCAGCCCGCTCGCCGAGCTTGCCAGGCAGTTGCCTACCGCGGAGAACGACGCCTTCGCCCGCAACATCGCCAACCGCCTCTGGTTCGTCATGATGGGCCGCGGCCTCGTTCATCCGCTCGACCTGCACCACTCGAAGAACCCGGCTTCGCATCCGGAGCTGCTCGACCGGCTTGCGAAGGAAATTGTCGAACATGAGTTCGACATGAAGTGGATGCTGCGCGAGCTGGCGATGACGAGGACGTATCAGCGATCATCGATGATCGAATCCAACAATTCACCAAAGGAAGACCGCTTCACCGTCGCCCTCGAACGGCGACTCACTTACGAGCAAATCCTCCGCTCCATGCTCACCGCCACCGGCGAGCTCGACCGCGTCCTCGCCAAGAAGGACGCCAAAGGCGAAGGCGATTGGCCGGCCTACGAAGACCTGCGCAAACGCGCCCAGATTGCCTTCGCCGCCGAGGCGAAAGAGGCGGAGGAGCACGTGGACCATTCGCTCAAAGGCGCGCTCTTCGTGCGCAATGACGTGATGTTTCTCTCATTGCTCAAGCCGCGTCCGGGTAACCTGATGGAGCGGCTGATGAACGAGAAGGATTCAGGCAAGCTGGCGGATGAGCTTTATCTGTGCGTGCTGACGCGCTCGCCGTCACCGGAGGAGAAATCTGAAGTCGCGGCGTTCTTGAGCAAGCACGCCGATAAACGCGAGGAAGCGATCCGCAATCTGATCTGGGCGACGATGACCTCGACGGAGTTTGTGGTCAATCATTAACAGAGGGTTTTATGGGTGCGGCCTTTTTCATTGCTCTGGACAATCCCGATCCCGGCTTCGATCCGTTTGTGGATGGCAAGTTGATCGCGAACGAGGCAAATGCAATCGCGCGTATCGCCAAGTCGCTCGGACTGAAATCGCCAGATGAATATTTCGGCATGGGCGGCGACGACCTGGCGGGCATCGCTGAGGACTTTGGCGTCGAAGACGCGGAGATTCCCGATGCGGTATGGTTCGATGCCGACGAGGGCATTCAATGGAGCAGTGCTTTGCGCAAGCACCTCGAAGCCAATCCAACGACCGTCAAACGGTCTGCCGATATAGCCGCCCAGTTTTCTGAGTTCGAATCGGTATTCACCAAGGCCAAGGCGATCGGCGCACGCTGGCATCTCGAAGTTGACTTCTGATTCATCATGCCCCAACCACGCTCCAACCTCTGCACCCCCCGCGAGCACGCGCTCTCCCGCCGCGCGTTCCTCGGCGGGCTCACCCTCGGCGCATCAGGCCTCGCGCTCGGCGGTCTCGCGTCTCCCGTCATCGCCGATCAGCTCAAGAAGAAAGACAAGCAAGTCCTCTTCATCTGGCTCGACGGCGGCATCTCGCAGCTTGAATCGTGGGACCCCAAGCCCAACACCACCTTCGGCGGCCCGTTCCGCACCATCCCCACCTCCGTCAAAGGCGTTCACTTCTCCGAGCTCCTCCAGCGCACCGCGAAGCACATGGACAAGCTCGCGGTGATCCGCAGCCTCTCTACCGCCGACAATTCCCACTCCGCAGGCGTCGGCCGGATCCAGCGCGGCGACCCGAAGAACCGCGGCGTCACCTACCCCTACCTCGGCTCCGCGTTCGCCAAGCTGCTCGGCCCCACCAGCGCGAAGCTGCCGCCCTATGTCTGGCTCAAGCCCGGCAGCGGCGGATTCAAGGCCGAGCACGCCGGGTTTCTCGGGCCCAAGTATGGAGCATTGGCCTTCGGCGACGGCAAGCCGCCGGAGAATCTGCTTCGCCCCGAATCGATCAGCGAGGATGCCGACAAGGAGCGCAACGAGCTGCGCGAGGCGCTCAACAAGCGTTACGCGAAGAATCGCCCGCGCAGCAGCGCCGACGCCAGCACCGCCGTGTTCGACATGGCCCAGCAGCTCATGAAGCGGCAGGATCTTTTCGATTCTACGAAGTTTTCGCCCGCCGATGTCGAGCGCTACGGCTCGCATGATCTTGGCCGGCACACGCTCATCGCCCGCAACATGCTCGAGGCCGGCGTGCGCTTCGTCAACGTCACCAGCTACGGCTGGGACTCCCACGGCGACGCCTTCAACGGCGCTGCCTCGCTCGTCCCCAAATTCGACCAGGCTTTCAGTGCCATCATCGAAGACCTCGAAGCCCGCTCCATGCTCGATAATGTTCTCGTGATCGCCATCAGCGAGTTCGGCCGGACGCCGCGCATCAACGGCCACATCGGCCGCGACCACTGGCCCGAGGCGTGGTCCACCGTTATGGCCGGCTGCGGGATCAAGCGCGGCGTCGTCGCCGGGGCGACCAATGAGCAGGGCACGTGGGTCAAGGACAAGCCCCACGACATCGGCCACGTGTTCCACACGATGTTCGCCGCCCTGGGCGTCGACCCGATCGACACGCTTTACGACAACGGCGGCCAGCCCCTGCCGATCGCCCACGACGACATGCACGCGATCCGGGAAGTGCTGGCATAAGACATGAAGGAACCACAGATGAACACAGATGAACACAGATAGGAATTTGGGCTGGATCAGTTTTTCTTTTCTCATCTGTGTTTATCTGTGGATGAATTGGAGTTCGAAGAATGAGCATGGGTGACCTACCTAAACAACCCGCCAAACCCCCCGATCCCAAAGAACTCGGCAAGCCCGCGCTCACCACGCAGCAGGTCGGCTGCCTGCGGTTCAGCCCGTGCGGCAGGCTGCTCGCAGGCGGCGATTACGACGCGAAGGTGCAGCTCTGGCGCGTAAAGGATGTGGAGCTTTCGCCGCTGCCGGCGCTGGCCGGCAAGCAGCACAACGGGTGGGTCGATGCGATCGCGTTCGCGCCGAAGGAAGAGTTGTTCTTCACCGCCGACACCTGGGGCCGGCTGTCGTGCTGGGAGTATGCGGCGTGGCTATCGGATGAATCGGCCGACAAAGGGGATTCGAAAGTCTCCCCCTCACCCCAACCCTCTCCCTCAAGGGAGAGGGGGCCGGAGCCGCGCTGGTCGCTCGATGCCGCCCACGATGGATACATCCGTCAAGTCGTCGTCAGCCCCGATGGGAAACACGTGGCCACATGCGGACGCGATAAGGTCGTCCGCTTGTGGTCGCTCGACGGCAAGCTCAAGCACGAATTGAAGGACCATCGCGAGGACGTCTACGCGCTGGCTTTCACACCGGATTCTTTGGCGCTCGTCAGCGGTGACCTCAAGGGCGTGATCCGCGTCTGGTCCGTGGCCGATGGCAAGCATCAGCGGCAGATGGATGCCGCGTCACTCTACAAGCTCGAGCGCATCCAGGACGTCGGCGGGGCCCGCGTGCTCACCGTCTCCCGCGACGGCAACTCGCTCTACTGCGGCGGGGCCGTGCCCAAGAGCGGCGGGTTCGTCGAGGCGACGCCCAAACTGCTCCGCTTCGATTTCAAATCCGGCAAGCTCGAGCAGGAGTTGACGCTCGGCGAGCCGCCGCACGGGTTCATTTACGAAATCATCGACCACCCCTCCGGCTTCATCATGTTCATCACCAGCGGCCAGCCGGGCAACGGCAAACTGTTCCTCCTGAAGCCCGGCGAGAAGGACCCGGTGTTCACGACCAACAAGATGCCCAATACACACTGCCTCGCCGCCCACCCGGACGGCAAGCGGTTTGTCGTTGCCTCCACGAACGGCGGTAGCAACGGCAACGGCAGACAGGGGGCGCTGAAGAACGGCGTGTACACGGGGAACCATTCGCCGATCCACTTATGGACACTCCCCGGAGAATCCGCATGAAGCTTGCTCCAATCGTTGTGCTCGGACTGCTCTGCATTGCCTCGAGCGCTGCCTACTCGGCCGATCCGCCGAAGCCCAAGGACCGCAAGACCGCGGTGCTCGACGACCGCAAGGACGTCGGCGCCATCGAGAGCTGGGTCTACAACGACCTGCCCAAGGGGCTCGCCGAGGCGAAGCAGAACGGCCGGCCGATGCTCGTCGTCTTCCGCTGCATCCCCTGACACGCTTGCAGCGATTTCGACGGGCAGGTTGTCCGTCGCGAGAACGACCGCATCGAGAAGCTCATGGAGCAGTTCGTCTGCGTGCGCATCGTGCAGGCGAACGCGATGGACCTCGCGCAGTTCCAGTTCGATTACGACCTCACTTTCGCCGTGTTCCTCATGAACGCGGACGGCACGGTGTACGGCCGGTACGGCTCGCGCTCCGATCAGAAAGACGCCCAGCGCGACATCTCCCTGGCGAGCTTTGCGAAGGCGATGGAAGGCGCGCTCGACCTGCACAAGGGCTACCCGGCGAACAAGGCGCTGTTCGCGGCGAAGAACGGGCCGGTGCCGACGGTCACGCGGCCGGAGCAGTATCCGACGCTGGCGAAGTACAAGCCGACGCTCGATTACGACGGGCAGGTCGTGCAGAGCTGCATGCACTGCCACCAAATCCGCGACGCGGAGCGGCAGGCGTTTCGCACGGCGAAGAAGATCATGCCGGATCAGGTGCTGTACCCCTGGCCCATGCCCGATGCGGTGGGGATGAAGCTCGACCCCAATGAGAAGGCGACGGTCGCGGCGGTGACGCCCGGCAGTGCGGCGGACAAGGCGGGCATCAAGGCCGGCGACGCGATCCAGTCGATCAACGGGCAACCGATCCTTTCGATTGCGGACGTGCAGTGGGTGCTGCACAACACCGGTGACACCGGCGTGCTCAACGTCATGATTGCCCGCCCCAACGACCGCCGGGCGCCGACAGCGAACGCGATCCAGCTCAACGCCGGCTGGCGCAAGGCGAGCGACATCAGTTGGCGAACGACGACGTGGGACCTGCGCCGCATGGGATTGGGCGGCATGTTCCCCGGCGACCTGGGCGATGAGGAACGCGCCAAGGCGAAACTCGACACGAAACAGATGGCGTTCCTGCTGAAGCACGTCGGCGAGTACGGCGAGCACGCCCGCGCCAAGCAGGCCGGGTTCGTGAAAGGCGACATCATCATCGCGTGGGACGGCATGACGCAGCGCATGACGGAGACGCAGTTGCTCGCCTACGTGGTGCAGAAGAAGAAGCCGGGCGACAAGATCGCGGCGACGGTGCTGCGCGGGGGGAAGAAGGTGGAGTTGGTGCTGACGCTGCCGTGAGATGATTGTTCGGAGACCGATTGGATGAAACGTCCAAGTGATTTTTCCTCCGGAACCATTCAATTGCTGGGCAGACGAGTAGCATTCGTGTGTTCCCGCGCGAACTGCCGCCGTCGGACAATTGGGCCACATTCGAGCGACTCGCAAGTTACCGTGATCGGTGAAGCTGCTCACATTTGCGCAGCATCACCAGGCGGAGCGCGATACGACGTATCCATGTCCGACGAGGAACGCGGATCGCACGACAATGGCATTTGGTTGTGCGCGAACTGTGCAACCGAGATTGACAAAGACCAGAGCCGATTTCCGGTGTCACTGCTCCGGCAATGGAAAGAAGATGCTGAACTTGAAGCGTTGAATCTTCTTGAGAACCCGGCATACCGAAACCATCGGCAGCACAAGGAGCAACTTGCTAGGTTTCTGCTCGAGGCCCAACAATTGCGAGGTCGCTTGAGCGAGTCTTCGCTGCCCATCGCCGATCACAATGCTTGGGTCGATCGTGTAGATGTTTATTTGGTGGAGCAATTCGGCCAATCGCACAAAGTCAGGTTTAGTGACTTCAGTGGGATGGTATTCTGGGGCGGTGACAGTGATCGCTTCAGAATGGAGAGGTCGCTTGACGGGCGATCACGGTGCCTGCACGAGTTTCTCTCCGAACTTGGCGACTAACGGTGAGCAATCGCTCATGATGCGATGTTATAATAAATCAATGAAAATGAAGCGATATCAGGTAACGGACGGACGCCTGTACCTCATTGTGACCGAGGCTGCGAAGCGAAGATTAGTCGTTACTAGTCCGTTCGAGCCTACCCTAAGGATCGAAGCAGCTACACTTGCCGCTGCGTTTGAACTGGCACGCAAGGAAATAAAAACGTTGCGAGCCAGTCGACGGCGCTCTGCGAGACCGGATCTCCGACGACTTCGCAATAGAGCGAGCTAAAACTCCGCATTCTTCGGCGTCCTCGGGAACGGGATCACATCCCGGATGTTGGCCATGCCGGTCGCATACAGAATCGTCCGCTCGAAGCCCAGGCCGAAGCCCGCGTGGGGGACGGTGCCGTAGCGGCGGAGGTCGCGGTACCAGTTGTAGTCGGCCTTGTTGAGCTTCATCTCGTCGAGGCGTTGATCGAGGACGGATAGGCGTTCCTCGCGCTGCGAGCCGCCGATGATTTCACCGATGCCGGGGGCAAGGACATCCATCGCGGCGACTGTCTTCCCATCGTCGTTGAGCCGCATGTAGAACGCCTTGATGTCCTTCGGGTAGTTCATCACCACGACGGGTCGGCCGACCAGTTGCTCCGTGAGGTACCGCTCATGTTCACTCTGCATGTCGATGCCCCACTTCACCGGGTACTCGAACTTCACGCCGCTGGCGATCGCTTTCTCCAGGTGCGCGATCGCTTCGGTGTACGTCATGCGCTCGAAGCTGGAGTTGACGAACTTCTCGACGCGGGTGATGCAATCCTTATCGATGCGCTCGGCGAAGAACTTCATGTCGTCGCCGCGCTCGTTGAGCACCGCCCGGAAGATGTACTTCAGGAAGTCTTCCGCCAGGTTCGCGTCGTCATTCAGGTCGGCGAACGCGATCTCCGGCTCGATCATCCAGAACTCGGCGAGGTGGCGGGCGGTGTTGCTGTTCTCGGCGCGGAAAGTTGGGCCGAAGGTGTAGACCTTTGAGAGGGCCATGCAGTAGGTCTCGACGTTGAGTTGGCCGGAGACGGTGAGGTGGGCGGGCTTGCCGAAGAAGTCCTGCGTGAAGTCGGCCCTGCCGTCGGGCGTCGTCGGGACGTTGCGCGGGTTGGCGAGGTCGAGCGTGCTCACCTTGAACATCTGTCCCGCACCCTCGCAGTCGTTGGCGGTGATGATCGGCGTGTGGACCCAGAAGAAGCCGTGCTCATGGAAGTAGCGGTGGACCGCCATGCTCAGGCAGTGACGGACTCGCGCGACGGCACCGAACGTGTTGGTGCGGACGCGCAGGTGGGCGACCTCGCGGAGGTACTCGAAGGTGTGCCGCTTGGCGGAGACGGGATAGGTGTCGGGGTCGTCGACGAGGCCGATGACCTTGATGTCGGTCGCCTGAATCTCGAACGATTGGCCCTTGCCTTGCGAAGACGCAAGCGTTCCTTCGACGATGATGGAGCAGCCGGTGGTGAGGTGGAGGATTTCGGACTGATAGTTGGGGAGCGTGGCGGGGGCGACGATCTGGAGGGCGTCGAAGCAGGAGCCGTCGTGAAGGTGGATGAACGACAGCCCCGCCTTCGAGTCGCGCCGCGTGCGGACCCAGCCGCGCACGGTCACGGCGGCAGCGGCGGCAACCCTGTTCGCAAGAATGTCGGCGATGGAGTGAACAGCCATGGCGAATCCCTTCGAGTAGAACTGCACAATGTTGTCCATGAAACGCGGCGGCGAGGCAAGCGTGGTGAACGGAGCAACATCCCGACAGGGCGGCGCCGGCGTCATCACTTGACACGCAAGCCCCGTTGTCCGACTGTCGTTCGTTGAATCGGGCACCACCCTTTCGGGATGGTGCTCCCGGAGCTTCAACATGCGCGTGCTCATCATGTCGGACATGGAAGGCGTCAGCGGGATCGTCGTTTGGTCGCAGGTCAACGGCGGCGAGGCGATGTACGAGGAAGGCAGGCGGCTCTACACCGAAGAGGTCAACGCGGCGGTGCGCGGGGCGAAGGCGGCCGGGGCCACCGAGATCGTCGCCGTCGATTGCCATGGCGCGGGCGGCGACTGGTCGTTTAACTCCTTCGTGCCGGAGCTGCTGGACCCCGACTGCGAGTGGGTGGCGCATCACACATGGTCGCGGTACACGGAACTGCTGGAGAAGGGATGCGACGCGGCGCTTTTCGTCGGCATGCACGCGCGGGCCGGGACGCCGGACGGCGTGATGTGCCACACGATTTCGTCGAAGAAGTGGCGGAATCTCTGGTTCAACGACGACCTCGTCGGCGAAGTCGGGATCAATGCGGCGCTGTGCGGCCACTACGGCTGCCCGGTGCTGTTGGTGACCGGTGACGAAGCGGTCTGCCGGGAGTCGCGCGAGCTGCTCGGGGACAAGCTGCCGACCGTCGCGGTGAAGCGCGGGCTGTCGCGTTACTCGGCGCGGCAGGTTCCGCCGAAGCGGGCGCGGCAGATGATCGAGGACGGCGCGAAGAGCGCGCTGGCGAACCTGAAAGCGGTGAAGCCGTATCGTCCCGCCAAGCCGACGACGCTCACCTGCGAGCTGGCGAACCCGGACGACATGGCGCCCTTCATGGGCAGGCCGGGCGTGACGATCGTCGAGCCGCTGAAGGCGGTGAGCAAGGCGAAGGACTGGATGACGGCTTGGAATCAGATTTGGTATTACTGAATTGCTTCGGCAATGCCGCAAATCGTGCACGACGGGCAATACCCTCCCGTGATCGTCTATGCTGTCCTCCATGTCGGGCGAGGCGCAGCGAAAACCTGTCATCGGCATCATCGGCGGGATCGGCTCGGGCAAGAGCACCATCGCCCGCATGTTCGCGTCGCTCGGCTGCGCGGTGATCGATGCGGACGTGTTGGCGCGTGAAGCGCTTCGGCGGCCGGAGACGGTCTCGCAGTTGGTGAAATGGTGGGGGCCACAAGTCGTCGATGCGTCCGGCCGCGTCGATCGCCGGGAGGTGGCTCGCGTGGTGTTTGCATCACCGAGCGAGCTCGAACGGTTAGAAAGTCTGACGCACCCTTACGTGAATCATGGACGCGTCATTCTGCGTGAGCAATTTCAAAGCGATGCAAACGTTGTGGCTATTGTCGAAGACTGCCCGCTGCTGCTGGAGAAAAGCCTGCAGGCCCATTGCGACGCCGTCGTGTTCGTGAAAGCCTCCAGTGAAACCCGCCGACAGCGTGTGCTGGCGTCGCGGGGGTGGGCACCTGAAGAGTTGGCCCGACGCGAGAAAAGCCAGATGCCACTTGACATCAAGGAGAAACGCGCCGATTATGTCTTGGAGAACGACGGCGGTGAAGCCGAGAGCTTTGCACACGTCCGGCAAGTTCTTTCCCAGATTTTGAATCGTCCGGTTTAGGCGGCCGTTAAAGGCCGTTCGCCCGACCCCTCATTTAAGGGCCTGTTTACGTTTTTCCGCTTTCATCCTGCATCGTCAGGGATGGTTGATTCGGCCGCTGGAGTGGCTGGATTATGTCAGTGCATGTCTGCATGACTCAAGCATTTTTCCCCGCCGTGCCCCTTTCAACCGGGCACACCTCAACAGGAGAGCCAGCAATGGCCGACATCCGAACCCGCAAACGCCCCCCGTCCCGTCGCCGAGCCGAAGAGAACGCCGGCCCCGAAGCTGAAATTGTCGCCGATTCCGCAGTGCCCGCCGCCAGCGCTGCGCAGGCGCCGGCCGCCCCCCCCGCGCCGATTGTGCCGCAGACCGACGAGGAGCTCGAGGCCGAGACGCAGCAGCGTTACGAGCAGGCCAAGAAGTCCGACCTCACCATCCGCGACCTTCAGCGCATGGAGGTCGATGCCCTCCAGAAGATGGGTAGCGACGAAGGCATCGAGAACGTCAACAAGCTCAACAAGCAGAAGCTCATCTTCAAGATCCTCGAGAAGCGGATCATGAAGCAGGGGCTGATGTACGGCGAAGGCGTGCTGGAGATCCTGCCCGACGGGTTTGGGTTCCTGCGCTCGCCGGAGTATTCGTACCTCGCGTGCCCCGATGATATTTACGTGAGCCCGTCGCAGATCCGCCGGTTCGGCCTCAAGCCCGGCCACATCGTGCAGGGCACCATCCGCCCGCCGAAGGAGAGCGAAAAATATTTCGCGCTGCTGCGCGTCGACGCCGTCAACGGCCACCCGCCGGATGCACTGAACGACTGCAAGAACTATGAAGACCTCACGCCGCTGCACCCCTTCGAGCGGTTCGTGCTGGAGACGACGCCCGACGAAATCTCGATGCGCATCGTCGACCTGGTCACGCCCGTCGGCAAGGGCCAGCGCGGGCTGATCGTCGCGCCGCCGCGCACCGGCAAGACGGTCCTGCTTCAGAAGATGGCCAACTCGATCATCAAGAACAACCCGACCTGCAAGGTGATCGTGCTGCTCATCGCCGAGCGTCCCGAGGAAGTGACCGACTTCCGCCGCAACACGCCGGCCGATGTCGAGGTGGTCGCCAGCTCGTTCGACGAGAGCTCGACACGGCACGTGCAGGTCTGCGAGATGGTCATCGAGAAGAGCCGGCGCATGGTCGAGTTCGGCGACGACGTCGTTATCCTCATGGACTCGATCACCCGCATGGCCCGCGCCTACAACGAGGAGATGCCGCACTCGGGCAAGATCCTCACCGGCGGCCTCGACTCCAACGCATTGCAGCGCCCGAAGAAATTCTTCGGCTCCGCCCGCGCCATCGAGAACGGCGGCTCGCTCACCATCCTCGCCACCGCCCTCATCGACACCGGCTCCAAGATGGACGACATCATCTTCGAGGAGTTTAAGGGCACCGGCAACAGCGAGCTGCACCTGGACCGTCGCCTCGTCGAGAAGCGCATCTACCCCGCCATCGACATCGCCGGCTCCGGCACCCGCCGCGAGGAACTGCTGCTCGACGCCCGGGAATTGAAGCTGGTCTACCGCCTGCGCAAGGTGCTGGCCGACATGAACCCCGTCGAGGCGATGGAACTCCTGAAGAACCGCATGGAAAAGGTGAAGACCAACGCGGAGTTCCTGCTGACGATGAATCTGGATTGATCATTCCTTTTCGCGACGCCAGTCGGATGAACATCCAGTTAAGTCAGAGTGATCAGGCCGCAATGCGCCGGTTCTTCACGGCCGCCAAGCTGTGGGACCGTCAGCGACGCGAACGAATCAGGCAGGAGCCGGTCGATCCGGCCACGCAGCGAGCGATCCTGCACCAATTGACGCTGATGGCTCGCCGCGCCAATCCTGGAGTTTTCGTTGATGGCCCGGAAGAAGATAAGGCGGAGTCGCGGCTCGCGCACATCCTCGCCCGGCGATAGACTGCTTCACCGGTTGGCCGAAGCACTCGATAATCGTCGCATTTCATACGTGGTCATTGGCGGGCAGGCGGTGAATCAGCACGGTCATAGCCGTTTCACCGGAGACATAGATTTCACTGTCCACCTTCCCCCATGGGACGTGCAACCCATCCTGGACGTGACATCCGTGACGAAGGTCAAAGTCGCGGTGCCGGACCCCGCCTCGTGGGTGGCCGAAATGCATGTCTTGCCGTGCCGGGCCGAGCGAGCACAATTAGGTGTGGACTTCAGCTTTGTGCCGTCGCCCTATATCGAGCACGCGATCAGCCGAAGCGTCAAATACGAGATCGACGGATACGGCGTCCGCTTTCTCGCCATCGAAGACTTACTACTCCAGAAGGTCATAGCGAACCGGCCGCAGGATCGCATTGACGTGATCGAATTGGCTGCGCGGCATTCACGCATTAATGAGAAATACATCCGCGATTGGCTTCGCAAGTTTGAGGAGGTACTTGAAGAACCATTGGTCGAGCGATTCGACGACCTCCTTAAGGAATCGAAAAAATAGCCCGTCACTTCACCTTGATCTTCCCCTTGCCCTTGCCCCGCACGGCGACGTTCTGCTTGTCCTGGATATTCTCGATCAGCGGACTATTGGCTTGCTTGTAGACCGCTTTCAGTTGATCGAAGCCGCGCCAAGCGCCGTCGTAGTCGCCGCGGTTGAGGCGGTTGCAGGCGTCGCGGTAGATCAGCTCGACCTTCTCGATCAGCTCGTGCTGCACCTGGCGGAACTTCAGTTGCGCCTCCTGGGCTTCCGGCGGGAAGGTGTGGTCGTCGCGGCCGCTGTAGCTGAGGGCGGTCTGGTACATGCGGTGGGCGTCGTAGAGCCCGCCGGGCGAGGTGTCACGGCGGTCGAAGAGGCGGTTGGCTTCAGTGAGGGACTCGCGGTACCGCAATTCGCTGGCGGGCTCGCGCCGGGGCGACGCACGGATCAACTCGGCAATCGTCTCCTTCGTCAGCTCCGGCACGCGGCTCTGTTGCGTCGTGGGCTTCTTGCCCAGCGAGCTGAAAAAAATAACCGCCAGCAGGATCCCGCCCATGTAAGCGCTGATCGCGATCCACACCTTCTTCTTCTTTCGAGCAGGCGGCGGCGCGGCGGCGTTCGCGTCGGCCATCAGCGGCAGATCGCCGGGCGCCGTGGTCTCCACCGGCTCGAACGTCACGTTGAAAAGCAGCTTGCCGCCGACGTAAACCTCGTCCCCGCTGCGCAGCGGGAGCGGACGGTCCGTGACGGCCTTGCGGTTCACCTTGGTGCCGTTTTCACTCTGATTCACCAGCACCCACATGCCGCCCGCGAAGCGCACCTCGCCGTGCCTGCGCGAGACGACGGCGTCTTCGACGACGAGCATGTTCGACGGGTCGCGGCCGAAGCTGATCGGGGAGCGGTCAAAGCGGGCCCGCCGGCCGGCGGCGGCGCCGGTGAAGAGTTGGATCTGGAGCGGGTTCATGGGGCCGGGGGTTGTCATGGGAAGAAGTCGGCAGGAGGCAGCGGCAGTAGGCAGTCACGGAACACAAATGTCGGCAGCGGCTGCCTACTGCCGACTGCCGCTGCGGACTGATTAACTGAACCACGTCCCGCTGGTCATGCGTTTGACAATCAGCGGGCCGAAGAGGGCCAGCACCGCGGCGAGCAGGATGATCATGGTGGGCACGAGGATGCGGAGGCTGGCCGAGGCGCTGAGTTTTTCCGCGCGGACACTGCGGTGCATGCGGATCATACCGGACTGACTTTTGAGGATGTCGGCAAGCGGCGTGCCCATGGCTTCCGCCTGGTTGATGGCGCCGACGATGGAGCGGAGCGTCTCGAGCGGGATGCGCTCGGCGAGGTTCCGCAGCGATTCGCCGCGTCGGGTGCCGAACTCGATCTCCGCCATCACAATCCTCAGCTCCTGGTTCAGGTCATCCTCCGGCTCGTCGCGGATAAGCGTCTCGATGGCCTCGGTGAACGCAGAGCCGGCCGCCATCATCAGGGCGATCAGGTCGAGCGTGTAGGGTAGCTTCTTGCTGATTCGGCTGACGCGGGCCGCCGCCGATTCGTGCAGCGTCCAGAGCGGGATCGCAAAGCCGACGAAGAGCATGAAGGCGATGACCACGGGATCGAACCAGCCGAACATCACCACGATGATCGCCATGGTGCCGAACATCATGCCCGCGCCGCAGGCGAGACAGATGGCGATGTATTCATCGATGCTGAAGCTGTTGGGGTTGCCCGACGCGTTGAGCTTGCGGCGGAGCCACTCGCGCAGGGCGGGGAAGCCGAACCGCTGCGACACCGCGAGGAACAGGTTCATCACCGGCATCATCAGCGGTTGCTCGAAGATCGTCTCGCGCCGCGCCAGCCCCAGCGCCGCCGCGATCCGCCGATGTACCGGCACCTCCGTCGCCACCGGGAAACGGAACAGCGACCAGATCAGCATGAACACGCTGCTGAAGACCATCATGCTGACGACGATTTGGATGGGGTCGATGTCCATAGTCAGTAGGCAGTCGGCAGGAGCAGTCGGCAGGAGAAACGGAAGTCGCAGTGAGTTGAAGGACGCCAAACATTCAGGAGAACTTTTCCGGATGAGCGATCATTCCGCCGAGCATACGACCCACTTCGTCATAGCCCGCGATGACTTCATCTCGCTTCAAAGGATCGAAGTAATGACAGTCTCTGGCGAAGTCAATCCATACTTTGGTCTCGGCACACTCACCGTCGGCGTCCGCCAGTTTGCTACAAAACATCTTTGGATACTGTCGTTTTCGATAGCCCTCGGCGATATTCGCACAAATGCTACGCGAACTTCGTCGCACTTGGTCCGTCAACGAATACCGCTCCTCCGGTGGAAACCTCTTCGAGGCATCGAATAATTCCATCGCTAACCGTAAGCCAACTGATACACCTTAAGATCCTGAAAACCGCCCGCCATCGCCAGTCCTTTCAATCGTCAAATGCAATACTGCATTCCTTTCCAGACTGCTTACTGCCGCTGCCGACTGCCGACTTCACTAGATATCCACCGCCATGATCTTGCGGATCCACATCCAACCGGTGAGCACCATCAAGGTGGAGATCAGGAGAATCACGCGGCCGAGCGGTTCGGCGAAGAGTGAACGTACCGCGGCGGGGTCGATCAAGTAGAACACCGCGAGCAGGGCGAGTGGCGAGAGGGCAATGAACGTCGCCTGCATCCGGCCTTGGGCGGTGATGGCGTCGAGCTTGCCTTCGAGGCGCTGAATCTCGCGGATCGATTCGGCGATGCGGTCGAGGCTCTCGCCGGAGTTGCCGCCGCGGATGCGGTGCATTTCAATGGCCGTGAACACGAGGCGGTAATTGCTCAGTCCCACGCGATTCGATGTGTTGCGCATCGCCTGATTCAGGTCGAGGCCCATCTGATACTCGCGCAGGAGCTGCCCGAACTCCTGCTTGATGGGCCCGCCGTGGTTCTGCACCAGCAGCTCCATCGCCTGCACCAATGTGAGCCCGGCCCGGACGCCGGAGGCGACGGTGACGATGCCGTCGACGAGTTGGATGTCGAGCTTTTCCTTCCGCTTCTGGTCCATGTGGCGGATGACGAGCCAGGGGGCGAGGAAGCCCGCGATGCCGAAGGGAACGAGGAAGACGATGCCGCCCAGCAGGTAGCCGATGAAGGCGATGAAGATGACGCCGAGGATGACGCTGACCAGTACGAGGCGGGGGTTGACGTTCATCAGCAACTGCTGGTTGAGCACGCGGTCGTAGTAATACTCCTGGCCGACGAGCCACGCGCGGATCGTCGTCCAGCCGTAATTCACCATGATGAATACGGCGGAGAAGGTGAGGATGTAGACGAGGATGGCTTGGTTGGAGAGGTCCATGGTTCTGCTCCCTCTCCCTCTTAGGGAGAGGGCTGGGGTGAGGGTCGGGCGGACGGGATTCAGCAATCGATTATTTTCAAGCTTGTTCCCAAAGGCGGCCGCAATAACGCACCAGCGCTCACCCTCACCCGGCCTGGCGGACTCGGCCGACCTCTCCCTCGGAGGCAGAGGTGGTCACAGGAACACCTTCACATCAATAATGCCCTTCTGAATCAACTCTTTGGCGAACGTCGGCACGTAACCGGTGTGCCGCAGGCGCGGCTGGTCGGAGTCACGCAGCACGAAGATATCTTCGCACTTGATCACGCCCGTCTCGGGATCGATCGCGGTCACCTCGGTGATGTGCGTCACGCGCCGCCGGCCGTTGGCGAAGCGGGCGATCTGCACGACGAGGTCGACGGCGGTGGTGATCTGCTCGCGGATGGCCCGCACCGGCATGTCGACGGCCATCAGCACCAGCGTCTCGAGGCGCTTCATCGCGTCCTCGGGCATGTTGGCGTGCACGGTCGAGAGCGAGCCGTCGTGACCGGTGTTCATCGCTTGCAACATGTCGAGGGCCTCGGGGCCGCGGACTTCGCCGACGATGATGCGGTCGGGCCGCATGCGCAGCGAATTGCGGACGAGGTCGCGGATGTTGTAGCCGCCCTTGCCTTCGACGTTGACCGGCCGGCCTTCGAGGACGACGACGTGTGGCTGCGGCAGCTTCAGCTCGGCCGACTCCTCGATGGTAATGATGCGCTCGCTGGGCCTGGCGTGGGCGCTGAGCACGTTCAGCATCGTGGTCTTGCCGGAGCCGGTGCCGCCGGAGATGATGATGTTCTGCCGGCCGACGACGCAGCCTTGGAGGAACTCGGCGCACTGCTCCGAGAGCGAGCCGCGGGCGATGATGTCGTCCATCGTGAACGGCACCCAGCCGAACTTGCGGATCGTCAGGCACGGGCCCACCAGCGACAAGGGCGAGATGATCACGTTGATGCGGCTGCCGTCGAGCAGGCGGGCGTCGACCAGCGGCGTCGAGGTATCGACGCGGCGGCCCACCGGGGTGAGGATGCGCTCGACCACGCTCAGCAGCACTTCATCGGAGAAGAACGTGCGCGTCGTCGGCTGGATGATGCCGTTCTTTTCGACGTAAATCCGATCCTTGCCGACCACCATGATTTCGCTGACGTTCGCCATCTCCAGGAGGTCCTGGAGGGGACCGAGGCCGAACATGATGTCGAGCAGGTCCTTTGAGACCAGCCGGATCACCATGTACTGCGCGAGGTTCTTGGTGATGTTCGGGACGAAGCGCGGGAAGAGTTCCTCGAACTCGGCCTCGGCGGTGGTGAGGTCTTCGTTGACCGTGTTGGGGTCGAAGCGCAGGCTCATCAGGTCGACCATCGAGGTGACCAGCTCGCCGGTGATCTTGTCGCGCTCGGGATCGCGGAGGCGTTCGTCGCCGGCCTGGTAATCGGTCTGGAACTTGCCCTGGCACTGGCGGACGACCTCGGCGATGGTCAGGCGGTGCAGGTTGGTGTAGACCGTGTGCAGAACCAGGTCGTGGTCCATGCGCGGAAGCTGCTCGGTGAGAATCTGCCGCAGGTGCTCGACGACCTGGGCGTTGAAGTTGGCGTCGGACTTGTTGACGTGCCCGGTGACGCGCAGGTTCATCCGCGTGAGCAGGTCGGCATGGATCTTCTGCTCGAACGCCATCAGCTTGCGGTGCAGCTCGCGGCGGTCGTCGACCTGCTGGGCGCGTTTGCCGGGGCTGAGGGCAGCGATGGAGAATTGCGCGATCTGCACCTCATCGCCGAAGTCGATGCGCACCGGCCTGCCGATGGCCACCTCCATGTTGGAGACGCGGGTGCCGCTGCGGCTGAGCGTTTCGACGAAAAGCTGGTTACCGCGCTTGACGATCTGGGCGTGCTTGCGGGCCACAAAGGTGGAGCGCAGCGGGATGGCGCAGTCCATGTCGCGCCCGATGGTCACCGGTTCGGCGGTCACGTCCAGCGTGGTGCGGGTGTTCGTGCTGTGGTCGTGGAGGAGGAATTCCATGGGCGTGGCGGCGTTTAACGAGCCGCGACCGTTAGGGAGCGGGTTCTGATCTCACCGTGCGGGCATCCACTCCCTTACGGTCGTGGCTGGTCGGTCCATCACCCCGCCACACGGGCGGGGAGGTTTTTGCGGATCTGGACCAGGACTTCCGGGTTGATCTTGCCGGGGTCCCACGTCGGGACGCGGGCCACGCCGATGGGGGCGATGTAGAGCTCGAACTCGCCGACCGCCATCACCATCTTCTGGAGCGTCGAGAGCATCAGGGCGGTGTCCTGGTCGACGTCGATGCTGACGGAGTTGAAGCTGCGGATGGTCTTGGTGGATTCGCCGGCGCTTTCCTCGGCCAGCGTGTAGGTGCCGACGGCTTTCACCTCGATGTTGTGCATGACGAGCATGACTTGCGGTATCTGCCCGCCGGTGAGCATGGGGGCGGCGATGTCGACCCGCATGCCGGGGCGCAGGCCGCCGGGCGTCATCTTGCTCTTGATGGGCAGGGCGATGCGGACCTTGCCCTCCTCGATGTCGAGGTCGCGGAGCTCCGGCGGCTTGGTCATGAAGGCGTGCGTGATGACCGCCCCGGCGTCGGCGGCGATCTCCCAGCGCTTGCCGCCGGCGATCTCGGCGCGGAGGTCGTCATCGCTGCCGTTGTTGCTGATGTATGCCTTGAGCCCTTCGAACCCGGCGCGGAAAACGCTCTTGTCCGGCACCGAGACGCGCTCCCAGTCGTTGGCTTTGATGGGGTCGCCGGGCTTGATACCGCGCTTGAGCACGAAGACCGTGAACTGCTGGGCGGCGACCTGGTTCTTCACGCTCTGGATATAGAAGCTGAGGATGAGCACGGCGATGACGCCGAGGCTCAGGGCGGCGATGACAACCTTGGCGCCGCCGATGGGCGGCGGAGGCGGCACGGCGCCGGAGGGCAACTGGCTCATGGGGACGGGCTCCTAAGGGAAACCGATGGAAGAGGGGGACATCATAGGAAAAAAGTAGGCGAGGCGACGCGGGCTAAGGAACAGCGAGGCCCCTTGCAGTGCGATCGATGCGCCGCGGCGCGCCGGCCGCCCACGTCGGGGCTTTGTGCTTCGACTCAACTACTTGGCATCATGGCGTGGAGCCGCGAGCGGCTTGATTTCACGGCACCTTCGGGCCGCGGTAGCCGGGGCTGTCGAGGTAGAGGCCGCGGATGGTTTTGGCCAGCGGGTTCTGCTGGTCGCTCATGCCTTCGAGGGTCTGGTCGAACTGCTCGTAGAACACGTCGCGGACGGAATTGATGTTGTGGGCGTAGGGGCCGGTCTGGTCGTAGGCGTCGGCGCGGTGGCGGAAGCCGTTGATATATTTCCAGTCGTGGCCCTGCACGGTGTGGGCGGCGCGGACGTCGCCGTTGAAACGCTGGAGGATGTTGTTGGTCGTGTCGTGGCGGCTGGTGACGTAAACGCTGCGGCCGCGGGCCATGTTCTCCCACATCTTCTGGGCGAGGTCGCCGGCCTCGTCGGTGCGCTGACCGGCCTCATCGATCCATTGCTCGGGGGCGTCGGAGGGGAACGAGCCGTCGGCGCTGTGGCCGACCGAGGTGGCGGTGTTGTCGAACCAGGTGTCGTTCAGCAGCGGGTGGCCGCGCGGGGCGTCGGGGTAAGGCCCCGGTCCGGCGCCGGCTTCGCGCCAGGCCTCGTAGCGGTCCATCATGTGCGTCCGCTCCACCCGGACGCTGTTGCGCCCGAAATACATGATGAAGAGCAGGATCAGACACAGGAACGGCATCGCGAGAATCGTCTCGGCGAGCGCGGTGCCGTGCTGGCGTGTTCGAGTCATGAGAAATCTCCGGCCTGGTGCGTTCGTCATCTGCGCCATCAATGATTCCCGCCGCCTTCGCCATCTTTTGTCATCGCATCCAATATCTCGCGGATACTGCGCAGGTACTGCGTCAGGTCCTCGACCTTCTGCTCCGAGACGCCCGAGGGCAGGGCGCTGGTGTCGCCGGAGTCCATGAGCTCGATCCAGTGATCGACGCCGTCCACGGGGCGCAATTGCGCCTCCCACATCTGCGTCCAGAGGTCCCACGAGTGGTTGTTGAACACGTGGGCCTGGGCGACGGCGACCTGATACGGGTACGGCTTGTTGCCGGAGAACTTGCTCGGCCAGGCGATGGCGCCGTCGTCGATCTCGGAGAAGGCGAGGAAGGAGAGGAACTCGCGGCGGGCGCGTTCGTCGTCGTGCTTGAGGCGGTTGTGGTCGAGGTCGGTGGGGGCGGGCAGGCCGCTGCGGCTGCCGAAGTTGTGCGGGTTGCGGATCTCGTACTCGGGGCCGATGTTGACGCCCATGAAGATGAAGGTGTCGATGCGGTAGGCGGTCTGCGGGACCATCGCGCCGCTGGCGTTGAGCTTGGGCGGCAGCCCGATCGAGGGATCGAACAGCGTTTGGAACTCCCACTCGTCGCGCCACTGCCAGTCGCCGATCTGCTCGGCGTTCCACTGGCGGGCGTCGACCCAGCCGTTCATGCGGACGGTGCGCGGGGTGTTGCGGTCACTCTGGCCGGCGGTGACGTAGTAGCTGTAGGTGCCGGGCGTCATGAAACCGGCGGCGCCGCGCTCGTACTTGCTCTTCATCTCGACGGCGAGGAACCAGGTTTCCTTGATCTGGTTGCGGTCGCTGACGGCGAGGCGGGCGGCCTCCTCGAAGTCGGTGATGAACTCGGGGTCGATGACGATGCGGATCGCGGTGCCGGGCCAGAGGTAGCCCTGCTTGTAGTTGGTCAGGCGGTTCTGCCAGTGCATGAATCGGCCGTGCGGCAAATGGTCGTGGGCGAAGTGGCCGATGCGGTCGAGCATCCAGCGGGTGAAGGAGTAGGTCGCGTAGGCGTCCGGGTCGGGCGGGCCGGTGGAGACGAAATGGCCGCCGCCGCCGCCGCCACCGACACCGGAGCCGATGGGCACGTTGCCCTGTCCGCTGGCGCTGTTGCCGCCGCCGCCGCCGACCCAGTAACCGGGCTGGTTACCGCCGATGAGGTAGCGCCAGCCGTAGACGGTATCGAAGGGGCCGCGATTGAACTCCTTATCATCGATCGCGTCGGGCAAAATGCCGTGCAACACGGGCCGTTGGAAATCATCGAACTGGCCGCGGACATAAGGGAACGCGGGCTTGAGCGGGACGACGAACGCGGTCGAGTCGCCCGACATGCGGTCGAGATTGGCTTCGCCGCCGCGGACGGCGTTGAGCTGCGTGAGCTCGCCGAGACTCTCCATGGTGGCCGTGTTGAGCTCGTCCATGTCCTCCATCGCTTTCCAGAACTCGCCGCGGCCGGCGGGGCCGTCGTAGAAGGTCTGCTGGGCGACGTCGTTGGAGGTGAAATAGTTGTTCAGCGGGTTGAGGACGTTGAGCTCGTCATTGAGCTCCTGCTGCATGTCTTCGAGCTGATTGCGGACCCAGGCATCCTGAACGCCGCGGCCGAGCACGCCCTTGATGGCTTCGAGCGTGTATTCGTGCTCTTCCTTGGTGAAGCGGACGGAGTCGGGCATCGCGTCGAGCACGTTGACCAGCGAGATCATGCGCACCATGTTGACGTTGTTCATGGCCACGGTGTTGAGCGAGCGGGCCACCCAGCCGGCGCCGGCGATGGCGGTGGCGTCGCTGGCGTGCTGCACCTGGAGCCGGCGCGTCGACTGCCGGCCGACGTTGATGACGAACATGACCATGCCGGCGAGAAGGATGACGGCGAGGATCGTGAGGACGAGCACGATGCCGCGGTCGCTGCCGCGGCGGCGGCCGAGATGCGAGGAACGGTTCGCTCCGATCCCCCTCCCTCTCAGGGAGGGGATAGGGGAGGGTCGAGCCGCACAATCATGTCGGGTCATTTCATTCATCGCTGCACCCCACGACGTTCATCGCCTCTTACCCTCCCCCAGCCCCTCCCTCAGAGGGGGGGGAGTGGGAGTACCGGCTCAACCATTCGCCTTCTTCGCCAGCGCCACTTCGATCTTCCCGAGCAGCGCCTTGGCCTCGTCCGTGCCCTTGGTTTTCACCGCGTTGATCGCCCAGGCCCGGGCCGTTTCCAATTTGTCGAGCTCGAAGTCGCGCTTCGCCTTTGCGAAACTGTCGATGTACTCCACCTCGTTGAGGTGCTCGGTCGCCTGGGCGAGGAGCTGCTCGCGGATGGTGGCGTCCGGGATCGACTTGGCGACGTCCTGGGCCTTGCGGAGCTCGCGCTTGGATTCGCCGTACTCGCCCTTGGCGCGGGCGGCGTCGCCGGCCGCCATCAGCGAGCGGATGCGCTTGCGGGTTTCGATCAGGGTCTTGAGCGTCGTGGCCCGTTCGTTGCCGGCATCGAGGCCGAGCACGATCTCGATGGTCTTGAGCGTGGCGTCGTCGTCCTCCGTGGCCCACGCCTTCTCCATCGTGCCGATGGCGATCTGCTTTTCAGCCTTGGCGATCTCGGCGGAGACGACCGCCGGGTCTTCGCCCAAGTCGCGGGCCTGCTTCCAGAAGTTGATCGCCTTGTCGTATTCCTTGCTCTCGAAGGCAAGCGTGGCCTGCCGCTTGAGCGCCGCCATCTTGGCGGCGTTGCCGAGCTTGTCGAGTTCGCGCTGGGCCTCGGCCATCGGCGGGTCCTCGGCGACGGCGTCGTTGAAATACTTGATCGCCAGGTCGGTGTCCGTCTCCAGCGCCTTCATGCCCTGCTGATATGCAATCCGCGCCTTGATCTTGCGGACCGCGGTGGGGACGCCCAGGTCCTCCGCCTGCTTGCGGTTCTGCTTCATCGCCCGGTCGTAGGACTCGATCGCCAAAGCCCAGTCCTCGCGCTGCTCGGCCGACTTGGCGCGGGCCAGGGCGCTCTCAAACTCACCGGCACCGCGCAGCGCATCGAGCAGCGCCTTCACCTGCCGGTTCGGGTTGTCGACGTTCTTGTGGACGTAGTCTTCCAGCATCAAGACGACGGCGGGGCGGTCGATTGCCATCAAACGATTCGCCTCTTCGAGGATTTTTTCGGCCTCCTTCGTCTCACGCTGGGCCTCGATCTTCACCGCCACCTCGTCCCAGCGCTCGCGATGTTCGTCGTTGAGCTTGTCGTAGAAATTGCTGCGGAACTGCTGCCATTGGTGTTTGGCGCCGAAGAAGTTCCCCTTCGACACCTCCAGCATCACCTTGCGTTCCATTTCGTCGACCGCACGCAGCACCACGGCGTCCTCGCGCAGCTTCACGATGGTGTCGGGCTTGATGCTCGAGAGCTGATCGGCTTTGTCCACCAGCTCGATGGTCTTCGTGTAATTGCGAAGGTCGAACTCCTTGCGGGCGTCGCAGAAGAGCAGGTGGGCTTCGACCGACTGCTCCAGCGGCTTGCGCTGGTCGCCGTAGACCGGCACCGGCATTGTGCGATGATCCTCGTGCTTGTCGAGCACCGACTTGAACGCGATAGAGGCGTCCGTCCAGTTGCCCTTGCCCTCCACCGCCTGCTTGAACAGCATGGCGGCGGCGATGTAATCGTCGCGCACCACCGTCTCGGCGGCCTGGCGGTCATTGGCTTCCTGGCTGCCCGTGTAGACGAAATAGCCGATGCCCAGCAGCGTCCAGACGATGACGGTGACCGCCGCGATCAGCACGAACTTGCTGCTCTTTTTCAGCCGCACCGTCTTATCGCCGACGGGACCGGCGGTGGCGATGGCGCTGCCCCGGCCGCCCTTGCCGTTGCCGGTGACTACCGGCGCTGCCGGCGGTGCCGAGAGCTGCCGTCGCATCGCGTCGAGCAGTTGCGGAGCGCTGGCGATGCGCTGGTTGACGTCCTTCTCCATCATGCGCTCGACGAGCTCGGCGATGGGCTCCGCGATGGCGGGCACGTACTGCCGGATCGGCGGGGCCTTCACCTTCAGGTTGGTGTGCCACTTCATCCAGCGCAGGGCCACGTTCCGCTGGTCGCGCAGCACGATCTTGAACGCGTCCTCGAAGTTGGCCCGGCCGATCAGCATCTCATAGAGAATCAGGCCGAGGGAATAGATGTCGCCGCGGCCGTCGACCTTCTGGGCGTTGATCAACTCCGGCGCCATGTAGCGCACCGTGCCGACGGCGGGCGTCTCCTGGTCCGCCATCAGCGCCGCCAGGCCGAAGTCGCAGATCTTGAGGCCGCCGCCATTGGGCAGCAGGATGTTGGCGGGCTTGAGGTCGCGGTGAACGATGCCCTTGTCGTGGATCGCGCCGAGGCCGACGGCCGCGGCCGCCGCGATGCCGAGCGCGGTCTTCACGTCGACCGGTCCCGGATTCTGCGCGAGCAGGTGCTCGAGGCTGGGGCCATCGACGAACTCCATCACGATGAACATCCCGCGCGGGTCTTCGATGAAGTCGATGACGCGGACGAGGTGCTTGTGGTCCTCGGCTGCCTTCTTCTGAATCATCGCTTCGGCGCGGAAGCGCTCGCGGAAGGTGTCCTCATCGATGGTGGAATCGACGGTGATTTGCTTGACGGCGACGTGCTTGTCAAGCAGCCGGTCGTAAGCCTTGAAGACGACGGAGAATCCGCCGGCGCCGATCTGGGCAACGACTTCGTACTTGTCGATTTTATCGCCGGGCCGGAGGCCGACGGCGGACGCGAGGTTGGTGGGATGAAGGCTCA
>Ga0163150_10002759_pt1 | contig 26151 bp, 23 predicted proteins | sample OliLakLV19P2IB_FD_148628 | JGI IMG/M metagenome (GOLD analysis project Ga0163150, IMG submission 148628) | Freshwater microbial mat bacterial communities from Lake Vanda, McMurdo Dry Valleys, Antarctica - Oligotrophic Lake LV.19.P2.IB | ecosystem: Environmental > Aquatic > Freshwater > Lake >...
CCGTCCCGTCACCGCCGCCCTGCTCAAACAACTTTCCCCCTGGCTCGGCGATATCCATGGACAAAACGAGCAGCAACAGCTCTACGACGCCACCGCGCAGCGCGGCATTCTCGACGATTTCGCCGCTGCCCAATCCGCCAAAGAACCCGTCGCCAAATTCTTCCACGCCTGGAAAGACTGTGACCGTGAACTGGACGAAATCGCCCAGCGTGAGCAGGAGCAGCTCCGCCTCGCCGACCTCTGGACCTTTCAACGGAAAGAGATTGAATCGTTGGATTTGAAACCCGGCGAAGACGGCGAGCTCGAAAACGAAAAGCGCGTCCTGCAAAACGTCACTCGCCTAACTGAGCATGCTGAGGCCGCCTTCACGGCCCTATACGACGCGCCCGAATCGGCATTGGCCCAGGCCCGCACGGCCCAACGCCGTGTCGATGAACTCGTTCGTATCGACAGTCAATTTGCCGAAGTCGTTGACTTGCTCAAGCCCGCCGTCATCGCCCTCGAAGAAGCTAGCTTCACGCTCCGCGACTATTTGAGCCACCTCGAAGCCGATCCCTCCCGCCTGGAAACCGTCGAAACCCGCCTCGCCGCCATCGATAAGCTGAAGCGGAAATACGGCGGGTCGATTGACGAAATCCTCAGTTTTCTCGCCGCCGTTCAGGCAAAAATGCGGACCGTCGAAACCGCCTCCGAACTCCGTGCCGCCATTGAGGCGCGCCGCAAGAAACTCGCCATTGAATACGAGGCCGCCACCACTAATTTGACAGCCGTTCGCAAACAGGCCGCCCTTCAACTCGAAAAGCGCGTCGAACAGGAACTCGGCGCCCTCGCCATGGCCGGTACCACCTTCCGGGTTGCGTTTTCCGAGTCGCAATGGACCGAAGACGGCCGCGACGCCGTTGTCTTTCTCGTGTCCGCCAACAAGGGAGAAGAGCCGCGCGAACTTTCCAAAGTCGCCAGCGGCGGCGAAGTCTCCCGTATCGCTCTCGCCATCAAGACCTGTGTCGAACGTGAGCGCCCCGGCGGCACTCAGCATTTATTGGTGTTTGACGAAGTCGACGCCGGCATCGGCGGCGAAGCGGCGGAAGCCGTCGGGCGCCGCCTCAAAGAGCTCAGCCGCGGCTATCAAGTCCTTTGCGTCACCCACCAGGCGCAAATTGCCTCCTTCGCCGACTTCCACTATCGGGTAGAGAAGAAGGAGTCTAAAGGCCGCACGGTCGCGACTGTCATCGAACTCGACGGCCCCGAGCGGACCAAGGAAATCGGCCGGATGCTCAGCGGCCAGCGTTTGACGCCGGAAGCCCTTAAACACGCCGAACAACTCATCCGCGCCGGTTCGCTTTTCTAAGTCCTAAGGTACGCTGTTTCAGAAGGTCGCTCAAACATTTGGTCAGGTCCTGGCAGCGTTCGGGAAGGCAAACGGGAACAGTCCTAGCGGAATTTCAACACTTCGGAATGAGGGGCGATCTCTCGGTGCAAGCCACAAATCGGCAATGGGCGTTTATCCGGCCAATCCTCAATCCTCATGCCCGCGCGGCGCTAACTTCTTCTGAATGTGGCGCGTGCAGAGATTGGACCGGATAATCGCGCAAAAACCAAGCCAATCCGGTGATTCTAAATCGCTTGCGCTGAAAATTATGGATCACACAGATTGGCCGGTTTTTTTAGGTTATCCGTCCAGAAAGGTGTGTGGCGACGTTCTTCGGGAGGGTGACAATTCTTGTGTCTTCGGGCGATCCCGTGCCCGCGGATGAGTCGGAAGTTGCCGTTGAAGAGCGCCTAGAGAGGGAAGCCCTTCGCTCTGACACCAAGATCAACCGTGATTTGAAGCTGGCAGAGGTCCTTTTCCTCGACGGTGATGGCAACATTAAGTCAGAAATGAAGCCGGGGTTTATTGTTGAGCGGCTCACGTTTGATAAATTGGGTGGAATCGAGCTTGTCTTGTCAAACAGATGTTCGATATCAATAACGATTTCAAGTTGTGTTGCCGACTCGTGGTTTTTTTACTGTCCAGACGGAAAGATAGTGAGTTATTACAAATCCCAACTAAGTCTACATTCTCGTTAGCGGCGCTAACTCCATTTTTCATCGGAGCGTGAGATGCGCTCAGGCCGCAAGCTGCCTGGGATCGAGTTGGTCGAGCAGCCGGTGGGCATGGTCCTTCAACTCCCATTCCGATGCGGAAATAGGCGGGATTCCCGGCGTGGGCACTTACAATGTCGTGGAAGGCGCCAAGATCAATATCGCCATCGGTGAACTGGTTATCGAGCAGGAGGCGTTCATCCGGCATCATCTTCAAAAGGCTGAGCAGCGATGTGTTGCCGGAACTGTTTTCGCCGACGAGAAAGTTACTATTCGAAAGTGGAACGCGCGCGTCCTTGAATCCACGAATTTGTCGACGTACAGGACGTGCTGTCCGAATCTGTCCACTTGGCCCTTGCTTTTACTTGCGAGCCGCCTTACTCTTTCTAGCGGTAACGGTAGCGGGAGCCGGTTCGATCTTCCGCAGTACTTCTTCAGCAAAATCGAAGAACGACACTGACTGTGCCGGGCCGATTCCGAGAGTATTCTATCATCGGCTTAATGAACAGCCACCGTAAGTCCCGCCTGACTGGTGAAGGATCCGATCGTCACCGTGATCGGCAATTCCCCGTCCGGTAGATTCGGCGGAAGAACGACGTTAATTTGAAATACACCGGCGACCAGATTCGGCGCCGCGCCGTAATATGCCAGCTCCGTAATCCGAGTGTTTCCGATCGTTACCGACACCGGCAGAACCGGTTTCGGGAATATGGCCGACGCCAACCGGCCATCCACACCTTGCGGATTTGTTTGTCCTTCGCCCGTCCCGAAAAGCACGATTACGCTTCCCCGGAATGCCGGATTGAAATTGGTGTTGACCGATCCATCCTGATTAAGAATGGCACCCTGCCCCCGCCCGGAGGAGTTCGCCGAAAATAGCGCGGGCTTCGCAGCCACCACCGGGACCATGATCGCAGGCGATCGATTGCCCCGTTGCTCAACGACGACACTCACCGACTGCTTCGTAGCGACATCGTAGGGGACAATCGCGCTCGATTGGGCCGCCGATACGTACACCAGCGGAGCCGGCGTATTGTCAAACAGAATCCGCGTGTCGGCAAGCGTCCGCGAGACCTCGCCTTGGGGCGTTAGCAGCGCCGTCGTCAGCGCCGCCGGGCCAATTGCCGTCCCCGCCAGTATTATGATTTCTCCAGGCGCCACGGAACCGCCCGCATAGCTGGCCGCGCTCGCAATGCCGGCAACCGAAACCGGGCTCGTCTGCGCGCCGAGTTTGGCGACGAAGCCATCGCCAACGGGAACGCCAATCCCCGTCGTACCGAAATAGCTGCGTTGATAAGCGCCGGTAGTTACAGGCAGATTACTCGAGGACGTGATACCCGCCACGTACACCACGTCTCCGGGAAGTACCACAATGCTCGTTCCCGCTTCCCCTCCATTCCCCGCCAAATAGGAGGATGATTTCAACGTCCGGCCCGTCGCGTCGAGTTGAGATACAAACGCGTCGCCCATGATAAAAAGATCGCTGCTGGGCTGGCCCTGATAGGCCTTTTGGAACGCATCGAATGTCGTGGGAAAGTCGCTGGAAAGGGTGTTGCCCGTGATCCACGCATTGCCTGCGGAATCCACCGCGATCGCCGTGCCCCGGTCGTCGCGCGAGCCGCCCAGAAAGGTAGAGTAGGCGAAGCCGCTGCCCGCGGGATTCAGCTTGGTGACGAAAATATCGCCGGCCACAACGCGCGGTTCCCCACCAGCGCCCTTAAACGTCGTCTGGTATGCCTGCGTCGTGGTTGGGAAATCCTGCGAATTTGTACTTCCGGTGATATACGCGCTGCCTTGCCCGTCAATCGCCAGTCCCAGCGTCACTTCGTTCTGCCGGCCGCCGACATAGGTGCTGTAGACGGCGGCCGTCCCCGTCGGATTAACTTTCAGAACGAATGCGTCGCCGATGACAAAGTCGGTCTGACCAAGCCCGCCGCCGTATACCGTCTGGGCCGCCCCGGGCGTCACCGGAAGATTCGTTGAATTCGTCAGACCGGCAACATATGCGTTTCCCTGCGCATCGACGGCGATTGCCATCCCGGCCTCGTTCTGGGACCCGCCGTAGAAGGTAGAGTAAACGATCGCCGAGCCGGAAGGATTTAGCTTCGTCACAAACGCGTCACCCGCGCGGAACGCCAGTTGGGGGTCCACCGGTTCCGCTGGCGGAACCCCTCCCCGATAGTTCCTCTGCATCGCGTCTTCGCTCGTGGGAAAATCAGTCGAGTTTGTCCTCCCAGTCACAAACGCGTTGCCCCGGCCATCCACCGCGATCCCGTAGCAGCGCTCCGCCCCCCGGCCTCCGAGAAACGTCGAGTAGACCAGCGCGTTCCCCGCCGCGTTCAGCTTCGTGACAAAACAGTGCGAAGAGCCGGGGTTCTGAGACGTAAACGCCGTTTTCAGCGCTCCCGGAGTTACCGGAAAATCCGTGCTGTCGGTGTACCCGGCCAAGTGAACATTTCCCGCTTCGTCGACCGCCACGCTTGCCCCGAAATCGATCGTGGCGCCGCCGAAATGTGATATGTAGGTCGCCGCGGTACCGGCCGCATTGAGCTTCGCCACCACCACGTTGCCATTCACGGCACCGTTCGGATTTTGTTGGTACGCCCCAGGCGACAGCGGGAAGTTCGCGTCCTGCGTGAAGCCGGTCAGATAGAGATTCCCGTTCGAGTCGGCCGCAACTCGCGTCACCGCGTCCAAATTGGCGCGGCCAATGTATGTCAGGTATTGAACGATCGGATCGATGACAAGCGGTTTCGAATTGTCATACGGCCCTACTTCTATCCCCGCCGTCCCTCTCGACAGGATTCGATACGATCCAGCCACCGAACGCCGGACGCCCTCGCTGTCTTGATACAGCACAGGCTTGCGCCAACTCAGCCTTTCGCCACCGGCGGATATTTCCAGGTTTCCATCATTGTCCAAACGCACGGAATCGGCCCCTCGAAACGACATCCGGATCTGGGAAGGATCGGCCCGCGGCGCAACGATAAAGTCATGTTCGAAACTGCCGCTCCCCCCGTGGTACTCCACATCGATACCCTTATACACGTCGTGATAGCGAACGCTCGAGTACACCGGAATATCGGTGATCCACTTGCTCGAATCCGCACCGATGAAGTAATTGGCGAGCGTATCGGGCGCTCGACCCATTTGGGGCGCCGCCTTCGAGTTGGCCCCGTCGAGCACCGCGTGGATCACGCCGGCGCTGCGGCCCTGCCAATTGTAAATATCGACCACCGATTCGGCCGGCGCCAGGTACAGCGTCATTCCCGCCCCACGCGCGATGAATTGATACCGCCGGTCCGCTTGCCCCAGATTCCATTCATAGGAAATGGGAACCCCTTTTTTCACGTTCTGTCCGATGGCCGCCGAGACGTACGACGAATAAGTTTTAGTGCAGCCGTCGTCGGGCAGCCCACCCCCACCCCAACAGCCGATGGTCAGCAGCGACAGCATTAGAACGATGACTTTAGCGGCGATCATAGAGCCTCCTCGGAGCCAGAGTTGCGGAGAAAAGGTAGGAACACGAGTCCCAAAGACAGCAGGAGCAGCGCATTGATCTGGTCGACGCTCCAGCCATAATAACGCGGCGTGTCAACCTGCAGCCGGTCCATCCAAAATCGAAATACCCCTACAAAGATACAAGCCAAAACAACGAAAAATCCGTCGGGCCGGGGCCGCCGGTCCAGCAATCTGAAAAATGTCCCGAGTAGTATAAGGAATAGCATACCCAGCAGTCCTAAATCGTACCTCGGCCAATCGGGATACCTCACGGCCAGCCAGCTATCGGAGCGAATGCCGGGATGATCGTGGACCAGCGCGCAACCCAGCCGCCCGATCGCCCACGAGAAAGGCACAACATACGCGGCCACGTCGAGCACGCGAACCATTTCGCGCGCCGGCACGCCCCGCCGTGCCAGGTTCAAGTACAGACCTAAGAGTCCCCCGAATACCCCGCCAAACGAGGAGATGCCCCGAAAGCGAAATACTTCCGCGAGTGGCTGCGATTCAAATAGGTACGGATAGTAAACCAGTTTGAGGAGCACCGCGCCCGTGAGGCCTCCGGCCACTATCCAAAGTACGAACGTCCCCCGCATCAAGTGCCAGACGCCTTTTTCTCTCGCGCGCCAGACGCCTCGAAGCATTCCCGAACCCAGCGCGACGAGTCCAAGCAGCGAGAAAACCGGGATCCAGATTGGGCCCAGAGTGATGGCGCGGAGCTCAATATATGGGATCACGGTGACAGGGGCGGTAACGATCATTATAGCACGACAGGGATTCCAACTGCCCCAGCGGGCGCCCCCAGTTTTCTATAACTAAGTATGTACACGCCCTCATACTTCCGGGAGGATCGCCCCGAAATTCTCCACGCCTTCGTAAGCGAATTCCCCCTGGCCACGCTCGTGACGGCAACGACGGCCGGTCTCGAAGCCACGCACATTCCGTTCCTGCTCGAAAACGGCGTTCTTCGCGGTCACGTTGCCCGCGCCAATCCGATCGCTAACGCCGCCAATACTCCCGCCATCGCCATATTCCACGGCCCTCAACACTACATCTCCCCCGCCTGGTATGAATCCAAGAAAACTGACCACCGCGTCGTCCCCACCTGGAACTTCATCGCCGTCCATGCTCACGGTCCCATCCGGACCTTCACCGATAAAACCCGCCTGCTGCAAATCGTCGCCGACCTCACCGCGCATTTTGAAAACCGCCATCCCAACCCGTGGTCCATCCGCGACGCGCCTCGGGAATATATCGACAAACTATTGAACGCCATCACCGGGATTGAAATCCCCGTCGAGCGCCCTGGAAGGTAAATGGAAGGTCAGCCAGAATCGGCCCGCTGAGGACCGGGCCAGCGTCATCGACGCGCTCGCCGGTCACCCCATGGCCGCCGCGATCAAGGCAGCTCTTTGATTCGCAAATTCCGAAATTCAACATGTGCCTGATGACCCAGCAGCACAATGTGCCCGGACTTTCGCAACAGCCCCGGATGCTTCTTTAACACCTCCGGCTCTTTCACCTCGTCCAGGTTCGCATCCAGGATCAGAACCCCGTTCAACCGAATGGTGACCCGGCTTCTATCGGCCCGGATCTCCTGCTCATTCCACTCTCCTGGCCTTTTCAAGTACCCCGTCCGCGCCGGCCAAACATCGTAAATCGAGCCATGATACTGCTCCGGCTTCAGCTTCATCGCCTTATACTTTGGCCCTGTCTGATCCAGTATCTGAATCTCCATGCCATGTACCGAGGTCTGACCGTCGCGCGGCGCGCGAATGCCGATACCGTTGTTTGAATCGGCTTCCAACTTGTATTCCAGGCGCAGCACGAAGTTCGCGTATTCCTTCTCCGTCATCAGTTTCTGGCCGCCTTCAAACGGACAGACAATCATCCCGTCCCGGGCCAAAAATCCCGGGCCCATCTTATTCACGAGGAACCAGCCGTTCAGCGTCTTCCCGTCAAACAGCGATACAAAGCCTTCTTCGGCCGCCAATGGCAGCGCCGCCAGCAGCAACAGACGGCTAAGCGATGTCAAAGCCATGCTGCTTGCGATGATGCGGCCCGTCATACATCTTCGCCGATTTGAACAACTCGTGCCGTCCGTCGCTGGCTTCGTCGCGGACCTTGCTCAACAGCGCCTCGCGCTCCGCCGCAGCCATTGGCTTGAAGCTGCGCGCCATCGCCACGTCGGCCTTCAACTGCTCCATCGTGGTAATGCCCACCACCTGCGTACTCACCGGCAGGCTTAAACAGTAGCGGTAACAGTCTTCGGCGCGCATCCCCAACTTCTCAATCAACCGCCCTTCCGTACCGCCCCCGGCCAGCCCCTTCATGCCGATCACGCCGACATTCTTCTTCAAACACACCGGCAGCACTTCCTGCTGAAAGCTCCGGTAGAACCGGTCCAGCACATTGATCGGCATCTGGGCGGTATCCCAATCAAACGGCTTGCCTAGCATCTTCAAATGAATGCGCGGATCCTTGTGTCCCGTGAACCCGATATGGCGAACCTTCCCGGCCTTCTTCGCCTCCAGCGCGGCCTTCATTCCCCCCTTATCGAAAACCCAATCGGGATCGTTGTCGTAGACCATTTCATGAAACTGCCACAGGTCCAAATGGTCCGTCCCCAGGCGGCGCAGCGAGTCATCCAGATTCTTCATCGAGCCGGCGTAATCTCGCTCGCAGTTCTTCGACATCAGGAAGACTTTCTGGCGTTTCCCGCCCGCCAGCGCCTTTCCCATCACCTCTTCCGAACCGCCATCGTGATAGTCCCAGGCATTGTCAAAAAACGTCAGCCCCTCATCGATCGCCGCGTGCATGATGCGCACGGCTTCGCCTGCGTCTTTCACCGAGCCGATGTGCCATCCCCCTAAACAGAGGATGGAAACGCGCTGACCCGTGCGGCCCAACACGCGGGTTGGCAGGCCCGTCGCGCTTGCCGCCGATGTCTGGGCCAGCACTTGCTTCGCTAGCGCCGCCGCCGATAGGACTTGCGCTCCGCCCTGCAGAAATTTCCGTCGCGATTCAGCCATAATGCCTCCGTTATATCCAATTTCCGGTTCACTGTACAGGTACCGTGACTTGCATCCTATCCAAGCTGCCATCTCTCGCGGTCGCCGTCAAAACATAATTGGTGGTTTTCACCGGCGATACCGCCACGCACTGATTCCGCCCCAGCGTCAACGGCGCGCCGACATCCGGCAGGATCGATACGCCCACCGCGCTTTCGGTCGAATAACAAAGTTGCACGCGTCCCCCCGCCCGGACCGGCGTGTTTCCCAGCACCTGGAAATTCCGGATCAAAACCCGTTCCTTCCGCTCCACCGGTCCCACGCGAATCGAGAACGTCGCCGCAGTCTCCCCGCCCGGCCCCTGCGCCGTCAGCGTGTACGTTGTGTCCTTGACGGGAGTATCTGCCACGCAACGATTAAACGATGGTCGCAACTCGCTGTCTTCATGCGGCTGCAGCGTCAACTTGTCGACATTCTCCGTACCGTAGCAAAGGGTAAGGCTACCGCCCTTTGGCACCACGGTTGCATTGCCGTAGAAATGCGTGATCCGCGGCAGCCGCGGCGGCGCCTGTTTCGGCGTTTCCGGGGTCTTCTCCGCGCAACTGGACAGTAGGGCCAGAAATCCAAAAGCGATGACGCGCATACTCTCTCCGATTATTCTGCCACTCTCCCAAGGTTGTAGGGCCCGCCCGCCGAGCGGCCCCGCTGGTGTTCCGCGGTCTCATAACGCCCGGGCGACAGTATTCCCGCCGGGTCGATGGCGTCTTTAATCTTTCGCATCAGAGCGCCATAACTTTCCGGCGTATCCATCTCCGCCATGGATTGAATTCCAAGACGATACGAATAGTAACCCAAGGAATTGACGTGAGCGGCCAGACGCTTATAACAGGCAAGCGCGCGCGCGTCTTCGCCGGCCACGGCGCGGTCATACGAAATGGAGATGACGCAGGCAATCGCACGGCCATTGATCAGGCTGAGAGAAATAATCGGTTCGAAGCCCGCGGCGAGCAATATTTCCGCCGTCGCCGCACGCACCTTCGCCACATCCTCGCCATCGGCCGGCAGTATGGGGGCAAACCAAAGCAGTCCGCAACCGTCCCGGTCGGGATCCATTTCGGCCGGTATGGGCGTCCGCTTCCGCCAATAGGCGCTGGTCAAATGTTGGTCCGAAGGGATTCCCTTGAGCAGACCGTACAGCGGTTCCAGCAAGGTTAGCAACTTTGACAGATCCCATCCCGTGAAGAATTTAACCGGCCTCGCGTATTGGATGGAAAGCGCTAACATACGGTCATCCAGGAAGCTCAACCGGTTCACCTTTCCCTTCAGCGCGGCCCGAATCAGCCGGCGGGATTCGGCGACCTGATTCTTTGTCCCATACAGCCCCCCGGATCCATTCCAGGCCCCAATGTGGCTCTTCGTCTGGAACGCCGCCATCTTCGCGGCGGGCAATGGCGTTTTGCCGTGCATTTCCTTCCACGGATACCGCCGCGATCCGGAAAGCACTTTATAATCGTTCCCGATGTGAACTGTACTCTGCAACGCTCCGGCCAGCCGCAGACGGCTCAATGCATCAATAACATCGCCCAGTTGCCGCTCTTCATCGCAGCGGAAAAAGAACGCCTGAAAATACTCCGGCGCCGGCATAAGCCAAATGCTCATTCTGGTGACGACTCCCATATTCGACTGGGAGAACAGACCGTCAAGGGAAGGTCCTACGCCCCACCGGTGAAGCGGGCCGGTCAGCGCATTGGGAAATCGGCTGTAACCGGTCTCGATGCATTCGCCCGAAGGCAAGACAACCTCAAGGCCGCAAGAGTGAGCAAAATGGTCGCCGTACGGCGTGTGCCCGAATCCGCGTTCCATCGTGTTTCCAATTAGGCTGGAGAGCGGGCTGGAGCCGGTCGCATCCATCCAAAGCCGCGATTTCTCTTTGGTTAGAAATTCATATACCTGGCGCTGCGTGACTCCCGGTTCTACGGTTATGTGCGCCAGCTTTTCACTAAACCCGACAATTCGGTTCATTCTTCCCAAGTCGAGAATCGCCGTGCCGGTGCGCGCGGGAACGCCCGAACCATAGCCCCAATTCTTTCCGGTGCTGACGGGATATACGGCGACCCGAAATCGAGTCGCTATGCGCAGGCATTCCTGTACTTCCTGGCGGCAAGACGGCCGCAGAATCGCCGGGATCACCTGATCTGTCGAAAATGTAGTAGTTTCAGCCAGGTTGAGGGCTGAGCGGTCGGTAATTACGTATTCGGCGCCAAGTGCGCCGATCCACCCGGTAAGAGCCGATTTCCAATTTGCCTCGATCATTGCCTGAGGGAATTCAATAGACCGAAGGAGTAACAACACAACGTGCCGACGGTCTCCTCCGAGGAACCGCCGGCACGTTGTGTTGTTAAATTCGGTCTTAGTTGGAACTGGACCGGTGTTTGGCGCGCAGTCCGCCCAGCAGCATCGCAATCAGGCCGAGACCAAGCAGCGTCGCCGTCTCCGGCTCCGGGATTTCTGAAGCCGAGATTGCGCCGCTATAGGAATCCGCGGTAATTCCGTTAGTAGAATTCGCCGCGTTGAACACCCCCAGCACACTGTTATTCAGGAACTGGGCGGTGATCGTTCCGGTGAAGGGACTAGAGTCGGGGCCGTTCAGGACCTGCCCGAGGATGTTGATGGAGACGGAAACATGAGCACCGTTCTGTAGTAACTGAAACGGACCCGAGCATGTCCCACCGCCACTGCAATCGGCGAGCGGTAGAAAAGTCAAGCGTATGTTGGTAGTTGGAAGACTAGCAAAGGTGAGGAAGTTGTCGATTGACACCATCGTGGCCACCGGCACAAACGCATAAGGCGGGTTGTTCATGCTGGACATGTCCCGGATAGTGCCAGGATCGTTGTTCGGCACAACGGTGAAGAAGCCGGTCCGGTTGTCGGCGTCAATCTCACCCGTGCCTCCAGCGACCGGGGCCTGGAAGTCGATGAATCCATTCCCAGGGCCCATCGTGAAAGTCATCAGCCTGGTGCCGCTAAAGCCGATGATTCCGTTTACAGGCAGAGCAAAAGCCGGCATTCCCAGGGCCAGCAACGATCCAACGAACAATGTATTCCTCAGAGCCATCCCGTTTTTTAATTTCATTCGAATTCTCCTATTTATTCGCGGCATACGCGTAGCCGGCATAATCGTTTCTATCCACTCCGATTCTTTCGCGCAAACGAAGAGCGCGCTCTCCGTAAACCCCCATCGAATTGTAGATAGTGCTATGTGGTTGAGCGACGTTCCAGTGAATGCTGCTCAATCGCCACAAAAATGCGAGTAAAACGGGCTTTATTGCCTCTTTTTTAAACTTCTGAGGAAACCGATTCGCCATGTCTGACTGAATTGTTCTCGAGCTTTTGGACGGCTATCCCTGCCGCCGCTGTAACAAGCCTTGCAATCGGGCTTCCATCGTAGCCTTTAGGGGAATGGTACCTGACTTCTCGGCAAAATAATACTCAAAGAACGCGCGCTTTTTGACACATACGTACTGGTACGCGCGTCTGCGGCACAAATATAATCAACGACTTACCAAGAACCAGGGAATTTATGGTTTTGGCAAGGGCAGTTCCCCCAGAATACCGGGCCAAGCGGCACGGCGACAGCAAGTGACGATATACGGTCACTAAAAGAGAGAGATATATGTAACGGGCTTAGGCAAATTCGACTTTTTCGTCTCGAGGGATAGGAAATTTGGAACTTGGGTGATACGAATTTTTGGGACAGTTGGGCGAGGACTAATGCGGTTGCGGCAGCAGGTGGGTTTCAAACTGCCCCGCTGGGCTCAGCGCTTTCAAAAGCGCCGTCAGCGACGGAATGCACGTTGGAGCCGCGTGTTGACAACAGATTACCCGCATTTCAGTCTTCATCATGGCGCAGTACTCGGCCACTTGAGGGGCGTACCGCTCAGCCGGGTGCAGCGAATCGAACTGTAACAGTTCCATTTCGCAATCGAACTGGGGATCGAAGTAGGCCGGGAGGACTTCGCCATTGAGGCCGGCCCTTCGGGCGCCGAGGCGCTGCAGGATCGACGAGGACGAGTGGCGCTTGGTGGCGGTGCTGAGACCGACCGTGCCGCCTAGGACTTCCCCTAGGGCGTACATCAGTAAAACAGTGTTCAACGCCTGGGCGGAATTCCGCAATGACTTGGCAATGCACCACCCCCCCAGCTCCGCGAACGTCGCTCCGCGTTTTGACGCGCGGTTTATGGAGTGTTCGACAACTCCCCTAACCTTTGCCCGCCACTCCGGAGAATTAGCCAAGGCCGACTTTGAAGCGACCGTCGCTTCGAATCTCGGTTCCGGAATTGGATAATAGCGGGCACAACTGACGACCTCACCCATTTCATCCTGAGAAATCAACTGCCAACTGTTATTATCCATCGGCTGACAGTAACGGCCATCGGCCGTTAACTGGCTGGCGTGAAGCGCGCCGTCTTCAAGGTACGAGCTGCCGCGGAAACGTTGTACGGCGCCAATCAGGTCTTCATGCGCCGAGGGGTCAACGACGAGATCCCGGAAGCGATGCTCCTGATGCCATGAGAGGGGGGCAAGCAGCGTGTGATTGCGTAACTGGCGTTTCCGGCGGCCTGACAAACGATGGAGAGCAGACTTCATGATAGCTTCCGTTCTTTTACAGATTTTGATAGGCAAACGGAGATTCCGTCACGCCGCACGGACCGTACAATGTGCTGGTAGCAGCCAAGATGCCGCCGCCGGAGCGGTTCGCGGAAAGGCCGCAAGCAACAGAGAGCGGGAAATTGAGAATACCGGTATTAGCTCAATCGGCGGAATCGCCAGGAACTTTAGCGCAAATTTTTCTTGCCCTGGCGGCCCCTCGGGGGCCGGCATCATCCGCGTCAACGGTGCCCGCCCGTCGAGAATTCGCAGTAGCTCACGACCGCAAGGGTAGGGATGTCCGTGATTTGAAGACTGAGGCCATTAAACGTCGAGATTGTCATTGATTCCACTGTGCCGGGCCGAAAATGTTCTTCCATCCAAACGGGCTAACGAAAAATCGAGGTGCCCCCAGAGGCGGTACGGCTCCAACTGGTGCTCCAGGTAAGATTTTCCGTTTTATGAAACGCTTGACCGTTTTCGACGATCTACTTGACTGCGCGGTGCTGGCAAGCAAATCTGGTAGCAATTCAGCGACCATCGGCAACGGTCAATTCCGGCTTTCTGCGAAGCGCTGTAAGCCCCTTGGAATGAGCAAGATGACAGATGTTAATTGCTTTCCATTTCCGGTGTCCGGCGGCGCAACGTAAGAATGCCCGGTATGTTTTTCAAACCGGTAAAATCGGTACGCGCGCCATGGCTTTGGTTTGTTCACCAAAAATAACTTCTGAAACCGGCCTACCGTTTTCGAGCGTTGAACGTCACAAGAGAAGTTGGTGATCAAGCAAACTATTTCGGCGGCTGCGCTACCATCGCCCTCTCTCATGGACGAAGCGTCTCTTATACGTGCGGCGCAGCAGGGCGATCAGGACGCCTTCGCGTCTTTGGTCCAGTCGTACGACCAAAACGTTCTCCGCATCGCCATCAACCTCCTCCGTTCGCCGGAAGAAGCCAAAGATGTCTATCAGGAAGCCTTTCTCCGCGTTTACCGTAACCTCGACAGCTTCCGCTTCGATTGCAGTTTTCCCACCTGGCTCTACCGCATTGTCACGAATATCTGTTTAGACCACCTCCGCAAGCGCAGAGTACGCAAAGAAGAACCGGCCGTCGCCGAATCCGGGAACGGCGAATACAACCTTCTCGAAGCAGTCCAGGAGCAACGGGCCGATAACGATCCTCAGCGCCGCCTCCTGACCGGCGAACTCCGCGCCCGTATCGACCGTGCGGTCTCCGATCTCACACCCCGCGAACGCATGGTCTTCGAAATGCGCCACTACCAGGGCCTCCGTCTCCGCGCCATTGGCGATTCCCTCGGTACCACTGAAGAAGCGGCGAAAAACTGTCTCTTCCGCGCCACTCAGAAAATGCGCGCCGCCCTCGGCGACTACGCCTGAAACCAAATGAGGCCGAACATGTCCTGTGACGAAATCCGCAATCTTCTGGTCCTTTACGCCTACGGCGAACTGACCTTTGACCAGGAAGAGAATGTCGACGCGCATCTTGCCGCCTGCCCTGTCTGCCGGCGGCAACGCGCCGCCCTGGCCGCGCTGCACAATACCGCCGATGAAGCCGCCATCGAGCCATCTTTCGATCTTCTCTCCGCCTGCCGCCAGGATCTTCGCAAACAAGTCGCCGTAATCGCCGCCGCTTCCGGCTCTCGATCCTCTTGGCGGAAGTGGTTCAGTCCCGCGGCGAATTGGAACTGGGCCGCCAAACCGGCCATGGCTCTGACACTTGTCGCCATCGGTTTCGCCGGAGCGCGCTTCGTCGCGCTCCCGGCGCCGTCCGCGCCAACCGCGCGAAACGTACGTTTTATCGAGCCCTCCGCCGATGGCCGCGTTCGCATAGTCTACGACGAAGTGAAACAAAAGGAACTCGCCGGTCGCGTCGACGATCATCTTATTCGTGAAATGCTTCTCTCCGCCACGCGAGATCCCGACGACCCCGCTCTCCGAGTCGACTCGGTTGAATACCTCAAGACCCGTTGCGAGCGCGAAGAGGTTCGCACGGCGTTCGTTCGCGCGCTGGAATCGGATCCCAACGAAGGTGTTCGCCTTAAGGCGTTGGAAGCGCTGAAGCCGTACGCCACTGAAGTCGAAGTCCGCGGCGCGCTGACGAAGGTTCTCCTTGCCGATCAGAGCGCCGCCGTTCGCACGCAGACAATCGACCTGCTGGTGAACACCCGCCGCAACGAGTCCGAACTCGCCGGCGTTCTTCAGCACATGATGCGCCGCGAACAGAATAGTTATATTCGGCAACGCGGCCAATCCGCCCTCCGCGCGATGAATGCTTCGCTCGAAACGTTTTAACGCGGAGATCCCGGCCTCTGTCCTTAAAAACATTGACGCGGGCGTGACAAAACAGCCGCCATGCCGTCTGAATTAGGGAGACGGCTCATCACCGGCCGCGTGAAGAGAGCGCTCTCCAAATCGCGACCGCGCGCGCACCACGCGTCGCGGCCATCCCCGGCGAGACCGCCGGAATCGAACTCCGGGAGAATCTAAAACAATGTCTGTCCGTTTTCACTCGAATCGCCGCCTGTGGCCCGCTACCGCGATTATGGCCCTTCTTGCTTTGCCGGTTCTGGCTCAACCACCTGCTCCGCCGGCCCCCCCCGCTCCCCCCGAGCCAGCTCGCGGCGGATTCAAGGTCATGAACCTTGGCGGCTCGGTCAGCTACCTCGGCATCGGCGTCAAGGAAATCCTCGCCGAGCGTGCGAAGGAGCTCAAATTGAAAGAAGAAGCGGGTGTCGAAGTCACTCGTGTCGACTCCAACAGCCCCGCCGAAAAAGCCGGAATTAAGGCCGGTGACGCAGTGCTCGAATATCAGGGTAACCGCGTTGAAGGCACCGAACAGTTCGTGCGCTTCGTCCGCGAAACTCCCGCCGGACGCCAGGTGAAATTGAAGATCGTCCGTGCCGGCGCAAGCCAGACGCTGACGGCGGCCATCGGAGAACGGCAAAGCAGCCTTCCCGGCTTTTCCCAAAAGGAACGCGAGCGGATCGAACAGGAGATGGCTCGCGTCCGCGAGAAGTTTAAGAGTCTCCCCGAGATTCGCATGCCCGACATCCCGCACGCTGTAATGGGAGGGCGAAGCGGCATGCTCGGAATCGACGGAGAAGCCGTGGAGGAACAACTCGCCGAGTACTTCGGCGTTAAGGAAGGCGTCCTGGTGCGCAGTGTGGCCAAGGATATGCCCGCCGCCAAGGCCGGCATTCGCGCCGGTGACGTCATCGTTCGGATTGAAGAGAGTAAGGTTCGCAGTCCGCGCGACATTTCCAGCGCTATCCGCGCCGCCAAGAACAAGAAGCCGCTCAAGGTCACCTTCTTTCGCCAGAAATCGGAGATGACCGTTGACGTACAACTCGAAGAGGAACGCGCCGCCCCTGGCCGGGGTATTACCGTCGGCCGGCCTCAGGACTTTGAGTTCTAGATACGGCACCCGGCCTTAGATGCCCGCCGCCAACGCCGGCATTCGCGCCGGCGACGTCATCGCTCGGTTCGAAGAGGGCAAGGTTCGCAGTCCGCGCGACATTACCTGCGTTATCCGGGCCGCCCCTGTCCGGGGTGTCACGGCCGGCCGACCTCAGGACTTTCAGTTCTAAATACGGCGGCTGCCTCAGAAAGCCCGAACGACCGCGCGCTGCACCTTCAGCAGCAACTCCACTTCACTCCTTGGGACCCGCAATTCCGCCGCGATCTGCTCGGGGCGGTCTCCCCGCCGCGCCAGCCTTATCACCTGTGTGCGCTGGTTGGCGTCGACTCCGGTGGACATCGATTGCGGCCGGCGAAGAGCCGAGAGACTCGTAACCTTCTCCTCCACGTCACGGGTCCGTCCGGCCCACTCCCCGAGGCGGGTCTCGAGTGCAGCCACTTGCGTCCCGAGGATGCCCGCATCAGTCTCCGTTCTCGTCTGCCGGAAGTCCACGCGACGCCGTAAACATTCCATATCGCGCATCACGGTTACGAACAAATACAGGCAGGCGCTCATCGCGGCGGAGAGTGCCCCATAGTAGGCAAGCGGGTGTTCCACACTCAATAGCATGATAATGCTCCTCAAACTCTAGTCAAAGGACCGCAGCCGTTCCGAGCGGCTGACGATCTGTTGGATTCGGACGCCATAGTTGCCTTCAACGACCACTACTTCGCCTCTGGCGATGACGCAGTTATTGACAATCACCTCAACCGGCTCCGAGATTGTCCGATTGAGTTCAACGATCGATCCGGTACTGAGCTTGATGACGTCTTTCAGCGCTAAGTGGGTCCGGCCGAACGAAATGCTTACCGGCATCTCCACATCGAGAAGTATGTCCATCGCCTGGGATGGCGTTCCGGCCGCCCCCGCCGCGCGCCGCGATTCCGGCTGGCTCTCGTTCTGTTCTCCGTAAGCCGACGCCGGAGCCTTTCCTAGCTCCACCTGCCGCTGGCGGATTGCGTCCTTCAACGCCGGCTCTACACGGACGAACAGATCGGCTGTGAAGCCGGTTGGGCTCGTCAGGCGCAGACATTGGAGCTGCAAGCCGCCGCCTGGCTCTGGAAGGGGGGCTTCAAGTCCGGATTCCAAGGCGACTTCGATTCCGGCCTTTTGCGTTAAATAACCCGCTAAACCGGAAAGCGCCTGCGTGAGCAACTCAAGATAGGTCGCCTTTACGTCGCTCTCTTCGGGATCCTCCAGGCCGACCGCTACCAGCGCCCGCGTACCGATCTCCCGCCACGCCGCACTCTCCGCGGACACTAGGATCATTGGCTCTTTGCTGAGGTTGAGTATCTGACTCCAGCATAGATTCCGGCCTATATCCTCAGGTGTGGGAGCGTCGTGAAAACTCGCCGGCCACGGCTCTCCCAACATGCCCTCAAGCGCAAGTGAGAATTGCGTTCCGAGTTGTTCGAGCAGATCTTTCTGGAATTCGTCCATGACGCTTCCTTCCGGCTACAGTCCGCGATCCATTGGCCATCTTTTCTCCAGGTAGGCGCGCAATCGCAGGATGGCTTGCGACTTCAATTGGGAGACCCGTGACTCATGTAGTTTGACTACCTTGGCGATTTCTCGCAACGTCAATTCCTCGTGATAGTACAAACTGAGTACAGTGCGTTCGACGTAGGGCATCTTCTCGATCGCCTGCGCCAGCAATCGCTCCAGTTCCGCGCGCTCGACGATGCGCGATGGCCAATGCTCCTCGTTATCGGAGACAAACCGCAATAGATCGCGGCCCTCTTCTTCGGGCGCATGGCCGTCCAGGCTTCCGAGATTCACGCCCCGCACATCGATCAGCCATTCATGATACTCCTCGGTACTCAAACCGAGTTCCCGCGCGATCTCGTCCTCCGCCGGCGACCGGTGGTTTATCTGTTCGAGTCTCGCAATTGATGCCTCGATCATCTTGACGCGCTTGCGCTGCTGCCGCGGGGCCCAGTCCATGCCGCGCAAACTGTCCAGAATCGCTCCCCGAATCTTATATTCGGCGTACGTCTTCAACTTTACATTCAGGTTAGAATCGAAGTTGTCGATCGCCGATATCAGGCCGACAATTCCGGTTGATATCAGGTCGTCGAGACTGACACTTGCCGGCAGCCGTTCATGAATCCGGCGCGCGATCAGCCGGACTTGCGGCAGATGTTCGAGAATGACCGTTTCTCTGTCTTGGGTCGCCGTTGCGATAGCGGTTTGTGCTTGCATGGTGGATCTCCGTTCAGACCCGCGAGGCGCCGGCTTTGGCGGCGCTGGCGAGTAGGGGCGTCTGGTGAGGGGCGGCGAGACCGAGAACGGCCGCGGCGAATCGGGACGCATCGGCCTCCTCAATGTCTTCAGGAATCCCCGGCCCCGTTGAGACCCAGTCGACCGGCAACCGGGTTTCCCGGACTAACGACCATGCCGGGCCGAAGTACTCAGTCTCATCGATCCTCGTAAACAAAAGCCGCGATGGCGCGAATAGCGAATACTGCCGGAAGCGCCGCTGCAGCTCGGTATAGCGCATGGCGGCCGGCAAAACCAGGTGGCATTCAATCGACTCGATCCGTCCCAGATGTTCGGCTGTTTCCTCCATTACGTCGGCGTGCGCCGGCCCATAGCCAGGAGTGTCAATCAGAACGAGTCCGCGCCGCGCGTTGGCCACCACCGCCGCATGGAGTCCGCCGCTATATTCGAGGGACTGAAATGGCACGCCTAGCAAGGAGCAGATATGCGCTAATTGATCCGAGGCCCCAATTCGAAGATTGTCGATCGACAACACGCTGACCGGACGGCCCTGCGAAACGCCGAGCCGGAATGCCAGTTTCGCAATCGCTGAGGTCTTGCCCGCACCCGCCGGACCGGCGAAGGCGAGGACGACGGCCTGCTTTGACTCGCTCGCCGTTCTGTGGGGCCATTCGGCGGCCAGAAGCGGTAGGACTGAACAGTCCGCTTCCTCCGGCTCCCGAGCGCCTCGCAAAACAAGTCCTTCGAGAACCGGCCGGCAGCGCTGGAGGATCTCATCGGTAGCCATTGCGGGGACCTCCGACAACAGCAAGCGGGCGCGTAATGCGTCCATCCCTGGCCTCGCCGGCGTCACCGCCTCCAAGCGTGTGGTGTCCGGCTTCCGGTTCAGTGCGTCCAGCAGGTTTGTCAGTTCACCGCGAAAGCGTTGCAGCCCGCCAATCGAACCCGCCGCCGGTGGCGCCGGCGTCAGCTTAGGGGGCGGAGGGGGCGCTGCCGGCGCCGCGAAAATTACCTCAAGGCGGCTCGGGCCGCCGGAAGGCGTTTTCATCCGCTTAGTGTCGACGAGCATCGCGTCGCCGCCCAGTTCCACTTTGGCCGCTTGCAGGGCCTCTTCCATCGTGTGTACGAAGTAAGACTTTAGTCGCATGATTTGCCTTTACGATGCCGCCAGCCGCGCGAGGCCCTGAGATACTACTTTGATTCCGGGCGGGATCTCGCTATGCGAGAGGACGGTGAGATTGGGGAGCGCGGATTCCGTCAACTGCCGGAGGAAGAAGCGAGTTCCGCTGCCCGTGAGCGTTATGACCGGCCCTTCCGCACTGCCGATGACGGCGCGGATCCGGTCCACGATTTCATGTATTCGCTTCGGCGCCAAATTCATCGCCGAGTTCGTTTCTGTGTGTTCGATCGCCGATTCAATCACCGCTTCGATGCCCGAGTCGATAATGCAGGCATGAAGCTCGTTGGTGGAATTCAAATAGGGGCGGACCACCATTCGCCGGATCGACTGCCGGACGTACTCGGTGAGTAGTATGGGGTTGCGTGTGACACCGGCGGCCTCGCCGAGCGCCTCCAATATGGAGACCGCGTCGCGGATCGACACCCGTTCACGAAGGAGATTCTGCAAAACACGCTGCACAGTAGCCAAAGGGAGCAATTTGGGAACCAAATCCTCAACAACTTTGGGGTTCTCCTCGGCGACCCGGTCCAGCAACCGCTTGGCATCCTGGCGCGAATAGAGCTCGTGCGCATATTCGCGAATCGTTTCAGCAAGATGGGTGCCCAGCACACTCACCCCGTCGACCACGGTGTAGCCCGCGTTACGGGCCTCTTCGGCCTCAGCCGATGGAATCCAAACCGCCGCAATCCCAAATGCGGGTTCCCGAGTTGGAACGCCTTCCAATTTGGGACAATCCCGTGAAGTTGGGATCGCCATGTCCATGCCCGAGGGAAGTTCAAAGCGGCCAATCTCAACGCCCTTCAGCCCAATCGTGTATTCGCGCGCTTTCAGGTTGAGGTTGTCGGTGACCCGGACCGCTGGAACTAAATAACCGAGGTCGGTGGCAAGTTGCCGCCGAATACCGGCAATTCGCCGCAGAAGCGGCGAATTTACGCCGCCTTCCACAAACCGCACAAGTCCCAGTCCCACTTCGACCGCCAACGGCTCGACACGCAGCAGCGATTCCAGATTCTCCCGCTGCGGCGCCGGCGCCTCCGTCTCCGCGCTTCTCTGCCCCGACAAAGTCTTCTGGCGCAACCGCCAGCCAATCGTCCCCGTTCCGGCGCCCAAAACCAAGAACGGAATCGTCGGCAGTCCCGGGAACAGCGCCATCGCGCCCAGCACTCCGCCCGCCAAAATCAATGGCTCCGCGACGCTGAAGATTTGTTTCTGGAAATCGCTTCCCAGCCGGTTCTCCGAACCGGCTCGCGTGATAATCAACGCTCCGCAAACTGAGATCATCAGCGCCGGAATGACCGTTACCAATCCATCGCCGATTGTCAGAATCGTGTACGTCTCCAGCGCGCGCCGCAGTTCCATGCCGTGCTGAAAGACCCCGATCAGGAATCCCGCCAGGACGTTGATGACCGTGATGATGATGCTCGCTACGGCGTCCCGCTGCGTGAATCTCGAAGCGCCATCCATCGCCCCAAAAAACTCCGCTTCCGCCGATAGTTGCTTGCGGCGCTGGCGCGCCTCCGCCTCATCGATCAATCCGGCATTCAAATCGGAATCGATCGACATCTGCTTGCCGGGCAACGCGTCGAGCGTGAAGCGTGCCGTGACTTCCGAGATGCGAACCGCGCCGTGATTGATAACGACGTACTGAATGGCAATCAAGACCAGGAATATGACGAGCCCGATGATATAGTTGCCGCCAACGACGAAGTTGCCAAACGCCTCGATCACCCCGCCCGCCGCGGCTGTACCGCTGTTGCCGTGCAGCAGAATGAGCCGGGACGACGAGATATTCAGCGCCAGCCGGAACAGCGTCATCAATAGCAAAGCCGTCGGGAAGACGCTGAAATCCACCGGCCTGGCGATGTAGATCGAAACCAAAAGCAAAATCACCGAGAGCGTAATATTGGTGCTGATCAGAAGGTCCAGCAGGAACGCCGGAATCGGCGTGATCATGAACAGGACAATGCCCAGGACGCCGAGCGGAACGGAAAGATCCCGCCACGGAATGGCGGCCCGCGGATCGGCCGGTGCTTTCGGCGCTTTGATCAATCCGGGTTTGCGCGTTCCCTTGCCGGAACTGACAGCGGTCGCGAGAGGCGGAATTTCGGAGGTAATAGCTGGGACGGCGGGGGATGGCATGGGGGTGGAGTGTTCCGTTCAATCAGGCAAAGGACTGGCCGGGCAGACGACCGCCCAGAATCCGGTACAAGTAAGCGAGAATCTCAGCAACCGCCTTATACAGGTGCGGTGGGATTTCCTGCCCGACTTCGGCCGCGGCGAAGAGCGCACGCGCCAGCGGCGGGTTTTCAATGATCGGAACTTCATTGGAGATCGCCATTTCCCGTATTCGTCTGGCAACGTGATTCCTGCCCTTGGCGACGATTTTCGGCGCTGCGCCCGCCGCCAGATCGTAGCGGATAGCCACCGCATAATGTGTCGGGTTCACGATGACCGCCGACGCCTTGGGGACGTCGGACATCATCCGGCGGCGGGACATGTCGCGCTGCAACCGGCGGACTTTGGCCTTTATTTGCGGATTGCCTTCCGATTCCTTGTGTTCCTCCCGGATATCCTGCTTGCTCATCCGGAGCTTCGCCGCATACTTCCGGCTCTGCCGGAACCAGTCGAACAAACCGAGGAAGAGGAACAAATACAGCGCCCGCTCAATCAGGTCGCGCAACGACTCACCCACCACCTTTACCCCTTGGGTCCAAGGCAATAAAGGCAGGAACAGAAATTGCTGCGATTGCGTCCAGACCAGGTATGCCGCGACCCCCAGGAATACCGGCAGCAGCAACGCGGAACGGAGAAACTGCGACAGGTTCTCCGAGGGCAGCGATTGCAGCCGCGACATCGGGTTGAGCCGCTGCAAATCCGGGGCGATTTTCTTGGCTGAAATTCCAAGCCGCGATGCCGCCATTTGCGCAATCAGCGCCGTCGCCGATAAGGCCAATCCAGTTAGCAACAAGCCGCCCATCGACGGAGCCAGGCGATTCCGGAACAGGAAAATCAAGCCCTCCCGCTGCAAGTCCGTTCCCGCGAAAGCGAGCCGCAGAAAACTCTTGGTATTTCCAGCGGCGTGGAAAAGAAATTCCGGAAATCCGGAAAGCAGAAAGATGGCGAACACAATGAATTGCGCGCCGCTCACCAGCTCTTTGGTTGAGATGAAGTTGCCGTCTTTGCGTGCCCGTTCCAGCCGCCGCGGTGTCGCTTTTTCACTTCGGTTATCAGACATCGCTTACTTCGGAACCGCCATCAGGAACTGCATGGTCTCGAATGAACGCAACGCGGCGCGCTCAACGGCGCCCGGCAGCAGGGGCGCGCCATATGCGAGAAAGACCATGGATGCCAGCATCTTCAGCGGAAAGCTCAGCGACAGCAATTGCAGTTGGGGCTGCATTCGGCTCAGCAGCGCCAGGGCCGTATCGATAATCAGCAGGATCGCCACCACCGGCAGCGAGCACCGGATCGCATCAATGAATAACTGGGGGAAAAGCGCCATCACCGCGCCAACGTGCTGGGTCGAAATCGTCCATTGCCCCGGTGGCACGGTCTGCACGCCGAGGAGCAGAAACCGGACCAACACTGTATCGAGCCCAAGTGCAAGAAAGAGCAGCGAAGACGCCAAGCTGAGCAGCACCTGCAGAATGGCGGAGTCCGCGTTGCTCGTCGGGTCAATCGTCGACGCGTAGGAGAAGCCAGCCTGCAACCCTATCATCTGGGCGCCAAGCTGAATCCCTTCCTGAATCAAAGCCACGCAAAGGCCGAGCCCGATTCCCAGCGCCGCCTCGCTGCCAGCGGTCCGAACGATATCGCCTATCGAAAGCAATGGCGTGTCCGCCGTATTGGTCCACGGCAGAACCAACACCGTGAAGAGCACCGCCAGCGTGAGCCGATGTACCTCAAAACCCGACTTGATGCCTGGGATCGGAAGAAATGTCAGTATGCCCGCCATCCGGCAAAGCACCAGCCCGAAATTCAACAGCACCCCAAAAGGAATGAGGAGTTCGCTAGTGAGCATACCGGCCTAAGTCCCCGAATATCCCGATTGTGTATTCCATCAGCCGTGTCAGCATCCATGGCAGAAACAGAAACAGCGCAGCCAGAAATGCCGCCAGCCGCGGGACGGAACCAAACGCCGAGTCTTGAATGGAAGTAACGATCTGGATGAGACTGATCACCGCGCCGGCGACAAAGCCAACAAGCAGTATTGGCAGCGCCAGCCAGAATGTCTGCATAAGCGCCAGCCGTACGATTTCGGAAACAGTTTGCGGCGTCATATCGTCAGTAAAAAGATCTGACCAGGGATCCGGCCACGAGGTTCCAGCCATCGACAAGCACGAAGAGCAGGATCTTAAACGGCGAGGACACCATGGCCGGTGGGAGTTGCACGATACCGACGCTCAATGTCACTGACGCGACTAGCAGGTCGATAACCAGAAAGGGCAGAAAGAGCATCGCGCCGATCTGGAAGCCCGTCTTGAGTTCACTCAGTACATAAGCGGGCAGCAGGATGCGGAACTCAAGATCGGCGGCCGTCTTCGGGGCCGGCGTATGGGAGACTTCGAGCAGCATTCGCACATCTTTTTCCCGGACGTACTTCACCAGGAACCCGCGAATGGGCTCGATGCCTTTCTTCCACGCCGCGTCACTGGCCAGCGTCTGCTTTTCGTACGGCAACCAGCCTTCTTCATAGGACTTCTGCAATACCGGCTGCATGATCATCAGCGTTAGGAACAGGGCCAGTCCGATGAGAACCGGATTCGATGGCGTCGACTGGGTGCCAATCGCCTGTCTTAGAAAGTGCAGCACCAGCGTGATTCGCAGGAAGGGCGTGACGGACATGAGCAGCACCGGGAGGAGCGTCAGCCCGGTCATCAGCAGCACGATCTGCATCGGCACGCCGAGCGTACTCTGCTGCGTATTCAATGCCGGAGCCGCGCCGCGCGTCGCGGCGGTCAACAAGTCCGCCGGCGCTCCGAATAAGCTCGCCGCGGCGACTGCCCACAAAATGCTTCGGACCATTAATGTGCCCATGCGCCGCTCGCTTCCGCCTGAACCTGGACTTCGTTCACAGATTTGCTGGCAACCACCGTGCAGGGCTGGGCTCCGGTCGCGATTAACAACTCCCGTCCGTCCCACTGCACAACGACAAGCTGGCAGCCACTGGCGATCGAGAGCCGCTGCCGCACCTTCACGCGCGCGCCCGGCTTCTCCGCCGCGCGATAGCGCCGCAGCGCCTGGAGCGTTAGCCACAGCAGGCCAATGGTCCCAAAGACGGCCGCGAGTTGAATCGCGTGTTCCATTTGCATTCACTCCTCAATATTGAAATCCGTGATTCGAACGCCCATGGACGACTCGATGATGACTATTTCCCCAAACGCCAGCAGCGCCCCGCCGACGACGATGTCGAGGTTCTCGCCGGCCGACCGGTTCATCTTTATGACGTGGCCTTTGTCGAGAGCCAGAATGTCGCGGATCGCCATAACCTTCCGGTCGAGTTCCACCAGAACATCCAGCGGGATGTCGCTAAAGTGGCCGATTTCCTCAATGCTTTTCATCGGACTCTTCCGCTACCGCTTGAGATTGATTGTTTCCTGACTCAGCTCATCGACCGTGGTAATGACGCGCGAATTCGCCTGGTATCCGCGCTGCAGGATGATCAAGTTGGTGAACTCACGGGCAATATCCACCGTGGAATTCTCAATGGCTCCTCCGAGAATCGTTCCGCGTCCGCCAGTACCAGGCAATCCGATGGCGGGCAAGGCGGAACGGACGCTCAACTGGTAGGAGTTGTTGCCCACCGAGAGCAGCGACTCCGGATTTCGTACGGACGCCATCGCCAATTGGCCGACCGCCACCGACTGCCCATTTGAATACTGCGCCAAAATCTGACCGGAATCCCCGAGTCCAACACGGATCAGTTGCGCGGCCGGGTTTCCATCCTGCCCGACGGCCGAAATCGCCGATGTTTGCGCAAACTGCGTAAGTCGCGGATTGGCGCCATCGTAGAGGCTCCAACTGATAGACATATCC
>Ga0163150_10002761_pt1 | contig 26133 bp, 22 predicted proteins | sample OliLakLV19P2IB_FD_148628 | JGI IMG/M metagenome (GOLD analysis project Ga0163150, IMG submission 148628) | Freshwater microbial mat bacterial communities from Lake Vanda, McMurdo Dry Valleys, Antarctica - Oligotrophic Lake LV.19.P2.IB | ecosystem: Environmental > Aquatic > Freshwater > Lake >...
TTTGAGCATCTCCCGACGCTCGAAACGTCTATCAAGGGGCGAATCGTGCTGTCGGTGGGCGGCGTTAAGGCGCGCAAAGGCACACTCGAACTGGTGCGGGCGCTGGCGATTGTGCGTCAACGTATCCCCGACGTTCAAGGCGTGATACTCGGCGGCATGAAGTCCGAGCCGGATTATGTGGCGCGGGTGCGGGCAGAGATTGAAGCGCTCGGTTTGGGCGAGTGTGTGCATTTACTTGGTCATGTGCCGGAAGAAACCCTGCTCGGTTGGTATAGCGCGGCGGATGTGTTCGCGCTGCCATCGGTGAACGTGGGCACGTCGTTCGAAGGCTATGGCTTGGTGCATTTAGAGGCCAGCGCGGCGGGTTTGCCGGTCATCGGCACGACGGACTGCGGCGCGGAAGATGCGATTGATGACGGCGTAACGGGTTTGCTGATTCCGCAGAACGACCTTGCGCGACGCTTGCCGCAAGCGATCATCGCGCTGTTGACTGACCGCGAACGGGCAGCACAAATGGGCGCGGCGGGCCGAGACAAGGCGCGGCATCAGACGTGGGATCATGTGGCGGCGCAAACGATAGAAGTTTATAAGGAAGTTATCAGTCGTCAGTTGTCAGTTGTCAGTTCCAATACTGAAAACTTATAACTTAGAACTGACAACTACACCATGACTACAGCAAGACTTCAACGTTTCTTTCAGCGCAAATTCGTACAGGATACGCTGGCGTTACAGGTCAGCAAGCTGGGCATCACGGGCTTGAGCTTTGTGTCGTCGATCATCATCACGCGCTTGATGGGTGACACGGCGTTCGGGACGTGGGGGCTGGTGCAGGCGTTGTTCCTTTTGGTGCAGGCGCTCAACCTGACCGGCATCGGCACGAGTACGGTCTCGCGTTTGGCGGTGGCGGTTGGAGCGCGGAATGAGTCCGAAATCCTCGACCTGATGGGCTATTACGTGCGTGTCCTGCTGCTGTGGTCGCTCGTGAGCATCGTCGGTTTGGCGCTGGCGGGGCCGCCGTTGGCGCGGCTGATGTACGACGGCGACGCACACATCGGCATGTTGGCGGCTCTTTACTCGCTGACGATTCCAGCAGACGGCATCTACGGCTTGGTGGTGATTGCGCTGCAAAGCCGACGCTCGATGCGTGAAGTAGCCGTGCTGCAAAATGTCAATCAAATCGTGCTGGTGGTGTGCGCGTTGGTGGCGTTAGCGATCAGCCCGACGGCGGACGCGATGGTGATCGGACGGTTGGCGTACTCATATCTGACGATGGCGCTCGGACTTTGGGTCTATTGGCGGCTGAGGGTTGGCGAACGCGGCACATATCCGCCGTTTCGAGATGTGTTGTCACGGGCGCGAACCGTGCCGCTCGGCAGTTATTGGCGCTTCGGCGTGGCCAACGCGCTCGATAAGAATTTCGCGCTGATCTACACGCAGCTACCGATGACGCTGGTGGGCGCGGTGTGGGGCAAAGAAGCGGCGGGGCATCTCAACCTCGCGCTGACGGCGTTGGGGCGGCTGAGTTTTTTCACATCCGCGATTTACGACAACATGCAGGCGGTTGTGCCGCAGGCCGTGGGACGCGGCGATTTTGTGGGACTGCGCCGCAACTTCCTGCGGGCGCTGGCCGCCCTCACGGTGAGCGGAACAGGCTTCTTCCTCGCGTTGGCGATTATCGCGCCGCTGGTTGTGCCGCCGATCTACGGCGACGAGTGGATTCCGGCGATCCCGTTGATTCAAGCGCTGTGTATCTATGGCGCGGTGACGACGGCGGGCGGCATCTTCGGGCCGCTGTATCGCGCCTTCGAGCAGATGCGGGCCGCGCTGGCGGCCAAGATCGCCGCGACGGTGATTATGCTGCCGCTTGGCGTGGCGCTGGTGATGAGCATGGGCGCGCTCGGCGGGGCATGGATGATTAACGGCATGTACGGGCTGTCGATTGCGTTCACGGCGGTGTTCACGCTGCGAGCGCTCTACAGCAAAGCAGGTTCGAGGCGCGAAGTTCGAGAGGGAAACCAAGCGGAGATTGAAATCTCCGGCTAGAGGGCACTTGTCGAATTTCGCTAGGGTGAAGTAAACACACTCATGTCCGTGTCCGGTGTCCATTTCTCGCCGTTGGGCAGCGTGGTACTTTCATCGAAGATCGCGTTTTCGAGGTTCGCGCCCTGCAAATTGGCTGAAACGAGCAGCGCGCCGCGTAAATCCGCTAACGTTAAATCGGCTTCCTGTAAATTGGACTCTCTTAAATCGGTGTTGCGTAAGGTTGCATTTCTAATCTTCGCTCGAATGAGTATGGCTTTGGCTAAATCCGCCTGTTGGAAAAACGCATCGCTCAGATCGACTTCCTGTAAGTTCGCGTTTCTGAGATAGGCTTTCTTGAGTGAGCCATCACTCAACCAGCCATGTTCCCATAGTTCTTCGGCAGCGCGTTTCGATTCTTCGCTACTGCTGCTGCGGAGTTGACGCACGAGAGTCTCTTTATCTTGACGGTTGCCGATCACGATTTCGAGCAAGACGAACGTGAGCAGTGCGCCGAACATCTCTGTGCTGAAATTTTGCAGCCAGCTTTCGCCCCACTCGGCGAAGTTAGCATGTTCGCTAGTGAGGTTAATCACCAGTGAATAGCCGCTGCTCAACAGCGTAAACAACAGCAGTACGCCTAATACCTGACGGTTGCTCAGGTCGGATAGTCGCTTGAGCATGGGATGTTCTCCTGTGGTGTGCCGCGCTAAAGGGCGGTTCACGAACCGCCCCTACAAACACAATAACACAAATCGCCGCAGGCGTGCAGCATGGTAGGGGCAGGTCTGAGACCTGCCCCTACCAGATAGATTAGGCTTGAAGCGCTTCCCATTCAGGGCGCAGGATGCCGTAGTGAATCACATCGTAGCGCTGACCCTGACGCCGGATTGATTGGCGCTGGATGCCTTCACGCTGGAAGCCGACCTTTTCGTGAACCTTCATCGACGGCACGTTATAGCTCATCGTGCTGGATGTCACGCGGAATAGGTTCAGCTCGTCAAAGCCGTAGTTGAGGATCAGGCGCATGGCGTCCGTGCCATAGCCTTTACGCCAGTAGTTCGGGTCGCCAATGGCGATGCCGAGGTTGGCCGTCTGGTGCATGGCGTCCACGCCGCCGAGCAGCACCGTGCCGATCATTGTGTCGTCTTCGAGGGTACGCAGGCGAAAGGCATAGACATTCGGCGCGTTGAAGAAGCCCGCTTCCCATTGAACGTGCATCTCGGCATTGACCGGACGCGCCGGATCATTGTCCATGATACGCAGGTAGTGGTCGTTCTCGCTCCATTTGGCGAAGGCGAGGTTGTCATCGGGCTGCGGTGCAGCGAGGCGTAACAGCTTACCGTTGAACAGCGGTTTGAAGTTCAAGAGGTTGTCCTTGTTTGATGTTCGGTTGTCAGATTGCGAGTGTGCAGAGCAAAGCGACACTATCCGCGCCGTAAATATGGCGAGAACCAGATGTTTCAGCAATCAGTTGTGGGGTGTATCAAGCAAGGACGGACAAAGGCGTCTCGTTATTTAGAATCAAAAGATCAATACTGTGCAGAATAGCACAGCGGCTAACACTCGGCAATCAGCCACATGGCGGATATTTAGAAAACGCGGCGCATAAGGTAAGCTATTGGCGCAGATATTTTGTAGGGGCGAACCTGTGTGTTCGCCCATCGGGACGACACATAGGTCGTCCCCTACATTGTGGTTAAACCTACGCGGTTAATATTTCGAGTGATGTGAATATGAAACAATATGATGTCGTGGTGGTCGGCGGCGGGCTTATCGGGCTGGCAACGGCGCGGGAAGTCCTCAAACGTCAGCCGGATTTGCGCCTCGCTGTGCTGGAAAAAGAGCCGGAAATCGCCCGCCACCAATCCGGCCATAACAGCGGTGTGATTCACACGGGCATTTACTACACGCCGGGTTCGATGAAGGCGAAGGCTTGCGTGGCCGGTCATCGTGAAATGCTGGCGTTCTGCGACGAGCGCGGCATTCAATACGACCTGTGCGGCAAAGTGATCGTCGCGCTAGACGAGAGCGAACTCCCCCGCCTGCAAAACCTGTACGAGCGCGGCACGGCCAACGGCGTTCAAGGGTTGGAGATGATCGGGCAGGAACGACTGCGCGAACTCGAACCGTATGCGGCGGGCATCAAGGCGATTCACTCTCCGAACACGGGCATCATCGACTACGGGCAAGTGGCCTGCGCTTACGCCGACGACATCCGCGAAAACGGCGGCGAGATCATCACCAACTGCAAGGTGACGGGACTCGTCGAACACGGCAAAACGACGACGCTGGTCACGACGATAGGCGATATTGACGCAGAGTTCGTTATCACCTGCGGCGGGCTGCATTCGGATCGTATCGCCAACATGAGCGGCGGCGAAAGCGACGGCGTTCAGATCGTGCCCTTTCGCGGCGATTACTATGTGCTTCGCCCCGAAAAACGGCATATGTGCAAGTCGCTGATTTATCCCGTGCCCGATCCACAGTTCCCGTTTTTGGGTGTCCATTTCACCAAAACAATGCGCGGCGAAGTGTGGGCCGGGCCGAACGCGGTGCTGGCCTTTGCCCGCGAGGGTTACGGGCGCTGGCAGGTCAACCCGCGCGACTTGGGCGCGGCGCTGACGTTCGGCGGCTTCTGGAAGATGGCGCGGCAGTATTGGCGCACGGGCATGGCGGAGATGTACCGCGATTACTCGAAAGGCGCTTACCTGACGGAGCTTCGGCGCTATATGCCAGCGCTTCGCGGCGACGATTTGCTGCCCGGCCCGAGCGGTGTTCGGGCGCAGGCGCTTTCGCCAGATGGCAAGCTGGTCGATGACTTCCTGATTAAGCACGGTGAACGGGTGGCGCATGTTTGCAATGCGCCGTCGCCGGGGGCAACGTCGTCAATGGTGATTGCGCGCATGATCGTGGATACGGTGGAGCAGAAGATTGCGGTCACAAATTGAACCGTCAAGACGCCAAGTTCGCCAAGAAAATTTTAGCTAAAGTGACGGTGAGCGCGTTATCGACATGATGATATGATAGGCGCGATGGAGTTGGGCAGAGGGAGTGGTGTGATGGTCGCCAAAAAGAAACCCGATCAGGATGTGGTACAAGAGAAAACGGCGCGAGAGATTGCGCGGGGAAAACTCCTAGCGGCGGGTATTTTATCAACAAAGCGACGTGCGCCAAAAGGTACTGTCGCACTGACGCCAGAGGAAATCCTCGAATTAGGTCGGTTGGCGGAAGGTTCTCCAACTATTCAAGAACTCATTGACGCAGATCGAGGAACGTATTGAATACGATCTATTTTCTCGATACCAGCGCTTTAGCAAAGCGTTACATACAGGAAACTGGTACGGCGTGGATATTAAGTTGGATAGAGCCTTCAGCAGACAATGTAATTGTTATCTCTGAATTAGCGCTTGTCGAGATGGCTTCGATATTAGCACGTCTTGAAACAGCCAAGAAAATTTCGGCTTCTCGGGCTAGTCAACTTGAGGCGGTTTTTCTTCTGCACACCGACGATGAATATTTGGTCACCTTTATTGATAGCGACACAATTGAACAGGCGCGACTGCTGGTGGCTAAATATGGACGCCTTTATGGGTTGCGAACGCTGGATGCTATTCAACTTGCGTCTGCTTTAGCAGCAACAGTGACATTAGGTGAACCTATCGTATTTATCACAGGGGATAACAAGTTGCGCGATGCTGCTATTGCTGAGGGATTTCAGACTGACGACCCGAACTTCCATCCCTAACTTTATTCTGTGAGCTAGTATAAATCATGTGCGGGATATACGGGCAGTTTAATCCACACGGGGCCGATCCGGCGCTGATCGAGCGCATGGCGCGGCGGTTGGCGCATCGCGGGCCGGATGGCGCGGGGGCGTATCATAGCGGGCCGCTGGCCTTCGGCGCGGGACGGTTGGCCATCATCGACCTCGCGGCAGGTGTGCAGCCTATTTTCAGCGAAGACCGCCGTATCGCTGTGGTCTACAACGGTGAGATTTACAACTATCGAGAACTGCGCGCCGAACTCGAAGCGGCGGGCCACGTCTTCACCACGCAGACCGATACCGAAGTCATCGTTCATGGCTATGAACAGTGGGGCGATACGGTGTTGGAACGGCTGCGCGGCATGTTCGGTCTGTGCGTGTGGGACGCTCCGAACGAACGACTGCTGCTGGCGCGTGATCGTATGGGCGAGAAGCCGCTGTACTATGCCCATGTTGGCGATGAGTTCATTTTTGCGTCGGAGATCAAGGCGCTGTTCGAGCATCCCGGCCTGCGGCCACTGGTGAACGCCGCCGCTCTGCCTGCTTATTTGACGCTCGGTTATACACCGCCGCCGTATACCATGTTCGCAGGCATCGAGAAGCTGGCTGCTGGCGAATTCATGGTGATTGAGCGTGGGCGCTCGGAGAAGGCGCGCTATTGGACTGCGACGATGGATACCAGCCGCCCGCCATCCTATGATGAATCTGTGCGTCAAGTACGCGAAAGCGTCATCGAAGCGGTTGAGACGCGCCTGATGAGCGACGTTCCGCTCGGCGCGTTTTTGAGCGGCGGCTTAGACTCGACGGCGGTGGTGGCCATCATGGGGCGCTTGATGGGGCGTCCGGTGCAGACGTTCACCGTCGGCTTCGGCTTCGAGGCGGGCAGCAAAGACGACAACAAGTTCAACGTCGATGCCCGTTATTCGAAGCTGGCGGCAGAACGTCTCGGTACGGAACATCACGCCATCACCATCCCGCAAAACAATTCGCTGGCGGAGATTTTGCCGCATCTGATTTACGCGCTGGATGAGCCTGTGGCGCAGCCTTCGATTGTGCAAACGGCTTATGTGGCGGCGCTGGCGCGGATGGAAGGTGTCCCCGTGATGTTGACGGGCGACGCGGGCGACGAGTTATTTCTCGGCTATCCGCGCTACCGTTCAGATTTGATACTCGAACGTTATTTACGTATCCCTGCGCTGCTGCGTTCGGCGGCGCTAACGCCGCTGCTGGAACACTTGCCCGCGCATCCGCGTTTCGAGTCGGCGCGGAAGCTGGCGCGCAAATCGCGCAATACCGACTCGATACAGCGCTATCTGGAATGGCAGCGTATCTTCGGTTTGGAGCAGCTACCCGGTCTGTTGAGCGATGATCGTTTGGCGGCTTCGGGTTATGCGTCGCTATCTCCGGCGCTGCGACCCCTGCTGGATGCGCCGAATACGCCGCACTTCGCAGACCGCATCGCCTATGCCAGCCTCAACCTGTGGATTGCCGAAGAAAGCAACATGCGCGTCGATAAGATGTGCATGGCGATGTCTATCGAGTCCCGCGCTCCGCTGGAAGATCACAAGCTGGTCGAACTGGCGCTGACTTTGCCGCTGGAATACAAACTGCGCGGCGGCGATTTTAAGGCGGTGTTCAAAGACGCGGTAGCCGATTTCGTGCCACGAGAAGTGCTCGAACGGCCAAAGTGGGGCTTCTTCCCGCCGAGTTCGGGATGGCTGCGCGGAGTGCTGCGGCCATTGGTGGACAAATATTTGTCGCCGGAATACGTGGCGGCGGTGGGATACTTCGAGCCGGACGCTGTGCAAAAGCTGGTCGATACGCACATGAACGGCGGTTATGAACTATGGACGTTGTGGTCGCTGCTAACGTTCCATATATGGCACGCGCTGTATATTGACGGCAGCCTGACGCTCGACAGCACGTTGACTCCTCAACGGCTAATGTCAGAACGCGCGCCAGTGCGTACAATAGAGGCAGCTTCGTTTTCGTAACAAGAGTCATATAGGACGCACCGATTCATATGAATATCCTCATCATCGGCGGGACGCGCAATCTCGGCCATTACCTCACGTATGCGTTGCTCGAAGCCGGCCATCAGGTGACGGTCATCAATCGGGGGCTGACGACTGACGAACTGCCGCAAGAGGTTGAGCGGCGGCGCGCTGATCGCACCGATGTTGACCAGCTTAAGGCGGCGCTGGGCGGGCGCGAGTACGACGCGGTGGTGGATACAGCGCTCTACAAAGGGCCCGAAGCCGAAGCGATTGTTAACCTGCTGCGCGATAAGACCGGGCACTATCTATTCCTCAGCACCGGGCAGGTCTATCTGGTGCGCGACGGTTTGCAGCGTCCGTTCAGCGAGGCTGATTACGCCGGGCCGGAGATGCCCATGCCAGAGCCGAACACCTACAATTACGAGGAATGGTGCTACGGACACGATAAACGACTGGCAGAGGACGTACTCACGGCGGCGTGGGAAACGCGAAAATTCCCGTTTACGACGCTGCGACTGCCGATGGTTAACAGTGAGCGCGATCACTTCAAGCGCCTCTACAGCTATATGCTGCGTCTCAAAGATGGCGGGCCGATTCTTGCGCCGACGATGCCGGATTATCGACTGCGCCACGTTTACGGTAAGGACGTGGTGAAAGCCATGATTAAGGTGCTGGAAACGGGCGCGGGCAAGGGACAAGCCTTTAATATTTCGCAGAATGAGACGGTGACGCTGGACGAATTTCTCGACGTGATTGGCGACATCATGGGCATCGAGCCGCAAATCGTTCGTGTGGAGCGTGATCTGCTGGAAGCCAATGGTTTCCTGCCGGACTGCTCCCCGTTCAGCGATTTGTGGATGTCCGAGATCACTAACGATCTGAGCAAGCGCGAACTGGGCATGGACTATACATCGCTGCCGGATTACCTGCGGGCGATTGTCCAGCATTACGAGCAGAACGCGGCCCAAGTCCCCTCTCCGGCGGGCTATCGTCGGCGTCAGACCGAGCGCAGTTTCGGTGAGCGTCAGATGGAGCGGTAACGATAGTTCTGAGTACCGAGTTCTGAGGGAAGTACCCAGTACACAGTACAGAGTTCCGGGCTGAAAACTGATCGCTGATAAGCTGTCAGTTATGCTCGCAAAATCATCATTTCGGATGTAGAGCTGTCGGTAGATAAGCTGCTGTTCAGACGTATAAGAAACACTGTGCCTTTGCCGGGTGTACTTTCAACCTCAATCGTGGCGTTGTGCCCGTCGATGATCTTGCGTGCGATGGCTAACCCCAAGCCTGCCCCGCCAGTCTCAGTTGCGCGGGCTTTATCGGCGCGGAAAAAGCGCTCGAAAATATGCGGTAAATCTTCTGATTGGATGCCGATGCCATCATCGCGCACGACGATAGTGGCAGATTCGGGCTGACCCTCAACTTTCTCAAGCGAAGTTTCCAGCGAAATTGAACCGCCATCAGGCGTGAAGTTCAGGGCATTCATCACGATTTCACGCAGGGCTTGACGAAGTTCGCCGCCGTCTACCGCTACGGGTGGCAAAGTGTCATCGAGTTTAAGCGTAAATGTGTGCTGCTTGGAGGTGGCGAGACTCATATACTGCGAATGTATTTCTTGCAGGATGTGATTAATATCAGTCGTTTCAAAGTGAAAGTTGTTCGTGCCGACATCCAAGCGTGCCAACGTGAACATGCCTTCTACCAGATTTTGAATGTGGTTGGTTTGCTGCTTGAGGTTGTCGATGTAACGGTGCTGCGGCTCAGATTGCGTGCTGCGTTCCAATAGATACAGGCTGGTGTTCATCGACGTAAGTGGCGTTCGTAAATCGTGTGACACGTTGCTGAAAAAGTCGGTCAGGCTGCGGATACGCGCTTTTTCTTGGGCCAATTCAAGCGCTTGTTGTTCGGCTTCTTTGCGCTTGGAAATATCCATTATCGAGCCGATCATGCGAATGGCTTTGCCTGTGCTGTTACGGCTGATATAACCGCGATCAATCACCGGCGCATACGATCCGTCGGCGCGACGGAAGCGGTATTCTTCTGTCCAGAAATCTTCGTGTCCATCAATCGCCGCGCGAATGCTGCCGCTTACACGCTCTAAATCGTCGGGATGTATTTTTTCAAGCCACCAAGCTGCGTTGGACTGTTGGTCTTCTAATTGATGTTCAAATAAATTGATGACGCTGTCGTTCCATTGAATGGTATCCCGCTCGAAGTTCCAATCCCATACCGCGTCATTGGTGGCACGGGTTACCAACTGGAAGCGCTCGTCACGTTCGCGCAAGGCTTCCTCCGCCTGCTTGCGTTCGGTGATGTCGCGGCTTGTGCCCAGCAGCCCGATCACTTTGTCAGACATATCACGCAGGGGGATTTTATTGGTCAGCACCCAGCGCGGATGCCCCGATGCATCAGTGGTCAAGCGTTCGAGATTGATGGCCGGTTCACTGGAAGCAAGCACAGCCTGATCGTCTGCGTGGAACTGGGCGGCCATTTCGGGTGGGAAAAACTCGAAGGCCGTTTTACCCATCATGTCGTCGGGGTCGGCAATCTGAACGGCCTGCGCGTGGGCGATATTGCTGATGACGAAACGCCCTTCGAGGTCTTTAATGAAGATGTAATCGGGCGATGCGTCGATCAGGGTACGCAGCATATTACGCTCGTCCGCGAGGGTCGTTGACACCTGTTTCCAGTCAGTGACATCGCGGGCAATGCCGACAAGCCCTATTATGTGACCCTGACTATCGTACAACGGCAGTTTTGACGTCAACAGCCACTGTGGTTCCCCTGTCTGGTAATTGGTGACTTCTTCTTCTTTATTGAGGATCGCTTTGCCGGACTGCAAGAGTGCTTGTTCATCCGCAATAAATGTGGCCGCCAACTCTTTGGAGTGAAAATCGAACTCGCTCTTACCGCTAACATCATCCGGGGAGGAGAAGCCAAAGTTCAACGCGACGGCAGTATTTACCATCGTGAAGCGACTATTCGTGTCTTTGACGAAAATACGCTCCGGTATACTGTTGATTATGGTTTTCAAGAGGTTGCGTTCGTCCGCCAGCGCTTTTTCCGCTTGCCGCCGCGCAGTGATGTCGGTTGCTACGCCCAACACATGGTAGGCGTTACCATCGGGGGCAATCAAAGGCGTTTTCACAGTCTGGAACCAACGAGTCTCGCCCGTTTTGGCATCTGTTAGCGCTTCTTCGGAGATGAACTTGCTTTGCAATGTTGTTAGAACTTCATTGTCATCGCGCACAAACTGCTCTGCCTGCTCTGGTTGGGAATTAATCTCGAACTCGGTTTTGCCGATCAGTTTTTCAATCGGTATCCCTGTCACCTTTGTCATTGCTCTGTTGGCTAACGTGTACCGCCCGCTCCGGTCTTTGATAAAGATGAGGCTCGGACTGGTATCGATCACCTGACGCAAAAATCCTTCCTGCTCCACCAGTGCTTCCTCAAACTGTTTGCGTGCGGTGATGTCGCGGCTCATGCCGATTAGACCAATGATTTTTCCGGCGCTGTCGCGCAGTGGAATTTTGTCAGTGAGCGCCCAACGGGGTCTGCCAAAACGATCAATGGTCTGTGTTTCAAGGTTGATGGCCGGTTCACCGGATACCATGACCGCTTGATCCTCTGCATGGAACTGCGCGGCAAGTTCGGGCGGGAATAAGTCTAAGACCGTTTTGCCGATCAGCGCATCGGGAATGGTCATTTGCACGGCGCTGGCATAGGCGATATTGCTTAGGTTGTAGCGCCCCTCCGTGTCTTTGATGAATATGTAGTCTGGAGAGCTATCAATCAAGGCTCGCAGCATGTTACGCTCGCGGAGCAGCACATCTTCTAGCTCGGCGTGGCGCAGCTCTCGTGCTAAGAGCGTTACCAAACAACAGCGTTGCGAGAGGATACACCACCATTATGGGCGGCGCGGTTATGGATAGAGTGGTTAGCGCAGTGTCGGCGGGCAGCAGCAGCAGCGTCCATAGCAGAGCCTGAACAGCAACAGCGACGCCAAGCCAAACAAGGTGAGTCGTGCGGTATGCTCGTCCGTGCGCGATAAAGCGTTGATACAGTAGCGAACTTGACAACGTTACAGTCAGCACACTGGCAAGATTTGCTGGTACGCCAATGCCGCCGAGCATTAACCGATCTATAATGATGATGGCAGTCACTGGCAGCACCGTGCGCCAACCAAAAAATGCACCTGCCGTCACGATCACAATGATGCGCCCGTTTATAAATATGCCGGGTGACACTAGAATCGGTGTCGCAAGCAGGGCAAATGATCCGAACAAGATACCAGTAACGAGGTCTCGATAGACGGCAGGCAACCCCAGAAGGCGTGGGCGAAATACGCTGTAAACGAATATGAGCGCCAGCAACGGCGCCATATTGCGGAGCAGGTCAATAGCGAGGCGTAATTCGAGCGGGATGTTCATCGGATAGTAATTCAGTCCATGCTGCTAAAGGGATCGTTTTTGGCTGGTGCTAGTTTCATATGAAGGTTTCAATATTCAATTTTATTCATATTAGTCAATCAATTATAAATCAATTGTTTGTCAATGAAACGTGCGATTTGTAATAAGTGTCACCTATAGGTCATGCTATTTGTCTGTATGATGCACCAATTTGGCATTGGCGGCGATGAAAGTGGAGGGATGTGCGGCTTGTTGACGAATGGCGGCGATCTGAGCAGCGTGTAACACGCCCCAGATGAGCGCCGGATAGAGTGCGATGACGACTATCGCGCCAAGTATGTAAGCCATAATCGTATAAGTTGGATATGATGAGGCTACGGATAAAGGTAACACAATTGTCAGCACAATGCCTAGTGTTCTTAGAGCAAATACTGTCGTGACAGCGATGGCGTTATGGTCACTGACCAGCGGCCCGAGTACGCCGAGTGCCGCCGATAACGCCGCGTCCAGCAGGGTATAGGCGGTGACGATCAACGTGAAAAGTAGTAAGAAGGCAGCAACCGGCGACACTCCCGACGGCAGATCAGGATAAACCATGAAGGCATGAAAGCCGCTCAACAACCATGCCAGCAGCCCGACGCGCAGTACGATGATAATCGCGTGATCGCGCCACATAGCGCGCACCGTCGCCCACCATTTGCCAAGCACGATTTGGCGAGCATCGGCGTTGGTCAGCAGCAGGGTTTCCCAAGTGCGCCCGGTTTTCTCGCGGCGGATGCTCTCCGCGCCGAGCGCCAGCGTCACCAGCGTGACGACCATATACATAGCGACGTTCATCGCCATAAGGGGGAGAAGCGGCAATCCGTGTAAACGGTTGAGCGTATCGTGGACAACGTGCAGTCCGTTGGGTAAATACGCGCCGACCATCACACCGACGAACAGCAGCGTGGAAACGATCAACGCCGGAACGAGTAGCAGATACGCCAGCCATATCCACATGGGCGCGGCGCGGCTGGTGGTGATAACGTGCCGCTGATATTTGAACTCCGCCCGCGTGATCGGATGCGAGAAGAAGTGCCGAGTAACGAATGATGAGTAATGAGTAGAAAGAATACGGTGGATCGGGTGAGCTTGCGGCTGTGCGGTTTTGGCAGTCAAGATCGTGTTTTGGCTTAGGCTATGTACAGAATGTAACAAATATCATACAACAAAAGGGGCGCGCTAACATGAAGATTTTCTCATTGAAGCGGCGGTATATCATTGGAAAACGTGTAGGGGCGACCCGCTCCAACGAGGCTTGTTGTCTGACAGATATTCATGGGTCGCCCGTGAACTCATTGAGAGCTAACAGGTGTGAGTTCTCGTTTTTGTGCGGGCGACCCAAAAGCTGAGTTGTTGTTACTATTCGATCTCGTCGAGGCGCACGAGGCGGCCTTCGCGCACGGATTTCCACGCGGCCTCGGCCATGACCAGCGGCGCACGACCATCTGCTCCAGTTACTGGAACGGGTTTATCGTTCACCACAGCGTCGATAAACTGGCGCATCTCTTCGATGTAAGCATCCATGTAACGCTCAATGAAGAAGTGCAGCGGCTTAGGCGCATGAATGCCGCTGGCGTCGCTGAGCGTGGCGCGGTATGGCGTGTTGTTTTCCACGCTGATCGCGCCGCCAGAGCCGAACACCTCAACACGCTGATCGTAACCATAGACAGCGCGGCGGCTGTTCTCGATGATGCCGAGCGCGCCGCTCTCAAAGCGCAGTGTAGTGACGGCGGTGTCGATATCGCCTGCTGCGCCAATGGCCGGGTCAACAAGGACGCTGCCGCGTGCGAACACATCTACCACCGGACTTGCCATCAAGAAGCGAATCATGTCGAAGTCGTGGATGGCCATATCTTTGAAGATGCCGCCGGAAACTTTGATGTATTCGATTGGCGGCGGGCCGGGATCGCGGCTGGTGATGCGAATGATGTTGGGGTCGCCAATGCCGCCTGTTTCAATGACCTGTTTCATCTGGCGGAAATTGGGGTCGAAGCGGCGGTTGAAGCCGATTTGCAGTTTGACGCCGGCCTGCTCTACTGCCGAGAGAGCCGCGTCGATCTTGGCGAGGTTGAGGTCAATAGGCTTCTCGCAGAAGATGTGCTTACCGGCCTGTGCCGCCTCGATGATGATCTGCGAGTGTGTATCCGTCGATGAGCAGATGGCGACGGCGTGAATGTTGGGGTCTGCGATGATCTCGCGGTAGTCGTCGGTTGCTTTGGGGATGCCGAGCTTCGCGGCGGTTTCACGGGCGGCAGCGACGTTGATGTCAGCAATGGCACTGACGTTAGCTTCGGGGGTACGCAGCGCGAGAACTTCGGCGTGGAGCTTGCCGATGCGCCCCGCGCCGATCACTCCAATGTTGATGGACATAATGTAGAAAAGCCTTTAGTTTTTAGCTGTCAGCTATTCAGCCTTCAGCTTTCAGCAAAAAGAAATATGCCGGGATTATAACTGATTTTGGGCGCAGCATTCAGCTTTAGCAGCAGCGGTTGGACTAGCTCGTCAGGGCGTTCAGTTGAACGCCCCTACAAAATGCCCCGAACCACAAAGGGCAGGTCTGAGACCTGCCCCTACACTTTCTCGGTACTATAAGTCGAACTCGCTGAGTTTGACCGGACGATTCTCTTTGATCGACTTGAGCGCGGCCAGAGCCATCACTACCGGAGCGCGACCATCCGCGCCTGTCACCGGAACGGGCGTGTCGTTGGCGATAGCATCCACAAACGCCTGCATCTCGATGGCGTAGGCATTGGCATAGCGCTCAGGGAAAAAGTAGAGCGGGTTCGGGCTGTGGATACCGTTGGCATCATTGAGGACGGTTCGGTTGGCGGTCTGATTATCGGTGCTGACCGCGCCTTTGGGGCCCAGAACTTCGGCGCGCTGATCGTAACCATAAACCGCGCCGTAGCTGTTATCGATCACGCCGAGCGCCCCACTTTCGAAACGCAGCATGGTCATGGCCGTATCGACGTGGCCGAAATCGGCATAGTACGGCGCAACCAATACCGAGGCCGCCGCGTAAATCTCTGTAACCGGACTATCCATCAAGAAGCGCACCATGTCGAAGTCGTGAATGGTGGTTTCCATCAGCAGTCCGGCGGAGTGCTGCAAATGCTCCATCGGCGCGGGTTCGGGGTCGCGGCTGGTGATGCGAATCAGGTGCGGCTCACCGATTTGGCCGGACGTGATGACTTCACGGGCATAGCGAAAGTTGGGGTCGAAGCGGCGGTTGAAGCCGATTTGCAGCTTTACGCCCGCTTTTTCGACAGCGGCCAAGGCTTCGTCGATGCGCTTGAGATCGTAGTCGATGGGCTTTTCGCAGAATATGTGCTTACCGGCCTGCGCGGCTTCGATGATGTACTGCGCGTGGGTGTCGGTGATCGAGCAGATGGCGACAGCGTGAACATCGGGGTTAGCCAGCATGTCGCTGTGCGTGTTGCTGATATTGGGTATGCCGAGTTTGGCGGCGGTTTCTTGGGCGGCGGGCAAATGCGTATCCGCGATGGCGAACGCACTTGCGCCCTGTACCCGTGTAGTGATGTTTTCGGCGTGGATGCGGCCAATACGTCCCGCGCCAATGATGCCGATGTTGATGGTGGTCATGAGCAGCCTTTGTTATGCTTAGTTTCAGCAATCAGTGGTCAGTTATCAGTAAAAGATAAACTGTAAACTGACAACTGTGAACTGACAACTTTTGTAATTCACTGGAGCAAAATCCACTATGACCACTCTCGGACGCTTTCGCCACCTGACACAGTGCAGCACCGCCAATGGGCATTTCGTGGTGCTGGCGATTGACCATCGCGGCGCGATTCAGCATAACGGCGGCTATTCTGACGCAGAGTTCACCGCGTTCAAGGCAGATGTGATGGCCCATTTGCTGCCATCTTGCAGCGCCGTATTAACCGACCCTGACTTCGGCTTTCCGGCGATTGTGTCCGGCGCGTTGAGTGGTAAAGCGGGGCTGCTCGCGCCGCTCGAAGTCACCGATTACAGCATTCATCCTACTGAACGCCCCCTCAAGCGCATCCCGAATTGGTCGGTGGAGAAGATCAAACGCTATGGCGGAACGGGCGTGAAGGTGCTGGTGTTCTATCACCCTGATGCGCCAAACGCCGCTAATTTGCGCGATGAAGTGGCGGAAGTGCTGGATGAGTGTGCAAAGGTCGATATTCCGCTGTTCCTCGAACCGATTGCGTTCTCGCTGGAAACGGGTTCACGCGATGGCATCCCCAACGCGGAACTGCGTCAGGTCGTGGTGGAGAGCGCAAAGGTGTTTTGCGAGATGGGCGTGGACGTGTTGAAGGCGCAGTTTCCGCTGGACGCGGCGCAGAGCATTGACGAACGTGAATGGAGCGCGGCACTCAAGGAACTGGACGACGCTTGCGGAAATACACCGTGGGCGCTGTTGAGCGCGGGCGTGAGCTACGATGTGTTTCGGCGGCAGGTGGTGCTGGCGTGTGAGGCCGGCGCAAGCGGCGTTATCGGTGGTCGGGCGATCTGGGCCGAAGCGGTAACGCTGCCTCAAAATGAGCGCGAGGCTTGGCTGGCGACCACTGGCAAACAACGCATGGACGATCTGGCGATGATCTGCGCGGCAGCGGCGAAGGATTGGCGGGCGCGGGCGCCGCTTGGCATACCGGAGATGAGCGCGGGCTGGTATGTATAGGCAAATAGAAAACGGTCAACTTATAGGTTGGCCGTTTTGTTGAGTTTAAATCAAAAAGCTGCTGACAGAACCAACCAAAATAGGGAAGGTGTGCGGTGTAAGAGTGCGATGGTAGTACAGGGTGACGGTATGATTAGTACGATGGGCGTTGGCGAGAGTGTAATGCCGTGCGGCGTTGTTGATGGTTGGTGTTGTGGTTTTTGAGTGCAATGCCGTGCGATAGTTTCGCAGTGAACAACGATGTACCGTCAGATTGTTTCAGCGATAGCTGGCAGTTGTTTAGCTATGTCAGTAGCTTAATTACAGTTTATTGTGACAATGACTTCATGTCAATAGGGAATTTTAGGTTTTATTTAGAGCGCTGCTATACAGTAATGAGTAATCAGGTAGGAATGTACAGGGTAAGGAGTGGTGACGGCTGACAATCTGATGGCTAAACGCTACCGGCTGTAAGTTGGGTTGGATTTTGCGAGCAGCCATGCGATTGCTTCATCACGTTCATTCGCTGGGAAGAACGCGACCCGTGCCCCGAACAGCACGGCAAGCTGCTGCAACACTTTGATAAACGTGACCTGCATCGTGCCGGACATATTGTGCAGCACAGCATCATAGACGAACTCGTGCTGTGGAAATTTGATGCGTAGGCGCTGTGTCTGCTGCATTAAGGCAGTCAGCGGCGGTGTACCGGACTGCCGGATATCCGACAGCAGCAGCAGCGGTTTATCCTGCGGCGCGCTGGCGAAGATGGCATCCAACTGGTCGAAGCAGCTAGTCAGGGCTGTAAGGCTCGAAGTATGGAGCGTCAGTTGGTGAATGTTTTCAGGCAAATGAGCGTATGTGAATTCGGATTGTTCGCTGCGTGGTACAGACATTATAAGACCTACAACTGCGTTGTTACTCACGATCCTATGCTACACTCCCTTTTGCGCTCTATATAGTGGAAAATTCTTAGGGATAGCAAAGGCTCAAGAGGAAAAATATGAGCGATGAGTTAAAAGTACAGGACTTTCGCTTCGACAGTGGGTTTAAACCCACTGTCTGCCCAAACTTAAGTTCAATATTGAGGCGTTGAGCGAAAGTCCTATAGTAAAAAAATTAAGGCGATCACCACTCAATCGCTGAACGGTTCGTAATTCGAGACTTCAATCAAGTTGCTGTCGGGATCGCGGAAGTAGATCGACATCATTTGACCGAGCGCCCCTGTTCGCGGGGCGGGGCCTTCGATGATTTCTACGCCTAAATGGGTGACATGCGCGACCACTTCGCCAATGGGGACGGACGTGATGAAGCACAGGTCGCCAGAGCCGGGTATAGGCTTATCGGCTTTCGGCTCGAACTCGTGGCCGGCTTGATGCAGGTTGATTTTCTGCTGGCCGAAATGCAGCGCTTTACGCCCTGTATCGCCCCCACCGCCATCATCGAACGTTTCGACGCGCATCCCTAATACCCGCTCGTAAAAGTCGCAGGTGGCGGTGAGGTCACGGACGGTTAAAACGAGATGGTCGAGGCGGTCTATTTGCACGGTGTTGACTCACTCGATTGATGCAGCGCCGAATAGGGTGAGATGAGGAAACTTCATTTCCCACGTTTCCGCGATGTGTTTTAGCAATTCGTTTTTGTCACTTGCTGTGATTTGTTGGCTATAGTCATGTTGCAACCAATAAGCGTAGTTTAACAAAATAGCGTCACGGTTCATGAACATCTCACCATGAAAATCATGCGGATTGTGCTGCGCCATTTTGTATAAATGTAAGAAAATCGCGTCGGCAAACCATAAGTTGTGTTGGTGCTGGATACCCTGATAACGTTCGCCGTAGTATGAAGCAATGATTCGGATGCGTCCTTGAATATGCTGGTTGAAAGTGACCAGTTCGGCGGCGGGAATCCACAACTCGCGGTGAACCGATGCGCCGACGGTGTGGACTTCAAACTGCGCGAGATAGTCGGCGTCTACGTCGAACTCGGTGACGAAGCCCGCGTAACCGGAGTTGTCGTCTTTGGGATTCCAATCGTGGGCGATTTGCTGCGCGTATTCCAGCGTCAGCACCGGATAGAACAAGGGTTGCTCGGAATGGCGCGGCGGAAATTCACGCGAGTCGGCTTCGAGAATCAGGCGCATCTCGTAGAGGCCGACGGGTCGGTAGAGGGTGATAGTTTCCATATTAACCCCTGCCTAAATCCCTAACCGAAGGCCGCAAGCGGAGAAGGACTTGATGGAAGAAGGGCGAGGCATGCCTCGCCCCTACCACAGTCTTTTACCAAGCGTAGGCTTCGGGGGCAGCGCCGCCGGGGCCGGGGAAAATCTCGTCCAGCGCTTTGAGCTGCTCGTCGCTGAATTTGATTTCCATTGCGCGCAGGCTGCCGTCAAGTTGTTCAATCGTGCGCGGGCCAATGATCGGCGCGGTGACGATGGGGTTGTTCAACAGCCACGCCAGCGCGACATCGGCGGGTTTTTCACCAATATCAGCGCAGAACTTTTCGTAGCGCTCTAATTGCGGACGATATTTGTCGATGTCTTTTTGACGCTGTTCTTCCATACGGCGGCCTTCGCTGATCTTTTGCAGCGCGCCGCCGAGCAAACCACCACCCAACGGACTCCAAGGGATGAGTCCGAGACCGTAATGCTCACAGGCGGGGATAACCTCAAGCTCGATCATGCGCGCATTGAGATGATACAGGCTTTGTTCGCAGACGAGGCCCATGAAGTTACGCTTTTCGGCTGCGGACTGTGCTTGCGCCAGATGCCAGCCCGCGAAGTTGCTGCTGCCGACGTAGATCACCTTGCCCGCTTGCACAAGCTGTTCCATCGCCTGCCAGATTTCTTCCCATGGGGAGAGGCGGTCTATGTGGTGCATCTGGTAGAGGTCGATGCGGTCTGTTTGCAGGCGGCGCAGGCTTTCGTCACAGGCGCGGCGGATGTGGTAAGCCGAGAGGTAGCGCTCGTTGGGCCAATCGCCCATTTGGCCGAACACTTTGGTGGCGATGATCACCTTTTCGCGGCGTCCACCACCCTGAGCGAACCAGCGTCCGACGATATTTTCGGTGATGCCTTCACCCTTTTGCCGCCCGTAGACGTTGGCGGTGTCGAAGAAGTTGATGCCGAGTTCGAGCGCTCGATCCATGATGGCGAAGCTGTCTTTTTCGGTGGTGAAGGGGCCGAAGTTCATCGTGCCGAGGCATAAGCGGCTGACCTTGAGTCCGGTTCTTCCGAGTTGGGAGTAGTCCACAGTAATGCTCCTTAAGTTCTGAGTACCGAGTTCTGAGTGAAGAAGTACAAAGTAATGAGCAACGAGTGATGAGTAGGGGCAAGGTGCGCCTTGCCCCTACAAGTGCTTATACGGGCGACACATGTGTCGCCCCTACAAATACGGATGTTTAGAGCAGGTAGCGTTCTTTTACTTTGGCGGTTTCGTAGTTGGTGCGGGCTTCTTGCACCGCTGGATTGTCCGAGACTTCTGCGATGGCCACATCCCACCATGATTCGTAGCCGGGAACGCGCTGCGAACGGTCAACTTCGATGGAAATACACACCGTTCCATCATAGGCTTGCGCTTCCTGCATGGCGCTGGCGAGTTCGTCGCGGTTGCTGGCGCGGATGAGATGCGCGCCGAGACTGGCGGCATTCAAGCCCAAATCGAGTGGGAGCGTATCGCCGTCGAGTTGGCCGGAACCGCTGCGATAGCGGTACTTCGTGCCGAAACCATCGCTGCCGACGGCCTTCGATAGGCCGCCGATGCTGGCATAGCCGTGATTATCCAGCACGAGAATAATCAGCTTGATACCTTCCTGAACGGCGGTGACGATCTCGCTGTTCATCATCAGGTACGAGGCATCACCCACTAGCACGTAAACATCACGTTCGGGCGCAGCCATTTTGATGCCCAAGCCGCCCGCGATTTCGTAGCCCATCGTCGAGAAGCCATATTCCATGTGATAGCCTTTGGGGTTGCGAGTGCGCCACAGCTTATGCAGGTCTCCCGGCATACTGCCCGCCGCGCAAACCATCACGTCGTTGGCGTGGGAGAGCGTGTTGACCACGCCGATGACTTCGCCCTGACTGATGATGGGGCCGTGTTCAAGGTCGTAAATACGCTGCACTTCGGCGTCCCACTGAACGTTGTAGTTCGCGGCACGGGAGCGGTAGTCCTCATCGGTCTGGAAGCCGTTGAGCGCCGTCTCTAACTCATCGAGCGTGACTTCTGCATCGCCAATCAACGCGAGGGCAGTGTGTTTGTAGGCGTCGAATTCGGCGACATTGATGTTGATGAAGCGCACGTCGGGGTTTTGGAAGGCGGTTTTGCTGGCGGCGGTGAAGTCGCTGTAGCGTGTGCCGATGCCGATAATCAGGTCGGCTTCACGGGCGAGGATGTTCGCTCCCGGCGTACCCGTCACGCCAATCGCGCCGAGATTGAGCGGGTGATTATAGGGCAGCGCGCCTTTGCCGGCCATGGTTTCACCTACAGGAATGCCTGTGATGTCCACGAATTCGCGCAGGGTATCCACCGCGCCGCTGTAGTGGATGCCGCCGCCTGCCACGATGATCGGCTGTTTGCTGCCGCGAATCCATTCCGCCGCCTTGCGAAGCTGGTTGGCATCGGGACGGTTGCGCGGGATGTGCCAGACGCGCTTCTCGAACAGCGCATCGGGATAGTCGAAGGCCATGGTTTGAACGTCCTGCGGCAGCGCGAGAGTGACCGCGCCTGTGTCGGCTGGTGAGGTGAGGACGCGCATGGCTTCGGGCAGCGACAGGATGATTTGTTCGGGGCGGTTGATGCGATCCCAATAGCGCGAGACGGGCTTGAAGCAGTCGTTCACCGATATGTCCTGCGAGTGTTCCCATTCTAACTGCTGCAAAACGGGCGCTTGAGCACGCTCCGCGAAAATATCGCCGGGAAGCAGCAGCACAGGCAAACGGTTGACCGTCGCTACCGCCGCGCCCGTAATCATGTTGGTCGCACCGGGGCCGATGGACGATGTGCAGGCGAACGCTTGCAGGCGGTTCTTCATCTTGGTGTAGGCGACGGCGGCGTGAACCTGCCCCTGTTCGTTGCGGCTCTGGTAGTAGCGGAAGGTCGCGGCATATTGTTGAAGCGCCTGCCCGATTCCGGCGACGTTGCCGTGCCCGAAGATGCCCCAACAGCCCGCGAAAAACTGCGTTTCTTCGCCGTCGCGCTCGACGTACTGGTTCTGCAAAAATTCAATGATGGCCTGCGCCATCGTGAGTCGCTTAGTCATAATTTTAAAACCTTTAACATGGCGTTTTCTTCACTTGCAAGGATTATAGCCCGAAACCTGCTTTGTTCCGCCACTGGTGCATCGTTTAGATATTGTTTCCCTAAGTTAGAGCAATGTTATATGTTAGGTGCTATACTGCACTCTAGGTATTTCTCGCTGCAATTTATGTTGGCTTGAGCACCATTCAATCATGTAGGTTCGGGAGCAAAATTACAATGCGTATTTTACTCGTCGAAGATGACTTTACTCAGCGTGTCCTACTGACGGTCATGCTCAAACGCGACGGCTATGAAGTGGCCGAAGTGGTGGATGCCAATGAAGCGCTGTCCATGCTCAACAAAGATAAGCGCTTTGACCTCGTTATTTGCGATGTGCGTATGCCGGGTATGGATGGCTTTGGACTGCTGGACGCTGTGAAACAGTCGTATGCCTATCTGCCCGTGTTGATGGTCAGCGCCCATGCCCGTCCGGCGTGGATAGCACGAGCCGCCGAACATGGCGCGGCGGGCTTTTTGGCCAAGCCGTTCACCCGCGAACAACTGATCGCCATTGTGCAGAGCGCGATTGCTCAATCAGAAGCCGCATCCGCCTGACGTTTACCCCCAGCATATGCCCTTATGCGCCTGACGGAGATTGGTCGAGCTGATTCACGTTTTCAGTGGTGACAGCGACGTGATCGATATAGTTTTCACGCGGCACTCGTTCCCCATTGAGGATTTTCAGCGCGAGTTCGATCAGCCGCTCGCCGTATTTTTCAGGGAAAAATGCCGTTGACGCGATAAAGCGTGAGTCGGGGTTACGCAGTTCGTCGATACCCATCTCCGCGCCGTGACCGACAGCTACGATGTCAGCTTCGCGTCCTAGTTCGCGGGCAGCATCGACCACGCCCAACACCGAGTTATCCGCCAGACCGCAAACCGCGATGCGGTGAAAATCCGCCCAACGCTCTAATACGGGCAGCGAACGCTCTTTGCACAATGCACGATCATTGCCGCCATCGAAGTACAGCACGTTGGAGCTTTTGTACTCTACTATCGACGCCAGCCCTTTAAGCGCAAAGTCGATGCGCTGACGCACAACTTCCAATACGCGCTGATCGGTGGCGACCAGCACCTTATCCACCTGACCTTCCCAGTGGGATTTGATCCAGTTGCCAAGCGCCTCGCCAGCTAACGTGCCTGCGCGTTTGTTGTTCGCGCCGAAGAAAGTGGAGCGCAAGATCGGAATATCGACGGCGATCACCGGAATGCCTTTGTCGATGAGCATGTGGGCGATGTCCGGGCCGATGCGTTCGTCTATGTGGAAGATGATGGCCAGATCGACAGGCGCTTCGGCAAATTCGCGGGTATGGGCCAGCGCTTTCTCGCTGTCGAGATCGTTGTCGCGCAGCATCAAGGAGATGTTGGGATGTTTGGCGGCGGTGGTTTCTAAGCCTTGGCGGACAATCGCGCCGAAGGGATGCACGTCGCTGACGTTGGCAAAGCCGATGCGGTAGGTACGGTTATCCATAGGGTACAGCGCTCCTTTGTAATTAGTGGTCAGTCGTTAGTTGTCAGTTATCAGTAAAAGACAAAGGCAACGGTGAAATGAGTGTCAGCGTTGATGCAGGTTATCTACTCATTATAAACATTTTGCTTACGAACGTGGCATAAGGAATTTGTAACAAAGTTTGTTTGATAGAGAATATTGGACGCGGCGCGGCTTTACCGTGCCGGGAATCGCAGTTATGATCTAGTGCGAAAGTTGTTAGCGGGGCTTCGATGCGAAAGTTTTTTTCTCCGATCCAAACTTTGTCGCTTGCGGGTGTGGTGGTATTGGCGCTTATTGGGCAGGTATTGATCGCGCCGGGATTTATTGGATACAGCAGCCGCGAAGGAGAGGTGCTGGGGCTGTTTAGCAGGCGCTATCTGCTGCTCATGGGATTGTATTTCGCGGTGATGTTGGGCTGGCTGGCAGTGTTGCTGCTGCGAAAGCGTGTACAGGCGTGGCTGGCGCGGTCATTTCCACGGGGCTGGCTGCTGGCGCTGACATATGCGGCTGTGATCGGGGTGTGGCTGCTGCCACTGCCCGAATTGCTTAAAGAGTTCACACTCATGAACTGGCTGCTGCTGGCACTGGCACTGATCGCGTGCGCGCCGGATCGCCCCACGGTGTGGCGGCGCTGGCTGATTGTTGGCGGACTGCTGGTGGCAGTTTGGTTAGTGCCAATGATGATAACGGTGATGACGACGATGAATGACAGCCCGGATGAGGCGCATTACGCGGATATGGCGACATCCCCATTTCGCGTCGGCGGTTTGTATACGCGGACGTGGCTGCGCGATCATTACATCATCGAACCGGGCAAGGGATGGAGCCTCGCGGCGTATGGCTGGCTGCTGGAAAATGTGTGGTTCGATGTCAAAATGGGGCGCATCTGGAATTTCGTGGCCTATGTGCTGGCGATCATCGGCATCGGCGCGGTGACATGGCGGCTGTATGGGAAGCACGCGGCGTCTGTGAGCGCGCTGGCAGCCGTATTCTGCCACGATTTCATCCCACTGGTGTATTACACGCCGGGTCATCAGCTTTCGGCGGCGGCGACTCTGGTGGTGTTCGTGGCGTTACAGGCGCGGTTGGGGACGCGGCGGCACGGACTGTGGCACGCGCTGACGGGGCTTTTTGCGGTGCTGTCAATGCAGCTTCATACGGCAGGCATCGTGTTCGCAGTGGGCATGAGCCTATTTTATGTGGCGGAGTTCGCACTGAACGCGGCGCGTCGTCGCCCCATGCGCGAACTGCTGTGGCCGCTGGTATGGTTCGGCGTGGGAGCGGGCATCGGCAGCGCGATTTACTACGTTTTCAATATCATGCTGGCCGGCGGGCTGAATGCGTATCTGGATTTTCTGGTGAGAGAACGCGGCCAGCGCTTACATGCGTTCCGATATGTGGCGTGGCGGGTGTTGATCGAAGCGGTGGTCATCATCGGCGGTCTCGGATTTCTGGTATGGCGCAGGCTGCCAAATGACCGCTTGTATTTGGGGATGCTGGCGGCTGTGATTATGGGGATCAATATAGCGGATACGCAGGGGTATCGTCATCATTACGCGCCGCTTTACTTCGTGCCGATTGGCGCGCTGGTGGTGGAAGGGCTTAAATCGGCGGGCATGATGCGCGGGCATAACTGGCGCAGCGCCGCTGCCGCCGCGTGTGTGGTCGGCGTATTCGCGCTGCATACGGTGTGGACGAACATCGCGTGGGATAACGTGGTGAGCGTGATGCAGAGCGGCAGACTGCCGACGTATGGGCTGGTCGGGGTGGGCGAAACGCTAAGGTCGTACCTGCGCGAAAATGATGTGCTGGTGAGTACGCATCAACTGCTGTGGGGAATGCCGGAGATTGAGCGCTTGTATTCGTCATCGGCTGAACCGTTCGTGGCGGAACGTTGGAGTTTGAGTGACCCGGCGGATGTATGGGAGCGTGTAGCGCCGACGGTGATCGTGCGTATCGACGGCTATACGGACATCCGGCAGGGACTCGAAGATTACATGGCGCGGCATGATTTCCAAATGTGCGATGCGTTCGTGGTGCAGGGGATTGCGGTGACGGTGTATCGGGGGAGTTGTCAGTAGACAGTTATCAGTTGTCAGCTAAGAGGCTGAAAGCTGAGGGCTTTGAGTTCGTTCACGATGTTGACCGTATCGACGCTGACGCGCACCACCCGCCCGACCAACTCCACAATGTACTTGTGATCGTCGGCGCGGTTGGGGTCGCTGCTGATGCCGCTGCGCTTGTCGGTGCTGACCTGATACTGGTCGATCACCCATTCCAGCGCCGAACGGTTGCCGAGTTTATAGTCGAACGCCGCCGCCGGAATGCCGCGCAGCGTGAGCGCTTCGTTGACCGTGAGCGCCGTTTTATCTTTGCTGAGTTTCATCTTGTTCACGCGGTACAGTTCATCGAGCGTGGCCGTCGGTTTGTTGTCCCATTGCAGCGAGTACGGTTCGAGCGTTTCAT
>Ga0163150_10002763_pt1 | contig 26113 bp, 24 predicted proteins | sample OliLakLV19P2IB_FD_148628 | JGI IMG/M metagenome (GOLD analysis project Ga0163150, IMG submission 148628) | Freshwater microbial mat bacterial communities from Lake Vanda, McMurdo Dry Valleys, Antarctica - Oligotrophic Lake LV.19.P2.IB | ecosystem: Environmental > Aquatic > Freshwater > Lake >...
GACCCGTTATCGAGGTCTATAGCACCCTTCTGGGTGTAATTCTAGGTGTAATTTTTCGGGGCTAGTTCAATCCTCGAGTTTGCCCGAATCCCGCCCACTAAATTGAATCTTGGAGATGGATTCGGACTTTGACGTGGTGAGCGCCATTGACGTCAAATTTTCTTAATCATCCTATTGTATTCCTCATGAGTGCCAATCCAGAACCACTGGTAGTAGTCTTGCGAACCGAATTTCTCGTGTACAGCTAAAGCACGGTAGTGATCACCTATGGATAAACGAAAGGCGCGTGCTTTAGTATTCTGCACGCGCCCAAATTTCAGGCTCGGGTATCCTGGATTGTCACGCCATTGGTGACATGCCTCAACTGCATCCAACTGCGTCTGTTTCTTCAGCTTTTTGAAGAGCTTAATAAATGCTTTGGAGTGGCCACTCGAAGTACCAGTTGGTAGAGCCATAACATCGCATGATTAGGATTGGTTCTTGCTCGTGCGCTCTGCCAACATAGCACGTAGATCTTCTGATGCTTCGACTAAAAGGATTTCCATCTCAGATCCTTCCTCGATCACATCGTTGTAATCGTCCCACTTGATCTGATCTGGGCTGATTACGTATAATGATAGGCTCGACGAAGACGATGTTGTGTTTTCGACGTTGATAGTTGAATGTATGGCGATAGCTGGTGTCATGACTGTTCTCCTTGATTCCGATTCCTAGCTTCTTCGACTTTCGATAGTAGCCAGTTGGCAATAATTTCTGCAGCACCGATCGGCATGGTAATAGATCCAACAATCGTACGCTGGATTTGTGATCGGGTGTCAAACTGTTCATCTCCGGGATGGGCGGTACCATCATCCCGGATGGGAATCCTCCCAGCAACAGGGATGGTAAATTGTTCCAGATACAGATTCGCAACGACTAAATCACCACTAGGTGCCAATCCACCGACGGCGCCGTTCACCGACAGCATAGGTTTGTTAGCCGGATCCCCATGGTACGTTATAAGCAATTCCCGCCTTACGGGTATTTCGCCTGCATTTTCTTGTTTTTCATCTGCCATGTGAAGGGATTCCCCGTGCAAAAAACGGCACTTCGTATACAACAAACGTACACTTTGTGTGAATGTTGGGCAAACCTTAAGCCAACATTGCAACAACGTTACAATGACTTCGGCTACACATAATGTGACACAATTGTTGCGTTTTTACCTTGTCTGGTCAAACAACGACTGCACTTGAGAGCGTTTACAGAAGTTTGTCATTGCTAAATCCACTGATTCTCAGGTGCTACCGTAGGTGTAGGTGTAAAGGCATGGAATCATTCCGCTAGCTCCTTACACAACTATATGTTACGTTATTTTGTCATAATACTTTCGGACCAGAAGGTCGCGAGTTCGAATCCCGCCGCCCCGACATAAGAGCCCGTCCAGTTATTGGATGGGCTTTTTGCGTTTCTGTGGGATTTTCTTGGCGGCACAATATGGCGACTTGACGAGCAGCGTAGCTGTATTAATACGTATTCATAATGCGGCATTCAGCTCACTATCTCTTGTTATATCAACAGCTTAGCGTATCAGTGCCAACACAATTTATTCGCAATGTCACGTATTGTTTACGTACTTACACAGAACATTTTCGGAGCAAAACACCCACATCTTTGTAGCCTAATGAAACAGCACACAAAAATGACTCTGCTTGTCCTCGCACTTATGCTTCCGCTTGGCATGCTAAGCGCGCAGCCGAAGTCGATGTGGATGCCTAATTCATGGGCACCATGCGAAGCCATTGTAACGAATTTTGGTGCGTCGACCACTGACATTGTTGCAACGCTTCATAAAAACGGCGTGATTGGTGTTGAACGTATGGGCACACTTGCTGACGGCACGCTTGCAATCAATTTCAACGATCCGCTCCGTCGTATGATGGTGCAGTTGACAATAGATAGCCAGGACCACTACAACGGTGCAGCCACATGGCAGACAGTGAACTCGATACAAGACGCCCGCATGTTTGTACGTGCTACGGCTGAACGCCTTATGCATCAGGGCGCTGCTATCGTTAGCGGAAAGCTCGGCGACCCAGCAATTACGCTCGAACAAGTTTGTGCAAATGGCAAGATTGAAATCACGGTCGGACTCCAACAGGGCACGACAACGCAAGCCTTCGTGGTTGTAAATGCCATGGACATGCCAGCACGTCAACAGGCACACGGCTCGGACCTACAACCAGCTAAGTAGCGTCACTTACGTTAATAAAAACGGCCGTTACGAGTAATCGTGACGGCCGTCTTCTTTTTGAACAAGGTTTCTGACTTGCACTAGTTACTACTTGCTAACTAGCTTCTACTTGCTAACTAGCTTCTACTTGCTAACTAGCTTCTACTTGCTAACTAGCTTCTACTTGCTAACTAGCTTCTACTTGCTAACTAGCTTCTACTTGCTGGCAAGCTTCTTTAGGTCTACTTTCTCTGCTACCGATCGAGCGAATGCCACGTCCTGCTTTTCAGCTTCGACGTTGAGAATGAATCGACCGCCGAGGCCGTACATGAGCGTCGTGTTTTTCGTTGATTTTTCGAAGCGCTCATGGCCGTTAATCATAGGGTCGCCAGTTTGGAACGTACCCGATGTTTCGTCCTTGTTGTCTACGCGCCATTTCATTCCAAATATGGCACCCATCGATGCATACCCCATGGTGCCGTTGTTGTAATCTGTCAGCTGCAGTTTTATCGTTGCACCGTCGGCTCGTCTGTATACCCGCGAGGCTTGTGAAAAAGAGAACCCGGGCATATCTGTACTTGAAGTTTCTGGCTCCTCTGCGGTATACCCGGATATGTCTGCTGGTAGATATGCCTTCAACTCTTCGACGGGCAGGGAGACGGTGTCGCCCTTAGCTCTGCGCTCTTCGCGTCGTTTTTCGACGACATCCTGCGTGGCCTGGGCGTCTTTGGCTGACTCTGCAAGATTCTCCATGCTTTTGAGTCCCTGAGCTGCCTCGTCCAACTTGCCACCACATCCTGTAAGAATTGCACCAACCAAAAGAAAAGCTGCCAACGTCTTCATATGGTCTCCACGTATGTAGTACAAAACCAGCAATGCCTGCAATATGTAACTTTCAAGAACAGAATCGAGTTGGGATTGCGATTAAAGGGTCTTAACAGTCATAATAAGGACTATCATCATGCGTAAAATTCTATACCTGGCTTCAGTGCTTTGCATCGTTTGTTCGACGTCCGTTCGGACGATGGACGGAGGCTCTGCGCGGTTTTACTCGAGTCCGATTGCCACCGGAACCACCCTCAGCCCCTCTGTCTTAAGCCCCCTACACGCTGCCAATGCAAACAATTCCGGCTCGGTTATTTACATCCGATACAAGGGCTATACATGTAGTCACTGTGTGCGGCAGCTACGCTATCTGAACGAACATGCCGACGCACTCAAGCGATTAGGCGTGAGTATCGTTGCGTTCAGTAGCGACGATGATGCTACATCGAACAAGATGATCGCTGCCCAAGGATTGAAAACCGACGTCATCCACGTTGTGAGCGATTCTGACAACGACCTAGCGCGCACGATTGGAGCCTTGCGCGTAGAAAACGACACAGCACGCGATTTACATGCAGCGCTCGTTGTGCGTAACGGCGTGCTGACCTTCGCCGCATATACCGACGAGCCGTTCATGGATGTCGAACGACTCATCAGCATGGCCACAGACCGTACCAGCACTGGCACCGCTACAGGCAATGCAGCCAACAATGTCGCCGATAACACTGATTCTGAATTCGGTAAGGGGGCTGCCTTCGGCAGCGGGCTCCGCTCGTACGCGAATGGCTTCACTGTCCGCACGATTGCGACCGCCGCAGACGGTGTGCGCGAACCAAAAGACCTCGACTTCAACAGTAGTCCCCTACACCCGAATGACTTGTGGGTGGTGCTTGCCGAGCCGAACGGACATGCCATGCTTATTGTTCACGATGCCGATAAAGCGTCGCAAGTAATTCGTCGCAAGAAAGACTCTCGCGCATCGCACTTTATGTGGCGCACACAAGCACTAGCGTTCGGAGAGAATGGAACGTTTGGTACGGCGCAAAACGGAGAGCCTGGGAATGGCGACCGCGACTATCAATTCATGGGTCCGTCTTTATGGAGTAGCGACACGGCCATCTTCGCTTCGAAGTATCAAAACGATGATAATATGCTGGCCAGCCACCTCGACATGCTACACCAGAATGCGTATTGCCTGGGCATTGCCCACGAACGCGATAACGTGTACTGGATTTCTGATGCTCTGCATAAGAGAATCGGACGTTATGATTTCCGCGATCCGCATGAAGTGGGTGGAACCGATCACCGCGATGGAGAGATTCGCAACTACACCAATGCAACGATTACGACATCAGAGCACGGACGTGCCGCGCACATGGACTTCGATGATGCAAAGCAATGGCTGTATTACATCAACCCGGGCGCGAACGCTGTAATGCGACTTGATACACGCACTGGCAAGGATGTTGGAGCACTGTCGACAACACCTCAGAGCGACGAAAACCTCACGCTATTCCGAAATTTTAGCGGTGCCACGGTACAGCCCGTTATGCAGCTTACGAAAGACGTACGTCCGGTCGGACTCGACATCGTAGGCAACCACCTCATCATCGGCAACACCGACGGTACTATACTTGTTTATGATATCGGCGGAGCGTTACCTACGCTGAAGCATACGTTGAACGTTGCACCGATGGTTGTAGGTGGCGTTACTGTTGGCCCAGACGGACGCATCTGGTTCGTAGATCCGGTAAACGCAACAGTCAACGTCGTAGACCCCGATCTCAAAGAATCGATCGTTGCAACAGACGTCGCACGCGTTACAGCTACGGCAGTGAAAATGTCCATGGTACACGGCATCGTTCGTCCGAACTGCGACATTGCGTCGTACCGAATCTCTACAGAAGCGCCCAAGGGCTGGACAATTGTCAGTCCAGACTCCGTTACAGTTACTGCAGCAGGCTCGCCTGACTTTACTGTTACGGCAACACCAGACAGCACAGCACTTACCGGACAGCTTACGGTTCGCGCTACCTCGAAAGACGGAAGCGTACTAACAACTCACGTCCTTATTTCGCGATCCGACCTACGTCGTGTTCTTGTAGACGACGCTACCACAGAAGGCTTCGACTTTGTTGATGCAGTTGCACAGACTGCTCGCAAGGGCTACAGTCCGATGACATCCGACATATTCCTTCGCCTTATTGATAGTATACCTGACATACAAACGGTTGTTTGGAATGCAGGAAGTTTTGGTGAGATAAACACCGTAGAAGATGCCATTCTCAATTATCTGGTCGGTGCCGGACGTGAGGTAATGCTCGTTGCAGACGATCCTTTGCTGTTGCGTACAGACCTTCCTGACGCAAGCGCATTCTTTTCGCTCTTTGGCTCAAGCCTATTGGGTGCCGATGTGCCAAGTGGCAACGACGATGGCCGACGTGTCTTGCAGGGAGCCCCAGGCGATCCTATCACGGGCGGCATGACTGGCATCGAATGCGAACTACCTCGCTTGAACCACACGCGCGGCAATCAGTACGTTCCTAACGTCAAACTCAGCCTTGACAAACCCAATGCGTTTGGAGTGTTGAAGCGTAGCAACAACACCATTACTACAGCCATCCGATACGACGCAACCAGTTACCGTACTGTCCTCTGTGGCATAAACGCCGCACGTTTTCTCGATGCTTCTGAACGGACAACCTTCCTTGATAAATCTATTGCCTGGCTCGAGTTGGCCGAGACCCCTATCCCCACTACCGGAGTCGCATCGGAAGTAGTAGTTGCGCCCGTGGGCCAGTTGCAGACAGTCGGACCCAACCCATTCAGCGACCTTACAAAGGTGCGTGTAACGACAACAACACCGTATGCCGACATTGCGCTCTACAGCATTGCCGGACAGCGTATTGCAACATTATGGCAAGGGGCTGTTGAAGGGTCTGTCGATCTTGACGTTAACGGACGATCTATCTCGAACGGCACGTATTACGTCATCATGCGATCGGGTGGTACGATAAGTCACTGTACCATCATCAAACGCAACTAACACTCACACACGTTCGACGAACCTCTACACAGTTCTGCGACTGAACTCTCCACGGTTTTTATGGCCCGTCAAGTAACCAAGCGACGCTCTAACTCTCCGGTGCATGCCGATCATACATTAGGCACAGACCAGGAGGCAGACCTTGCGCTGTTATTGCGTGAGGGCAAGTCGCATTTAGCGCGATTTAACGCGGATATGGTTACGCGAGCATTTCGGTTTTGTGTTGAAGCGCATAAGCAAGACGTGCGTGCCAGTGGTGAACCGTACTACACACATCCGTTGCAAGTCGCACTGATTGTTATTCGTGAAATTCCGCTCGATGATGTAAGTGTTGCGGCGGCGCTGCTGCACGATGTTGTAGAGGACACGACCTATTCGCTGAAGGATGTGCGAGAAGAATTCGGCGCCGAGGTAGCAGAGATCGTTGATGGTGCGACGAAAATCAGCGACGTGTTCGAGAGTCGTGAAATAACGCAGGCCGAGAACTATCGCAAGCTGTTATTGTCGCTCGTAAATGATGTGCGCGTAATTCTTGTGAAGTTCGCCGATCGACTTCACAACATGCGCACAATAGATGTGCTGCCACGTGAACGTCAGGAGCGCATGGCGCGTGAGACAATGGAAATTTATGCTCCATTCGCTCATAGGTTTGGTTTAGGAAATATTAAATGGGAGCTCGAGGATCTTTCATTCAAGGTCCTTAACCACTCAGCCTACGACGACATAAAAAGACAACTGAGCTCTACACGCGAAGAACGCGAAGATTTTATCGATCGGTTTGCAAAACCTATTGCAGACAGGCTTGTAGAGCATAGCCTGAAATATGAGATAAGTGGACGTCCGAAGCACTTGTACAGCATCTACAAAAAGATGGTTACGCAAGGCAAGACACTCGATGAGCTCTACGATTTACTTGCAGTGCGCATTATTCTTGAGACTGCAGACAACAACGATTGCTTCCTGGCATACGGCATTGTAAGCGAGATCTACACACCCGTGCCTGAGCGTTTCAAGAACTACATCAGCGTGCCCAAAAAGAACGGCTATCAATCGATACATACGACTGTTATTAGCAACGATGGCAAACGTGTCGAGGTGCAAATTCGAACGCGTGCAATGCACGAATTTGCCGAACGCGGTGTTGCAGCGCACTTCAGGTACAAAGTGCAATCGGGTGCAACTGCATCGTGGATAGACAGCAAGGATCTCGAAGAGTGGGCGTCGTGGGTGCGCGATGTTTTTGAAAACGTTGGCGAAGATGCTGCGTCGCAACTGCTCGAGTCGTTCAAGCTCAACCTCTATCAGGATGAGATTTACATCTTTACTCCTAAGGGTGATTTACGAATCCTTCCGAAGGGTGCAACACCCATCGACTTTGCATTTGACATTCACTCGCAGGTCGGAGCGCGGTGTATCGGTGCGAAGGTAAACGGACGTATTGTGCCATTAGACCACACGCTTAAAACGGGCGACCAGGTCGAAATTCTTACCTCCAAAAATCAGACTCCGAACCGCGACTGGGAACGCATAGCCATAACACACAAGGCCAAGACACACATCCGGCGCATCTTGAACGAAGATCGTCGTGCGCGTGTGGCAGAAGGCAAAGAGATTTGGGATAAGCGCGCAAAGAAGGTGAACATCCACCTGAACGAAGATGATCTTGAAAAAATTCTGTTGCAGATGAAGTACGACAGTAGACAGGAATTTTATTTTGCGCTGGGCACCGGAACGCTAACACCCGAAGCAGCTTCCGATCAGATCCTTGAGAGGGTGCAGCCGAAGGGTGCACCCGAAGCCCCGTTACCGCACACCGATTTTGGGTTTGAGCAATACTCTGGTCAGACACGCGAGAATGCTAATGGAATTTATATTGTTGGCGAAGGCATCTCATCTGCGAAGGTCATGTTCTCCTATGCACGTTGCTGCAACCCCGTGCCGGGCGACCCCATTGTTGGCATCGTCACCATCGGCAGTGGAATTAAAGTGCACCGCGTATCGTGTCAGAACATCGCCGATCTACAGGACAAGTTGCGCGCACGTCTCGTCGAGCTCGAATGGAGCAAAAAGCGCAAGGGCGAATTCCTTGCCGCCGTCAAAATCACCGGCGACGACCGTCCCGGAATGCTGAACGACATTACGAGTGCAGTCATCTCGATTAACAACACCAACATCCGCGGCGTGAACATCGATGCGTACGACTCGATGTTCGAGGGCATCCTTACAGTCTACGTTCAAGATTTAGCACATCTCGACAGGGTTTTCGACAAGATTCGTCGCATCAAGGGCGTCAGCACCGTCGAACGCTTCGAAGGATAAGGGTAAGGGGCTGATGGATTAGCACAAGGGGCTTATATTCGCCTTATTGCTCAAGTCGCTGGGGTCTCTGCATTGGCACTACAACCAATCCTGTTTCTGTTGTTCGCATTAGGTGCTGTGGTATCGGCTGTGTTAACTGTAACACGACGAAATCCGGTCAGTTCTGCGATGTCGCTTATTGGACACTTCTTTATGCTGTCTGGGCTCTATCTGACGCTTGAAGCGCAGTTTGTGGCCGCAGTACAAGTGCTGGTGTATGCTGGTGCCATTATGGTACTGGTAATTTTTGTGATCATGCTTTTGAACCTCGGCCGTGAAAAAGCGTTGAACGAAAAAGTCAACCTGCGCTCGGTGCTTGGCACAATCATCGGCGCTGTGTTTGCAATTCAGGTTGTTATCGTGCTAGTAGCACGACCGACTGAGCGCCTTCAGCTTGCTCCGAATGCCGTTGCCATCGGTACAACAGAGAGCATCGGCACCTCGCTTTTCACGACCTACCTTTTCCCATTCGAAGCAATCTCGTTGCTTCTGCTGGCAGCTCTCATAGGTTCGGTAATCCTCGCAAAACGTCACGTCGAGAACTAGACTATGCTCCCCACAACCATCCCCCTCGACTGGTACCTGATACTCTCGGCAGTCCTATTCGTAATCGGCGTCATTGGCGTCATAACGCGCCGGAATGCAATCATCATTTTTATGTCCATAGAGCTCATGTTAAATGCCGTGAACCTCACCATGGTGGCGTTTTCGTCCTATAATGGCAACATCGCTGGTCAGATGTTTGTGTTCTTCATCATGGCAGTAGCAGCGGCTGAAGCTGCAGTAGGTCTGGCTATTGTTCTGTCGCTGTTCCGAAATAAACAGACGGTGTATGTCGACGAAGTAAACGTTATGAAGTGGTAGAATACATTTATTATGTGGCATACCACTTTTTTACCTATTTTTCACAAAACGTAGAATACGACACAAAAGGCTCAGAATGAAAACGCTCGTCATCGTTGTCTTTACGCTACTCATCGTCCTCTCCGCATGTACAACAGAGCCTGTGGAGTTCTCGGCCCAACAACTAACAGTTCAGGAGCTGAACACGTCGCCCGGATACGCGTGGTTTCCGACAGAAGTGAACCTGTACGCACCAAATACATCGATGGTAGATTCCGTACGCACAACATTCGATGCTTCGACGCAGAAGGTCGCAATTTTTGTCAAGCCGGGATGTTCATGCAGAGGTACAATGCGCTTGTTCCCACAGATCATGAAGACGCTCATTGCTGCCGATGTAGATATGTCGAAGGTTGAAGTGTGGTCGATGCGCGGTATTACCGACAAACATCCCTACCAGCCAACAATCACCATAACCGACCTGCCATCTGTCTACGTCTTTCGTAACAACGTAATTGTTGCTGAAGTGCATGATGGCAACTACAGTGATACCAACGCTGACACACTCATTGCAACTGCTCTCGCTCGTTAAACACATTCGCTATCGCTCGTTAACACATTCCGGGGGGAATCATGATTTCGAAACTTGCTGCTGATGATGGAACCACAATCCGCTTTTTCCTCGGAGCCGCACCGTGTGGTATTGCTCCTGTCGTAGAAGAAGAAAGCACCGAGCTAAACTTTACGAGGTTTTGGGTACCCAATCCACGCGATGCGTATAGTGTAATAGCTACTGGCGACTCGATGGAAGAAGCAAGAATTTATGCTGGCGATATGCTAGTAATTGATGCGGGAATGGAAGTCCGTGATGGTTTGATAGTAGTAGCGTGGTTGAATGGCGACTTAACGGTAAAGCGCTTGGCGCATGATGCGAGCGGACATATGATGCTCGTTCCTGAGAACCGTAAATACGCTCCGATTGTAATCGGAGAACACGACGATATTCGAGTGCTTGGCGTTGTAACGAGCGTTCACCGCAAGCTCTAGTGCTTGTCGATGTAGCTGGCGTACACCTCAAGCTCTAATTCTTTTTTGGAGCATTGTGTATGAAAGCATTCTACGCAGTTGTTGCAGTAGGACTTATGTCCATTGCCATTTCGTTGGTTACAAGCCCTGATCTCACGGCACAAGACCTCACTGCCAAGGTGCAGATTGCACACAACGCTGCCGATCCAACTGCAGTGAAACTCGACGTCTATTTAAATGGCGAGTTATACCTCGATGACTTCGAATTCAGGACATCAACAGAATTCCGCGACTTCGTAGCTGGAACGGAAACGCACATTGGTTTGGCTCCTAACACAAGCACATCAGTGGCCGACACGATAATAAACATTGCATATACATTAGTTCCGAATTCGCGCAATGTTTTGGTTATCGAGGGTGTATTAACGCCAGCGAGTTTCAAAGCAAACAGCGACCCTAGTGCACGTCCGATTGGCATCACCGTTATGCGCATTACCGACGTACGAGAAACGGGCATAAATCCTGCGCAAGTAGACGCGTTGTTCTGGCACGGTGCGACGGACGTTGGTGCTTTAGACTTGTATGCAGGTCCTTCAACAGAACTCGCAAGCAACATCTCCTATGGCTCTGTGTCGCCGTATTTCAATGTTCTCGTGGGCTCTGTCCCATTTGGCGTCCACAATGCTGGCGGTGCACTGATCGAGACATACCGCGGAAATTTCGGTTATCGCGCGGGACAAGCCGTCATCCTTCTTACATCGGGATTTCTGACGCCTGCAGAAAATCAAAACGGTCCAAGGTTCGGTTTGTATCTCATCGATAACGAGGGCGGTCCGTTTGAGCGCCTAGAGCCTCAGTCAACTACTCCCCGTGCATTTGTTCAGTTTGTAAACAATTCTGCTGATGTCGACAACCCTGTCGTAGATATCTGGGTTGATAATGTGCTTGTTGCGGACAATCTTGAATTCAGAAAAGCCACCCCTTATTTACAGCTTAACTCGAACACCCAGGTAATTGTAGTGGTGGCACCTACAACGAGCACTACACCTGCGGATAAATTTGCAGGAGCGCCTTCTGTATTTAGTACATCGTTTACATTCACACCAAAGCAGCACATGCTGGTTGTAAATGGACTTGTGTCGACTTCAGGGTATGACGTTAATCCAGACCCATTAGCAGACCCGCTAGGAATTACAGTTCATCGTATAGAGGACATCAAAGCCGGTACAACACCTGACAATGCAGAGCTTTTCATAATGAATGGATCGACGAATGCACCTGCTCTTGACTTGCATGCAAGAAGCACGACCGATTCCATTTTCATAACGAACGGTCTGTCTTATGGCAAGACTAGTCAAAACGTTGTCATTCCGCTGGGCGCGCTTTCTATTGTCGCAAATCGTCCATTAGGACCATCGAATGCTGCAGTTTGGCAATACGATTTCAGTCCGTTCGCGGGCAAGATCATCGCCGGCATCACATCGGGCTTCATCTATCCGCAGCAAAAAGTTGGCGGTGCGCCATTCGCACTATTGTTAGTGTTTGACGACGGCAGTACAGCTGTCATCAATCAGAATACTCTTGACGTTATTGATGACATGACGTCTAGTAGCAACGGAAGAGTCTTTCCAAACCCAGCCTCTACCGATGTTACTCTGTCGTTTGAAAACACGACTGATGCAATCACCAGTATTTCAATCTTTAATCTCCTTGGTGCAAGGGTCTCTCAAGAGTATGTGGGGCTGCAACCTGCTGGCTTAGTGCGTGCACAATTAGAGTGCAGCATGCTTGCAACAGGTATGTACAATGTGTTGGTTGAAGCTGGAGCTACGCGCACCATGATCCCCCTATGGATCGTGCGCTAACTTGCGAGATAGGATCGTGCGCTCATCGTCTTGCGCGTCGTACAAGAGGCGGGAGTCGAACCCGCACGGGTTTGATCCCGCTGGATTTTGAGTCCAGTGCGTCTGCCAATTCCGCCACTCTTGCGGAGTATCTAATGTGGGCGCTGAGGGATTTGAACCCCCGACCCCCTGCTTGTAAGGCAGGTGCTCTGAACCAGCTGAGCTAAGCGCCCTCGATTTAAACGAGCCACAAAGTTACGCAGACGTATTAACCTGTCCAACTTATCTGTTTAATGTCATGAACTCGCGGACATAGCCTTACGCCACCCGTTCTACGCGTCGAATCTCTGGGACTGCAAGACGCAGAATGCGTTCGATGCCCGCGCGAAGTGTCATGGCACTCATAGCGCAACCATGACATGCCCCCACAAAGCGTACTTCTGCAACACCGTTTTGTTGTTCGAAACGAACAAATTCGACGTCGCCGCCATCGCGCTGTAAATGCGGACGTGCTTCTTGTAGTGCTTTAATAATACGTTCTTCGATGCTCATGCTATCGGTGTTTTCGTGCGAAGCAAGGTGTCCTGCGATTATAGTTCGATAGCAAGTGCTGTACCGCTCACGCGATGATTTTCTTGACGGACTTCGCGTACTACGCGGGCGGCTAGTGCACGGAATGCATCGCCAGCCGAGCCGGACTCTGGGTCGAGCACAAACGGGAACCCTTCGTCAGCCCCTTCCCGAATGCGTACGTCGATCGGGATTTCGCCAATGAGTGGCACAGAATATTCTGCGGCCACACGTTGTCCGCCACCCTTTCCAAAAATGTAATATTGTTTATCAGGCATATCTGGTGGAATGAAGTAGCTCATGTTTTCTATCACACCAAGCACAGGAACGTTTACTTTGCGAAACATCTGAATACTTCGGCGCACATCGGCAAGTGCAATTTCTTGTGGTGTTGTGACGACGATGGCGCCTGTAAGCGGAATGCGTTGTGTTAGTGTGAGCTGGATATCGCCGGTACCCGGCGGTAGGTCGAATAGCAGGATGTCCAGCTCGCCCCATTGAATCTGATCGACAAGCGTCGAGAAATACCCGGCAAGCATCGGACCGCGTAAAATCGCTGCCTGATCGCGTTGCATGACAAAACCGATCGAGGCCACCTTTACACCATAACGCTCATTGGGATACCCGCGCATCGCTCCCGCTTCGGTCTTCTCGGCGCGCATCGACTCGCCCGCCATGCCGTACATCGTGGGCTGCGACGGACCGTAGATGTCTGCATCCAGGAGGCCAACGCGCATACCGCGCTGGGCTAGTGCGGCTGCAAGGTTTGCCGAGACGGTAGATTTGCCAACTCCACCCTTACCAGATGCAATTGCAACAAGTGTCTTAACCTGCTGTATGCCTGCTGTACGCTTGGTTAGGGGGCTTTCTCGCTCACGAACCATTACTTCTACATCGGCATCGGGGTACAGAGCGTTGATAGCCGTTTTACAAGCTGCGTCGATGTCCCTTGCTACAAGCTGCAGCGGAGGCACCATCTCAAGGAACACTTTTATAACAGAACCTTCTACTTCGACCCTATGTATGGCCTGCAAGGCTCCAAGCGAGACCTCAAGATCGGCATCCATGATAGGTTCAAGACAGGCTCTAATCTCGTCGGCAGTGGGCATAAGCATGTGTAACTATTCGATTTGAGGATCCATCAACAACACAAAGCTAAGAAATCGTCCACCTGCGTATCTTAGCTACTTACGTTTTGGGCAACTTCGACCATTCAATCAACTCTAGGGAATACAATCCATGAAGCATCTGTTTCTCGCTGTCGTCTTGTTCGCAGCGATAACTGGTAGCAAGGCTCAACTGATCGTTTCGGGTGATACCCCGCTTCGTTTTGTGAATACTTCACCTAACTCAATCACGGCCGCTGATATCGCAGGTCGTAATTCAAAGCATGCAGACGGCTCGGTTCAAGCACTTAGCTGGAAAGCTTTGTTCAACACGTCGGCTCAGATGGGATTCCATTATTCACAATTCAATAATGCATCTACTGTTGTCGAATTTGATGCTGCAAGTGGTTCGCTAAGCATTGTGCGCACAGACGCAACATTCGTTGGCACTGCACTTAGCAGTAAGCTTGGCGTAATGCGTTCAAACGATCGTGGAGCTAATTGGACGTTCGATGTGGTGAAGGATCTTCCTACTGGCTTTATTGGCGCTCCCAACCTTGCTCAGATTAAGACAGGTACGAACCCCGCCACTTGGCCAGTGTTCATATACGGCAACACCTATGGTAGTACTGGTGCAAACCTGTTTCACAATACCGCCTATTATCGCATAGATGGCACTGTAAACGAACTGCCGTTTACGTCAAATCCTAGTGGTGGTGCGAATTACGAATGGAGTCAGGCAGACCTTGACGTTGATAAAGAAAACAACAGCTTCCTTGGCGTTAGCCAACTGGGTGTAGTTGCAAATTCAGGTACACAGTATGGTGCGTACGGGTTTTTCAATTTTAGTCCTGAAGCCGGCGACTTTGTTACCGAAGGGATTCCTTCAGCGTGGGGTCTTAGTAAATTCCGTCAGATCTCACCTCCGAACGTAAATAGTACGCTCGGAGTTGCCCCGCTTATCGATCATGATGCGGATGGACGTTTCTACGTTGCGTTCAATAACATGAAGGCTGACTCGACGATACGCACAGTACTCGTGTCGACGTCGGAAGATGGCGGAGCTACATGGAGCGCCGACTTTAACATGATGCCTCCATCGTTGTTAACAGATTTTGGTATAGCAAAAGACCAAGATGTTGTTATTCAAATTAGTGTGACGCCATACCAAGGCTCGGCATTTATCGTGACTGGCCCTAATGAGTATTCATACTTCTTCCGTGTAGCAACCGGTGATCTTGTTCCAACAGACCCAACCCAGTTCAACATTGCTCACCATTACATCCTCGAAGCACGGTATCGCGCTGGTGTATGGTCATTAGTTGATGTTGCTGACCTAAGCATCGGATTATCAATTGAGGGAGTGCGCCTTGAGTATCCGAGTTACGAGTTGAATGATGCACGTTCAGCTCTTGCTGGAAGGCCAGTACTCGTAGTTGACGCTGCACGTCGTAGTGTCGAAATTGAAGTTGGCAAAACAGTCGACGGGAACCATCTCATCGTGAAGTTCCTCGATCAGGATCCAACTAAGTTTGTTGAAGTAAATCCTCCGGTCCTTTTGATGACGATTACAGATCAGGGCGACACTGTTGAAGCTTCTGCGCCTCTAGACACACTTGCATGGACTGACATTTTCCTTGTTAACCGCGCAATTGGCGCAGCCACGTGGAGTACACCGACGAATGCAACAAATGACGCTGCGTTCAATAAGGATACATACATGGCACGTGATATCCCAAGTCTGACAGAAGTGCCACTTGTTCAAGGACGCGCTCTTGCTTCAATGGGAGTTATTGGTTCGCAAGTACCTGCCAGTGTGGTAGAGGCTATTTCCAATTTTGCAGGTAGTGTAGAGTTTGCAAATGCAAGCACCGTAACGGGAGTTGAAGACCTTGAGCGTGTTTACGCATTCCGCATTAGCAACATCGTTCCAAACCCAGCCTTGAACTTTTCTGATGTGACCTTTACGCTCGACAAGAGTGCAACGGTGTCTGTAGATCTGTTCGACGTAATGGGCAACAAAGTTCGCACCCTCGTTTCGCCAGTTGCCTTGCCAAGCGGACCTCATGGTGTAAGTGTTGACGTCAGCTCGCTAACTGCTGGCCAATACCACGTAGCTGTAACGGTTAATGGCAACCGCATTACCCGCTCCTTGGTTGTTGTGAAATAAGCATAACAACGGGCATCGTTTCGTATAATAGGGGCAACAGATTCTGTTGCCCCTTTTTTTTGGAGTCCAGTTATGCAATTGGTTCTTGTTATTTGTCTGATTGCATCTGTGTTGACGACTGGTAGCGCACAGCAATGGACAACGTCGATTGCGAATCGCGCCTGCTATTCCGTTTCTGTAAATCCGCTTAGTCGCAATGTTGTGTACGTGGGGAATGTCTCGCGTACCTTGTTTCGGTCGAATGACGGAGGTACGACGTTCGAGGAATTGTTGGTTGGCTCGGGTGGTGGACCCTCCCTTATCACGACGCTGGTCGTGCATCCTCGCGATACGGCGGTGGTGTTTGCAGGGGGTATTGCGTTTGCCGGACTCGATAGAAGTAGCGACGGTGGACAAACATGGACGAATGTGCTTATCGACCCGATCGGTGCACGGTTCGAAGTTGTCTCAAGCTCGGCAATAGCCATCAACCCCGCGTACCCAGATACGATGTATGTGATGCGAAACAATCCGGCCTACCTCTATCGCAGCATTAATGCTGGACTAACGTGGGACTCTGCCGGTGCTATCGCAGGCTTGCCAAGCCAGGGCCGAATCCGTGCTCTAACCATAGCGCCGGATAGAACAAACGTTCTACTTGCAGGCGGACGCTCTGCATACGTTCGCAGATCGACGGATATGGGCAAGACGTGGGCAGTAGTGATAAACGATAGCGGCACAAACGATGCCGAAATAGCTCGCTTCGTATGGAGTCCGTCAACACCCGGCAAGGTCTACGCCGTAGCCATCATACAAAACACCAGCAGCGGCGGCTTGCACGTAAGTACCGACTGGGGTCAGTCGTGGGAGACCATGCGATTTCGTGACACCAGCTTATATGCTCTCGAAGTGCAGGCAACACCAAGTGGCGACGAAATCTTTGTCGGCGGCAATCTCCTCGAATTGTATGATGGTTCGATAAAGGGCGACTCTATTATTTACCGCACCGTAAACGGCGGCACGAACTGGCAAAATCTAGGCAGCGTCCCCTGGGCCGAAAACGAAACAGGCAACATCGTTTCGAATGTTTGGGCATTCGCCGTTACATACGAAGGCCGCTACCCTGAAATGCTCATGGCCACAGAGTCAGGCTTGTATCGATCGACCTTTATCACCGAGGTAAGCGAACGCTCTGCAGTTCGCACAACGCAGCCCCCTACCCTTTATGCAATCGACAATCAGTTGGTACTCGACACCTGGCAAGGGGCACAAGGGGCTTTTCGCGTAGACGTAACGTCTCTTACGGGGTCTACTCTATACAGTATCGAGTGTGCATCTGGTCAGCAACGCGTTCCGTTGCCGCTTCTGTCTACAGGCTGCTATATCGTGCGTGCAATTGGTACAAACGAATCTGTTTCTTCGGTCGTAATGCTAGGTAACTAACCCAGTAAATTTTTCGGTCGTAATGCTAGGTAACTAACCGAGCAAATTCTTCGGATGTTTTCGCAGGTACGAGAAATGAACAAAACGCTAATGCTGATTTGCGTAATCGCTTGCACTGTTTCTGCACATGCGCAATACTCGTGGCGCAGGATTCTGCCGCAATCTGCCTTCACTATTCAGGTAAATGCTCTCGACCCACAGAAACTCTATGTGGGTGGTAACAGCGATCAGTTGTGGCGATCGAACGATGGCGGGTTGAATTGGGAGCGTATTCTGTTGAGTGAATTCCAAGGCGACAACGCACTCTCGTCTGTACTTGTTAGTAGTGTAGACACTGGTGTCGTTTTTATTGGTGGGTTTAGGATGAATGGAATTGTCCGGTCGAACGATGGCGGACGTACCACGACACCTGTACTGCGTCCGTCGACTGGTAGGATGTGGTTTATAAGCGAAGCCATCGTCGAAGATCCGTCCAATCCAAGTACGATGTACGCGGCGCGCGGATCTGATGGCCATACTATTTACAAAAGCACAGATGTTGGTGTGACGTGGGATTCAGTCGGGGCTATTGCACCAACGCTCGCTAGTCGTTTGTGTACGATTACAGTTCGTCCGGACAGTACAAACATCATCTTCGTCGGAGCACGATTCGGCACCATACATCGTAGCGACGATGCTGGCAAAACATTCAAACAAGTACCCGTACTTGGAGACAAGCTTTCAATAAAGAATGACAGTGAAATTCCGAAGATTGTGTTCTCTCCCTCGAACCCGTTGGTTGGGTATGCAGTTGTAGCCTTTGCCGATCCTACAGCAGTTGTAGGCAATGGCGGTTTACTAAAGACTACGAACGGTGGTGCCTCGTGGGACCGTGTTGCGTACCCTGACACAAGTTTGTGGGCGGTAGAGGTACGTCCGTCTTCTATCGGCACCGACGACGTCTTTATCGGTGGCTTCAAACTAAACGGTCAGCCAAGTGTAATTAAGGGCGACAGTCTTATCGGACGTAGTCTTGACGGGGGTATGACGTGGACCCAGCTAAGAAACATCAGTTGGTTAGCAAATAACGATGGCGATACCAATGCCAACGTTTGGGTGTTGCGTTATAACAAACCGAGCAACAAAATGTATATGGCCACGACATGTGGGCTTTATGTATTCGACGAACCAACAGGCGTCGAGCCCGACGTAATTGCTCCGTCGTCGTTGCTCGTTACACGCACACCCGACGGCTTGCACGTTGTAGACAATCAGCCATCCACGGTACGTACCACGTGGACCCTGTATGACATGCAAGGGGCTGCTGTCGCAACGGGTCTCGTTGGTGCATCGAATGAATTGACACTTGAGCTGTCGGCGTATGCATCTGGTGGGTACCTCATGACATGGGGCACCGATACAAATTTCCGGACGATAAACTTTTCTATTATTCGCTAGACGTTGTTCTGAACGAACACTCTATTGTTCGCTAGCGACTAGCGTGTTCGAGAGCGAGCCAAGTCCTTCGACTTCGCACACCACAACATCGCCGGGCTTTAGCCACCAGGCTGGGTCGTACACCTTGCTGCCATTGAGTTCAAGGAAGCATCCAGTGCCGCAGGTGCCAGAACCAATCACGTCGCCTGGGTAGAGCGTTACTCCGTAGCTCGCACGTTCGATGATCTGCGCGAATGTCCACGTCATGTCGTTGACGTTCCCTTTGGACACTTCTGTACCGTTTACCGTGGTACGCATGGCAAGGTTGTACTTGTCGCCATGTGGTGTTTCTATGCGACGCGATTCGAGTTCGTCGGCTGTGACGAGCCACGGACCTATAGAGGTTGCGAAGTCTTTGCCTTTCGCCGGTCCTAGGTTCAGCTTCATTTCCTGCATCTGCAGTCCGCGTGCACTCCAGTCATTCATCACCATGTAGCCCGCGATGTATGCATCAGCTTCTGCTGCAGGAATGTTCGTGCCCTTCTTACCGATTACGATTGCACACTCGAGTTCGAAGTCGAGTTGGTTGCAATGTAATGGCATAACGGGAACATCGCCGGGACCGAATACGGCCTGGTGATTCGTGAAATAGAAGATTGGAATCTCGTCGAATTCTGGAATCATCTCCAGGCCTCGATTGCGGCGAGCAGATTCGACGTGCTGCCGGAATGCGTAACCATCACGCATTGACGTTGGGTGTGGAACTGGTGCAAGTAGAATCGCATTTGAAGGGATCACCCATGGCATCGGCGTCTCCCTACCCGACATCTGCGACGTACACCACTCGTGCAATGCACGTAATTCGTTGATACCAGATTCTTCTAAACGTAAAATTTCGAGCACACTCGTTGGCAAATAACCAAGACCGCACAAGGTGTTATCGGCGCTTTTCATTGCATCGTACGCACACGCAACGTCAGCAACGAAATCTTCGATAAGCAGTCCGGCTCTTGAGCCGATGCCGTCGCTCCAGGTAACTAGCTTCATTTGTTCTTAGCGGCCGAATGCGTGACGTAGTGACAGCACTCCAACTGTTCCGAATCCCATGAGGAACATGAGCTGGAATGGAATTGCCGCGATTTCGAGATAGCTGATAGAAGTTGCAATGCCGAAGACGAAGTATAGTGCAAGTGCTATCTCAACAAACACAGGCCAGCTCAATCGCTTTTGCACATACTTCTTCTTACGCCACTGATCGTCCTGCGCTTCAATGTGGAATTTTGGTGTACGCTTGAATTCCGATTTCTTACCAATGATGGCTTCGAATACTGCCTTGCTGTTGTTCACTGCAAATCCCATCGAGCCCGCCATGAACACAGGGAAGAGCAACAAACGTCGGCGCCAGTCTAGGTGAATTGCACGTTGTGCATACATGTAGAATAGGAACGACGAGATGCTAGCAAGAACGAAGATCGACATCACACTAAAGAAGGCGTCGTAGCCCCCTACCTCGTTCTTGAGGATTACTAGAGGCACGTTCAACAGAGCAGTAAGCAGGATGAACGGAAAGACGATGTTACTTGTAAGGTGGACCGTGCATTCGAGTTTATGCTTGAACGACAGATTGCTTTTCCATACCGAAGGAAGGAGTTTCTTTGCGGTTTCAACGGCACCTTTTGTCCAACGGAACTGTTGCGTTTTTAAAGAGTTGATGTCAGCGGGGAGCTCCGCGGGTGACGTAACATCGTTAAGAAAAACAAAACGCCAGCCACGCAACTGAGAGCGATACGACAAGTCGAGATCTTCTGCAAGCGTGTCTGAATGCCAGTTGCCCGCATCTACGATGGTAGCCTTGCGCCACACACCAGCAGTGCCATTGAAGTTGATGAAGAAGCCTGCCTTGTGACGAATCTGTTGCTCAATTACAAAGTGTCCGTCCAGCGCAAGCGCTTGTGCACGCGTTAGGAATGAATATTCTTCGTTGAGGTGTTCCCAACGTGTCTGCACCATTCCAACTTCTGCATCGCAGAAGTATGGTACTGTTTTAAGTAAGAATTCTTTTTTAGGTACAAAGTCTGCATCGAAGATTGCGATGAATTCGCCACGTGCAACTTCGAGTCCTTCTTTCAACGCGCCAGCTTTGTATCCCGAGCGGTCTGTACGGTGAATGTGCTTGATGTCGAAGCCCAAAGCTGAGAACTCTGCAACAATCGTCCGCGAGATTTCGAACGTCTCGTCCGTTGAATCATCAAGTAACTGAATCTCAAGTTTTTCTTGAGGGTACTCCATCTCGCAAACGGCGCGCACAAGACGTTCTACGACATACATCTCGTTAAAGACGGGTAGCTGAACGGTGACAACAGGAAGTTCACCTTCCTGCAACTGAGGTTCATGGGCGATTTTTTGTGTCTTGTGATAATAGTAGATCATCACAAGTCCATGCAGACCAAACGCAAACAGCACACAGAGTGAACCGAAATACGTAATCAGCAGCGTTTTTTCCATGGGTTCCAGTTCTTAAACAAACGTCCTTTTTACCAATCGCTCACAACTGCGAGCAATACATCATCAGCAATTCTATTGATGGCCTGTCGCATTGCGCGCTGTCTGTCTTCGGTAGCGTTGGCAACATCGTACACATCAAAATTTTGAAACGACCTCTTCCACACTGTTCGATTCTTTACAGCATCGAAGTACTCAACCTCCATCGTCACCGATATTTTTCGTTGCGATTCGAGATCTGCACCCTGAACGTTCAGTATATCGTCTTGAATTCTGCTTATCGAACTTGTCAAACGTGCGTCACCGTTGTCTTCGACAACCTGTAAGGAGTTGTCACCGCGAAATCGCTGCATGAGCGCTTCTGTAGCGACTTCCCGAAACGTTGGGTCACCATAACCACTGTTGTCAACCACCGAAGCAATTGCAATCGTCTTGAGGTGGGCGGGCACCGAGCCGCCTCGAAATGAATAACATGACGACAGCACAACTGTCATAACGATCAACGTGATAGGCAAAAATCCATGTGAATTCATGCGACCACAATGACGAGAGAATGAATTAATTCTCATTGGCGTTTTCTCCGACATATGGATTTGATACTCGCTCTTCTCCGACGGTAGTCGTAGGACCGTGTCCGGGCAAAACAACGTAGTCGTCGGACAGCACAAACAATCGCTCGTGAATACTTTTCAACAGTGTATGCAAATCACCTCCAGGTAGATCTGTTCTGCCGATGCTCCCTGCAAACAGTGTATCACCAACAAATACGCGATGATGTTCATGATCGATAAAACACACGCCCCCTTCGGTGTGGCCAGGTGTGTGGATAACATGAAACGTAGCCCCTTGCAAATCGAGATCTTGATTGTCCGACAACATGTGGTCTGGCACAACGGGTTCGATTTCGAAAGGCAACGGCCAGATGGTGTGCTGCATGGGGTCGACTAGGCGGTACACATCATCTGGGTGTACACTCACGGCAGCGCCTGTGGCTCGTACAATGGGTGCGGCATCGGCAGTGTGATCCCAGTGTGTGTGGGTTAGAAGCAGATGATGCAGCGTGCAATCGTGCTTTTTCAGGATTTCGAGTACCCAGCCGAGACTGTCCGCCGGGGCATCGATGCATACCGCCGACTTAATCTCAGGGTAGACCACCAGAAACACGTTCGTAGCAACGGGTCCGGCAGATAACGAGTACATGTGTGATTGCATCGTACAAAGCTATTCCAACCCAACGTTGAATGCATAAAGCAATGCTATGACGTGTGCTTTGACGTGGCCTTTGATGAGGCCTTTGGCGAGTGCTTTCATACCGGCGATATCCGCTCGGTAGTATTTAACCGTTGTGCCGTATTTTGCGGGGAATAAGGGACGTACAATGCTCGACACCTACATACCATTCATGGTGATGATACTCGTTGGAGTAATCTTTGGCGCAAGTAATATTGTGCTTGCAGAGATACTCGGACCCAAGAAGTCTACGCGTGCCAAGCTCAGCACGTACGAATCGGGCATGGAGCCTGTGAAAACTGCGCGCGAACGCTTCAGTGTAAAATTCTACCTGGTAGCGATGATGTTCATTCTATTTGACATCGAAATCGTGTTCATGTACCCTTGGGCAGTGCAATTCAAAACGTTGGGCATGTACGGCTTTGTGGCCATGATTCTGTTCATGGTTCTGCTGTTCAGTGGTTATCTGTACGTGATAAAAAAAGGGGCTCTACGATGGGACTAAACGAAACAGTTGCTCGCGATGGGTTTGTAACGACCACCGTCGAGTCTGTAATTACATGGGCTCAGAAAAATTCGCTGTGGCCTATGCCCATGGGTATTAGCTGCTGTGCAATCGAGATGATGGCCTTTGGTGGTCCACGTGCCGACTCATCACGTTTTGGCTCTGAGCGTTTCTCATTCTCGCCACGTCAAGCCGATCTGATGATCGTTGCCGGTACCGTTACGTACAAGATGTCGTGGGTAGTGCGCAAAATCTGGGATCAGATGCCCGACCCGAAGTGGTGCATTGCAATGGGTGTATGTACATCTACGGGTGGAATGTTTAGGTCATATCCCGTTGTGCAAGGCATAGACCAGTTCATGCCCGTAGACGCCTACGTTGCGGGATGTCCGCCACGTCCCGAAAACCTTATCAAAGCCCTGATGTACATTCAGGAAAAGGTTTCGAATTACAAACCCCAGCTTGTTAATCTGGGCAAGGATTCGGGCGACGTGAAGCGAAGCGACCTAATCGTTACGCCTTAACGTGGCAGCCCTAACATGCTAAAACGTGGTAGCCTGTACTTGTTAACCGTTACGTCTTAAGATGCTAATTGCGGGCCTGATGACAGGCACATCGCTTGACGGCATCGATGTTGCCGTGTGCGACGTAGACGCCGAAGGCGTAACACTGCAATCGTTTGCAACACATCCGTACACCGAACACACACTCGACCTTGTTTCGCGCGCATTGCGTGGCGAAGCATCGACAGTAGAACTATGTGATCTTCCGTTTGCTCTTTCTGCAGACTATGCTGCGGCAATTCCTAAAGACGTTGCACTCGATGCAATTGGAATACACGGACAAACCATTTGGCACAACCCCCCGCACAGCACGTGGCAGGCAGCCAGTGGCAGCGCACTTGCAACGCTCACAGGTGTGCCTGTCGTCTCTGACTTTCGTGCAGCCGATGTAGCCGTTGGCGGACAAGGTGCACCACTCGTTCCGATCTTCGATTGGTTAACACTGCACAGCACAGAAATCGACCGCGTTGCGTTGAACATTGGTGGCATGGCTAACATTACGCTGCTGCCACGCAATGCTCAGCTCGAAACACTTCGTGCGTTCGACACTGGTCCGGGCAATATCTTAATCGACTCGGCAGTGATGCAGACGTTTGGTAAACGCTACGACGAAGGCGGAAGCATTGCGTCGGCTGGACGTCCACTAGTTGCAATGCTTGAACATGTCAAGGGGCTGCCCTTCTTTGCTCTAGAACCTCCGAAAAGTACTGGACGCGAACTGTTTAACGATGCGTTTGTAACAGAGCTACACCGACGCTTCCTGCATCCATCTGGTCCGTCTGAAGACTTCGTAACCACGCTTACAGAACTAGTTGCGTGGTCGATTGCAGATCACATTCATAGAATGCAGGCCAATACCGAGGAACTTGTATGCTCGGGTGGTGGAGTACACAATGAGTATCTCATGCAGCGTATTGCGTTTCATTTACCTGACGTAAGGGTTGTGACGTCCGACACATTTGGAATTCCCGCCGATGCAAAAGAAGCCATGTGTTTCGCATACCTCGCATGGCTCACATTGCACGGCATACCAGGTAACGTACCTACTGTTACAGGCGCATCGCGTCGCGTAGTGTTAGGGTCAATCAGCGACCCAAGAATCAGCTCAGTGAATGCCCCAAAAGTCAGCTCAGTTAGCGCCTCTACGCTGAGACCACGTGCGTAACGCTCTATTTCTTGCGTTGTTCATACTTGCGGCTCTTGTGTGCAGAGCATACATCACTGGCAGCGCATGGTGGCTAGGAATTGATGATGCTAACATTTATTACGTTTACGTGCAGAACATTTTGCACGGACATGGCGTGGTATACACTCCGGGCGGCGAGCTTGTCGAAGGCTTTACTTCGGTTCTATGGCTGGCATTACTGGTCATTTTCTCGGTAGGCAACGTTCTCAGTGTAGAAGCGGCTGCGCTCTTGCTGAGCCTTGCGTGCACGTTTGCGACGTTGTGGCTTGTATCAGACGCAGTGCACAAACAAAGCGGTACGCTCGTAGCTTGGTGCGTTGTTGTCGTAGTTCTTGCAACACCAGGTGTTATCGACTGGATGCTCATAGCGCGTCTCGAAACACCGCTCTGGGTGCTTGCACTAACGGTTGCGGGACTGCGCATGGCGTACGGACCCTACGACAAATGGTTCTTTGTCGCACTAGGTTTGCTGCCGCTAATCCGTCCTGAGGGCTTTATACTCGGACCCCTCGTCGCCATTGCTGCATGTTATGTCTGTCACGGCGCAACGCGGAACATACTTCTTCCTGCATTGCGTTGCGCCTCTGTCCCCATCGTTGTCGCTGCTCTACTAACTATTGTTAGAATGTTCGTGTTTGGTGTTCCCCTCCCCAACACCTACTACGCCAAGGTCAGCTCCTCGCTCCTCGACAACATTTCTGCAGGCGTTGCCTATTTGGGAGAGTCGGCACTTTCTGCAATGTGGGTGCCCCTTCTCGCATTTCTGCTCGTTATTGCTGTCATCGTACGGAAGAAAAATATCGTCGTCGACGATCACAAGAAAATGATCGTTGACAACACCGCAGGTACGTCGGTTGGTGATGGAGCAATTCGTTCGCGTTATGCCTTGATTATTCTTGTACTGAGCATTTTGCTCTTGCCCTTGTTAACAGGTGGCGATCACTTTACGTACGCACGGTTTCAGATCCCTGCAGTCTTCTTTATCTGGATGATGGTTGGACGTGAGTTCACTTGGACGCAACGCCGTCTGATGTCCGTTGCCGTCGTACTGCTACTCATGAGCGTAAATGCTGTCTATCTCGTGCGGCATAAAGGCGGCGTGTTAACACTTGCGCCGAACGCGCTGCGACTCGAGTACACCATTGCACGCGACGGACGTATGGAGGCCGAAGCCATGGAACAGATTCATAAAGGGGGCCCGCTTCCGCGATGGGGCGTCACAGCCGCAGGTGGAATTGGCTACGCCTATGATGGTGAGTGTATAGATCTGCTCGGTCTAAATAATCCGC
>Ga0163150_10002764_pt1 | contig 26104 bp, 20 predicted proteins | sample OliLakLV19P2IB_FD_148628 | JGI IMG/M metagenome (GOLD analysis project Ga0163150, IMG submission 148628) | Freshwater microbial mat bacterial communities from Lake Vanda, McMurdo Dry Valleys, Antarctica - Oligotrophic Lake LV.19.P2.IB | ecosystem: Environmental > Aquatic > Freshwater > Lake >...
AACCCGCCGGACTGATCGTCTGGTGGGTTGTTTTTCTTCAACTTTGGACATCGGAGTGATGCCTCAAAAATCCAATGCGAAACGGGTGTCCGTTGAAACTTCGGTTTTCTATTCGTAACGATAAATATTCAATTTTGACCCACAGATTTTGGTGCGCCGTGCAAAGCTGTGCATCTCCAGCGGGTGTAATTCCCGTCCGGCAACTGTCGTTCCAGCCGGTAGCAATCGGAGCGGCGATGGAGGTAACGAAATCGTCGAAGCCTCTGATGTAAAAGGCCGCTTTGGGCGGTCAGCGAGCAAGCAGGCCGTAATATGAGTGAACACCGCGCAGGCCTCGAAACGGGTAATGCGAGAGTCGACCCAGCCAGAATTTGGGGAAGACCGCCGCTGTGTGGATTACAGAACGTCAGTAGCACACAGTCTCGCCGGGGTAGTGGTGACAGCATGCTTGCATGTGGAGATGTGACGGAGAGGTTCGTAGTAGTGATGACGCTGGGTAATGCCAGTCGAGCGAAGGGACCTCAGTTCAAAGTGAACGCAAGAAGAAGCATGGTACAAGGAGATTGGCGATGAGCCTACCAACCCTAATTACGGTTCAGAAGCTTCAGGCGGCGTTGCATGCCAAAGCGAAGGGAGAACCGAAGTTTCGCTTCTATGCGTTATATGACAAGGTGTACCGATACGATGTACTCTTGAGCGCCTGGCAACGCTGCCTGAATAATGGCGGTGCGCCCGGTGTCGACGGACAGACATTCACGGACATTGAAGCATATGGCGTCGAGAAGTGGCTGAAGGAACTGGTTGAAGAACTACGAACGAAAAGCTATCAACCGCAAGCCGTTCGTCGAGTGTACATTCCGAAATCCGATGGCAAGCAGAGGCCGCTCGGTATTCCGACGATCCGTGATCGCGTCGTTGAGACGGCGACCATGCTCGTTCTGGAGCCGATCTTCGAGGCCGAGTTGATGCAATGTCTGGCTCGTCGCATTAGCGACAAAGCCATCTTACATTTGATCAAGCAATGGCTCGTGGCACCGGTCGAAGAAACAGATGCCCGGAATCGCACGCAACGAACCACTCGCAATAAAGATGAAGGTAAGGGTAGCCCTCAAGGCTCTCCGATTTCACCGTTATTAGCAAATCTGTACATGAGACGATTCGTCCTGGGTTGGAAAGTGTTGGGCCACGAGCAGCGGCTCCAATCTCGCATCGTCAACTATGCTGACGACTTCGTGTTGTGTTGTCGTGGCACGGCCTCAGAGGCCGTGCACGTCATGCGGAACATGATGACTCAGCTCAAGCTGACGGTCAACGGAGGTTGGCATGGGGACACAGCACTTCGTTTATAGCGCTGAGGTGCAATGGGCTTACGCTGGCCTTTGAAAGGATAATTGATCGCCGTAAACAATGGAACGCCACCAACAAAAATAGCCACGCTGCGCGATGCCTTGGTGCGTGAAGTCGCTTCATCGCCGATGCGAAGTTGGTTCAGCTAGGAAATTCAAATACTCTTCGAGATTTGTGTAGCTGATCGACCCGACCGGTTTGAACCGCGAGTAAGAAAACGGCGATACAAAAACTACTCGCTCTTAATGAAATCAAGACGAGCCGCCAAAAGTGATATCCTCAAAGGGCTTATGTAAATCTACGTGCCAATCGTTGGATACACCGCAGCATGGACTACAATCAGACATTGTGCGGTTTCTACTTGGGGTTTCCGAAGCCGGGTTTTTCCCAGGTGTTATTGTTATCTCACGCATTGGTTCCCTTCCAAGGATCGAGCGCGCGCGATTTCATATTTCTTGATCGCTTCGCCGCTTGCCATGATGATTGGACCTGCTGTATCGCAATTGTTTATCGATATCGGCAGGACACACGCTGTTGACGGCACGGTCGTTACCAACCCGATGTTGTTGGGTTTGAAGGGTTGGCAATGGATCTACATTTTCTGGGGAATACCGGCGATCATTGCTGGGATTGTTGTGCTGTTTTGCCTAACCGATCGACCCAAGTTTGCAAATTGGCTCGCGCCAGAAGAACGTGCGGCATTGGAAGCAGAATTGGCCCGCGAAAAAGCTTTGCGGTCCAGCCACAGTCATTCGTCGGTTCTAACTGCATTGACGAGTCCGCGCGTTCTGCTGCTGTCGTTAGCCTATTTCGGCATCGTTACGGCCAACTATGGTATCGAATTTTTCTTGCCGAGTATACTCAATCAATGGTACGAGCTTGAGCCATCGCGTATTGCGCTACTTGTGATGATTCCATCGCTACTCGTTATCCCGGGGCAGCTCTTTATTGGCTGGAGTTCGGATCGATATCACGAACGTCGTTGGCATTCGGTCCTACCCGTAGTCATCGGAGCAACGTTATTAGTTCTATCGACCTTCACTCGCGGTAATCTTTATCTATCGTTAGCCTGTTTTTCACTCGCTGCGGCTGGAATGAAATCTTACATGCCTGCCTTCTGGTCATTGCCAAGCCTTTTTTTGACCTCGACGGCTGCCGCAGGAAGTGTCGGCATGATCAATTCAATTGGCAACTTGGGCGGCTTTCTCGGTCCGTCGGTGATGGGCTATGTCGACAAGAACCTTGAATCCTATGTGTACGGATTATACTTCTTAAGTTTCACAAGCCTTTGCTCAGCCGCTTTGATCGCGGTGCTTCCATTGCGTCAACCTGAGGACAACCGTCCCATCAGCAAGTTGGAATTGTGATTCCTTATCAAACTTCATTGCAACGCAGAGATTCTCGTGCAGCCAATTTATTTCTAGCGGCGTTCAAACTAGAATCCGTTCTATCGTAAATGACGTCCCGTTGAAAATAAATTAGGAGCCCGCATGGCGAACCAATTGTTTCGAACAAAGTCTCTCGACAACATGGTATCCGAAATGGAAGGGAGCCATCGATTGAGACGTACGTTGGGGCCCATTTCCCTCACCGCGCTCGGCGTGGGGGCAATTATAGGGACTGGTATCTTCGTCCTCGTAGGGAAAGCGGCGGCCAACCAAGCCGGTCCTGCAATTATGTTGTCCTTCGTCGTAGCAGGATTAGCATGTGTGTTCGCCGCGCTGTGCTACGCTGAATTCGCCTCCATGGCGCCCGTCGCTGGTTCGGCATACAACTATGCGTACGCGACGCTCGGCGAACTGATGGCCTGGATTATTGGATGGGATTTGATTCTCGAGTATGCAGTTGCGTCATCAACCGTTGCGCATGGTTGGTCAAAGTACGTGCAAGCCCTGCTGGATCATCTCGGCATCAATGTATTTGCCAAGGACGGTTTGCTCCATCGATTTTCCGACGCTCCGTTTGATTCCAATGGCAAGTCGGAAACGATTACGCACGCCATTGCGACCGGCCAATCGGTCGTAGTTCAAAGCGGCTCCTTTTTTGCCACGGGATTCTTTTTCGATCTGCCAGCGATTCTGATCACGGCGATCGTGACCGCGATTCTCGTTCGGGGCGTTTCTGAAAGCGCATTTACCAACGCCATCATGGTGACCATCAAGGTTAGCGTCGTTCTATTTATAATCATCGCTGGTTGTCAGTATGTCAACATCGCCAATTGGACCGACAATTTTGCCCCGTACGGCTATGGCGGTATGACCTTTTTTGGACATCCTGTTTTGGGGGGCACCGACAAAGGCATGATGGCCGGCGCGGCCGGGATTATTTTTGCCTACTTGGGCTTTGACGCCGTGTCAACTCAAGCTGAAGAAGCCAAGAATCCCAAACGCGATTTGCCTATCGGGATCATCGGCTCGTTGGTCATTTGCACGGTGCTCTATATTGCGGTCGCAGCCGTACTCACTGGTATGGTCCCTTATGACAAAATCGATACCAACGCTCCCGTCGCACGAGCCTTCGAACAAGTCGGCTTTACATCAGCCCAGTTCATCGTGACCATCGGAGCTATTGCAGGCATCACTTCTGTGTTGCTCGTGTTGATGATGGGACAACCGCGAATCTTTTTAGCAATGGCTCGCGACGGGTTGATGCCGATCGGTTTCTTTGGAGCCGTCCATCCCAAGTGGCAAACACCTTACAAATCTACAATCCTTACTGGCTTGGTAGTGGCATCTGCAGCCAGCCTACTGCCATTGAGCATTCTGGCCGATCTAACCAACATTGGCACCTTGTTTGCCTTCACGTTGGTATGTGCATCGGTACTTATCCTACGATACGTGGATCCCGAGCGTGAACGACCCTTAAGTGCCCATTCTCGCCAGTCTTCCCATCGCTGGGCATACTTTTGTGCGTCGCCCTGATGCTATCGTTACCAAGCGAAAATTGGATGCGGCTCGTGATTTGGCTTGCCATTGGTCTGTGCATCTACTTTTTTTATGGTTACTGGCACAGTCGCCTCCGGTAACACGAGGCTCGTTTCCACTAGACCTTAACGAAAAGAATGGTAGTCTTTCCGCTTGTTCAATCCCACTTATCGACGACTCACTAATCGTACCGTATTTTGCCTAACTCTTCGTCTGTTCGACTGCATTGTCGATAGTAAACAAGAACGCAGCATGGATTCTCTCAAGCATGAGTATTTCGAGTTCTCGCGAAACCCCTGACGAACTTCCGGATTCGAAGAAACCGCCTAACTGGGGAATGGCTGGCGAGGTGGCCAAATACACGGCAGTTATCGCAATCGTCATTTTCTGCGTCAATATTGTTCGCAAGAAGCTCGCCATTTTCACGTGGAGCCAAGTTTGGGAAGGATTGGCTACCGTTCCTCCCCATCAAATCATACTCGCGCTGGCAATAACGGCCGCGAATTTTTTTATACTCACGGGATACGATTGGATCGCCATCCACTATCTCAAGAAATCATTACCGTTGCGAAAGATCATGATGGGTGCCGTGATCGGCTACGCTATGAGTAACGTCTTGGGATGGATGCTTGGTGGAACCATGGTTCGTTATCGTCTCTACACGCGTTGGGGCTTTAGTTGGATGGAAGTGATTGCATTCATTTCAATACTCTCAGTTACCTTTTGGCTGGGGATGTTTCTATTGGCGGGAATCGCCTTCGTAATGCTACCTGTTCACCTTCCCGATCAATATCAGGAACATCTTTATTTTTCTCCCATGCTTTTTGGCTATGGCTTTTTGACATGTGTGGCACTTTACCTGTTGGCGACGTTGTTTATTCGCCGACCAATCCGTTTGGGATCTCAAAATTTCGCCTTCCCCCCGTTCAAGCTCTCGATTTTACAACTATCGGTTTCGGCTGCCGATTTTGCGCTGGCATCGCTTGTTCTGTACGTGCTGCTCCCTTCTGGCACAGCTAACTACAGCACGGTTTTGGTCAGCTATCTTGCGGCAATGATTGTGACAGTTACGCTCCATATTCCAGGCGGATTCGGTGTGTTGGAACTGATTGTCTTAGAGCTCCTTGAAAAAGAAGGCGAATCGGGATCCAGCCTTCCACTGGCAATCACTTGCGGTCTATTGCTCTTTCGTTTGATCTACTACATCCTCCCAGGCGTACTTGCGGCGTTATTATTCCTGCAACAAGAAGTCGTTTGGTCGTATGGTACAAAAACGCAAACGAAGGTTTGATGTGAGGATTTTCAAGCCGAGTACGGGTTAAAATTTACGAATCTCGGTCGAACTGCTCGATTGAGAATGGTCATCGAAGGATGTTGGCTTGGAGCGAGAATTCAATCTGTTTGATCCTCGGTAGTTGCAGCGCACCGTCGCGATCGGCGCAGAAGATGGGAAAGCGATCTCCGTGTCGCTCACGGTGAGTGGCTAAGGCGACTTCAGGTGAATTGTTCATCGCCGACAAGTGTCCCAAGCAAGCCCACTGCAGTTGACTTGCATCACACGCGTCCAGAAGCTCGGCAGCATCCTCGTTCGAAATGTGCCCACGCTTTCCTGAAATACGATCTTTCAAGTGTTGTGGGTAAGGCCCGTGGCGGAGCATCGCGTCATCGTAGTTACTTTCTATCAGTACCGCGTCCAGAGTGCCGATGACTTTCTGAAGCCCGCTGAAGATATGCCCCAAGTCGGTAAGCAAACCGAATCGCCGTCCGGACTCGACGTCTTCGATCACGAAGCATACGCCGTCGAGGGCATCGTGAGGCGTTCGCAAGGTCTCGATTCGCAGCGAACCAATTTGAAACTGCTTACCGGACACGAAATAGTTCGGACTTCCAATGCTGCCCGTCGATGGCTTCGCACGCGTAGCGTTCCAAGTTCGCAAATTCGCGTAGACAGGCAAGCCGAATTTACGGTGAAACACGCCGACGCCGCTGATGTGATCGCCGTGTTCGTGTGAGAGGACCAACGCATTGCAGTCGCGAATGTCGTAACCATATTCGGCCAAACGCGACTCGGCTTTGCTTCCGCTGATACCTGCGTCAAAGAGTAAACACGTTTCGCCACTTCGTACGAACACGCAGTTGCCGGCACTTCCTGATTGCAATGTGATCACTTCCATGGGAGAAGTGTAACGAGTCCAACCGCCAAGTGGAAGTAAAGTTAGTCAGCAACAGCTGATCACTCTCACTTTCGTTCTCACCCACCAACGTCGTTCATCCGACCTTCCTTGCAATAGTGCTCTGGCTTGGAATCTTCAATATATGGGAGACTGGCTAATTTTCGCGCCAGCCGTCTGCGGTAGGTTCATGGTGTGGCAAGTGAAGGTATTTCGCAATCGAATGCATGCCCGCTCTCTATACTATGGTAGAATTCAACGCTTCACGCAAAATTGGAGTCACTTGAAGATGTCGACGAAATCGGGTACGGGTGGTCAGCGCTGACCGAACAGTTCTACACATGGCAGCGAAGGGTCGAACGCATCCTAAGTGGCGCGGACTACTAAATCTAACTTGGTCGAACCATATGAGAATTAAATGCTGAATTTACTCGTGGGGCTCGCGCTGATTGCGTTCGTCAACAATGCCGGTGCGAGTTTTCCAAAACCCAATATTATCCTCATCCTCTGCGATGACCTTGGTTACGGGGATGTGGGCTGTTACGGAGCCAACGATATTCGCACTCCCCATCTCGATCGAATGGCCGAGCAAGGAACGCGATTCACCGATTTTTCTGTTGTAGCGCCGCTCTGCACGCCTTCGCGCGCCGCGATCCTAACCGGACGCTATCCCGGTCGGCTTGGTTTAGCCGTTGGTGTACTTCGCCCCGACGCACAAAATGGAATGGCTTCCGACGAGACTACACTTGCAGAAGTCGTTAAGCAACAAGGCTATGTCACGGGGGGCATTGGCAAATGGCACCTTGGTTTTATGAAAGGAATGAAGCCAATGGATCAAGGCTTTGATAGCTACTACGGCGTCCTCCATAATCTCGACCGTTTCGAAACGATACATTTCGAGAACGAAGGTGGCATGCCGATATTGCGAGGTGATAATGTTGAAGCCCGCCCTGCCGATCCGGCAAAGATGACCGGACTGTACACGAATGAAGCGCTTGACTTTATCGAGAAAAACCGCGACCAACCATTCTTTTTGTATCTCAGTCACGCGATGCCGCATCTTCCGTTCGACGCTTCGCCGAGTTTCAAAGGGAGATCAAATCGCGGTTTGTACGGAGATGTCGTCGAGGAGCTCGATGACAGCACTGGCAAAATTCTCGACAAACTTCGTTCACTTGGAATTTCTGAGAAAACCCTTGTGCTGTTTACCAGCGATAACGGACCCGAACGTAAGACGCCGGGCACGGCCGCACCGTTGCAAGGTACCAAGCATACCGTATTTGAAGGAGGTACTCGCGTGCCATTGATCACATGGTGGCCAGGCACTGTCCCGGCGATGCGGGTTTGCGATGAATTTATCACCGCACTCGATGTGCTACCGACTTTGGCAGCGATCACCAGCGAAGCCATCCCGACTCAAAAGCCCCTCGACGGCTACGATGTCTCAGCCTTGCTGCGAGGTGACGAGCATGCAGATTCGACCGCCGAAAAGTCGCTTTACGTTTTATATGGCCTCAATAAAAATCGGCTTGAATCCATTCGAACAGCCAGATGGAAGCTTCACCTTGCTCCATCGCTGATTCTCTACGATCTCAAGGCGGATCTTGGCGAATCAACCAACGTCGCCGAACGTTACCCTGAAATCGTTCGGAGCCTTACTCTACTCGCTGATAAGACGCGTCATGTCACCAACATTCAAATTACCTCGCCATAATCGCGTTTAAAACATTTGGTTGACCTCTTGGAGCATCACTGGAAATGACTCGCACTCTCGCCTCTATTGCATGTCGACTTCCCGACGTCGACTTCCAAAATAGATAATATGGACCGTTAACTTGCGACGTGAGCTACCGCAGACGCAAACCCTTCGTCGTCGGTCGGCAAACCAAGCCATTCAGCAATTCTCTGAACCTGATTCCTTGTGTCGATTCGCAGAAGTTCAAAATCGACCCGCAGAAACTGCTGCAATGAACAGCTCTTAAGGAATTTTTCTCGCTGAGCCAACATCGTGAGCGTATTGAATTTGGCTTCTTCGCGACTCCAACCCCAAGTCGTCTTAAGTATCGACGCTATGATAACTTCAGGCTCGCGATCGACGACAATGAACTTGCAATTTGACCAAGCGTTAACCATTTCTGGTCCTAGGCAACAAAGCGATGGATGCTTTGCACCGATCAGCGTTGATTCGGATAGCGACCTAACGCGCTGTCGAGTCCAATGCCGTAACAGTCCAGCGATTTGTCGAGCTGGTCGTTTGCGTGCCATCGACGGATAGTCGAAACTACGTTTGCACAGACGGTGGAGAACAAGACATTCAAAGTAACCTCGCGGGTTGATCATGTCGGTCTTTAAAAATCTATCGCCCATCGACACTCCAAGATGATGCAATACTCCTGCCACGCAACTCGTACCGCCGCGAAAGCAACCGAGGACAGCGACGACGGTTTGTGAAATTGGTTCCGAGAATTTCGCAGCATCATCAAACTTGTCAAGTTCTTCAGACTGAAACATCCATCGATTGGGGACATAAAAACCGCGAGCGCTGGTTCTTCGGCGAGCAGTAAAATCGCGAGCTCCAGTTCGATTAGCACAACTTTGGATCGTGAAATCATAGAGTCGTCGAAGCATTGGAAAACCACGCCAAGCGAACGCGCATGAAGATGATACCGAATAGGGTCGAGACACGTTTAGGCTTATCGCAACCGGAACGCCATCGGAAAGATGCTCGTGTTTACCCGCGAATAAAAGCAATTTCCAGTCGATCGGCAGCTCGCTTGCAAACCCTTCAATAATCGTTTGGCTTTCCGGAACGAGAGTCGCATCATCGGTCAGTAGCATCGCGCACGGAATACTATGGTTCAAGCAATATTCGAAAACAGATTGCAACCCGCGAAGCTTTGCCCATTGACTCGCAGTCCCACGCCACCGATGAGGCGGCAAAACCTTACGTGGATCGAGCGTCGGAACCCGGACCAAACGCTTCGGGTCATCGCTCCATCCGTTGCGGTTGAGAAATGCATTCCAGCGCTCGTCATCGCCTAGCGAATTCAAAACGAAACTGCGTTTAAATGGAATCTGAAGCGGTAATCGATCCATAAATTCGAGGAACTCACTAATTCGACTGTCCCAAGTTGTGAGCCGAACGCGCTAGCGCGTTGACCGGAAAACACTGCGATTCAGCGGCCCGCGGCGAGCGGCGACGGCTCACTATTATGGCAACTAAGGCTACAGGATGGATAGTACAAAAAACTTTTCGTAAAATTGTTGACAATGACATTGGGTATCTCTATATTGCGACGAAATCGGGTTTATCACGATCGCAACAGAGCAACTTCAATATTGGCAGGGCGCTATGAAGTTCCAAGTTTTCGATTTCGTAAAAAGTTTTTTAGGCTATTCGAATCTTCGAACTTCAGCGAGTTCGGAAAAGCCGGCTCGCGTTGCTCGCATCGAACAACTCGATTCGCGGATACTGATGAATGCGGACAGCGGGCTATCGACGCATCCGCTCGATTCCCTTCTCGAACCTCAGCCCGTTCCGACGCCGCATGCAGTCGAGTCGCCATCGATTGAGAGCCAATCCCAAAAACCTCTTGCACCGCTCACCCCGTCTTCGGGGAAAGGGGCCGGGGGTGAGGGGCTTGTAAGCTACATTCCCATTGCACCGATCGTTCACGGCCCTATTTCGATGCCGCCGAAAGCTGGTGAGCCAGGCTTTATCGGCCCGCTTCCCGCCAACATTCCATACCCAGGTAATTCGATTCCACTATCCGTACTCAACACCCAGTCCGGCCCAACACCGCCACCCATTCAACCTTCGCTTGTCGATCAAGCCTTAACCAACTTCTACAGTCCTCAGTCCGGTCCGACGCCGCCAAGTCAAATCGCGCATTCAGCATTGTCAATCAGTGAATCGCAACGTGCGTCAAGGTTTGCATTGTCGGCAAGCGATTCAATGATTACCGAGGCAGCAGCTCCAACCCCCACCTTATCTCAGGAATCTATTCAGCCATCATTCGCGAATGTCTCCAGCGCAACGAACATAACGCAGCAAGGACAAAATCCCGCTGCGGGTTGGCCGCCAACCGATCCCAGTTTGTGTACTGTAATTGAGTCGGTTTTCCCGCCAGAACAATGGTACATCGACCTGTGCTTGAGCGGTCCAACACCCTCGCCAAGTCCGGCTCCAAGTCCCGCGCCAGCACCAAGCCCCGCGCCAGCACCAAGCCCCGCGCCAGCACCAAGTCCCGCGCCAGCTCCAAGTCCTGCGCCAGCTCCTAGCCCATCGCCGTCACCGAGTCCGTCACCATCACCGAGTCCGTCACCATCACCGAGTCCGTCACCATCACCAAGTCCGTCACCATCGCCGAGTCCTTCACCATCGCCGAGTCCGTCACCATCGCCGAGTCCTTCACCATCGCCAAGTCCAGCACCATCTCCTGCTCCTGCTCCAGGCCCTGCTCCTGCTCCTACACCATCACCGACAGACTATGAGATCAAGAGTTTTCTGATTCATGGAGAGGACAATAACAGAAAGCTTGATGAGATCATCGAAGGCGCTGGGGTTTGGGTCGATGTTACTGTCGATGGACCCGTTGTTGGCGAGGAAGGACATTTCGCATCGCCGCAAACGCTGACGGTTGCCGCCGATGCCAATTTCAATGGTACGATCGATAGCAATGAACGCTTTCAGATTACGGATATCATAGAACCTGGCGTCTATGAATTATTTGCCGTCTTTAGTGTGCCTGATGACGGAGCGCATAACGAACTTCGAACACTATGGGCTGACGGGAGTTCGTCGAATCTGCTCAAAATTACGATTTCATTTGCACGCGATCAAGAAACACCATCGATCAATGTTAAGAACGCAGCACCTTTCGTCGGGATACCGAGTTTGGCGTACGGTGTCGATGCATTGGGAAATCGAACCGCGATTCTCACGGTCAGCATCGAAGACTACGGAATATACGATATGCATAAGGCAAAAGTGACGTGGGGTGACGGAAGAGTTGATGGCAACATCACGACTTTTGCCGATGCCGGCTGTAGTCCTTACGGTAGGGCACTAACGATCGTTCGCCCCGCCCAACCAGGTTTCGCGCTGCTTCCATTGACGGTTGAAGTTGAAGACGACGACACTGGAAAAGGAACAAGGAGACTTGCGAAACCATTGGACTTTGTCGTGAACAGTAACGATAGCAACAGGAATAAGCGCCAAGACCTTTTCGAGCGAGGATTCGTGGATCCCGATATAATATCGATTAATCTGAGTACGCTGCTCGATTCACGGATGGATCCGATGAAAGGTGAATTCCAATTCAGCTACGGCCTATCCAACATCCATGTTTGGGATTCACCGACGAAACAGCATTTGATCGCTTCTTTCGACATGGACATTTCTGAGCATTTTGGAAGTTGGCCAGTAGATCCAATCCGATACACTGGTCAAACAACCGTCTGGGTCGAAGGCGTTTCGCCGGGCCAAACCTCCATTTCATTGGTTTGGGAACCATTCGATCCGGAAAAATATATGACCCCCTGCGGCCCCCAAGGCTTCGGTGGCTCCATCGACGTTCGCGTCTGGGGAATCGATCTCGATATCGACAGCGATAACAACGGAGTAATCGACCATAGCTTTACCGAAGAGTTTCTTGAAGACAACGATTACGCCATAGGAAAAATGGTTTCACCGCAATGGCCTTCATTTACACCGATCGAGCTGCAGTTACCGGCAGGCATTACAGACCCTACCGTCGCAATAAAATTCACGGGTTGGACAGTCGCGAACTCAGGAACGATTCGGCTATGGCGAAAAGTTTCGTACGACCCAACTCGCACCGAAGCCGACCGAATCATTGAAGGGCAATCGTATTCGCTCTTATCTGGACTGTTTTATAACGAGGGAACTGGCTCCATAACAGTTTACATCGAAACGCTCTACGTAACGCCAAATCACCATGACTTAAAAGTACAGGTCGATGCCAACGGTAAACCAGATGATCGAATAAGAGCCACACTAGTTGGACTCAATTTGCCGACTGCACTCTACGACGAAGTCAAATGGATGGCGGTGAAACAGAACAGCTTCTTTCCCACACTGAATAGTAGCGAAGTTATCCGTAATGCTCTAGCATCGGATGTCGTTTACGGACCGTCGGACGGTTTAAATTTCACGCTTAAGTTGTTAGGCAAGGATGAAGTGACGAAGCTACTTAACACGTCCGCTCTATCTGCAGAACAAAAACAATTTGTCCTTGACACGTTGTTCCCCAGACCAGCGGATCCACCCTATTTCCCAACACCCAAGCTAAAAGCAGGGTTGTATTTGGATCATGTTTCGTTGAAATACGTTCTTGCGTTTGCCGGATCTGAAGACATTGCCGATTGGTTGTCAAATTTAGAACAGTTTGCGATACAGGGAGAAGAGCAATACTCGAAATCTATGTATCTTGCATTTTATCTAAAGCAAGTTCCTGCACTTAAGGATAATATGATGACAACCGGGCATTCACTGGGTGGAGGATTGGCGAGCGCGGCGTCGATCGCAGCCGATATCCCAAGTGACGTTTTTAATTCGTCCGGATTCCAAATTCATACCCTTTTTGATGCAGTCGATAACCACTTATTGTTTCCTGGGGCTCTAGCACGCTATTACAACAGTTCAGCGTTTATCGATAACTATCGAGTCTGGTACTCAATCCATCCGAATGGAACATCGGATTGTCCAGACATTTTGACGTTCCTGCAGACGTATTTGGATCCCCTTCCCGATGCACACGGCGCACAGTGGGATATTGAAGGCGTTTACGAATTAACCAGTAACGAGACGAATTTCCTTGCCTTCGTCAGTAATCAACTAGCACAGATTACGCGAGTCGAAGAATTGAGGAACGTAAGTTTCGTTTCAATACTTCAAGGTTATTTGCTGAGTTGGTACTATTGGGTTGATGTTACGAGTATCACGAATCGGATGGTGGAGTCGCACAAGATGAAGTCCATTCTTTATGGACTTATGCACGGTGAGTTAGGCTGGAACGTATATGACACTCGCGTCGATAATGATTGAGTAGTAAATGCCCGTTGAAAGTCTCAATTTGTCATTCAAAGTCATTTGGTAAGCGGTAATGAAATCGACAACTATTGTTAACGCAACGCGAATCATCTTTGTGGTCATGATTCTGTTTTTCGTCGGGGATTTTATACGTTTCCAAGCAAGAGTCCGTAGTTTTCTTAATCCGAATCGGGTTTTCCCAAGTGAACGCCGTACGAAAGAAGAACATTTCGCGTTGAGTGAATGTCGCAGCTTTACTGATAGCGATTTCCATCGCTTTTTTTCGCGAGTCGAGAATCGACGTATTTGCAAAGCGATTTCTGACTTTGATGGACAAACGCTTGACCAAATTCTTGCCAATGGCATCGATTTAAACCAGCAAGAACAGAATGGATTGTCTGTTTTGTTCTGGGCGTTCCTTGAGGGGAACCTCGCGGCATTCGAGAAACTTCTTGAACATGGTTCCAACCCAGATCTCAAAATTTCGGACGACTTCATCCTGCCAACTAACACGCTGGGATTCGAATTCGTGGGCTGGAAGGATGATACGGTGTTGTTCGCGATTCTGCGCAATCTTTGCTATCGGCATCGATTTCTTAATTCTGCGTTGATGCACACGCAAAATCCAAAACAAATCGATGTAACAGGTGCTACTTTGCTTCATGTGTATTTTTCGTTCCCCGCTTGCCGTAACAAGGATATGGTCACGCAGCTAATTGATGTTGGAGTTGACCTCGACGCAAAGGACCAAAACGGAGCTACTGCCATGAAACTTGCGATCAATTGGGGATATCCAGAACTTTGTTTACTTCTACTTGACGCAGGCGCCAATCCATCGATCCCCGACCAAGAGGGGAAAAACGTATACGATGTCGTCAACAAACCAACAATCCAAATGACGGATGAAAAGCTTGCCGCATTTCTATCGCTGAAAGCTCGCTTGGGCAAATGAAATCCATGAAATCAAGCAATTTCGAATTCAGTGATCGAAGAGGTCGTGATTACTCATTCATGCAAAGCTTACTTAGACAAAATGCGGCGGTCAGAATTACGAGCTTCCCATACAACTACGTCGTCATTGAAAACGCGTTTGATGATCACGTCGCTTGGGGGCTGTCAGCGTTGGTGAATGATCGAATTCAGCAAGGGAGGGAGATTGGGAAGGTGGGAGAGGTGGGGGCGCTGGTTTATGAGGCGATCAATTTTACTCCGACGATCAAGGATGCGCTGACGACGCCGCTGGCGGCGATCGCGTCGGTCGAACTGAAGCGGTTTATCGCGGGAATCTTCAATATCGAACTCGATGAGAACTTGATGATCGGGATGCATCGGCATGAACCGCCGTCCAAGGCGGGCTGGGCGCATACAGATTATGCAATCGTTTCGTTTCCAAATATCCCGCCGAATGTCTTTGGACAGCGCATGTACTTCGATGGCTGCGGATGCAATTACTCGGATGACTCGCGGGATCGACAGCCGAATACGATCAAGACGACGCGGGCTATCGCGTGTTTATACTACATCGCAAATGAAGAATGGCAACCAGGAATGGGCGGCGAAACGGGAGTTTATCGGCCGGATGGGAAGACGCTATCGACGACGATTCCACCTAAGAATAATTCGCTCTTTGTTTTCGAAATCTCCCCGATTTCATATCATGCGTATCTTGGCTCGGCGACGATGCGTCGCTCGTCGATTATCTGGTGGTATCATGCGGAGCCCGTTTATATGCATCGTCGACATGCCGATGCTGTCGGATTTCGGACGAGCCAAAAAATGGACCCTTGGGATCGATGGACGGATGGAAATGTGGCGAAGTATGCGGTGGAGAAATAGGGAATGGGGAATGGGCGTTTGTGCTCATAAGAAGTGGGATCGATACTGTGTTGCATGGGAAACGTATTTTGGTGCTTGGTGGGACCGCCTTTATTGGGCGCGCGTTCTGTCGCGGGCTTATCGATCGAACTTCGGCGAAACTTACGCTGTTGAATCGAGCCAAAACGAATCCGAATTTGTTTCCAAAAATTCCGAGAATTGAATGCGATCGCGATGATCGAGAAGCTTGCGCGAAGGAACTTCGCGGTGCTCGATCGAATGCGATGGCAACATGCGATGCTGACTCGCGGACCGAAGGTGCGATTTTGGATACGTTGACGCTGAGCATCGATCGGACGCTACCGAAGGCTGATTCGATGAATGTGATTACGAAGCAGCGATGGGATGCGATCGTTGACTTTTCTGGCCAAAATCACCATCAGATTCAGAATATCCTTTCGAATTGCGAGTTTGATCACTATACGTTTTTGTCTTCCTCGGCCGTCGATTTGGCTACACCGAACGATCCCTACTTTACGATGGCTCAAAATAAGCTTTGGTGTGAACATCTGATTTTGAATCGAAGCAAAAGTGTGCTTATCGTCCGACCAGGCTTCGTCGTTGGTCCAAATGACTATACGAATCGTTTCCAGAAAGACGGCGTAACGTGGCATTGGCGAGGCACTCAAAATCCTGTTCGACCGCTTGTCGAAGTCGGGTTGCTGGTCAATACGATGCTGCATTTGATCGAAATCGGGCACACCGGAGTCGTTCGGGCAGGGTATGGTGGAAGTTGAGTGGTGGCGAGTATGAAGTTGTGTGCAACGATCTTGGCGAGGAATGAGGAATCGACGATTGCTGATGCGATTGCGAGCGTTGTCGATTGGGTCGATATGATCCTATTGATCGATACTGGCGTCGTGGATTCGACGCTCTCGATTGCGGAATCGGCTTCCAAAGGGAAGCTTGTGGCGCGGCAATTCTCGTGGTGTGATCATCTTGGAATGGCTCGGAATTTTGCGGTCTATCAAGCATCTGCGTTGGGATCTGATTGGACGCTAACGATCGATAGCGGCGAGCGAATGGAATGGCCAGGTTTTTCGAATACGTCGGAATTGAAAGCTGCATTGCAGGCTAATGATTCGGTTCGACTGTGGCATGTTCGGAATGTCGATGGGTGCTCGGCAAGCGAGCGTTTTATTCGATTGCCGGTCGGAACTCAGCAGCAATGGACGGGAGAAATCTATGCGTCGTTTACGGGATTGAAAGCGAACCAATCGGCGATTCTATCTGGAGTTGTCTATTGCGAAGTTAGTAATCGACCTGAAGCCCGACGCATTCAATGCGAACAAGAACTCGTTCGATTGGCACGCTTCGCATCGAACAATCCGACGGACGGGAGAAATTGGTTCTATCTAGGGCGCGTCCGACAAGAACTAGGGCAATATCGCGATAGCATGGAAGCCTACCGTAAATGCGTCAAGTCAAATCAAGTTTCCCGAGAGCTAGCGGCTGCGGCTGCATATTTAGCGGCGAGCATCGCAGTCGAGCTGAAGGATTACGAAGAAGCGTTGGTGTTTTGCGGACTGGGGCTGGCTCGAGAAGTACATTGGCCTGAATTATTTTGGTTGGCCGGCTTTTGCAACTATCACCTCGATCGATTTTCCGAATGCGTTGTCTGGGAAAATCTGGCTATTTCGCTCGGTCATTTTCGTGGTATCGGGGTCGGAAAAGACCGAACGATCCATCGACATTTGCCAGCTTGGTTCGAGGGACCGTTTGAGGTACTAAAATTTACCTTTGAAAAACTGGGGCAAGTCGGCGATATGCGTGAAGCCATCAGGCTTTTTGAAGAAGCGAAAATCGCACGGCTGTCGCTGGAAACGCACCAAGCCAAACCATCGACGCAAACCAGTCTTTGAACCAAATCGAAATCGTGCTTTTTCCAGACTCTACGGCGCTACGATGAAGTCACGAGAGATGGTAGCATCCACGTTCCCTAACCACGCCCTTCGAGGACTCAGGACGTGCCACCCTGAAAACGGATTTTTTCATTGTTGGGCGTGGCAAGCTGGGAGCCGCCTGTAGGCGGAACGACGAACGACGCTAGACAGAGATCGCATCGATCGTGACTCGGGTGTATTTTTGTCGGTGACCAGTTCGCTTTTCGTAGTTCTTTCGACGGCGAAATTTTTGAATGTAGACTTTTTCGCCTTTTTCCAGGCCGACGACTGTCGCGCTGACTTTCGCACCACCGACCGTCGGAGATCCTAACTTCAAGCCGGAATCGGTCGTTACTGCAAGAACTCGATCGAATTCAATCGAATCACCAGTTTCAGCCGTATCGCGATAATCGATATCTAAAACTTGACCTTTTTCGACTTTATATTGACGTCCGCCGTCGGTGAAAATCGCGTACATGGAACTCTCAAATACTCAAAATTGGGGCAACAATCCTTAACCTTATGGCGAAAAGATTATGCTTTGTCGACCGATTCGTCGAGTCCAAATCTGCTCTTTCGCCCCGAAAAAAGGACGGTACGATCGAGTGCAGCATGCATTTACGTTTCGACATCGCATTTTTTATTGCCAAATGGCGGGATCGGCAAGTCGCTAGCCACGGAATTTTTATAAAGAATCGCTCGATTTTCCACGCTATCAAGAAGAAAAGACCTTGGCAGAGCTTAACCCGCCACAATTGCTTGCCGTCAACACCCTTTCGGGGCCGCTTTTGGTTCTGGCCGGAGCTGGAACCGGTAAGACTCGGGTCGTAACCTTTCGAATCGCGAACTTAATTCGGCATGGTACGAAGGCGGATCGGATTTTAGCAGTTACGTTTACCAACAAAGCCGCTCATGAGATGCAGGAGCGGATCGGCGTTCAATTAAAACATCCTAAGCGGACCAAGCGCGGCGAACCACCAAAACCCAAGCCATTGGTCGGGACCTTTCACTCGCTGTGCGTCAAGATTCTCAAACGGCATGCCCGAACTCTTGGTTACCCAGAGCAGTTCGCTATTTACGATCGCGGTGATCAAGAAAGCATTGCGCGAGGCGTTTTAAGAGAGTTGCGCATTCACGACACGATGCTTAAGCCTTCGGATTTTCTTTCGATAATCGGTCGATGGAAGAATTCCGGCGTTCGTCCCAACGATGCGATGTCGGTCGCGATTTCTGACCGCGAACATCTGGCAGCCAGCGGATATTATCGCTATCAACGCAATCTAAAACTTTGCGGTGCCTTTGATTTTGATGACCTACTTTTGTGTACCGAAGGCTTGCTGACCGAGCACGAAGAGATACGGCGCTCAGAAGCTAAACTTTTCGATCACGTCCTTGTCGACGAATACCAAGATACAAATGGAAGCCAATATCGAATTATTCGATCGCTCACTCAAGACCATCGCAATCTTTGCGTCGTCGGCGACGACGATCAATCGATCTACGGTTGGCGAGGTGCGGAAGTCCGACATATTTTGAATTTCCAAAACGATTGGCCAGAAGCCGTCGTCGTACGACTCGAAGACAACTATCGATCGACCGCTGCAATCTTGGAAGCGGCCAATCAATTGATTGCCTTTAACCAGCATCGCCACGAAAAAACGCTACGGCCAGCTCGACCCAATGGCTTGCCGCCGCGCGTTTGGACACTGGCTGACGAAACCGAAGAAGCTCGCGAGATCGCCAATGAAATTGCCAAACGATTAGATTTAAAACAAGGAGCTGAACCTCGCGATTTCGCAATCCTTTTCCGCACCAATGAACAGCCACGCGTCTTTGAAAGCGAATTGCGTCGAGCGCGATTACCGTACCTTCTCACGGGAAGCCAGTCGTTTTTTGATCGAAAAGAGGTTCGCGATCTCATCGCTTACTTTCGATGGATTTCAACACCCTCCGATGAAGTTTCCTTGCTACGAATCATCAATACGCCACCGCGCGGCTTGGGTGCCAAGAGCGTGGAAACTCTTTTGACGGCGGCCGTCAAAGCTGGCAAAACGATTTGGGATATTTGCGAGGCTGACGGTGTGTCATTGCAACTTCCGACCGCAGCCCAAGCGGGACTCGGATCGCTTCGAAGTATTCATTCGCGATTTCGAACACAGCTTCAAGACGAGGTGAGTTTGATCGACGTTGCTCGTGAATTGATTCGAGATCTACGATACGAAGATGAACTCTCTCGCTTGTATCCAGATCCTGAAGAACAGGCCATGCGTCGGGCAACGATCGAGGAACTCGTTAACGCCATTGCCGAATACTATAATGACAATCCGAAAGCGACCTTGGACGGATTTCTTTCCGAGATCGCCCTCACGGGGAACGACTTCGCTTCGCCCAAAGAGAAAAAGGAACCGCGTAACGCCATTTCGCTAATGACGCTCCACAGCGCAAAAGGGCTCGAATTTCGCTTTGTCTATATGGTTGGAATGGAGGAAGGTTTTTTGCCGCATAAGCGAAGTGTGGCCGACGCGGGCGATAGTATCGACGAAGAGAGACGACTTTGCTACGTCGGTGTAACACGTGCGCAGGACGAGCTAACTTTGTCGATGGCAAACACACGATTCAAATGGGGGAAACCGCGAAGCACGTTTCCAAGCCGGTTCTTGTATGAACTGACCGGGCAGGCTGATAACCCCAATAGAATGAAAGCAATTCGCGGCATCATGGATGAACTGCGGAAAGACAAGCATTTTTCGAAAACGGCTTCAGCGAACAGGCCGAAAGCTAAAAAATCGTAAGTTCGACTTTAGGGACTAGGAAGAAGATTCCGATAAGTGCTAATGTGCCAGGGGGAAAGAGGGATTCGTCGGGAGCTACGACTCCGTGAAGACGCGTTACGCGCTTCACGTGTGTCGCCCGGCGGAGAATGCAACGAGTTTGTGCCGAACTTGAAATTGCAGGCTATATGCCCCTTTCCCAATCAAATATCCCTATGCTAGCTACCTCGGCGGACCATGTTCCGACTGGGCATTCTTCGTTGCGTTTCGGATTGCTTTGGGTCGCTCTCGCGACGGTTTTCTTTTCCGTCGGCTGCAACTTCATTCCTGATGTTCGCCATAAGCCGCAGTACCACAATCCATTCCCGCAATTGAGCACCGTTGCGATCCTTCCGTTCCGCAATCAAAGCGAAGAGCCGACATTGAGCGGCGAACGTGTAACGCTGGCTTACTACAACGAAATGCAAGCCATTCCGGGCTTCGAAGTTTTGCCCGTAGGCGTCGTCGAATCGCAGTTGGCAAGCTTCGAACATCAAGTCCTTCAGCATCCTGTCGCAAGCCCTGAAGACATGCAGCGATTCGCCAAATACCTTGGCGTCGACACAGTCCTTCAAGGAGCGATCACCGACTATGACGCTTACTATCCCCCTCGAATGACGATCAAAGTAAATTGGTACACGGCGAACGAAGGTTATCATCCAATTCCAGTGGGCTATGGACTCCCTTGGGGAACGAAAGCCGAAAAGAAAATCCCAGAATGGATTCGACTTGAATCTGAACGTGAGCTAGCGCGCGAACAGATGAAAACGCAAACACCGATCGTCAAATCGAGTCCTCAATCCGATTCAAAAACTCCAAAGCCATCGCCACAGGAAGCAATGCTGTCGAATCAATCGGTGAAGAAAGCCAATCACACATCGACGATTGACGATCTTCGAATCACGATTCCACAAAACAGCGATGAATGGGTAGCAAGTAGTTCTATTGAACCTATTCCGATGGAAACGATTGAAGCGGTTCCACTTGACGATTTGCTATGCGAGGATCCATCGATCAAGATCGCGGAGTTGCCTGCAAACTGGCCCGATCCACATGGGTTCATTCCACCATCGCCAAAATCATCACGACCGGTCGCCGATGCACAATCGTTACCAATCATTTCACATATGCGCACCTACAACGGTCATGACGAAGATTTCACGCAACAGCTTTCTGAGTATTATTACTTCCGTGACGACGGTCGGTTTGGAGGCTGGGAATCGTATCTTCAACGCAGCGAAGACTTTATAAGGTTTTGCTGCCATGCGCACATCGTCGAAACGCTCGCCGCTCGCGGTGGACAACTTGAAAGTCGCACAGTAGTTCGTTGGCCGATAAACCGATATGAACGGTAACTGACTTGCGGCACGCGTGTCAGTTTCCACGGAACTGGCACGGAGATGGCGATGGGAAAAGAAATCAATGTACTAGCACTCGTTAAAGGTGACGAGCAGTACGTATTCTTCTTTGATGATGGCAATCGAACGGAAACGCTTCGTATGCTCGGACGCTATGCCGCCAATCCTGAGCTATCATTCAGTTGGTATGATGCCGCTGTGATGAGCGAAAAGATTCGTCAAGCACTACCCGCTAAAACCGATAGCGTGCCAAGCACGCCATCATTTCCTGCACGTCATTCTGTACCGCGCTTCACCATCCCAACAACCGGCGAACGTTCGTAGCTGGCTGACCGACGATTTAGATTATTGCGTTTTGTGAATCGGACGGCGATATGCATGCAGCGATTGCACAGTTTCTTCGGTACCTCGATGTCGAACGCAATGCCTCCGAATTAACGATCAAGTCCTATCGAGAGGACTTGATCGATCTGGCAGATTTTCTTTCGGGTGAAGGTCAGAAGAAACTTGCGCCTCGCGATGTCACTCCAACCGAATTGCGAGCATACGTCGCTGCGCTTCATGAAGCTGGCTATGCCAAGTCGTCTATCTCGCGAAAACTAGCTTCGCTTCGCAGTTTCTATCGATTCGCTCAGCGGCAATCGATGGCCGACAGCAACCCGGCTAAGCCACTGCGGAATCCTCGCGGCGGCCGAAAACTGCCTCATTTCCTCACCGGTGATGAGATTCAAAAGCTACTCGATGCACCGAGCAAAACCGGTGACGTTGCAGGACTTCGCGATCGAGCGATCCTCGAAACCATGTACTCGGCTGGTTTACGTGTCAGCGAACTTGTCGGCTTGTGCGACGAGGATATCGATTTTCAAGAAGGCGTCGTTCGCGTTCGCGGCAAAGGACGCAAAGAACGCTTTGGATCGTTAGGAAAGTATGCCATACGAGCGATTCAAGCTTACATGAAACAGCGCACGCGATCTTCAAGGCAGCCTGAAGGTCGCAAAGGCCCGACGTTCGTCAACAAGTTTGGCGATCGACTCACCACGCGAAGCATCGGTCGGATGCTCGAAAAGTATATCCGGGAAACCGGACTAGATACCCGAACCAGTCCCCATACACTCCGCCACAGCTTTGCAACGCATCTCCTCAATGCGGGTGCCGATATCCGTAGTGTGCAAGAGCTACTTGGCCACAAGAGCCTTGTAACAACTCAGATCTACACACACGTCAGCACCGCCAACCTCAAAGAAATCTACAACCGCGCTCATCCTCGAGCCAAGTGAACAGCACGGCGCTACCCTGCGCGATTTCGCTGCGTAAACGTGCGGGGCGATGTTCCGGCATTCGTGAACTGAAAATCCGCTTCGGCTGCGAGCTCGTTAGCGGCACTAGCCTCAGGATTGCGAATACCAATGCCTTGCCAATGGATATCCAACTGCGGGAACGGAATACGCAATCCAGCCGCATCCAGGCTTTCCTTTATCGCAACGGTCAGAATCTCTCTCGCCATTTTTACTTCGGCGGTTTTCACCCAAGCCTGAACAAACCAGTCGACCGAATGTGGGCCAAGGTTCGCCACGATGACCGTGTAACCGCGACTTTCTCCGGGTACCACAATATCGCCAAGCGAAATCGCGGCTTCAGTCAGTGCGTTCCGCGTTGCCATCAGATCGCTATCATAGGCGACCCCGACCGGAACTTCGATGCGTCGATGTTGATGATGCGTCATGTTTTCGATCGTGTTGCCTGCGATGGCACTGTTGGGAAGGATAATACGGCGGTTATCCGGTGTATCGATCGCCGTCGCAAAGAGATCGATCTCGTAAACCGTTCCTTGCGTTCCCGAGACGACCACCATGTCACCAACTTTGAATGGACGAAATACGAGCAACAGAATACCAGATGCAAAATTGCTGAGCGTTCCTTGAAAGGCAAGGCCGATAGCAAAACCGGCCGCCGCCAGCACAGCCGCAAAGCTTGTCACATCGTAGCCAAGATGACTAACGACGCCGATGATCGTCGCGATCATGATCGAGTAAAAAATGAGTCGGCCAACGAATTTACCCAGCGTTTCATCAACCCTCGATTGAATGGGTGTCGAAAAAATTCGCGACGCGAACTTGGCAACAAAGTAGGCAACGATCAGCGCCAAAAACCCTTCACTGGCAAGTAGAAGGTACTTGAACGCCATTTGGGAAGCACTCGAAAGATCGCCTTTAGAAAAATGCGTCATCGCATGCCAAGTGTTATTTACAACGTCCTGCGAAGCTGCACCAATCCCCTGTTTGGATACGATGGAAGGTTCCGTCTGCATGGCAATTCTACTGTGACTATTTTGGTGGATTTTGCGCGCCACGTCGGCGTGCACGGACAATCCACTTCGATAGCAAAATCAGTATCTGCCCGCCAAGATCAACTCGCTGCTTCTATTCTTTCCCCTTGCCCTTGCCTTTCCCCTTTCGTTCTTTGGCATCTGGCGAATCGCCGAGGGTTTTCTTAGCTAGCTCGGTAAAACTATCGGTTTGACTTTGCCAGACTTGCGAGAGTTCCTTTACTTTGGCTGGCATTCGTTCGGCCAGATCGATTTGTTCGGCTCGGTCGGTCTTTAAATCATAAAGTGCCCACGGATCGCCTTCAGCCGCAATGAGCTTCCAATCGCCGACACGTACAGCCCGATTTCCTTCATGCAGCCACCAAAGGCTATTGCGTTCGATAATAACATCTTTAGCAAAGCTTGGTACGAGACTCTTACCGGGTGCCTGCGGGATTGGCTCGACTTGCCATTGTCGAGGTTTTTCGATACCGGTGAGTTCCAAAATCGTCGGGACGAAGTCGATGACATGCGCCGGTGAATGCCGGAGTTCGTTAGCGGCTTTGATCCCCTTCGGCCAATGAACGATGAGCGGTGTGCTGATGCCGCCTTCATGAACCCACGTTTTGTGCCGTCGATGTGGGGTGTTACATGCACTTGAAAAGCCCGGTCCAAGACAGAGATACGAAGCCGCACTACCCGGTGAGGCTTGAGGGTCATGACCACCATTGCGAACCATGATCTCGGCGCTGGCACCATTGTCGGACGCAAAGAAAATCAACGTATCGTCGAACACTCCCATCGACTTAAACTGAGCCAATATTCGACCTATCTCTTGATCCATCCGATCGATCATGGCGGCGTGAATCGCCATCTTCGTCGCTTGAAAACGTCGCTGCTCGTCATTCAACTCGCTCCAAGGCAGCGGACGATTCACTTCGCCTGGCCCTAGCTCTTCGATATCTTCCGGAAAAGCATACGGCGGACCTACTTCGCGCTCGAGCCGAGAAAGGCTGGTATTGGTGAGCCCCATCGATTTTTGGCGAGCAAAACGTGCTTCGCGCAATTTGTCCCAACCTGCGAGATACTTGTCGCGATACTTCGCGATGTCTTCGGGCAGTGCATGGAGTGGAAAGTGCGGGGCGATAAACGGAATGTAGTGGAAGAACGGCTTGCCAGCATAGTTTACCGCATGATCTTTGAGGCACTCGATCGCGTGGTCAGCCGTCGCGATCGTCGCATAATACCCTCTCTCATCATCGGATGTTTTGATTGTTACGTCGTCGATCGCGTTTAATTTCGACGAAAAGAAATTGCCTTGATTCTTCATATCCAGCGATCGATCGAAACCGCCATCAAGCACCTTCCCGTCGATATGCCATTTACCGCTGTGATAGCTGCGGTAGCCAGCCGATTTCAAATATTCGGGTAGCAACTTGGCCCAGCCAGGACGTACACCTTGTCCGCCACCTTTGACTTCAGGTAAGGCATCGCGATGAATTTGCTGAGCATAGTAGCCCGACATTAAAGCGCCACGCGTTGGCCAACATCGAGCCGTATTATAAAACTGCGTGTACCGCAGTCCATTTTTGGCCAGTCCATCGAGATTCGGCGTGTCGATTTCACTTCCATAGCATTTCAAATCCGAGAACCCTAAGTCATCAGCTAGAATAAAGACAACATTCGGCGTCGCTGCGAAGGCCGTCGAAACGAAATTCAATGCGGCAATCGCGATTGCAGCGAAGAGGCAGTAGTTTTTCATTTTTATGGTGAACTCGCTTTATCAGGGAGATTGGTTTCCGTTGCGCAAAAATTTTGCAAAAGTGGCGTAAGCTTCCAGCTTGCGTCGAATCGCGTCGGCAAAAGTGGCGTAAGCTTCCAGCTTGCGTCGGATCGCGTCGGCAAGCTGGAAGCTTACCCCACTTAGCATTGTAGACACTTTAATTGAGGATGAACACCATCGACTCGGACACTAATCCCTACGCCGTGTTTGCGAAGAGTTCGCGCACGTCGGATGCTAAAGAAATTTCCAGACTTGTTTCGCCTCGTGAACGATTTAACCGATGAGGCTCTTCATGCGAAATCGCAATATTCCGTATGTGCACTCAAAAGATCAAAGCGGAGAACTTTAGGTGAGAGGGTGACGTCCGGGCAAGATTATTGGGCTCTTCCGCAGAATCTGTGGGGCAAAATTAACTATTTATCGTTACGAATAGAAAACCGAAGTTTCAACGGACACCCGTTTCGCATTGGATTTTTGAGGCATCACTCCGATGTCCAAAGTTGAAGAAAAACAACCCACCAGACGATCAGTCCGGCGGGTTGCCGAGCGCCTTTGGCGCATCGGAGAGCGAGATATTCCTCAGCGAGTTGCTTC
>Ga0163150_10002765_pt1 | contig 26096 bp, 27 predicted proteins | sample OliLakLV19P2IB_FD_148628 | JGI IMG/M metagenome (GOLD analysis project Ga0163150, IMG submission 148628) | Freshwater microbial mat bacterial communities from Lake Vanda, McMurdo Dry Valleys, Antarctica - Oligotrophic Lake LV.19.P2.IB | ecosystem: Environmental > Aquatic > Freshwater > Lake >...
AGCGGCAATAGCTCAAGCGGCAATAGCTCAAGCGGCAATAGCTCAAGCGACAATAGCTCAAGCGACAATAGCTCAAGCGACAGTCGCTCAAGCGCCGACGGCTCAAGCGACTGTGGCTCAAGCTGGAGGCGCGCTCAACCGGTAGCATCCGATAGTGGCTGACTTTTCCGGGTACCCTGAGCCCCTTGATCGCGATGACCGTGGCAAGGGGTCGCTGTCTGATTATCGAGGCGTGCTCGAACCTGCGAACTCTCGAGTGACGATTCGCTTGGCCGGCTGCAACCTCTTTCAAGCGGAGCTCACAGGGATACTCGCGCTCGGAGCCGACAACCTCGAGACTGCGACCTCTCGCCGCACGCTGGATCAAGAACGGATCGATGCGCCAATCGAAGTGCGTCTGTTCACTGGCACGCGCGTCAGCGGACCCGTTGGCTGGGTGCCGCGGGGTTTGGAGTCCGTCATTGACGAGACCTTTGCTCGCCTGGACGTGCGGGGGAAGAAGCAGCGCATCCCGGTCGCGATCGTCAAGAAGGGTGGTCGGTACCGGGTTGATCTGCTCGTCGGGCTAACGCGCTGAGTGGGGGCATTGATGGTCACAGTGGCACACCATGACGCAAACCTGCGTATCCCACGTGTGTCACTCGTGACCAGCGCCGACTGTCGAATGGAATGTCAGAGGCTCCTGATTGACTCTGGTTATGGAAGGCCTGCTGACCGCGCTTGACCCAAGGATGCCTGATGTGCGTCTTGAGATCGGTCTTGCTCGCGCAGAGGTAGCTCGGCGAGTTGCAACGCGGGCGCAGGCTGAGCAGATGGCGGCGATCGCAGCGACCCTGCGCGAGGCCAGAGCGTTTCCCGAGCTGCACCTGGGATCCACGATGTTGTCTCCTGCGGATGCGATCGCGTTCGCGGAGCGGGCCGCAATCGCAGATCTGGCGGTGCGGTTGTCGCTTGCCGAGGCGACGGTGCGCGCGCAAGCACACGAGGCCGAGACCCTGCGCGGGCTGACGCCGCGCATCTGGGAAGCCTTCCGGGCGGGCGAAGTGCCTGCTGTGAATGCCTCCGTGGTGGCGTCGCTCGTTGTCGGGCTGACGGAAGCCGCAATTGTCGCGTTCGAGGAGGCCGTGCTCGCGCCAGCAGCGACTCTCGCCCCGGCGCGATTCCGGGCGATCGCCAGCGCGTTGCGCGAGCGGCTCGTCACCGGGCCGCCTGCCGAGCGTCACCGTCGCGCGGCCGATGAGCGGCGCATTGTCGTCGAGCCGGATTTTGACGGCATGGCTTGGCTGCACGCCTACCTTCCCGCCGAAGCGGCGCAGCGGGCGATGGCCCGCATTAGCCAAGCAGCCCTGCAACTCGCGGCCGCGGCAGATGAAACCCGCACGCTGGCACAGCTCAAGGCTGACGTCGCCGCGGATCTGCTTGCTGGGGTTCTCGGCGCCGCCAATTCGGTCGGAGTCACGGTCGGGGTGACCGTTCCCGTTCTGACCTTGCTCGGCGGGAACGAGCCAGGGACGCTCGAAGGTTATGGCCCGATCGACGCGGATACCGCCCGCCGACTCGCCGGCCACGCGCCGAGCTTCCACCGTATCCTCACCCACCCGATCTCCGGCACAGTCCTCGACATTGACCGCACCTGCTACCGCCCGCCGGCCGATCTGAAGCGCTTCGTTGAGTTGCGGGATGTCCTCTGCACGTTCCCCGGCTGTGGTCGGTCCGCCCGCGGGTGCGATCTCGACCATACAATCGCGTGGGCTGACGGCGGGAGCACCTCGGCAGCCAACCTCGCAAGCCTGTGTCGACACCACCATCGCCTCAAACACGAAACCGGGTGGACCGTCACCCGCGACAACGACGAAACGGTCTGGCACAGCCCGACGGGCGCCGTCCGCAACGCGGACCCACCACCGTTTTAGGTTTACGCGTCTTCTGGGTCGTTTGGCCCTGTGCGCCGAGCCGCGATCCTTGCCGCGATGGTGTCAACGAGCACTCCAAGCGAGATCGCGACGATCACCGATATCACTATCGCGAGCACGGGCTGGCTCCGCAGGAGCGATCCGAAGGTGAGTCCAACGCCGACGTTGTAGAGCGCCCAGGCGACGCCAGCTGCGGCCGAGAGTGGGAGGAAACGCGGGTATGGCAGACCGACAGCACCCGCGGTGAGGTTGACGGCGATCCGCGCGAACGGAATGTACCGAGCAGTGAAGATGAGCACGGCCGGACGCACGAGCACGGCACCCTTCACGCGGGCAAGGGCGCGGGCGATCCGTGGCCCGCGCTGCCAGCGCCAACGGTCCAGGCCGACCCGCCGTCCGATCCAGAAGCACAGGCTGTCTCCGACGATCGCGCCAATCGCCGCCACTGGGATGAGGACGGCAAGAGCGGGTGCACCGGTAGCGCCCGAAAGCGCAGCGAGCGCGACGACGGCCGTCTCGCTCGGAACGATTACCAGGAACGCATCGAGCACGACGAGTGCGAATAGCGCGGGGAACAGCCACGGCGAGTCAGCGATGCCGATGAGCAGGTCCTCGATCATTCGAAGTCCTCGACCATCGAAACAGACTGTCACAGCGAGGTGAACGATCGGTGCCGCTGGGTTGGGCTGATTAGTGTTGAGCGCATGAGCGTGAATCGCCGAGTTGCTGTGATGATCGACCGCGACCTCCCGCCCGAGCGACTCGTCGCGCTCTCCCAGGAGGCCGAGGCTCTCGGAGCCGACGATGTCTGGGTTGTCGAGGACATTGGTTGGGGCGGCGGAATTGCCGCAGCTGCAACAATTCTCGCGACAACTTCACGGGTTCGCGTCGCCATCGGAATACTCCCTGCGCCGCTCCGAAACCCGGTGCTGGCGGCAATGGAGATTGCAACGCTTGGCCGACTTTACCCCGGTCGATTCGTGGCAGGAATCGGGCACGGCGTGCAGGACTGGATGCGTCAGGTCGGCGCGGCAGTGCCATCACCACTGGCTCTGCTGGAGGAGACCTTCACCGTCGTGCGGCGGCTGCTCTCGGGCGAGCGAGTGACCCTGGCGGGTCGAGCGGTGTCAATCGATGATGCCGCGCTCGTGCATCCGCCTGCCTCGTCGGTGCCCTTGCTGGCAGGGGTGACCGGACCGAAATCTCTTGACCTGGCTGCTCGGGTCGCGGACGGCGTAGTGCTCGTCGAAGGCTCTGGTGCTGACGAGATCCGGGATGCCAGAACGCGCGCGGCACAGCGCACTGAGCCGTACGAGGTTGTCGTGCTCTGCCACTTCTTTGTGAGTGACGATCCTCGACGGGTCGCTGAAAAGGTCAAGGAAGTATCGAGCGACTTCTTCAGCGGTCGGCAGGACGATTTCACTATCGCGGTAGGCACTGCCAAGCACAGCGCCAGCGTGATTCGTGCCCTCTGGGACGCCGGTGCAACGACCGTCGTGCTGCGGCCGATCGGCGATCTTGAGACGCAATTGAAGGATGTGATGGCCGCACTTTCGGACCAGAGAGGCGCCTGACTGGTATCATGTGAAGGTTGCCCCCGGTGTTCCGCGGTGCAACCGGAGCAGGCTGGCACGAAGCTGGTCACCGGTGGTGAACTTCCAAGAGTCTTGGAGCTTTTCTACTGTTGACCAGAGCAGCACTCATAACGAGTTTGCCGCCAAAGCGTCCGGGGCGTTTAGCCCCGCGCCCCTTTCTGTCCGCTCCTGCTCCTTGGAGCGTCGCGACCACACGGGCCCGCGACAGTAGACAAAAGGAGAGAACCCCTTGGAGGGTCCAGAAATCAAGTTCGCCGAAGCCATTCTCGACAACGGCAAGTTCGGCAAGCGCACCGTCCGGTTTGAGACCGGGCGACTCGCGCAGCAAGCTCAGGGCGCGGTCGCCGCGTACCTCGACGAAGAAACCATGATCCTGAGCGCCACGAGCGCAGGCAAGCATCCGCGCGAGGGCTTCGACTTTTTCCCGTTGACGGTGGATGTCGAAGAGCGCTCATACGCAGCGGGAAAGATCCCCGGTTCGTTCTTCCGACGCGAAGGACGTCCATCGACCGAGGCCATCCTCGTCTGCCGCCTTATCGATCGGCCGCTGCGCCCCACCTTTGTCGAAGGCCTGCGCAACGAGGTACAGATCGTCATCACGGTGCTGTCGATAGCGCCAGACGAGTTCTATGACGCGCTCGCCATAAACGCGGCAAGCGCCTCAACGCAAATCTCGGGCCTGCCGTTCTACGGCCCGGTTGGCGGCATCCGCCTCGCCCTGATCGGCGACCAGTGGGTGGCGTTCCCGAAGTTCAGCCAGCTCGCTGACGCGGTCTTCGATCTGACGGTCGCCGGTCGCCTCGTGACAGACGAGAACGGCAACGAGGATGTCGCGATCATGATGGTGGAGGCCGAAGCCACCGAAGGCAGCTGGGACCTCATCAAAGCTGGCGCAACCAAGCCAGACGAGGCCGTCGTTGCTCAAGGCCTCGAGGCGTCCAAGCCGTTCCTCACCCAACTCATCAAGGCACAGCAGCAGCTCGCGGCACAGTCGGCTAAGCCGATTGCCGACTACCCGGTGTTCCCGCCGTACACCCAAGAGACCTACGACGCTGTCGCCGGCCTTTCGTATGACGAGCTCAAGACTGTGTACCAGATCGCCGACAAGATCGAGCGGCAGAACGCGGATGACGCGCTCAAGGCTCGCGTCAAGGAGACCATCTCGGCCAAGGTTGACGCCGAGGAGCTGCCCATTGCAGCACTCGCAGACTTCAGCGCGGCATACAAGAGTGTGTCCAAGAAGGTCATGCGCAATCGCGTACTGACCGAGGGCATTCGCATCGACGGTCGCGGGCTCAGTGACATCCGCGCCCTCGACGCCGAGGTACAGGTCATCCCGCGCGTCCACGGCTCAGCGATCTTCCAGCGCGGTGAGACCCAGATTCTGGGAGTCACGACGCTGAACATGCTGAAGATGGAGCAGCAGATCGACTCGCTGAACCCCATCAAGAAGAAGCGCTACCTGCACCACTACAACTTCCCGCCGTACTCGACCGGTGAGACCGGCCGAGTTGGCAGCCCGAAGCGTCGCGAGATCGGGCACGGCTTCCTCGCCGAGCGTGCCCTCGTGCCGGTGCTACCGCCGCGCGAGGAGTTCCCGTACGCGATTCGTCAGGTGTCAGAGGCTCTCGGGTCGAACGGTTCGACGTCGATGGGATCTGTCTGCGCGTCAACACTCTCGCTGCTGAACGCCGGAGTGCCGCTGCGTGCCCCGGTCGCGGGCATCGCGATGGGGCTCATCTCCGACGAGGTTGATGGCCAGACCCGTTACGCCGCATTGACAGACATCCTCGGAGCAGAAGACGCCCTCGGCGACATGGACTTCAAGGTCGCAGGCACCTCGGAGTTCGTCACCGCGATCCAGCTCGACACCAAGCTCGCAGGGCTGCCGTCGAGTGTGCTGGATGGCGCGCTCAAGCAGGCGAAGGAAGCTCGCACTGCAATCCTTTCTGTCATCAACGCCGCGATCGATGCTCCAGACGAGATGGCGCCGACCGCGCCTCGCGTCATCAGCGTGCAGATCCCGGTCGACAAGATCGGTGAGCTCATCGGCCCGAAGGGCAAGACGATCAACCAGATTCAGGATGACACTGGAGCCGACATCTCGATCGAGGATGACGGTACCGTCTACATCGGTGCCGTCGACGGTCCTTCGGCCGAGGCTGCGCGCGCCGCGGTCAACGCGATCGCGAACCCGCTGAACCCCGAGGTCGGTGAACGGTTCCTCGGAACCGTCGTCAAGCTCGCGACCTTCGGTGCGTTCGTGTCGCTGACCCCCGGCAAGGATGGCTTGCTGCACGTCTCTGAGGTGCGCAAGCTCGCCGGTGGCAAGCGGGTCGAGAACGTTGAAGACGTGCTCTCGATCGGCCAGAAGATCCAGGTCGAGATCACCAAGATCGACGACCGCGGAAAGCTCTCGCTCGCACCGGTGACCGACGATGCGGATGCCCCAGACACCGCTGATTCTGGCGCAGCATCCAACGGTCCAGAGGTGCCAGCGGAGGGCTAACGCTGCGCCTTGTACTGAGCCTGCGCAGTGTGAAGCTGCGTCGTCGGGCCCATCCTCATCGCGAGGGTGGGCCCGGCGCGCTTGCGCGGCACGGCCTGCTGAGCGTGCCTCACGAGTGACAAGCACGGCTTCGTTACCCTACTGTGATCGAATGCTCCGATATGTGGCTCCGCTCGATCGGTTCATCAACGATGCATCGCTGTGGTTCGAGAGCATGGCGATGATGTGGATCCTTATGGCGATCAGCTTCGCGATCGTCCTTGCCGTTGTGGTTCTTGCCCGCCGCAGACAACGGGCGCAAGCGCGAGTCCCGCGCTATCGCCGAATGAGCACGCAATACTCACGGCGAGACACGGAGCGGTAACGATCGAGCAGGCCGCACGTTTTGCGGCCGAGTCAGCGCTAACCTGATCGTGCCCGAGGGGCGACAAGGGGATGCACGTGACAACGGTAGATCCGACATCGAAGGTGCAGACCGCCGAGACGGCTATTGTTCGCACACCGGCAAGACTGCGCCGGATCGGGTCTTCTGAACTCTCGGTCTTTCCCCTGGCGATCAGTGGCAATGTGTTCGGCTGGACCACCGACGACGCCGTCAGTGCAAGCATCCTTGACACCTACGTGGGTGAGGGCGGCAACTTCATCGACACTGCTGACTCCTACGCAACCGGTCGGAGCGAGACCATCATCGGCAACTGGATGCGATCGCGGCGCAATCGGGACCAGATCGTGATCGCCACCAAGGTCGGCAAAAGCGCTGACAATCCAGGCCTCAAGGCGCGAGTCCTCACACGTGCAGTACACGCCTCGCTCGAACGGTTGCGGATCGAACGCATCGATTTGCTGTACCTGCACATTGACGACGCGACTGTGGACTTTGACGAGACACTGCTTGCCGTTGACGAGCTCATCCGTGCTGGCGCAGTACGGTACTTCGGTGGATCCGACCACACCGGCAATCGCCTGATCGAGGCGCGCATCGCATCCGCTCAACTCGGAGTGGCCCCGATGGTGGCGCTACAGAATCACTACAATCTGGTGCACCGCAACGAGTACGAGGGCGACCTTGCGCACGTCGCGACCGCGCAGGGTCTTGGCGTAATGCCGCGTTTTGCACTCGCGAGCGGCTTTCTCACCGGCAAATACCGCCAGCGGTCCGATTTGCAGAAGAACGAACGGGGCGGTGCGGTCGCCAAGATGCTCACGAGGCGGGGTCTGCGCATTCTCGCGAGCCTTGATCGAGTTGCTGGCGTTCACGAGGCGACCGTGGCATCCGTCGCGCTAGCTTGGCTGCTGACGAAGCGTAACGTTGTTGCGCCGGTGGTCTCTGCGAGCTCAGCCGAGCAGGTTGCAGAGCTCGCCTTGTCGACACGCCTGAGCTTGACGCGCCAGCAGGTGGCAGAGCTCGATCGCGTTTCTGAATGACTGCGACCGAGCGCTCGCGCCGCCAACAACTGCGTTGCGCTAGCGCCGACCGATCACCGCGTCATCGAGCACTCGGCTCGCAACTCGATTCACGGCGGCTGATGCGGCGATAGCGTCACCAGCGTAGCCGCCGGCGAGCGCGCCGTCGCGGGCGAGCAAAAACTCATCGGCGGCGTCCCCTGGAACAGGGTGCCCGGCATCACGCAGCAGTTCGGTGACGAGGTCGATGTACCACTCCCGATGCATCGCCACGACCTGGCGCACTGGGTGCATGGGATCGGCGAACTCTGCGGCAGCATTGATGAACGGGCAGCCGCGGAATCCAGGAGCGCCAATCTCAGTCACTACGGCTTGAACGAGCCGACGCAGGGCAGTCTCGGCATCGGGAGCGCTCGCAACGACCGCCTCGATGTTTTCGCGCACCTTGTGATGGCGACGTGTCATGTACTCGACAATCAGGTTGTCTTTGGCGCCGAAGTGCTTATAGAACGTTGCCTTCGTGACCGAAGAAACGGCGATCAGACGGTCGACGCCTACCGTGCGAATACCGTCTTCGTAGAAGAGCTTGTCGGCGCAGTCGAGAATGCGTGCCTTAGCTGGAGCGCTCCGCTCGGTCGGACGTGTCGCATCAACCATCGCAGTGAAACTCCTGACACTGGTGGGGGCCAGCTCAACGACAACGTACCATGTGAGGGCAGACAGATCGTCCCACCAGAATCAATGCCTACCCCGCCTCAGGGGTCACTGCACGGCACTGGACGATGACATAGGCTCGTGGCTGATGACGAACGGCGCGCACGCTCTCCCACTTGATCTGCCGGAGCTCTCCTTCATTGCATCCGGAAACTGTCTCGTCAGGCGCACGGTTCTGCCGAGCGGGGTGCGGATTCTCAGTGAGCAGGTTCCGGGCGCCAGAAGTGCAACGATCGGGTACTGGGTCGCCGTTGGCTCGCGCGACGAGAGCGAAGGAACCTACGGGTCGACCCATTTTCTCGAGCATTTACTGTTCAAGGGAACGACCACTCGAAGCGCCCTCGACATCGCTGTCGCCTTCGATTCGGTCGGCGGTGAACACAACGCTGTCACCGCCAAGGAGTACACCTGCTATTACGCCAAGGTGCAAGACCGAGATCTCGCAATGGCGGTAGAGGTCATTGCTGACATGCTCACCTCCAGCTTGATCGACGAGACTGACTTTGAGAGCGAGCGCGGGGTCATCCTCGAAGAACTTGCTATGGCAGACGACGACCCGGCGGATGTCGCCAGCGAGCGGTTTTTCGAAGCGGTGCTCGGCACTCATCCGCTCGGGCGCCCGATCGGTGGCAGCCCAGACACGATCGCTGCCGCCACCCGCACGGCGGTGTGGACTCACTACCGGCAGAACTATGAGGCCCGAGACCTCGTGATCACTGCCGCGGGAGCAGTCGACCACGACGAACTGGTTGCAGGCGTTGCGCGGGCGCTCCGGGTCGCCGGCTGGGATTTGAGTGTCGAGGCGAGGCCAGTGGAGCGGCGCGAAACGGGCGTCGAGCCGATCCAGCAGTCGAGCCCGCTCGTCGTTGTATCACGGCCACTCGAGCAAGCCAACATCATCGCTGGCGTCATTGGGCTCGCCGCGACAGACGAGAGACGCGTGACGCTCGCTGTGCTCAACTCGATTCTTGGCGGTGGAATGTCGAGCCGCCTGTTTCAGGAGATTCGCGAGAAGCGGGGGCTTGCCTACTCGGTGTACTCCTTCACCCCGAGCTACTCCGACAACGGGATCGTTGGGCTCTACGCCGGGTGTTCGCCAGCCAAGACGGTGCAGGTCGTCGAACTGCTTGTCAGCGAGTTCGCGGGGCTTGCCAGCGGAGGAGTGACCGAAGACGAACTGCGGCGTGCCGTTGGGCAGCTGAGCGGGGCATCCGCGCTCGCACTCGAAGACTCTGACACCCGCATGTCACGACTTGGTCGGAGCGAATTGACCCAAGGCGAGTTTCTCGACCTCGACGAATCGCTGCGGCGACTGGCGCTCGTCTCGGTTGCGGGCATTCGCGACTTGGCCGCTGAGCTCGTAGGTCGACCACTGTCGATTGCGGCAGTTGGTGCGATCGACGAGCACGCTCTTGTCGGCCTTCAGACTGCCGCCCGAGCGAGCTGAGATGGCCCACTACTTGTATCTAGTTCGGCACGGTGAGCAGCAGGATGCTGAACACGGGCTCCCAGACGGTCCGCTCTCCGCGAAGGGAAAGCGTCAAGCGCGAGCGATTGCTGAGCGGCTGAGTGGCGTACCGATCACCCGCGCGTGGCACTCCCCGTTGCAGCGCGCAGAACAGACCGCCGCGATTATGAACGAGCGGATTCCTGCACTCGCCTCAGAGCCGAGCGCTCTCTTGATGGACTGCATTCCGTCCGGACCGACGCCCGATATGCCGAGCGTCTTCGAACCATTCTTCGGTGGCGTGACCACAGAAGAAATCGAGGCTGGCGCTGCCCAGATGGCGGATGCTGTCGCCGAGTTCTTGGCACCGGCTCGCGAAGACCGGCACGACCTGCTGATCACGCACAACTTTGTCATCGCTTGGTTTGTGCGCGAAGTCTTTGACGCGCCAGCCTGGCGCTGGCTCGGAGTGAATCAGGCCAACTGCGGCCTCACGATCATCCGCGTCCGCAGCGCGAAGCCGCCCGTCCTCGTTGCCCATAACGATCTCGGGCACTTGCCACCGGAGCTGCGAACCGGGCTCCCGGACCAGCAGCCGTACTAGACGTTCCTGGCTGGACTGGTGGGAGTTGATAGATTGGCCCAATGACAACGACCGTCGCCATTGTCGGTGCCACCGGGCGTATGGGCATGCTGATCTCGCGCTTAGTCACTGAATGGCCGGAGTTCGAGCTTGGTGCCCAGCTGGGCTCGAAAGGCGAGCTAGCCAGCATCCTCGGCGCCGACATCGTCGTCGACGTGACGGCACCTGGTCCTTCCCAAAGAAACGTGGAATACGCCGTGAGCAACGGAATGAACGTACTCGTCGGCACCTCCGGTTGGTCGCGCGAGCGTATTGCCTCCCTTGAGCACGAAGTCGCGCTTCAGCCGGGTGTCGGCGTTGTCATTGTGCCGAACTTCTCGATTGGTTCGGTGCTCGCGACAAGTTTTGCGGCGATGGCTGGCCGATTCTTTGAATCGATCGAGATCGTCGAGGCTCATCACGCAAGCAAAGTGGATTCGCCGTCCGGTACCGCTGTGCGCACAGCGGAGTTGATTGGTCAGGCTCGAGCCGAGCTCGGTCCGGTCGTTGCTCCTCACGTCGACCAGCGTGCGCGCGGCCAGCAAGTTTCGAGCATCCCGATTCATAGTCTGCGAATGCAGGGGGTGCTGGCGCGGCAGGACGTGATCTTCGGTGGAACCGGCGAGCTGCTGACCATCAGCCACGAGACGATTGACCCGAGCTCGTACGAAACCGGAATCCTGTTGGCGTTGCGTGCAACGCGCTCGGCGATCGGAGTCACCGTCGGACTCGATAAGCTCATGGATCTGGGGCTCGACCGCGACCATACAGCACCGTGAGCGCCCGCCTCGGGGCGATCATCATGGCCGCGCTACTTGCGCTGTATCTTGGCGTTGCGGCGCAGTACGCGGTGCTCCTGATCCTCTCGGACAACGCCACCGCGAAGGCGCTTGGGGTGGCACTGGCGGTGTTGCCGCTCATCGGAGGATGGCTGCTCGTGGCCGAGATCGCGTTTGTCATTCGTGGTGAACGACTTGTTGCGCGCCTTGGCTCAGAGGGCGGCCTGCCGATTGACGATCTTCCGCGGCTACCGAGCGGTCGGATTGATCCGAGTGCGGCAGACGCCGAGTTTCCGCAGTACAAGACCGAGGTGGAGACCGACCCGCAGTCCTGGCGTTCCTGGTTGCGGCTCGGCCTTGCATACGACGCCAGCGGTGACCGATCGCGAGCGCGTTGGGCCACCCGCAGAGCGATTGCGCTGGCGCGCGGGCTTAGCGACTGATGAACGCCGCGATCGCGGCATCCACCGTGCTGTGACGAAACTCGAACCCGTCATTCGTAAGTGCAACAGGTTCGACACGTTCACTCGAAAGCAACAGATCGTTGCCTGCGTCGCCGAGTGCCTTCAACGCGAACTCAGGAACGACGAACAGGTGCCACCTGCCAAATGCCTTCGCGAGGGCGCGAGTCACTTGTTCCGAGGTTGCGGGCGTTGGCCCGGCAAGGTTGACGACGCCTGCGAGGCTCGAAGCGAGCAGATGACGGATGGCAGCGGCTTCGTCGTGCAGGCTGATCCACGGCCAGTGCTGCCTGCCTGGGCCGAAGCGTGAACCGAGTCCGAGCTTGGTGAGCGGGATCAGCGGGGTAAACGCTCCGCCCCGGCCAACGACGACGCCGGTGCGAAACTTCACGACCCGCGTGGTAGTCGGCGTGAGGTCAGCCGCCTGCTCCCACGCTTCGACGACATCGCTCAGAAAGCCAGTGCCTTTTGCGCTCGATTCTGTCAGCGTCACTCCCGGCTGATTCCCGTAGTAGCCAACCGCTGAACCGCTGAGAAACACCGCTGGGGGATGCTCGGCTCGAGCGATCGCTTCAGCAATAGTGCGCGTTCCGTTCACGCGGGAGTACAGGATCTCCTTCTTGTAGCCGTTCGTCCACGGCAGCCGACCGGTGGTTGCTCCGGCAAGATTGATGACGGCATCCGCCGATTCGATTGCCTGCTGGTTGATTGTCTGCTCGGCTGGCGACCACTGATACTCGTTCGCCGTGCGAGGCACCCGCCGCACGAGGCTCAGGACGCTATGCCCATCGGCTTCGAGTTGACGGCACACCTCTGTGCCGATGAACCCGGATGCCCCGGAGACGAGCACCCGCATACTCGCGGGCTTCAACTCAGCCACTAGGCGAGGCTGGCTTCGATGGTGATGGTGATTCCCGCGAGCGCTTGCGAGACTGGGCACTCGCTCTTGGCTTCGCCGGCCAGTCGTTGGAAATCGTCTGCGCTGATCCCGGGAACTTTGGCGCTGACGAGCAGGTGACTTCCGGTGATTCCGGTTCCTGGTTCAAAGGTCACCGCTGCTGTCACCTGAAGACTCTCCGGTGGTGTCCCATGTTTGGCCAGTGCGCTCGAGAACGCCATCGAAAAACACGCAGAGTGTGCGGCTCCGAGCAGTTCCTCGGGATTGGTTCGGCCGGATACACCTTCGGAACGCGCAGCCCATGTGACCGGAAATTCGGCGGCGTCGGAAGAATCAAGGGAGGTGGTCCCGGATCCGCTCGTGAGATCGCCGAACCAGAGCGTTGTTGCTTCGCTGGTAACTGACATGGTCGTGACCCTTTCGTTGCCGTCCAGCCTATGGGTCTCAGTATCCAGTGGCAGCCGAGTGGCCGAGTATGCCGGTGCGCACCAGCACCAGGTAGATCTGGCATCCGAGGCAGTAGCCAAACACCGAGTTGAGGAACGCCGCAACGAAGGCCGCGCTCGCCGTGATGAGGAGCCCGTACGGCACCCCGAGGAGGTGCAGTGTGAAACCGGCGACCGTGATGACGAACCCGACCCCTTGCGAGAAGGTCGGCGGAATGGGGTCTTCGAGCTCAGTAGGCAGACTGAGCCGCGGACGCACAAGCGCGCGGAAGATCGCGCCGTACGGGTGACGCTGGATACCCGCGATCGCGCCCCAGCCGAACAGCACTGTGATGACGGCAAAGAGAACGAAACCTGGCTCGCTTGCGCGTGCGAGCGTCGTAGTGCCGGTCGGAGTCAGGAGGGTCAGAGCGATGACAATAAGCAGAAGCACCGCTGTAATCCCGGCCCCGAATCGCGGGCCGCGAGGGTCGATGCCAGTTTGCCCCGGCTTCACCGCGAGGCTTGGCTTGCTCGACTGCTGATGTGAACTCATTGTTTTGTCCTTGGGAGAGGCTCAGTGAAGCTGAGGGTCAGGTCGCGAGAATGCGGTCGATTTCGGCCCGAACTGACGCTGGCCGGGGAGCGCCGCCGATGCGTGCGCGAACCCTGCCCTTCGAGTCGAGAATCAACGTCGTTGGGGTCTGCATAACCCGAAAGCGCTTGGCGATATCGGGGCGCTGGGTGAGATCAATATCGACGTGACTGACGTTGGCGTATTCGGATGCCGCTGCCTCAAGAACGGTGTGGGTCGCACGGCAGGGTGCGCAGACTTTCGTCGAGAACTGCACGAGTGTTGCGCCAGCCGCAAAGCGCTCGACACCTGGAACGTCCTGCGCCTTGACAATGGTCTCGACACCACGGTGAGTCACTCGGCCTTGACGGGCCCGGAAGAGAAGTCCGATGGTCGTACTCACGACGACGAGCGATACCACGATAAGCACAGCGGAGATGGCAGTCATAACCCTTCAACGATATGGCGGCTCGCCCAGCGGTTGGCAATGTTGAGAACTGTTACACACAGGGTTCGGCGTGGGGGCTGCGCCGGTCCATCCCGGCTCGCTATCGTGATCGATGTGAGCCAGGCGACCGCAGCATCCGAACCATTGACGGCTATTCAGTTTCGGTCCGATGTCACCGTCGAACTGGTCCGCTCCAACGCGAGCGACGCTGATGTACTGTTCGCGGCTCGGGTCTCAACTCAAGGCGAACAATCCCTCGCGGCAGCGCAAGACGAACACCTCGACACCTCGCGCAGCAAGGGGCTCATCAACTACCTCATGCGCGATCGACACGGTTCGCCGTTCGAGCACAACTCGATGACGTTTTACGTTCAGGCTCCGATCTTCGTGTTTCGCGAGTTTATGCGCCACCGCATCGCCTCGTACAACGAAGAGAGTGGCCGCTACCGCGAGCTCAGCCCGGTCTTCTACGTGCCAGGACCCGACCGCAATCTTGTTCAGGTCGGTAAGCCCGGTGCCTACGACTTTCTCCCCGGCACTGCCGAACAGACTCGGCTCGCTGTTGCAGAAGCCGAACGAATCGCAACCGCGGCATACGCCTCATACCAGCGGATGCTCGAAGCCGGCATCGCGCGCGAGGTCGCCAGAATCGTGCTCCCGCTGAGCATTTACTCGTCGATGTATGTGACGGTCAACGCCCGCTCGCTCATGAACTTCCTCTCGCTTCGTACGAAGCGCGAGAGCTCGCACTTTCCGTCGTACCCGCAGCGCGAGATCGAGATGTGCGCCGAGAAGATGGAAGAGCACTTCGCCGCGCTCATGCCGCTGACCTACGAGGCATTCAACGAGAACGGGCGCGTCGCGCCGTAGCCACCGAGGTACCCTGTAAAGCGTGACTGTGAAGACCAATCCATTCGGCCAAGTGTTGGTCGCGCTCATCACGCCATTCACGGCCGACGGCGAAGTCGATTGGGCGGGTGTCGAAAAGCACATTGATGATGTCATCACGGCAGGCGCGGACGGCATCGTCGTGACGGGAACGACCGGTGAGACGTCCACCCTCACCGACGCCGAGAAACTTCGACTTGTCAAGGTCGGCAAGAGCGTCGCCGGGTCTCGAGCGACAATTATCACCGGTGGCGGTTCGAACGAGACCGCGCACGCCATCGAGTTGTACCGGGCAAGCGAGAAGGCCGGCGCAGATGGGGTCATGATTGTCACCCCGTACTACAACAAGCCAACGCAGGCCGGCGTGCTCACTCACTTCCGGCTCATCGCAGATGCGACGGATCTGCCGGTCATCCTCTACGACATTCCCGGACGCACCGGCATCCCGATCAAGTACGAAACGATCTTGCGTGCCGCTAAGCACCCCAACATCCTTGCCATAAAGGACGCGAAGGGCGACTTCAGCGAAGTCAGCCGCGTGCTCAATCAGACCGACCTTATGTACTTTTCCGGTGACGACGCGAACGTGCTCCCGCACCTCTCAATCGGTGCGACAGGACTCGTCGGGGTGACAGCGAACATTGCAGCCGCACCGTACCGCCAGATCGTGAATGCCGTCAATGCTGGAGATCTCGCCACCGCGACAGCCGCCCACAAGGCCCTTGAGCCGTTGGTGCGCGCGACCATGACGCACGTTCCAGGCACGGTGGCCGCGAAGTACATCTTGCACGGGCTCGGGCGAATCACGAGCCCGCGCGTTCGACTGCCGCTGGTCGGCCCCGAAGACGGCGAGGCGGCGCTCATCGAAGATGACCTCGCGCTCGTTCGGGGCATCCCAGGATTGAATCTCGAGAACTTCCGCCCCGATCGCAATGCTGCCGCCGGTGGCGCGCTGCCTAAAGTCGCAGGCACGACGCGCTGATGTAGCGCTGATGTAGCGCTGATGTAGCTCAGGGGCTGACGGCCCCACCGCACGACGTTTTAGGAACCGATGCCAGTCTCTGTTTACGATCCGCCCGCTCTCGCCAACGGCACCCTTCGCGTCATACCGATCGGCGGGCTTGGTGAGATCGGCCGGAACATGACGACCTTCGAATACGAAGGCAAGATTCTGATCGTCGACTGCGGGGTGTTGTTCCCTGAAGAGAACCAGCCCGGCGTCGACTTGATCCTGCCAGACTTCAGCTCGATTCGGGACCGGCTCGATGATGTACTCGGCATCGTGCTGACGCACGGCCACGAAGACCACATCGGTGCGGTGCCCTACCTGCTGAGGCTGCGTCAAGACATCCCGCTCATCGGATCGACTCTGACGCTTGCCTTCATCGAGGCCAAGCTCAAAGAACATCGGATTACGCCGTACACCCTGACAGTTGCCGAGGGGCAGCACGAGAAGCTCGGGCCGTTTGAGCTCGAATTTGTCGCGGTCAATCACTCGATCCCGGATGCGCTTGCGGTCGCGATCACGACGCCGGCGGGTGTTGTGCTGCACACCGGCGACTTCAAGATGGATCAGTTGCCGCTTGATGACCGCATTACTGACCTGAGAGCCTTTGCGCGCCTTGGCGAAAAGGGTGTCGATCTATTTCTCGTTGATTCCACCAACGCGGACGTCCCGGGGTTTACAGCGTACGAGCGAGACATCGGGCCTGTGCTCGAGGCTGTCATCGCGAAAGCGCCGCGTCGGGTGATCGTCGCGAGTTTCTCAAGCCATGTTCACCGCGTGCAGCAAGTGCTTGACGCTGCGGTCGCGAACAAGCGCAAGGTCGTGCTCATGGGCCGATCGATGGTGCGCAACATGGGAATCGCCGCTGAACTCGGCTACCTGAAGGTTCCAGACGGTGTCCTGCTCGACGTGAAGAAGGCGGCTGACCTCCCAGACAACCAACTCGTCTATATGTCGACCGGCAGCCAAGGCGAGCCGATGGCTGTGCTTGCACGTATGGCGAACCTTGATCACCAGATCGAGGTCGGCAAGGGCGACACGGTCATTCTGGCTTCGAGCCTGATTCCAGGAAACGAGAACGCGGTCTACCGCGTCATCAACGGACTCATGAAGCTCGGCGCGAACGTCGTGCACAAAGCGAACGCGAAGGTGCATGTCTCGGGGCACGCGTCTGCTGGCGAGCTGCTCTATTGCTACAACATCCTCAAGCCGAAGAACGTGCTGCCGGTGCACGGTGAGCAACGCCACCTCGTCGCCAACGCCAACCTTGCGATTCAGTCCGGGGTGCCGGAGGAGCGCACGATCATCGCCGAGGATGGCACCGTCATCGATCTTCGTGACGGTGAGGTTCGCGTGGTCGGCCAACTCGACCTCGGCTATGTCTACGTCGACGGATCGAGCGTCGGCGAGATCACCGATGCCGACCTCAAGGACCGTCGCATCCTCGCTGAAGAAGGCTTCATCTCGATCTTCATCGCGATGGACCCGCAGACCGGCAAGGTCATCGTCGGGCCCGAGATTCAGTCGCGCGGTTTCGCCGAGGACGAGAAGGTCTTCGACGCCGTCAAGCCGCAAATCATCAAGGCGTTGGCGGATGCCGCGGCGAACGGCACTCGCGACACCCACGCCTTCGCGCAGGTCGTGCGCCGCACCGTCGGCCGCTGGGTCAACACCCAGCACCGCCGCCGCCCGATGATCGTGCCGGTGGTCATCGAGGCGTAGTTGTACTTCAGCCGCTATGGTTTGCTTGCCCGCATGAGGGCTTATGTGGCTGCAGTCGCGGTTGTTCTACTGCTGGCAGGATGCGCGCCAGGATCCGATGACACAGCATTCGATCCAACGCCGACCCCGAGTAGTCCTACCGCGTCCAGGGCCCCGGCGGCAACTGGGACCCCAACTCCGGTGCCGACGGTAGCCACGAAACCAGAGCTTGACGGGCTCATCGCAGGCCAGAGCGTAGGAGGGGTCTGAAGCCGCCGCCGGCGAAAACGAGGCGCAACGGGTGCAGCTGTCGATGTCGCGCACGCGGCCCGCTCTTCTAGCACTGAGGCCCAAGTTCAGGCATAATGTCAACCAATTCCGGTCGCTCGAACGTCGATACTTTGACTCACGAAAGAATGACCATGCCCCGCTTGCTCCCACTCGCCACCGCCCTCATCGCGGCCGCCCTCATCACCGGATGCGCCTCAGGAAGTCCAGCGGCGACGTCGACAACACCCGCACCGAGTCCCACCCCCTCTTCACGCGCCACGGATTCCCCCGAACCAACGGACACCGCAGTCGCCAAGCCCGCCGATCCGTTCGCCCTGACCTGCGATGAACTTCTCACCCGCGCCGAACTGGATTCCTCTCTCGGCGCGGCGGCAATCCGCGAGCCAACTCGCGCCGGAGGCGGAGGAACGACAGATCTGGACATCCTTGCGCTCATGCCGGCCGGTGCCCTGGATTGTACATGGGTGCTCCCGGGAACGGACGACGGCATTGTGGTCTCTGTGATGGTCGTCGATGCTGGCACTCGGGCCGCCGTGGAGGCACGGCTGAACTTTTACACCGCCGACGGTGATCCCGCGGTGACCTATTGGACGTTTGGCTCACTCGACACGTTCATCTTCACGGAGACGCACGCGTTTGCCACGATCGGGGGACTGTGGGTTGCCGTCTTTACCACGGGGGACGACGCCCGAGACCTCGCTGGGATCGTCTGGTCGCGCGTGAGCGCCTAGCCGAAACTGGACTCCGCCTCGTCCTCGATAAACGGACTCATCGCGATCCAGTGTGCAGGAAGGGCCTCGGGCCGGTTACTATCGGCACAATTCTGTCGACGCTCGACCCGACCGTCTCGATCTTTGTGTCATCGGCGTGTGACTTCGGCGATGGAGTGATCGAAACGGTGTGGAAGTCGCACTACCCCCTCTCAAGGCTTTCCGAGGGCAACCTCGTGCCAGACTTTGATGCTGGAGTTCAGGACGGTGGTTTCGATTACGTGGCGATCTTTTCGCCAGGACCCCGCACCGACAAGGGCATCCAAGTCGGATCCTCGCGGGCCGAACTCATCGCTGCGTACCCAGGCATTGCCGTGGTGAGCGCTGGATACGGCAATGACACCTACGCTCTGTTCGGTGCGCCGGCGAACTTGGCCTTTGATGTTAAAGGGCCCGAGGGAATCGGTTTTGTGGACACCGATGAGGTAGCGAGCATCCGCATTTTTACAGCGAACTCAGTGACGCGAGGTTATCACCCTCCCAGCTCCTGTGAGGGCAACGTATGAGCGGGGCCTCGGCGGTAACGTTCGACCAGCCATAGTCATTGGGCTCCCAGAGGGCGCCGATTCGATCGAGGCGTAGCTTTGAGCGAATCGTCGTGGTTTACTTTCCGCATGAGGGCTTACGTGGCGGCAGTTGTGGTGGTGGTATTGCTGGCCGGTTGCGCACCTGGCTCTGGTGGCACAGCAGTGGATCCGACGCCGAGCCCGAGTTCCGCGGCGTCGAGCTCGCCTGCTCCGAGTTCCCCGATCCCGACCCCGGATCCCCTACCGACGGTCGCCGCGAAGCCCGAGCTTGCCGAATTGATCATCAGCCACGGAGGGCTCGGGCCGGTTTCTGTCGGCACGGTCCTGACATCCCTGGATCCGACACTCTCCATCTTCGCGTCAAGGGCAGAAGACTGCGGGGATGGCGTACCGATCACCCTCTGGCAGGCGAACTTTCCCGAACAAGGCGCTCTGATCGGGGGGGATGGTCGTCTGCGGCCTGCCTTCGAATCGGGATCCCTTCCGGGTGACGTGTTTGATTTCGTGCACGTCTATGCCTCGGGACCCCGCACGGTCGAGGGCATCCAAGTCGGATCCTCGCGCGCCGAACTCATCGCCGCCTACCCGGGAATCGCCGTCGTGAGCACGTCAGCCCTCAGAGATCGTTACGCTGTCTACGGTTCACCAGCGAATCTGTTCTTTGATGTTCCGGTAGCGGGTTCTTCGGATTCCATCGATAACGAGAAAATCGTGCTCATCGGGTTGCTTACGTCTGACTTGGCCCTTGGTCGCCCGAGCAATCACCCGCCAAGTGCCGTCTGCATGTAGAGAACGGCGCATCGAATCTACCTTCGAGAAGCTCTTTGCTTGTATGTTTCTCGTGTGTTGCTCCTGTGTCGCTCCTGAGCGGTGGCGGGCACCGCAGGTAACTTTGAGCGCATGGCAACGAGCACGAGGTCTACGTCGCGCGCACGCACGTCCACCGCTCGTGGTCGCGGCAATCAGCCAACGAAGCGGATGCCGCGTGCCAAGCAGGTGGTCATCGAGGAGCCGGGGTTGTTCACCAAAGCCTGGATGGGCCTGGCCCACGCGACCGGCGGTGCCTTTCGGGTGCTTGGCAAAGAGAGTCTTGAGCAGGACCAGCGGCGCGACGGAGTTCCGTTCCTAATCTTCATCCTCGCGGTGATTGGTGCCGTGGTCGAGTGGTTCAACCCGGCGGATCCGGTGGCGATCGCACTCGACGCTTATACGTTTGGCGGACTATTCGGTCGCGTCGCGTTCGCCCTCCCGGTCATCATGCTGCTGTTCGCGATCTGGCTGTTCCGGCATCCGTCGAGCGTGCATGACAACACTCGTATCGGCATCGGCGTCACCCTCCTGATTGCCACGATTAGTGGCTTGTGCCACATTTTCGGTGGTGAACCGTCTCCGACCGAGGGAGTGGAGGCGCTAGCGCTCGCCGGGGGCATCGTCGGTTGGGTCCTCGCTGGACCGCTGATCTACGTTGGCACGACTGCCTTGGCTACGCCCGTGATCATCCTCTTATCGGTGCTATCCCTCTTCATCATCACCAAGACTCCGCCGAACCGGCTCGGCTCGCGCTTGCGTGAGCTCTACGCCTACCTCTTCGGGGCTCAACTGCCTTCTGACGAGGAGCGCGCGGCAAGTCGCGCTGCCGCCAACGACTCGCTTGAGTTCGGCTCGTTGAGTGATCTCGGTTTGGACGAGGACCCAGCCTCGATACCATGGTGGCGACGCAATAAAGTTGCGCAGTCCGGCGATTCAGCATTCGACAGCCCGGTCGTCTCGCGTGACGTGCCGACCGGACCGATTGAGCTGACTGAAGTGATTGCCGCTGGTTCGTCAACCAGCACCGATACCGCGGGCGCCTTCGGAATCGAGTTGCTCGAAGACCTGTTGCGCGCCGAAGACGCCGTCAAACGCTTCACCGGCGAAGTCGAGACCGGAGCAACCGGGCTTCGTGATGATGGGGCTGGCGTCCTGCCAGGGTTCCTCGTGACGGCAAGTGAGCGCGGCACGGCCGGCGAGTTCGATGCGCCGAAACGGTCAGCCACGTCCTCGAGTGCCACATACCGCCTTCCTGCGGCGACGCTGTTGACGCACGGTACGCCGCCCAAGACACACAGCGCCGCGACCGACGAGGTGATCGCCGCCATAACAGAGGTGCTGAAGCAGTTCCAAGTGGATGCCACCGTCACCGGCTTCAGCCGAGGGCCATCCGTCACGCGCTACGAGCTCGAACTCGGCCCCGGCATTAAGGTCGAGCGCGTTACCGCTCTCGCTCGGAACATCAGCTACGCCGTGGCAAGCAACGAAGTCAACATTCTCTCTCCGATCCCGGGCAAGAGCGCGATCGGGGTCGAGATTCCGAACAAGGATCGCGAGATCGTGACGCTTGGCGATGTCTTGCGTTCGAGCGCGTCGAGCCGCTCCGAGCATCCGATGACGATTGGGCTTGGCAAGGATGTCGAGGGCGGGTTTGTCGTTGCGAACCTCGCGAAAATGCCCCACTTGCTCGTTGCCGGGTCGACCGGTTCCGGAAAGTCGAGCTTCGTGAACTCGATGATCACGTCGATCTTGATGCGCGCCAAGCCCGCCGAAGTGCGCATGGTGCTCATCGACCCCAAGCGAGTCGAACTCTCGATTTATGCAGGCGTGCCGCACCTCATCACGCCCATTATCACGAACCCGAAGAAGGCCGCCGAGGCGCTCGCGTGGGTCGTCAAAGAGATGGACATGCGCTACGACGACCTCGCGTCGTTCGGCTTCCGCCACATTGACGACTTCAACCGCGCTGTCGTTGCTGGTGAGATCGTGCTGCCGGTCGGCAGCGAGCGCAAGCTCAGCCCGTACCCGTATCTGCTTGTCGTCGTCGACGAGCTCGCTGACCTCATGATGGTCGCGCCGCGCGATGTCGAGGACTCGATTGTGCGCATCACCCAGCTTGCACGAGCATCCGGGATTCATCTTGTGCTCGCGACGCAGCGGCCATCGGTCGATGTGGTCACCGGTCTCATCAAGGCCAACGTGCCGTCGAGGCTCGCATTCGCCGTGTCGAGCATGACCGACAGCCGCGTCATCCTCGACCAGCCAGGTGCAGACAAACTCATCGGGCAAGGCGACGCGCTCTTTTTGCCGATGGGGACATCCAAAGCGATTCGTGTTCAGGGTGCTTGGGTGACCGAGAGCGAGGTGCATTTGGTCGTTCAGCACGTCATTGCGCAGGCGCGGCCCGAGTATCGCGAGGATGTCACGGTGATCGCCCAGCGCAAAGAGATCGACGCCGACATTGGCGACGACCTTGAGGTGCTGCTTGCAGCCGCCGAACTCGTCATAAGCACCCAGTTCGGTTCCACCTCGATGTTGCAGCGGAAGCTGCGGGTGGGTTTCGCCAAAGCCGGTCGACTCATGGATCTGCTCGAGTCGCGCGAGATCGTCGGTCCGTCGGAGGGCTCCAAGGCGCGCGACGTGCTCGTGAGCGCCGAGCAGCTGCCCGCTGTACTCGAACGCTTGCGCGGCGGCGGCGATGACCTCAGCGGATACGATGTCGTTGATGGCACTTCAGATGAGGATGCCTGGGGCCTGACTGATCGGGAGTGACGGCGTGACCTCTGAGTCAGATAGCGAGGCGCAGTCGGGCGGCGAGGCGCAGTCGGTCAAGCGATCCAGTTACTCGCAGCGGGCGAACGTTGTCAAAGAGTCCATGAAGGGCCGCGTCACGAGCCGTGGCGACACCAAAGCAAGTAGCGGCAACGTGGCCAACATCATCACTGTCGTTCGCATTTTGCTGGCCCCGGTATTCGTGTGGCTGTTGGTGGCTGACAACGGCGAGAACGGTGTGCTTCGCTGGGTGGCGGCCGGCCTCTTCATTCTCGCGATCGCAACGGACGGTGTAGACGGCTCCCTCGCACGCAGCCGCAACCTGATCACAAATGTCGGCATCATCCTTGACCCGATCGCCGACAAGGTACTCATTGGGGCGGCTCTTGTCATGCTGTCGGTCCTCGGCGAACTCTGGTGGTGGGTGACAATTGTCATTCTTGTGCGTGAGCTTGGCATCACCGCGTTCCGCTTTGCGGTATTACGCTCGCGCGTGATCCCGGCGTCGCGCGGGGGCAAACTCAAGACCGTCGCGCAATCCGTCGCGATCTCACTGTTCCTCGTTCCGCTGTATACCGTCGTCGGTGAGTGGATTCTCTGGCTGAACTGGACAGTAATGGCAGTCGCCCTCGTGCTCACGGTTGTGACCGGCTTCGATTATCTGTGGCAGGCGTGGCGCCAGAATCGCAGCGAGACTCGAGGTCGGGACCATCTCGACGCCTGAGTCGAACGCAGGCCTGGGTGCAGGCCTGGGCGCAGGCCTCGGCGCGGGCATAAGTGCGGGCATCATCGCTGCTCTGATCCAGAGCGGGCGAACGATCGCAGTCGCGGAATCCTTGACCGGGGGACTCTTGGTGGCTGAGCTCATCCGCACCCCCGGTGCTTCTGCAGCGGTGCTCGGCGGAGTCGTCGCGTACAACATCCAGCTCAAGCACACGCTCCTTGGTGTGGACAGCGAGCTGCTCGATCGGGTCGGCGCGGTGCATCCGGATGTCGCCTGTGCAATGGCGACCGGCGTGCGCCTCGCATTGGCGGTCGGTGGGCGTTCAGCAGACATCGGCATCGCAACAACCGGTGTTGCTGGCCCAGACCCGCAGGATGGGCAATCGGTCGGCACTGTCTTCGTTGGCTTTGCGGTTGGAACAGCGGTGCACGCAACCCGCTTGAATCTTGTTGGAGGCCGCGAAGACATCCGCCAGGCTGTCGTCGCCGAATCACTTCATGAACTCGCTCGACTGATTTCGTGAATTGAGGGAATACCCCTCGTTTCTATCTCGTTACAACTGGCGAGTTCACAAGTGCTCCACAGTTACGACTGGTTAGAGTTCTTCAACAAGACGACTGCGAGAGAGGGAGAGTCAAATGGTTCTGATACGTCAGGAAATTGGTGACGTTCTGCGCGACTTCCGTCTGCAGAAGGGGCGCACGCTCCGTCAGGTCGCGAGCAAGGCGAGCGTCGCACTGGGATATCTCAGCGAGGTTGAGCGGGGCCAGAAAGAGGCAAGCTCTGAAATTCTGGCTTCGGTCGCTGATGCGCTAGACATCCCGATCTCCGTCATCATGCGCGAGGTCGGCGATCGTCTCGCCATCATCGAGGGGCTGAGCCCCGTGCCAGACACGCTTCCGGATGACATGGTCGCAGAGTTCGATTCCGGGCTCGTTTCACGCTAGCTCACTCGCGCGCAGCACCTACGAGGATCATGACGATATGCGCCTGAGTGAGTTCCGGCTCGCTGTATCGGATGAGTTCGGTGAGGCATACGGCCGAGTGCTGACGCAAGACCTCGCGCTCGCTGAGCTTGGCGGGCGTACCGCGGCTCAGGCGATCCTTGACGGACGCGATGCCCGCGAAATTTGGCTCGCGCTGTGTCGCGCGACCGACGTGCCAGATGAGCGGTGGTACGGAGTCGGTCAGCGCGAGCCGCGCAAGACCAACGACGGTTAAGACACGCCGCAATTCGTATCGAACATCTATTCGATTGGTGCTAGCTTCTCCCTAACGTCTTCTCGAAGACGGGTATTGACACAACGGGCACGGCGATCCGCAGCAATGTCGGTCGGCGGGCGTAGCGTGGCAATCACATCGTTCGAGATGAACGCCAGCTTTATGAACGCCAGCCTTATGAACGCCAGCTTTATGAACGCCAGCTTTATGAACGCCAGCCTTTGTCGGGAGGCTGGGGGTCTTGCAGCATCGACCAACAGAAGATCGACAGCCTATGGGCAGCCACCTACGACAAATGGAGTCAAGCACATGCCATCAGCAGCAGACCGCGAGAAGTCACTCGAGACCGCTCTCGCCCAGATCGACCGCCAGTTCGGCAAAGGCTCAGTCATGCGCCTCGGTAGCGACGAGCGTGCTCCGGTCGAGGTGATCCCCACCGGTTCAATCGCTCTGGATGTCGCGCTCGGCATCGGAGGTTTGCCGCGTGGCCGCATCGTTGAGATCTACGGCCCAGAGTCATCCGGTAAGACGACGCTGACCCTGCACGCAATCGCGAACGCTCAGCGCGCAGGCGGCATCGCCGCGTTCATCGATGCAGAGCACGCACTCGATCCGGAGTACGCGGCCAAGCTCGGGGTCGACATCGATTCGCTCCTCGTCTCGCAGCCAGATACTGGGGAGCAGGCGCTTGAGATCGCAGACATGCTCGTACGCTCAGGCTCGATTGATCTGATCGTCATCGACTCCGTAGCCGCTCTGGTACCTCGCGCCGAGATCGAGGGTGAGATGGGTGACACGCACGTCGGTCTCCAGGCCCGGCTCATGTCGCAGGCACTCCGCAAGCTCACGGGTGGTCTCAGCCAGACCAACACGACAATGATCTTCATCAACCAGCTTCGCGAAAAGATCGGCGTGTTCTTCGGCAGCCCCGAGACCACGGCCGGCGGGAAGGCGCTCAAGTTCTACGCTTCAGTTCGTCTTGACATTCGCCGCATCGAGACTCTGAAAGACGGCACCGATGCTGTCGGCAACCGTACGCGCGTCAAGGTCGTCAAGAACAAGATGGCTCCGCCGTTCAAGCAGGCAGAGTTCGACATCCTGTTCGGTGTCGGGATTTCGCGCGAGGGAAGCCTCATCGACTTTGGGGTAGAACACGAAATCGTGCGAAAGTCTGGCGCGTGGTACACCTACGACGGTGACCAGCTCGGCCAAGGCAAAGAGAATTCGCGCAACTTCTTGCTACAGAACCCCAAGATCGCCGACGAGATCGAACAGAAGATCATGTTCAAGCTCGGAGTTGGTGCTGAGGCCAAAGCCGCTCAGGTTCGTGAGCTCAAGTCGGCAGCCGACGCAGAGCTCGCTCTCGAGGCGAAGCAAGCCAAGGCGGCGGCGAAGTCTGCGGCACCCGTGCTCGCAGTCGGTTCGACCGTGGACGCAGAGTTGCAGCTGGTGCCTCAGCCCGAGTTGGAGCCCGAGCTCCAACTGCAGGCAGTCGGCGAATAGCGGTGTCAGCCTCGGACGGTGAGCAGCTCGCTCCAGTGACCTACCTGTTCGGCGCGACCCCAGCGTCTACCGACGCTGGAGCTCTGCCTGAGCG
>Ga0163150_10002767_pt1 | contig 26071 bp, 41 predicted proteins | sample OliLakLV19P2IB_FD_148628 | JGI IMG/M metagenome (GOLD analysis project Ga0163150, IMG submission 148628) | Freshwater microbial mat bacterial communities from Lake Vanda, McMurdo Dry Valleys, Antarctica - Oligotrophic Lake LV.19.P2.IB | ecosystem: Environmental > Aquatic > Freshwater > Lake >...
CAATCTGTCAACTTTTGTGATCGTAGTCACTTACAGACTTGCCCCTTTTCTTGGCGTCTCCCCATCCTGAATATGCCGTAATAGCCGCACACAAACACATGCTTCTCATGCCACATGACTATTCCTATCAATCTGTCAGTTTGTTGTGAAGTGCTTCCACTTCGGCCAGATGCACAGTCATGTGCTCGCCCTTGGACAGCATCTTGGATGTGGCCAACATGTGAGACACATCCTCGACGAGTCGCTCCAGTGCAGGCCGGTCCAACATGACCGTCAAACTCTGGAAGTTTTCCTTGGGGTTCAGCCGCAGGTTGAGCATCCCGACAGGAATGTCTCCCAACTTACCAGCGGAGATACCCAGAAATTCAGACCGAAACCCTGCAACGAATTCTTTCTTGCGTGCCATGATGACCTCTCTTTTTGTTTTGGTTGTGTGTCTTGCACTGAGCTACAAGTAGGTGTCCAGAAACAAAAAGAGCGGCCAGAAGGCCGCTCCTCTTAATCAAATGCTGTCTGGTCGATCTTTCTCCACCACGTCTCGCAATTCTGCAAGATCAACGTAGTGCATACCAGCGATCTGCCTCACTTCTTTGGCAACGAAACCTTTGGTACTGACGACCAAGAACTCTTTGCCTCTGGCCCGGAGAATTTGCAGCGGACGGCTGAAGTCGGCATCACCGCTCACCAGAATGGCTTCGTCGTATCGGTCGATAGTGTTGAACATGTCAACAACAATCTCGATGTCGAGATTCGCTTTGTGTTTCTCCGAACCATCCGCTTGCGTGTACATCTTGATCGGCTTTTGTTCTACCGCATAGCCCATGTGGTACAGAGCCTTGAGGTAGCCAGCCTGCTTTTCATTTGTCGGGTCGGTGCTTGCATAATATGTGGCGTCAACCACAGTACCACGCTTACCGATCCAGTCCAGCAACTTCTTCGGATCAATGAACCACCGAAGGCAGTCCTTTTGGAGATAGAAGAAGTTGCTCCCATCGACAAACACTGAAATCCTTTTCATTGAGCATCCTTTGCTTTAAGAAACCATTTACAGAACGCATCTCTGTAATTTGTAACTTAAAGAATCGGATGAGTCAATCCTGATCGTCTTCCTGACGACGTGAACTTCGACGTGCGGGGATAAGAGGTTTCTTTTCGTGATGCTCACGGAATTTCCGAGGCGGAATCAAATCCTGATCTGGCACGGTCTTGAGTTCCATCTGTGCTTGAGCCGTTTCTTCGTCACGGCTACGTTTGCACATTGCGTTTCGGTATCGCAACATGCCAACGCAATGTTGGCCTTCTTGTTCAATCTCTTCGCTTTCCAGACCACGCACAGAGAGTTCTTCGATTTCTTCGTGACAGATGAATGGTTCTTCTGAATGAACCACCTTCTCGATGTCTTCGATAGAGTGTGGGCCGAGCCAACCGGGCAATGCTGCCTTGCGGAATGGACATTCGTCGCACATCACTTTGCGTTCAAATGTTGGCATTGGTTATTCTCTCGTATTCGACAGACCTCTTTGCCAAGAGCGTGGTGAAGTCCAAAGTTTGTAACAGAGGCTTTGGGTCTGTAGGGAACTCACAGATTTTTCCCAAGACGCCAAGCTGATAACCAGACATCTTGATCGACTCTTTCCTGTCCAAGTCTGTTCGTTTGTTGTGGAAGGCCGAGTAATCGTCCGACGCTGTGATCCAGTGCTGAATGAATCCATATAAGAATCCGCCGATTTGGCCAGCGGCATTAGACGACTGCTGTTTTTCCAGCTTGTCGAACCGCTCGTTGATGAGCGTCTTCAGTTCATCCACGGATTTCTGCGTGGCCAAAGCCGGATCACCGCCAGTGAACAGGTTTTTCTGTCTGGCACGTTCGCTGCAACCGCAGACAAGTGCCAGCAACATCATCGAGACAATCAATTTCATCTTCATGGTTGTTCCTTTCAGAACGAGAGAGGATTCCAGCTACGAGCCTTTTTGCTGTACTGTGCAAATTTGGCGACGACTTCCTTGAACTTTTCTTCACTGATGCCAGCGGCCTCGCAGATGTCTTGAGCATGGTAGACACCTAATGCAAGAACATCGCCGCTAGTCGTGTTGACGGTGATGCCGTGCAAGATCGCCAGCAAGATCGCCACTACTTCTGAGGTCTCGGATAATTGCAGACCGATCAGGGTTTCCGATAGTAGAGCAGCATCCCGCACCGAACGCCGGGACAAGTTCCCATCCGGGTTGACCAATAATGTCATCGTACTTCCCGCAGGTGTATCGTTGGTGTTGTCCATTGGGAACCTCGACTGGTATCAGGGAAGCACATTGAGTGTGTTCGGCGTTCCACTCACCGTATGGGCATGGAGCCTGCTTACAGCAGAACCCACTGCCCACACAAGGCGATGCACCGGGATAGAGCGGAAGTGGTTCTGTCATTGTGTGGGGTCTGGCACTGGGGAGACATTGGTGACAATCGGGAACCACGAATAGATGCCCTCTTGCCTGTATCCTGTTGATGAGACAGAATACCACTTCCCATTCTCGAATTGAGCATAGAGAGTGGCTGAATTGTATTGTCCAACCATGAAGTTGTCATCGACCGTCATTGTTTCTGGTGATTGTTGTCATCATCGGTTCCTTGGTTTTCGGCGGCGGCGGCGGATGTTCTGGATACTACAAGCAGAAAAACACCGGCGTCTATCAGTGCGTTAAGACGTACACCGTTACAAGTGGAGGAAGCGAATCCACATCAACCTCAAAGCGAGTTGATCTTCGACCAAAAGGTGGAGGTCAGGCGGCAGCACAGCCGGAATGACCGGAGCAGCTTCGGTGGTCGCACAGCACGTCGGCACACAGCACGTCTTGACGACGGTGCAGCAGCACTTCGGCTTGCAACAACGGACCTTGCAACATCGAACACGCTCCACACAGCAGCGTGTCTTCACACGGCAGCAACGGGCTTCGGCATCAGCCAAGCCAAACACAAACATTGCAGCCAGTGCAAAACCAAACACAATCGCTTTCTTCATCGTTCGCTCCATCTAACAGAGAATGGCGTCAGACAACCCGACGCCAGAAACAGCATTCTAGCCTTCGGGGACCGTCACGTCAAGCTCCAGAGGTTCAACACGATTGATCTCTGTTTGCGGCGTGCCTTCGTACTCTGAATGCTTTTTGACAGTCCCCTTGATGTTCAGTTTCTTACCGACCTCGACCCATTGCGGACATCCACTTGCACGCCAAATCAAAATGTTCCCTTGAGGATCACGGAACTTAATCAATGTCTTGTTGCCGAAGTCGCTCATGTAATCATGTGCCATGACTACCACAACATCATCGAACTTAGTTCTCTTGTCGATCTCCCCCAAATGTTTGCCACGCAAACTCACAGAATTCTTGGCCTGTAGTTCAGACAGCATTCGCTTGTGGGCTTGAAGCACAGACGCCACATAGCCACGTCGTTTGAGATCGACGTAGTTCTGCCGACAGCAAACTCCCAGATCATACAGATAGGTGTTCGGAGCCTTGTCAGGATCAATAGCAGCAGCCCACTTGATTGCTGCTTCGGCAGTTTTGACATCGTTGTCTTCAGCGTGCAGATCATGCTTGCGAATCAATTCACGCACGGATCGTTCATGTGGTCGAGTGCAAACATCCCACACAATGTCCGATGTGGCTTGCTCGAAATCACCTGCTTTGGACTTGGGCAACCAGCCCAACTTGCGAATCACGACAGAAGCCGTAATCGTAAATTCGGTCGTCGAAACAATAGGGACGCCATTGCCAAATCCCCAACCTTCATCTTGAGCTTCGCCAATCAGTCGATCAAACGTGAACATGTACTCGGCTCTCGACAACATCGACTCAGGATGTTCGTGGCCGAGAAAGTCGGCAAGACAGTTGCGGCCAACCCGCTTGTACTCTCCGCCATCATGCTTCATCACAAAAATTGCGTTGCGTTTGCGAACAGAATCGCAATAATCGCAGTGCATGTTGGTTTTACGGAACGAGGCCGGGCACACATGGCCGGGCACTTCCCGCAACAGATTTTCTCCATTGGGGACTGGCTCGATTACAGCAACTAAAGTCCACCCAGCCAGCTTTGGAGCTTCTCCAGTGACCACGCAGAGATGGTATGTCTCTTGGTAATCAAAGCCAACGATCTCATTGCGTTTCTTCTCTGTGATCGTTTCCAAAATGGTCAAGACGATTGGCTCAGTCTTGATCTTTTTGGCCCGCTTGTTGAGCTTCTCAATCTCTTCCTGTAGACGTGGGAAATTGATGGCCGGGATGCGGTAGACTTGTGATTCACTCATTGTGATCTCCTGTTGGTTGTGTGGAGATCAAGTAGGTGTCTTGAGTTCTGGCCTTCTTAGCTCAAGCTCATCCATGCTCCTGTAGAGCTTGGTGAATGATTCCATTCCATGAGCATGGCCATTGCCAGATACGCCAGTGACAAGTGTGGCCGACACATCGAAGACTTGATCGACAGTAAACTTGTCGTTCCCTTCGCCAAGGCAATAACACCACGCACCGGGTTCCATCCAATCCGGCTTCTGGCAATCAGGATAGATTTCGATTGTTGGCACGTCAATCTCCGTTATGCAAACGCCACTCACTCATGTTCGTGATGCGTGTCTTGATTCGCTTTGGCATTCGTAGATGCCGCCGATTTCGATTTCATCAAGAGTCACGTTCTAGCCACTTTCTGGTTTGAATCTCCTGTGTAGCTCGTACTCCGTACACAGGATGGTCCTTGATGGCCTCCAGAATATCGAAACGATCACAGATTTCAAGAGCTTCCACGAGTTCATTGGGATCGGTCTCGCCATCTTCAAGAGCAGACACCCGCAAGAACTCTTCAGCTTGCTTCATGTATTCTTCGGTTGTGATGTCTGGCGTCGATGCCAATTCGTGCAGTGGCCTGCTCATTTCGGAAGCTCCCAATTGTCTGGCAACGTGCCGGGCAGGTAGTAGATGGTGACAGGGATGTTCTGGCGAAGCCACGAGTCGCAAATCAAGTTCTCGATGATGTTCCAGTTGCCGCCAGCAAGAGCGGAGCCAAACATCGGAGCAATGATTCGTGCTGGATGCTCACGAGCTTCACTGCGTTCCTTTACAAATTTTGCAACAGCATCCATACAACGAGACAAGTGGTTGTAGAACAAAGGCCGGACGCCACCCAGCGTTTGTGCCACCATGTTCGCCACGAAGATTTTGTCGTCGATGTTGACAAACTGCGTCTCTCCCAAACCAAAGTATGGGTACTTGGAATCTTGACGCAACTTGTTGTCTTCCCATGCCAGATATGATTGGCGTGCAGAAGGAAAGTTCTTGCCGAGCGGCACAACGAAGCCTGCACCCCATGCCCCACGATCATTACAGACATGCGGCAGAATGATCGCACCGGGTTCAGTGTCAGCCTTCAACGGGCCGAACATATCACCTTCGACATACTTGATTGACATGTTATCTTCCTAATCGTTTTCTGCTTTTGAAGGCGTGAGATTGTAACGCTGCCCATCAAGGATGACTTGAACTTCGTTGTAAGTAGTCTTTCCAGACTGTTCATTGCGATTGATTGAGATGGACCCATTGGTCACATAAACCCAATGGTCGTGAGAGCCGGGACCACTGCCCATGTCGATTCTGTATCTTGTGATGACTCGTCCATCAGGCAGAGTGCCAACCGTCTCGCCATTGCCGCTGAGTGTCGCCTTGTTTGTGGCAACCACACTGGCATCGTTTCTGTCAGCACATCCAACAAGAGCCAGACACAAGCAGAGAATGAAGAATTTCATGTTGCTTCCTTTGGTTTGCATCGACCAGCCAACGGATACCATTGGTAGCCTACGACACGCATCCAAACGTGAATTGATTCCTTGGTTTGTTCTTTCCCACAGTTGCGGCATCTGCGATGACCATAGTTTCCCATGTCCTCGATGCCGCCCTTTTTGATGTCTTCCCAATCGTGCTTCATCTGTGCATCAGAAGTGGAATTTCTGCTCCACGGAATGTCAGAATCTCTCGAATGGCCTTGAGCACATGCGGCATCCAATAAACATGAGGCTGCGTTCGCAGAATTGCTTGCAGATGATCTGTCTCGCAATCTCGGAGCATTACCCACCGCAACCGTTCTTTGCCACTCTTTCCGTAGGTGCCCCACAACATATCAGAGCCTTCGATGGATGACTCGTCAGCCTTCGCCACCGGGCGGATCAGACAAGTCAGCGTCGATATCGCCGTCGTCAACATCAGAAACATCCGACGATTCATCTTCATCATCCTCCTCAGAACCGAAGATCAGTTTCCATCCTTCCGGCGAATAGCCGGAGATCAGGAATTCACGATCATCGTTGGACAAGTTGGGGAAAGCGTCTTGAATGTGTGCCCCCTGATTGTAATTGTACAACCCTTTGGCGGGGACGGTAACACTGTAGGGCTTTCCGGTTTTCAGGCATGGGCCGGTGAACGTATAGGTGTGTTCCGGCTCGTATTGTTCGGTGTAAGTACAGGCTGGTGACTGAGCGTATCTCATGTTACCTTTCAAGCAGGTGTCTTGGAATCGAGACGGACCTTGATGCCACGCTTGCTCGACCAATAGTAAATCGCTTCGGCGAATTCCTTGGCCGTGTATTCTCCCTTGGTGCCGCCCGGCATTTCAAGGTAATTGCGAGCCATTGCCAGTGGCAACATTGGCTCTTTCTCGCCAGTGCTGGCCAACAGACAAACGATCTCCCAATTGCAGTCCAGATGTGTTCTGGTTCCGTTGTTCTCCAACAGAGCCTCAGCACTGTAACAGACAACATCGACACGCTTGGCCGGGACTTCCACCAATGCGTTGCATCGACGAGCTTCGGCTTCTTCGACGTATGTTTCGGTGTATGGGTCTTCGCCAGCTTGACGCACCTTGACTTCAGTCTTGATTGCCATGCCCTCGACCAGATTGGCACGGGGAGGGCAGAAGAAACCTTCTGCCGGGACTGGCACAAGGATTTTGCGATTCAGAGTTGTTTCGCCTTGGCCGGGGATTGCTCCATTCCAATTTGCCAACACCAACTCCGCAATCTGCAAAGGTGACAGGTTGCTGTAGGAATTGCCGCTATTGCGAGCATTGTTCTTGAGGCCGAAGTCACTCCAACCAAGTGTAACAGGCATTTTCAGTTTGATCCAAAACGGTATGAGTAGAAACAATCCAGACTTGTGTCTGGTGTGAATGAAAGTTCCTCCAACTTGGCCTTGTCGTCGTCTGAAACGACAGCCGGATCGACGCACACACGCAATATGTCGTGATCGCAGTTTGTTGGATTGCGACTATTGTCGTATTTCAAGAAAATCTCAAGAGCTTTAATTAGATCGTTCATCATCTTCCTCTCTTGGAAATCTTCCAGTCTCGAACATCAAACTGTGAGACATGTTGCCGAAAAAGTTTTCCACATCATAGGGGGACTCAATCTTCACGCCTTCTTTTCGCAGAAGGTCAATCACCTCTCCCATGATCCGAAGTTGTTCATCGTGGTTCATGTTTGAATCCAAAATTTGTAGTGTGTGCTTCACACGCTACAAGCTGGTGTCCACAAATCGAATCTTCTGCCACTTCAGATATGGCAGGCACGGCGGCAAGATCGCATACTTGTCAGCGTATTCCCATTCCACAGTGACTCTCTCCAGCCACCTGAAGTCGTTTCCGAGAATAACGGGCCACAAAGCAAACCACGAAGTCACCCGCTTCTCGCCCTTGGCTGCTGGATACCAAGTTGTCAGTCGCATATTTGTTCTCCTAGCGATCCCGGTGGGGCATGATCCCACGACTTACAGATTTAGAGTCCGTTTGTCTGCCGCACGAGATCGAAAAAAGGGTGCAGCATGTTTTGCTACACCCTTTTCGTCAGTGGACACAGACGAATGATGAAGCAAACCAGTGCCACACCCTTGGGTGGTTACATGGCTGAATCTCCTGTTCGATGCCTATGTGTGCTGTTGTACTATCTATCTCGCTGTGTGCGTTGAGTTCTCAAGAGTTGATCGGTGAATTTCTCACGGGGGTCCACGAATCATTGTGTCTCCCTTCGGTGCCAACAGGCACGGTTATGTCCTGCTTGGTGAGGTATTCCTTCTTATCGGTGCGGCAGCACCGAAGTTATGATCTTACAAAGTTTGCGTCCAAAAAAGAAGAGCAAGGGGCGATCTTTCACACCCCTTGCTCTTACTTAGGACTAGGCCGCAGCGGCAACACGCTTCTGGAGTTCGAGCACGCTGTTGACAGCGGCTTCCAGACGATCAGCTTCCTCACGCATTTCGACGATCTTGTTCTGAACGGCGGCGATGCCACCATTCTTCGAGACGAGATCGAGCGAATCGTCGGAATCGGCACTGACGACGACGGTCGTGTCACGCCGATGCTTCGGCTTCGGCAGCTTGGTCACACCGACCTTGCGACCAGTGACGGCAGCAGTCTTGGCCTTGGTGTTCTTGCTGGAAACGGGCTTCCGGCTGACGGACGGCTTGCCGGACTGACGGGCCTTGGACCAGTTGTACTTCGTTACGTCGAAGTTGTTCCGTTCGGTCTTGAAGGCCGCACGATGCTTGGCCTCACGCAGAACGGTCTTCTGGACCTTCTCGTCAAATCCACAAGCCTTCATCGCCTTGGCGACGGCGGTTTCGTCGGCCAAATCGACATCGTACTGCTCGAATTGCGAAAACGCATCGCTCTTGCCGGGCGGTTCGACGGCAATGTCGAAGCCGAGCTTGGACAGGAGGGGACGAGCCTCAGCATGGGTCAGTTCGCCATTCCGCTCGTCAAGCAGAGTGCGAATTGCGAGCGTGTACTCGCCAGCAGGTCGGGACATGGGGTTCTCTCCAAAAGCAGGGACCAATCTTGTGACCCCCAACACAGGGGCCAACCTCACAGGCAACAAGCAGGTGTCCAGCTTTAATTTTGCTTTACACCCAAATCTCATTCTTATTGTAAGGCACCGAAATGGATCGTCAAGGTTATTCTTTAGGAATTCTCGAAGTTACTTCAAGAAGATTCTTGATCTCATAACCATTGATGCCGGTTCTGATGGCTGACTGAGCCACTTGTTTAAGGCAGAAGGAACATACAGTCCCACGCAGAACAAGGTGCGTTTTCGGGAACAGGGCATTCGGTTCTTTCTCAATGCTGATCCTGACCAGTTTGAGATCAGTATATCCAGTGCCATGAAGTTGTTGTTTTGCGTTGGCGAGCACGTCAGCGTCTTGCATCCTCTGCGATCCTTATCCGTTTTTGTGTCTATCAATGAAGAATGAACGGAAACGGCCTCACAAAATAGTGAGGCCGTTCCGTCCAAAATTTGCATTACGCCGTTGCTCGAAGGGGTTCTTTGTCAACAACGACTGGGGCGACCACTGGTGGAACCAGTTCTGATCGCATCACAGGGACTTCACGGGGGGCTTCGATGCCCAGTCGAATCTTGTCCCCTCGCACTTCGACCACAGTGATAACGATGTTGCCGTCAATGACAATGCTTTCACCCTTCTTCCTTGATAAGACGAGCATCCTGCATTTCCTTTCCTAAAGGTCTTCCATTCACCAGACAACACGCCTGAACTTTGCTGTGCAATACCAATTCTGGCTTTACAGCAAAAATTTTTCAAGCCACTCGGTCCAAAAACCGAGCAATTTCCTGTTCCTCCATCCGTAACAATGGGTAGCCGTTGCTCCAATCGTCCAGCAAAGAACAACCATCTGGATTGGCTTCCCACTGCTGTTTCACATACTCGGTGGAGAACGGAATTCCGATGTAAAGACTGAAGTTGTCTGTTGTTACGTCAATCACCTTGTCTGTCCCACGCTTGACAACCCAAGCGTGGGACAGAGCGATTCCAACCTCTTTCATCAAGGCGTAACCCTCGACGTAAACGAGATTGTCTTTACTGCGTGGCATTCCTTGTCGAACAGCGATCATTTGTTTCAGGAAATTTTCGAGATCGTTCATGTTGCCTCCGCTCATCAAGCAGGTGTCTTGAACAACTTCTTGAGGATCATCGACTCATTCTCACGAAATTCCTGCTTGACGTTTGCGGCTCGCTGTTGCATTCCGTGTTTCTTTCGGACAGAAAACAACACAGAAGAGAACGGCTTGTCTTTAACCAACAATGCGAATTCCTTCTGGTCTGGCACTTGCCAGTGATCTCCCCATGACTCCAGCAATTCAGAATAGGCGTCCAGCACAGCCGACTTGAATTCGTAGAATGTCCCACGCACTTCAGGGAAGTACGTCAACAATTCGTCTTCCTCGCCAGTCAAGATGAACGGCAGCAGATGCTTCGGGTTCCAAACATTGTCACCCTCTCCACGCAACTTGTGGAGGCCAAGATATGTTGCACTCTTGATCTTCCATCTGTTTCCGTGTCGATCTCTGATGACCACGCCCTCGAACGTGGCATCGCTGGCTGATTGCTCCTGCAAGAACGTCTGAATCTCTTCGATGCTACAAAAGTTGTAACGGGTCGGTCTCTTGAACAGATCGCCTGCCAGCACATCCACCTCAAGTGGCGTCAATTCTTGGACGCCTCTAAAAGCGGTGAGCAAATACATCTGTGGCTGATCGTACCGACGCACAATCTTGTTCCAAGGCGAACAGAATTCGCAGATGTAACAGACTGTCTCGTCCAACTTCCCCTTGAGTTCTGTGAGTCCAGAGATTCCGAGTCCTTTACAGAAGGCATCCCGCCAAGTAAAGTTCTGGAACTCCATGTTGTCAACGGCGAACGATCCACGAGTGTTTGCGTGCCACTCTCCATCGAAGAAGTACAACACGACCAACGACCCATCTTCCTTGCTTTGGACAATAAAGTCCGAGAAGTCAAATGTGTGTTGTTCGTCCTGAACTTCTCCCCAATTGAAGAAGCGGTTGAAACTTTTGGCCACAATGTCTTTAGTATCGACGTGCAGCACCAGTGCCCGACATTCACGAACAATCGGATGTGTCTTCGGGCTTTCGATCTGGTCATAGTTCAAGATCACCAAAGGCAGCGTGTTGTGCCGATTGACCTTGATGCCAAGTTCCGCAGTGAGATCATCAAGACTTTTGGTCTGAAGAAACTGTTGTACATTGAGCATCCTTGCTCCATTTCTGTAAGAATGATTCTTACAGTATAGGAGCAAGGATGGTTTAAGACAACATCAAGTTACAGGACGTTGGCCCAATGGCGTTGTCGGCTGGCTAGGCACTTGCACGCCGGAGGTTTCTGCGGCCTCATGCTGCTCGTCCTCAAACGTGGACCAGTGCCACCGTTTGGTGTAGGCTGAACTGTCTCCGTTCGCACCGTAGTTACAGTTCCAGCATACGTCGATCTGTTTCTCAACTCGTGATCCACAGACAGGACATTGATATTGCCAACTCGGCGGCGGCACAAATCCTGTGTACTGCGGCTCTGACAACCCTGTTTGTCGTTCGATGGGCGTGGCGGTGTTAATTGGCCACCCAATCGAATCCCAATAAGGGCGACCTCCCATTTGTTTCCACCGCTTGTAGTTGTCGTTGTCCTTCAACAACACTTCAGCACCAATCGTACTAACAACCCAACCAACGACGTTGAAAAGCACCGTCAGAAACACAGCAGAGCCGATCACGGCAGGGAATGGGAACATGTTGATTCCGCTGAGTGTGTTCCAGAAAAGTGAACTCAGAAACGTGATGACGAACATCGTCATGAAGTATCGAAACAGCAGGACGAAGACGGACGGGCGATTATTCACTTGGGAACTCCTTCATTTGTTCGATGCGATGCCAATGGACTGTTGGCAACACCAAACTGTTGCCGGGGCCGTTGCCATGCTCGGTTGTGTTGATGTAGAGCCGTGCAGATTCCGAGAGGTACTTCGCAACTTCTGAAACAACCACCGGTTCGTGACTGTGTACCTCGATGAACACTGGAACCACATACTTGACTGACTCGCTTGCACCGAACGTCCTCTTCAAGATGTTCTGTGCTTCAACTGCGGCGTCATTATGACGGGCGAACAACTCCCCGTTGTGCATCGAACTGAACCGGTCTCCAGTCCAGATTCGCTCCCGTTGATCTTGGATGACAAATCGTGGCAAATCGTTGATCTGAACGACTTGCAAAATTGGCAACTTCTTAGTATTCATGTTGTTCTCCATCAGGCGACAGCCCGATCCAGTTCTTCGTTGTTATTGTCAGATTCTTCCTCGTATGCAGGATTTTGACGACCGACGAACGAGAGAAGATAATCCACCGCCTTACCAGCTTGTGTGGCCGCATCGAAGATGAACTTGGGGTCGTTCTTCATACGTTGCAGCCAGTTCTTGACGTAGGACTTCGAGTTGTCCAACATCTTGTCGGCCATCGGCACGCCCAACTCAATCAACAACAGACACGCACCGATTTCAGCAACAAGTTCATTGAAGGCATACTGCACTCCAATGGTCTTGTCTTCCTGCTCACGCTCGCCGACACGATCTTCCTTCTGCGTCCAGTGAACCAGTTCATGGAACACAGTTTCGTAGAAGTCTGCCATCGACTCAAACTTGCGTCTGTTCGGCACCGTGATGTGATCCTTGCCAACTGTGTAGTAGGCTCGATCACCCAAGTACCGAATCGTCGCCCCCGTAGCTTTGATGAACGCTTCGGCTGGCTCGAAGTCCGGCTCGTTGTTCATGTCGGCGTCGATAGGCATGTATCGCTCGATCTTGGCAGCGATCCCAAGATTGATTGCAGTCGCAATCTGCTCCCTTGTGCCAGATGCTTTTGGCTGGTCCTTAGCAAGCAGGTACTTCTCGGCAATCTTCAGAAGCTCAGCCTTGGTCGTGATAACCGTTCTGGCCTTGCGATCTTCGATGCCCAGCATCGTCTTGACGATACTACCAGACCCTGCACGACAACGACCATCAAGCAGCGTTTCCACGGTTGGAGCTTGAAGTTGCTGAATGTTGAAGATTGGGAACTCACGCAGGATCGGGAACATGATGTCCTTACCCGTGCCAGTCTTCATCACCTGTTTGGTTTTGGGGTCACGCTTTGGCAACATCTTGAAGAGAGTGATGTAAGTGGCGTGCTGCTCCTTCATCACATGAGCACCGATGTTCTTCAACCACGCCGAAGATGAACCCCAAAATTTGGATTCATAGTTGTAAATCATCGACCAAAACATCAGAATCAACGGATTGATTCCGGTGTAGCGACGACCAGAGGTGAAGTTGCATGGCGAACCACTGTTTGGTCCGGGTGCCCACGGCTTACGCCAAGGCGGCGTACCTTCATTGATGGCCTTCACCATCATATCGGTAATCTTTTGGCGAATCTCTTCGGCGGATTGCTTTGCCATCATCGTTTCCTTATGTTGATTGGTCTCCAGTTCTGACACACAAGCAGGTGTCTTGAATTACTCGCCGGGGTAAAGCGTGTCCAGTGCCGCACACACTGCCTTGTATTCCGGCGTCTGGCTTTCGCCAGTAGCCTTCCAGACCTCAGTCGTGTTGTGGACAGGGAAATACTCTTGAGCAAAATACTTGAGAGCGGGAATCGTCAACCAGCTTCCATCACGATCCAAGAATGTTTTGCGGACATGTTCTGCCCAATCTTCGACAGTCCGAACGTCGGTAGCCGTAAGACGATGCGGACAAGCACCTGCCGGAGTGTGAACACGCATTCCCCTTCCAGTGTGTTGAACGTGTCGGCGATGACGAACCGGTTCTTCATCATCGTTGGTCGCCACTACTGGCGGCACAACTTCATCATCGTTGTCGTCTTCTTCCTCTTGCGGCTTTGGCGTCTTCGCTTTGGCCACAAAGGTATGTCCGCACGCACACACATCAGTCCGCAGGCCAACATATTTCTTGCAGGCCGGGCATTGCTTTTTGCCCTTGCCACCTTCATCATAGGTCTTGACGACCTTTTCATCTTTCGCCGTGACAACCGGCTCCGGCTCTGGTTCCGGCTCTGGCTCTGGTGGCAACTCCACCGACTCAGGCTTATCGACTTTGGTGAGTGTGTTGTGTTCGACCATCAACGCCCCAATTACGGTGGCGTTGAGATCGAACGACTTGGCCCATTGAGTGTCGGCCACAGCTTCACAAAGCTCTTGGAACGACTTAAAATCGGTGCCGAATTCACTGTCGGCCACAACTCGTTGCAACCGACTCGGCATGATCTTGGGAAGCGTCATGTTTTTCTCCTTATCGTCGTGACTCGAAGTGTTCAGCAGTAATTCGCTTGCCCTTGTGAGGCAAACCACGTCGTTCCAACTCACGCAACCCAGCCTCAGTGATGGCCATGCCTTTGCCAGACACAACCACAACCAAAGGCCCACCGCCATCATAGGACATCAGGCCCGGCAATTCAAATCGCTGGACTTGTTCGTCACGGCACTTTGCAACAGCAGCCAAACGACTCTCTGCAATTGGCCGTTGTCCCAACGCAGTCAGAATCGCAATCTGCTTGAGTGTGAATCCATACTCGTCGATTCCGATGTCTCGTGCCACTCGTTCCACTGAATCCTTCCAGCTATCAGAAGGCATCATGTCCTTCTGTTGCACAACTTTCTGTGCAAAGCTAATGGCTTCACGAGGCACACGACGATACTTGGCAATCAGTTCATTGGCCTCATCTGGCATTGAGAACGGCAACTCGCCAGCCGAAACGTATTGGCCGATGCGAAGTTTCACAATGTCGGCGATTTCCAATGTTGTTGCTGGTTGCCATTCAATCGCTGTGCCCAGCCGATTCTCCATTGCGTCGAACAAACGACCACGTTCTGTTGTCGCAGCAACCCAGCAAACATTATTCGTGTTCGCTGTGAGTGCGTCTGATTTGACTCCAGCCGGACGCATGGCCATGATGCCATCATCACGTTCCATCGCATTGAGCAACCCACCTTGCATCATCTTCTTGGGAATCAGATGTGCTTCATCGAAGAACACGATGCACGGAGGAATCGTATAGTCTGTGGCATGTTTTTCATCACGAAACTCAACAATCTTGGGGAACTTTGGATTCCCCTTCGGCGGCGTGTACAACGCATCCCCACGGAATTCATGTTGCTCGAAAGCTGTCCGAATCAGTTCAAACAAGCTCCAAGTATCAGTGATCGAAGCCGATTGCACGAAGACGAACGGAATCCCAATCGTCTTGGCCCATTGCTTGACGATGTACGTCTTGCCCTGACCAGAGCCGGAGTAGATGCCGAAGTTGCACCCACGGCAACTCCGGTTGGATCGCTTCAACGATGTGAACGCAAACCGCCGCAACGTCCGCATGTTGCCTTCATTGTGTTGACTGACGATCACATCGTTGAGCGGACAGCTTTTGTTGTTCTGCGAAAGAGCCACCCGAAGTTGCTCATCGGTAGGAGCAACATTCAGGTAGGGCATGGCCCGATTGTGGGTATCGTCGAAAAACACCTTCTCGTATTGCACTTGCATTTGTGACTCCACTACAAACTTTAGAATGACTGAGCGAGACACAAGCAGGTGTCCTACGCAGCCTCGGCCAATTCAAGAGGCTGCTGCACAATCATCAACTCACGCAATTTGTCGCAAGCCCTTTCCCACTGCTGACCTACGCCTTGACGTGTGTATGGATTGTTGGTGTTCGGATTGATCCGATTATGCACCAATTCACTGTCCATTCGTTCCCCGGTCTTCAGGAAATACTCAATCATCTCCCGTTGAATGTCAGTGAAGTCTGCTCGCCGCACAGCTTCCAGCAGCAATTCGACCTCTTCGGAGATCGGTTCAATGTGCTTGGCTGGCCGCACATCCTTGTCACGATCAACGTACTTGACATTGTAGCAGGCAGCACGCACCATGTCTTCCATGTCTTCGGAAATAACCTCCGTTTCACGAAGCACGGCAATAGCCACCTCGAAACTGCACATCTTGTCCCGCATGACCTGTCGGACCTTAGTGCGAAGCAGCTTGGTTGGCCTGCCGATGCCAGCATGAATCTCTTCTGACCGGACAAACCCAACGAGACGCCGTTTGACCGATGAGTAGAAGTAAGTGCTCATCTGCGTCGATCCATCATAGCAATAGATGGCATCGAAGATGGCCCACGTCGCCTCTTGGAGATAGTCGCATTCGTCCAAATGTGGACGATCCGACTTGTGCGTCGAATAGAACGAGAACGCCAGTTGATTGGCCATTCTGATGAATCCAGACAGGACGGTGTATTCCACTCCTGCCAAGATGTTCAGACTGGTTCGTGTCTGCTCATCGAACAGCATGATCCCTCGACCACGCTTATGTTTCGACAAACGGTTGTACTCATTCCGCAAAGTACGGACGCTATCGAATCCATACATTTCGGCCTTCTCCACCAACACAGCATGTGCGTTGGCGATGCTAGAGCTAATGTCTTTTTTCTCGGCCACCGATAGTTCTGTGGCCTCGATCATTCCAATCATGGCAATCTCCTTGGGGATGTTGTTTCCAGTAGCCATCAAGCAGGTGTCTTAGAATACCGCTTGAACCACTCAATGTCTTCCATGACAGCGGCCTTGAGCTTGGCCCCAAGTTCACATACAGGACCAAGCCGGGGCGAACGATGATCGTCCGCATGTAGTCCATCAATTGTTCGTAACGCTCCTGATTGCAGGCCAACTCGGCGATGAAAATTGTGCCACGATCTCGCTTGCGACGAGGAAACTCGAATCGACCATTCGGTCGATGATCGCTGCCGTCGTTGAAGATCACAGTGCCAGTTGTCGTACTGATCTCGGCATGATATGCGAATGACAGAACGACCTTCTCGCCGACATTGAATCGTCCGGCTTTAGTCGGATCACCCTTCTTCTCTGACGGGGCGAAAAGAGTCCAAGCATGAGTCAGATCATGGAATCCATGACCATCGTCTTCAACCTTGATGATGATACGAGGCTTGCCAGTCACCTTCTCGATGTCGATCTTGCAAAATGAGGCGTCTGTGTCGGCAACATTCTGATACAGTTCTCCGCCGATCATGCCGAAGCCACGACGATCAACCAATCGCTCATGGACCTGACGCAAACCATCTTTGTGTGCAACGAACCAGTCTGACATGTTTGATTCCTTTGTGTTGGAGACAGCCAACAAGTAGGTGTCCAGATAGATGACGCATAGAAGAAAAGGTTCAGTGCAATTTTTGTATTACGCTGGAACAACAGAAGACGTGACATGCCTTGTCAAGTCTGGAGTTCCGCCAGATGGGTCGAATACCACTCCATCAACAATAGCCAAAGCATGACCATCTCTTTCAAACACCCATCCCACACAAACAACACACAACGGATGTTTGTCGGCCCATTCTTGCAGAGTCCAAGCACGACGAGGAAGTTTGAGCCTCCAGTCGCCCCAATGATTGATGAGCCAGAGGATTTCGTGATTCTCTAAACCACGACCCGGAGGCCCCAAAACCTTCCTGACTTCGGCATAAGATTTGTGTGCCACCGTGGCTACAGCAGCCACAACACAATCATTCTTTTGCTTCTGTAGGATGAATCTTGTTTTCATGGTAAACCACAAGCAGGTGTCCAGAGAAACGAAGAGAGCCACACCTTTCGATGTGGCTCTCTTGTAGGGGTTCTCGCATATCAGACAAGACTAGGCCGCAGCAGCTTTGTTCTTCTTGCTCTTGCCTTTGTTCTTGTTCTTCTCGTGCTCAGCCGCCATCTTGCGGTCCTGATCTTCGATCCGCTTGTCGGATTCGACGATTGCGGCCTTGAGGGTCAGCCCCATGCACTCGGCGATTGCCAACCGACGTTCGTCTTGCTTGGTCGGCGTTTCGTCGAACAGCTTCTGCATTTCGCTGAGAGGAAGACCACGGTTCCGATTGTGTGCCGGAGCACCGGTTTCGGAGTAGTGATGCTCGCCCAGAGCCTTGCGGCTGGCAGCGGTGACGGTCATTTCCCCCAAAGCCACCTTGCGACGTTCGGGTTCTGTCAAACCCTTGGTCCGGGTGCCTTCTTCGTCGTATTCCGGGTCACGCCACAGAGCTTCCCGATTACGATAGGTTCCGTACTCGACGCCGAGGCCAGCAGCGGCCTCCTTCATCGTGTACTTCTTGCTCGTCACCGGGTTGATCTTCTCCAGCATTTCGTGATAGACACGACCTTCTTGGAGCGGCGTGAACTGCTTGCGACTCAGGTTGATCTGGCAAGCGAGCAGGAAGTCATCCCCGCTGGCCTTCAGTTCGGTGGCCTGAATCAGTGCCGGGTATTCCTTCGGCGTCCCTTCGCCGAACAGTTCGGCTTCGGCCTTGTCGGCACGCAAGACACGGCTCTTGGCGTGCAGATAGAGGACGGCAGCGATACGGCGACCACCGTCGATGACGTTGGTTTTATTGCCGGGCTGACGGACTTCGATGGGGTCCAACTGCGAGTACAGGTAGATGTCTTCCGCCAACTCGATGATGGACTGCGGAGCGGACAGATGATCGTCGATCTTCCAACCGGCCTGCGTCTTGAGCTTGCCCTTACATTCGGCTTCGCTGCCGACATGCACAACCTTGCCCTGCGGATTGATGAGACGCATCACCGGACCTTCGTACTGTTCGATCAGATCGACGTACTGCCGGACATGCTCCAAATTCTCGGACAAGGCGAGGTGGACAAGAGAGACGTATTCCGTCTCGGTGGCCTCTTCGACCTTGGGATCGCCGATCAGCGTGTAACCCTGTTCGTACAGGTTCTCCGGCTCGTGCCGGGGATTGTCGTACCGGGTGATGTTGCCGATGGGCATGACAAAGATTCGACCAATGTCAACGGACGTGTTGTCCTTCAACGCACGGGTCGTGGCCTGTGCCAAAGTGAGGATGCCATCCTCCTTCGGTTCGGCCTTCTTGGCAGGGGCCTTCTTGACACTCGTCTTCTTGGCCGCAGCCTTGGGGGCGGACGTTTCGGACTTGCCTTCATTGGCAGGGGTCGTGTCGTCCTTGACAGTCGCTTCAGCAGTCGTCATCGAAAATCTCCTAAAGGGGTTACTGATACAGAACGACACGTTCTATCTCATGGTAAGGCTCAGAACAAAAATTGTAAAGCCACTCACAGTACAATTTTTGTTCTGAGTCGTCGAACATCCGTCAAGCAGGTGTCTTAGCCTTCTTGGCGGCTTGTTTCTTCTCCAGATGCTTGCGTTCCAGCGGGTGCATGGTGGCCTCATAGTCAATCTGATACTTGCCACTCAGCAGACGCTCCCCACCACATGACAAAATCGTGATGATGTCACGAGGATCGTCCATACACCACTTGTCAACAGCGAAATCCAAAGTGGGTTCAATCCATTTTGGGTCGCCCTTGATTTCCTTGACTTCACGCAGCAGAATCTGCTCCATGATTTTTCTGTCTGGCGGAGCACAGTAAATCTTGTTCTGGAACCTGCTGTACAAAGCACCGGCCATGACGGTTCTCAAGAGATTTACGTCATTTGCCGTAGCGATCACCACCATGCGAACATTCTTTGCCTGATTGCCAACACGATAATTGGTGCGGCGAATCTGGCCACGAACATCCATCACGCCCAGCAACCAACGAAGGTCGTTTTCAGGGCATTTCTCGATTTCTTCGATGAAGAGAACGCCGGGAACTGTATCGCTCTCCATGACGAGTTCGATCACACCGGCCTTGGTCATGGATGTGGCGTCAAACCACAGCCAAGATTTGCCCTCTTCTCCGATCATCGCTGCCGTCGATTTCATAATTTCGGTCTTGCCGCATCCGGGCGGACCATCCAGCAGACTGTGTGTTCTCTTGAGCCAATCTGTCTGTTTGGCCAACCTCAGAGCATCCACCACACGATTGATGTGCGGCTTCCGACCATAGATTCTATCGTAGTGACCACCCACATCAAGGGAAATTTCCCCAAGTTTCTTGGGAGTGTCTGCCAGTTCCTTCGTTGTTGCCGCCTTCACCGCTGCAATTTTTGCATTGGCAGCAACAGACTCAAACCCTTCTGGCTCAACGACTTTCCACGGTGCAGATCGCAACGAACCTGCGGCTCCAGCCTCGGCAAACCGTTTGACGATTTCTGGCCATTTCTTTTCGAGTGATGCCCGATCAGATGTGGTCGAGTAGTGGACAGTGACACGATACACCCACACCTCGCCCTCATTCGTGTCTTCTTGAGAAGGTGGCGTCAGGCGTGATGGCATCGTGAATTTCCAGCCATTGCCTCGTGCCCCCTTGAGGGACAGAGCGGTGCAGCGTTGCACTTGTTGCAACACCACATCCGGCTGCAATCTTTTGCTGGACCTACGCTCAACCACGATTTTGCGATTGATCATTTTTTTCCTCACACAGAATTGATGGACACGGTACAGCCCGTCAAGCAGGTGTCCAGAATGAATTGGCACTTTTCCAGTGCAAATTTTGGATTAGTCGTACATGCCCGGAAATTCGACGCCATCCACCTCGCCAGCGTCATCTTCGCACTGATCGGCGATTGAGTCAAGCTCGTCATAATCGGAATCTTCGTAGGTCGTGTCGGCTTCCTTCTTCTCTGCGGATTCTTCTTCATCACTGGCTTCAGGACGATTTTCACTGACGTAATCATGGCAAGCCGCCGCCACGTCTTGGAGAATGCTGGATGCCTCTGAAGCACGCTTGGATCGGCTAGACGTATCGAGGCTGGGAAGATGGTATACATCCACCTGTGACATCAGGTCGGTTGACTCTTGAGCCGAGATGCCTTCCAATGTGTTGGCAGCTTCATCCACACGTTGCCCACGGTCGTTCTGTTGAAGCGTGTCAGTGAGATTGTCGTACCAACCACGCATCTCTTCTCCGAGTGATTCGATCTCGCTGTACGCCTCATCCATCAACTCACCAGCAGTGCTGGTGAATCGCTTCCGCTTGAGTTCTGTGTATTCAGCCGCAGTGGGCATGGTCTGCTTGATCTTGTAGCTCGCCGCAACTCGGCGACTCTTGCCACTGGCCGTTTCCTTGCGTTCGGACGGTTGCTGTTGGACGTAGCCACCGAGGACCATCAAGGCATATTGATCGTATGCCTTCTTCAGACGCACCACACCAACAACTTCGCCGACCTTGAACATGTTACTGCTCCAAAGGATTTTCGAGATATCACCTCAACACTGCAAGCATTGTAAGGCACAAAAAAAAATTGTCCAGTCTCGGACAATACAATTTTTGGATTTTCAGCAAAGGCATAGAAGTTGCTAGTTGATGTACATTTGTTCAGTACCGCAGATTTGTTTAGAAGATTGGGTTCTTCTTATATGAATGGTGTAACCATTCTGAGTGAAGAGGTAATTGAGGCTCATCATAAGGCGTGCGAGTGTAATCATATCGTCCTTGTCGGCGTTTCTTAAATCAATTTTGAGCTTCTCTTTTTTCAACAGTTACCTCTCCGTGTTATGTAGGTTGGGTATTTATGCCGTCCCAAATAAATCTCCCTACTATAGTGTCGAGATTTAATAGACAGACAGCTATTTTATTAGATGAAGCCACTTGTTCGTTGGACCATCGGTCCCTCCACCGCCGCTGGTTATCAATGCTTGTGCCTCTCAATTGAGTCATTTTTGAGGCTTTACGATGCGGATGTGGTGATCTGTCACAATTGTCGAGCAGAAACAATCTCCACACTATGTTTTCGTGATTTCAGTCTAATAGATCAAACAGAGGTTGCCAAACTAAGCAAAATCCAACCAGCCGGAGTGGCTTGGAAGTTGTATCCGCCAAGAATAGACAAAACCAGACATGAAATCGCAATTGATAATGACATCATCTTTACAGAACGCATCCCTGAGATTGATCTGTTTCTGGAGGGCGATTGCACATTGTTATTGGAGGGTGATTCCAGAACTTATGGCAGATTTGAACGGTATGTTCCGCCCGATTATCAAATCAACAGCGGAATATTTGGAATGCCACCCGGATTCGACCTACATAAGTATGTCGATTTCTACTGTCAATCTGACTGGGAACTAAACGCACTGGGAGAACATAAAGCAAGTAAAACATTTGATGAACAAGGACTTGTGGCAACTGCTCTTCTCAATTACAGCAGTTATGCTATAATCCCATCAACATCTGTAACTAATTGCGAACGGGAATTGATCTTGGCTAAAGGAATGCACTTCATAGGTTTGAATCGCAGACCATTCCACAGACCATTCGCATTGTACAGAAGTCAGAACACAAAACTCTATCTGTGAGGATATCATGCGAGAACGAGTCAATGTAATTTATGGCAAACAACCAATTCTATTGGTTGCACCACATGGCCCAGATGACACAAACACAGCTTTGATTGCAGAGTCGGCTGCTGCAAATGTGCAAGCCTACGCCGTCATCAATCAAGGATTTGATCGTGGCGAAGAAGTTGATGTCAACAAAGACATCGCAGACTGCAATCGTGTCGATCATTGCATGTCAGAAGTCGTGTGCGATGAATTCTTGAAGCCGATCTTGAAAATCAAAGACAAGATCACGAAGAAGTTCAACGGCGGACTATCAATCACTGGATGGCCCGATGAAGAAGAATCAAACAAACGACTGTTGATTGTCTATATTCATGGAGCCGGTGATATCGTTCATGTGGAAGCCAATGAGCCAGTTGATGTAATCGTTGGCTATGGACTTGGTAATAACAAAGATTCGATCACATGCAAGGCATGGAGAAAGAATCTGTTTGTCGATCTCTGGAGAAACTACAGCAATGAAGGCGAGGTTTATGAGGGGTCAGGTGCCGGTCGATATGCTGGCCGTAGTTATAACAACATGAACCAATACTTCAGAAAACATGAACTGAATCGTCAAGTCGAATCTATACAGCTTGAGTTCCCATACTCCATGAGGAAAACAGAAAGCCGAGCCACCATTACTGCAATGATGCTCGGCATTGTGTTGAAAGAGATGATGAAGTACGACTCTTATGATAAAGAGCCAAGAACCAAACTTATTTGACCTGTTCTTGCAGCTTATCTTTGTCGCTGCCTTCCAGATTCAATGAACGTGGCATCCGATTGATCTTCCAGTCTCTCTCGAAAGAGATGAAGTCTGATGGTTCATTCGGATGATACTTCCTATTGAGTGCTGAGTTCATCGTGGCGTTTTCGTTGTTGGCAATTCCCAACAACCAAACTCGTCTATTCCATGTCTTGAAAGATGATTCAATGTCAGACATGCGTGAATCAAGAGTTGAGAGCTTGTCACTGGCTTCAGAGTGACTCATGTATCTCTCCGTTGGCTGCTGGATGCGTCTTTCCATTGCCACTGGTTGTTTTGCTTTCCAGTCTATGTTTTTTGAAACCACTGCAAAAATTGTAGCGACGAAAACCAAGAAAATGCACGACACAAGAAAATGCGTCAAGAACTTTGGTCTTTCCTTAACAGGAATTGGGTTTGGCATTGGTAGACTTTGAGCACGCACCCGGCGTCTCAAAGCCTTTGTCACTTCCTCTCTAATGTATGTGTGGTGATCTGACATGAGTTCTCCTTGTTGGGGGTTCATTATTTATCCACCACAACATTATTTACCAGAGACCATTTCATCACGTCGTTTATTAACCAGATCTCTCAGTTCTTTTCGTGGCAGCATTTGATCATTGTTGTAGATCAATCTAAGCTCACGAACTTCTTCGATTGAGAGATCATAGTGGCCCTTCAGGTTGTTGCAGGTACAGCACATTGTCTGGTAGTTAGCCAGTTCATCTGTGCCGCCACAAGCCTTGGCCAATACATGATCTTTGGTCATCAAGACGTAACGTCCATCTTCCTCGGCATACAAATTGAAGTGTGGAGAATGATCGCCCGGATTCATATCCAGAATCATTTTTGTTCCCTCCAAACCACAAGATACGCAACGAGGGTTGTCTTTGAAGACGAAGTAACGATCCGAATTCATACGAACCGTATATGTGTGCTCACCAACATAATAGTCACGTTTTGACTCTGCTTCTGTGATGTATGGCATCACCTCATCCAGATTGAGTTCACCGAGATGGACCAGTTTTTTCCGGTCTTTCATCCGAGCCAAATCTATCTGAACGCTGAATCCATCAAAGTCTTCACCCTGTGGATTAGAGTCTAAAATGTCCTCAAGTTGTTGTTTTGCACGTTCTAAGCACTCTTCATGGTCCAATTCATCGTCGATCCGCCATGTAAGAGTGGCGATTACCTTATACTGAGGCATCCGTGCCGCTCCTTTCTCTGAGTTTATTCATATCGCCTTATCTATTCCTTGAGATAAGCGATTACTCAGAGTTTACTCCAGAAAGTTCAATTCTGAAATAGCAAAAACAGACCTTCTTTAAGAATTCACCAATCCAGCCAGCAAATCAAGAACAATGGGCCACAACCAAAATATGGTACCAATCTTGGCCATAGCCCCATTGTTGATGAGTTCTAGCTGGGAACAGATGAATGTCGATTGATTTGTTCCCAGAATAACACCATCCAAACGACATCAGCCCAGCGTGACGCCATCCAAAACTAACGTAAAAATCCTTCACCTTAAACCCCTAGCCTCTTTCAGTTGTTGTGCCAAGTCTTTCATCTCTTGAGCCAACTCTGCGGCCCAATTGCTCGCAGAGATGGCCTCGAACACATTGTCACGACAACAGCCACGAGGGCATGGCTGGTCGTATTTGAAGATGTAGTACCAACCGGGACCATCCCAATTGATTTTCTGCACACGGAAGAAGTAAGGCTTGTTAGCCGCCTCCCTCAACTGTTCTTCCGTGCTGAATTTCAACTTGCCTTGAGGATCACGCATTTCTTTTCTCCGAAACAGAGCTTGCAGATTTGTTTTCCACGTCGATTAAGTTGTTTCCACTTCATCTTGAAGCTAACAGATTCAATGCCACCGAACATACGGGCATTGCTGTGGAGTTCAGCGAGTGAAACCAACAGAAGTGTGGCTGCATCTTGAGCCGACCATTCAGTCTCGATCTTCTTGGCAATCTCGTCTGCTGTTGCAGTATGAATCACCATGTCTTGACTGATGAGATAGCCAACCTTCTGATCGCCGCCAACACAGCCCCAGATGTATTGGCTAACCTCAACATGATCTGGAAAATGAACGCCAGACTCATCGACCGTGCGACAATACGGCTTGCCGCAATCGTGGTACGTTGTGTATTGACGAATTTTGTCCTCATCATGCAGATTTGCCAGCAGTTCATCTCCATAGTCGATGATCCACTCTGGGAGCCTCCAGTGAGCATCTGAGAGCTTATGAAGGCCCTTGATATAGTCAATCAGATCGAACAGATGCGAACACACGGATTGGCCGTGCTGATACACAGATTGACCGTGGCTTTGTTCACAACGGAGCATGGTCGCAACCATCTCGTCAAAATTCTTGGGGATTGGTTTGGTGAGGTTCATGCCGCACCTCCATTCCCAATGTGATAACACACTTTTACAGGGATGGCTGTTGCGTCGTGATTCCAAGCCAAAGCATCGTCCTTAGAATCGAACAGATTTGCATCTTCGATATGCCAAGTCTTGTGTTCTGACCGACCACACTCTCCCATCCAGCGATAGAATGAACCATCGGTGTGTTTGCGAGCATATTTTGTATGATGGGCGTCGGGAGCAGTGTTCAGAAGTTGATACTTACGAAACACCGCACGCTTCTCACCAAAAATTGGTTCGGTAGCGAGTGCTGTAAGCTCATTGTCCATGTCAGGTTCGTGAACTACCCCGCCGCTAAAGACGGCGGGGCTTCCGATCCAACCAATAGCCCAAATTTTATGGGTCTTACATCAGGGCAATCGGCTATTCCTCTCGTTCCGAGAGTTCTTAGTCTTAAACCTTCGTTATGTATATTTTTGCTAGCATTCTCGTCACGATCATGAGAAGCAAAGCAATTCCAGCAAGTCCATTCTTTCTCTTGTCCTAACTCTTTGTTCTGATAATTACATTCAGAACATAATTGTGACGAAGGAAACCAACGACTTACCTTGATTACTTCTCTACCGTACCACTCTGCCTTATACATTAACTTTTGTACAAACGAGTGAAAACCACAATCTTGCAATTGCCTGTGAAGTTTACGTTCCTTCCATCTTGGTTCTTTTCGTTTGTCACCTAAATTCGCAAACATTCCTTTAACATCTAAGTCTTCTAAAATAATCACTT
>Ga0163150_10002771_pt1 | contig 26016 bp, 20 predicted proteins | sample OliLakLV19P2IB_FD_148628 | JGI IMG/M metagenome (GOLD analysis project Ga0163150, IMG submission 148628) | Freshwater microbial mat bacterial communities from Lake Vanda, McMurdo Dry Valleys, Antarctica - Oligotrophic Lake LV.19.P2.IB | ecosystem: Environmental > Aquatic > Freshwater > Lake >...
AGGTAGGTCAGCGGGTCGCCGTCGGGATCCTGTGCATCCGCCGTCACGGTGGAGACGCGGCCCACTTCCACGGTGCACGGGTCACAGGCCGCACGCACGGTCGGCGGACGGTTGACCGGTGCGGCCGGCGGCGCCACGGGCGGCGGCGGTGGCGGTGGCGGCGGGGCCGACGCGACGTATTTGCGGGCGCCCGGGTGATAACCGATGCGAATCTGCACGCCGATGCGGTCGCCGATGTTGCTGCCGAACGTTGGGCACGTGCTGGTACCGGCCGGGCAGAAGGACACGTCACCACGCTTGTCGAGGGTGCCGGCCCAGTTTGCGCCGGCGCCGATGAAGAAGCCGTTGCTGGTCTGGAAGGTGGCGCCCAGGGCGAGGTAGATCGGGCTGGCGATGCGCGTCGTCGTCGGCGCGACTGAGTTGTCGATGCCCAGGAAGTTGGCCGGGGCGGTGATTTCGGTGTCGAGATATTTCTCGCCGTGCAGCTCTGCGGTGAAACGCAGGGGCGATCCCGTCGGGAAGCCCATGCCGGCGCCCCAGCGGATGCCGTTCGAGAGCTCGAAGCCGTCCGGGTTGCCGCGAACGATCATGCCGCCGAAGGCGGACAGCTCAACCACGCGGAGGTTCTTGCTGAGGATGCCGTCGACGAAGAAGTCCGTCTTGCCGGTGGACGCGCCGAGGGCGTCGTCGCCCGTGGCAATCTTGACGCCGCCGCGCAGGGCAAACGCGGCGCCCTTCTGGTCAGCCTCCGACGTGATGTTGATCTTCGCGCCCAGGCGGAGGTCGCCGGGACGGTTGCCAATCCAGCCCTGTCGCACGAGCGGGTATTCGTTGACGATGCCGCCGTTGGCGCCCGCAGGCGCGTCGGTCACGGTGAAGAAGATCGGGCGTGTGTCGCGGTCAATACGCGTCACCGCTTCGAAACTGCCGAACAGTTCGAACCGGTTGTTGATGCCGACCGCAAAGGTGGCGGGGAAGTTGGTGACGTCGGTGAAGCCCTGCCCGAAGTCGGCGTTCTGCCGGTAGAAGCTCAGCGACCACTTTTTGTGGCCGAGGATTTCGGCGGTCGGGACAAACCAGAGTCCCGTGTCGCCGCTCACCGTCGTGGTGGCCGGTCGTGTTTCGGCGGCCTGCGGCGGTTCCGCCGTCTGGCCCAATGCGGGCATCGCGGTCATCAGCAATGCGCCAAGCACGGTTGCCCCAAAAAGTCGTTTCATGTGCGCCATCCGTTTCAGTGAGGGTGGCCGGAACCGGTTCCCAGCCTTAGAAAACACCGAATTAATGCTACACCTGAAACCGTCCAAGTCAATGATTTCAGGCTGGTTCCAGCTCGCTGCGTTATACTAGCGTCACTATGTTCCCCTCGCTTGGCATGCCAGAACTGCTCATCATCGGTGTGGTGGCGCTCATCGTGTTTGGGCCCCGCAAGTTGCCGGAGCTCGGCCGGTCCCTCGGCAAGAGCCTGCAGGAGTTCCGGCGCGCGACCAACGAGCTGAAACACACCCTCGACGAAGAAATCTCGATTGAGGAGCGCAAAGACGAGCGCAAGATCGAGGCGGTCCCGGCTCCGGTATCACCGACCCCCGCCGACCTGTCCGTGCCGACCGATCCGGCCACGCTCGAATCGCCCGCCGCGCCCGAGACCATCGCCCGCGGTCAGCAGTAACGTTCAGCCGTGGACCACGAGGACGAACTCGAGCCGGACGCCCCCGGCCGCATGAGCTTTCTTGACCATCTCGACGAACTGCGGCGTCGGATTTTGTATGCCGTCTACTCGGTGCTTGGTGCCGCGGTCATTGCGTTTTTCTTTGTCCGACAGGTCCTCGACGAAATCACGGCGCCGATGATCGCGGTGTTGCCTGGCAAGCAGCTTCTCGCAACGGAAGCGCTTGACCCGATCATGTTTTTCTTCAAGGCCGGGCTGTTCCTGGCCTTGATGATTGCGTCGCCGCTCATCATGTTGCAGGTGTGGTATTTTATCGCGCCCGGCCTCTATTCGAAGGAAAAAAAGCTCGCCATTCCGTTTGTTGCGGCCTCGACCCTGTTGTTCCTGGGCGGCGCATACTTCGGCCACCGGGTGGCGTTCCGCGTGACGTGGGATTTTCTCGCCCTGTTTAACCAAGGGCTGCCATTCCAGAACTGGATGCCCACGGCCAGTTCGGCGTTTTCTCTCTACCTCCGGATCGTGCTTGGCCTCGGACTCATATTCGAGATGCCCGTCGTGATCTTCGTCCTGGCCCGGTTCGGCATCGTGTCCGCGAAATTCCTGATCAAGAACTTCAAATATGCGGTCTTGATCATCTTTATCGTGGCGGCGGTGGCCAGTCCCGGACAGGATCCGGCCAGCCAGCTCATTTTTGCGGCCCCGATGATGGTGCTCTACGTGATGAGCATCGGTGTGGCCTGGCTCTTCGGCAAAAAGAAGCCCGAAGACGAGGCCGCGGGTTAACATTCAGGCATCTATGCGCCATTCAAGCGTTCCTGTCGCTGCGGTCGTCGTCGTGGTCGCTGCCCTTGCCGGCGGTCTCCTGGGCAATCGTGTCGGCGCTCAGAAGAGCGAGGCCACCGATTGGAGCCGCTTGTTCACGGCCGCGCTGGCCACCGTGGAGAAGGAATACGTCGAGGAGCTGAACTCGGAAGACCTCGTGTATGGCGCGGTCGACGGCATGTTGCGCACGCTGGATCCCCATTCGAGTTTTTTTGATCCGCGCCAATACGCGCAGTTGCGCGAACGCCAGGAGGGCACCTATTACGGCCTGGGCCTGAGCATCGTCGTGGTCAATGGCGACATCACGGTCACGAACCTGTTCGAGGGATCGCCGGCCTACCGATCGGGCATCCGGCGCGGTGACGTGATTGCCGTGATCAAGGGCGAGTCGGCGAAGGGATGGACGGCCGACCAGGCCGTGCGTGAGCTGCGTGGGCCGAAGGGCACGTCGGTCAACATCTCGATCCGTCGCGCGGGCGTGGAGGCGCTGATTCCGCTGGATGTGGATCGCGACGAAATCAACATCACGACGGTCCGCACGGCGTTCATGATCGCGCCGGGCACCGGCTACATCCGGCTGCAGGATTTTTCCGAGACCACCGACAAGGAACTGGGCGAGGCGCTCAAGAAGCTGCGCGCCGAAGGCTTGGACCGGTTGGTGCTTGACCTCCGCGACAACCCCGGTGGTCCGCTCGATCAGGCGATTGCCGTCTCGAACCGTTTTCTCAAGCGTGGGCAGATGGTCGTCTACACGCGTGGTCGCGTGCCGAACTCTGATCAAGATTATCCGGCACTTGAAGATGGCGACACCAAGACGCCGCTCATCGTGCTCGTGAACCGCAACTCGGCGAGTGCGTCGGAGATCGTGGCTGGCGCGGTGCAGGATCACGACCGCGGCCTGGTCGTGGGGGAAGCGACGTTTGGCAAGGCGCTCGTGCAGTCGGTCTATCGCATCAGCAACGGCGCGGGTCTCGCGCTGACGACCGGGCGGTACTACACGCCAAGCGGTCGCATGATCCAGCGCCCGTGGGATGGAACCTTCGACGAATACCTGACCTACTCGCAGCGCGACCAACAAGCCACGCGTGAACATGCGGCGGACCAGCTGAAGTACACCGAGAGCGGCCGCAAGGTCTACAGCGGGGGCGGCATCGAACCCGATCACTTCCTGGCCGGTCCCGTCGAAGGATTCAACCCGGCCCGGTTCTCGCGCCAGTTGCTCACGCGCGGGTATTTTGTCGGTTTCGCCGAGCGGTTTACGGCGGAGGGCGACACCCGCGCGGCCGCCGTGTCCAAGGGCCACAAAGTCGCCCGCGGCTGGACTGTCAGCGACGTGATGCTCGCCGAGTTCGCGCAATACCTCGCCGAGCAGCGCGTGAAGGTGGACGACGCGGCGCTGGCCGCAGACGCCACGTTCCTGCGCGCCATGATCAAATACGAGGTCGATCTGGATCTCTTCGGCGTGGACGAAGCCCGCCGCCATCTCACGCGGGTCGATCCGCAGGCGCAGTTCGCCCTGCAGTTCTTCCAGCAGGCACAGCAACTGCTCACGCCGATCCGCAAGCCTGACTGATTCCATGCGACTTTCGAGACTGCACATCAACGGATTCAAGAGTTTTCCCGATCGCGCCGAGTTGTCGTTTGACGACGGCGTGACGGCCATCGTCGGACCCAACGGCTGCGGCAAAAGCAACGTGGTGGACGCCATCACCTGGGTGCTGGGTGAGCAGAGCGCCAAGAGCCTGCGCGGCGAGCGGATGGAAGACATCATCTTCAACGGCAGCGACGCCAGGAAACCCACGGCGTCGGCCGAAGTACGCCTGCGGTTGGCCAACGTCACGCAGGTCGGGATGACCGTGCCGCTCGAGCCCGGGCTGGAGATCCTCGAAGAGGATCCCGATCCGGCTGCGGGGCCAGCGCCGGGAGAAAACGGCCAGTTGCCGCTCGTGACCCGCGACGTCGAGATCGGTCGGCGCCTCTATCGCTCCGGCGAAAGTGAGTACCTGATCGACGGAGAGGTATGTCGTCTGCGTGATGTCCACGATTTGCTGATGGACTCCGGTCTGGGCGTGAAGGCGTATGCCGTCATCGAACAGGGCAAGATCGGCCAGATTCTTTCGTCGCGTCCGGCTGAGCGTCGGTCGCTCATCGAAGAGGCCGCCGGTGTCACCAAATACAAGGCGCGGCGCCGGTCAGCGGAGTTAAAACTCGAAGCCGCCGAGCAGAATCTGACGCGCGTGGACGACATCATCTTCGAAGTCGAAAAACAGCGCGGCGCGCTCAAGCGCCAGGCGGCGAAAGCGCGACGATACAAACGCCTGCGCGAAGAGTTGCGACGGTGGGAGCAGGTGCAGTTCGCCCGCAAACACGAAACGCTGGCGCGTGACATCGCCTCGGCCGATGCGCGGCTTGAAGAAGCGCGTGTGCGTGAGACCGCCGCGGCGGCGCACGTGGCCGAGCTCGAGACGGCGCTGGAGACCCTGCGCATTCAGTTGACGGAGGCCGAGCGCGCGGCCACCGAAACGCGTGAGCAGGCCCACCAACGCGAGCTGGGGATTGGCCGCTTCCAGCAGCAGATTACGTTTGATCGACAGCAGATCGAGGAACTCGGTCAGCGCCTGGAGCAGCTCGGCGCCGAAGCGGGGGATCTCGACGCCCGCCTGGCCCCCGCGCGTGAGGCGATTGCCACGCAGCGCGAATCGATCGCCCGTGCGACCGCGACCTTGACCGAGGCGCAGGGCCGGGTGGCCGCGTGTGAAGAGGAATACCAGCGCGCGTTGACCAGCGTCCAAGGCGTGGAACACGACGCGGACCAGACCCGCGCGGCGGTGATGGCGTCAGCGACGACGCTCTCGGCGTTGCGACAGGCACGCGACAACGCCGCCGCCGCTCGCGACCGCGTGTCGCAGGAGCGCAGCCGGTTCGAGATCGAGCTCAGAGATCTGCAGCAGGAATCGGACCGCGCCGTGCGCGACCGCGAGGGCGCGACCGCGGCACTGGAAGAGGCTCGCGCGGCCGTGGCCGAGGCGACCACCGAACGACTCGCCGCAGAGGCCACCCTGGTGGCGGCCCGGGCCGAACGTGATCGGCTCTCCAGACAGTTGAGCCAGACCCACCGTGATCTGGCCGGTCTTGAAGCGCGCGTGCGCTCACTGGAAGACATCGAAAGAAAACGCTCCACCTTTGGTGATGCCGCGCGGTTTCTGCTCGACGAAGCCACCGACACCGTCGGCCAGCACGGTGCGTTTGCCGACTACGTCACGGTGGAACGCTCGTTTGAGCGCGCCGTGGACGCGTTGCTCGGCGACCTGCTCCAGCACGTCGTGGTGGATCGCGCCGAACAGGTGCATCAGGCCCTGGCCAAGCTCAACGAACGCCAGGCCGGCCGCTGCGGCTTCCTCGTGCTCGATGAAACGCGCGTCAGCGCCGCGCGTGTGTCGCCGGCCGTGCCGGCTGGCGCCCGGGCCCTGCGCGATGTGGTGCGTGCCAGTGGGCCCTACGCCGACCTGATCGCCCGCGCCTTGCCCGATGCGTTTATCGCCGAGACCTTTGAAGAGGCTCGGACACTGGCCGCCGCGCACGGTGTGCCCGTTGCCACACGCGACGGTGATGTGTTTCGTGGGGCCGGCCTTGTGGAAGGCGGCGTCAGCGGCGGCGCACACGGCATCCTCGAGACCCGTGCCGAGGCGGAAGGCCTGCGCATGCAGGTTGACGCCACCGAGCAGGTCGCGCACGGCTTCGCCAATGACGTGACCGGCATCGACCTGCAGATCCTGAATGGCGAAGCGGCCGTCGCCGCCACACAGGCCGCGCAGCACGATCACGAAAAGTCCATCGTCGGCTTCCAGGCGCAGCTCAATCGCGCCGGAGACGAAGTGGCCCGCGTGGCACGCCGAATTGAACTCGTGTCCACCGAACGCCGCCGGAGCGAAGAAGAAGAACTGGCGGCCGAACGTCGCCGCGACGAGGCGCTGCTGGCGATCACCTCTCATGAGACGGGACAGGTCGAAGCGGAACAGTCGTTGGGCGCTGTCCTTGCGCGCCTGCACAGCGCGCGTGGCGAGGCCCAGAGCCAGATGCGTCGCGTCAGTGATGCCCGCGCCGAACAAATGGCGATCAGCGAGCGCGTCGCGTCGCTCGAGACCGAAGGACGTCGCCTGGAAGAATCCCTGGCCGACGTCGAGGCGCGACTCGCGTCACGTCGCCACGAAATGACGCGCGCGGATGCGCGACGCGAGGAACTCAGGCAGTCGGTGGTCGAGACGCAGCAGAAACTCGACGAGGATGTGCGCGCGCTCAACGACCTGCGCGAAAGCCTGCGGGGGCTTGACGACAGCGTCAACGGTCTGCGGACGCAGTTCGGTGTGCGGGAAACCGAGATTCGCAGTGCCCGCCATGCGCTCGAATCGGTACGTGCCGCCGTCATGCAGTCCGAGGTCTTCCGGGCCACGGCGATGGCCGACCTGACCCACCTGGCAGCGACCTGCCTGGACGTCGTCAACGCGACCATCGACGACGTCGTCGCCGAGGTCGCGCGCATGGAGGCCGCCGGCGAACTTGAAGCGCCCGGTCGTCGTCTCGCGGCGGCGAGTGCCGTGGATGCCGACGATGAAGAGGCAGCTCAGGAACGCGCGCAGGAAGCGGCCGATGACAGCGCCCAGGAACCCGCGCAGGGCGAAGGCGAGAGTCTCACGCCCGAAGAGGTCATCACCAGCCTGCGTCAGAAGATCGAACGCCTCGGTCCCGTCAACATGATGGCGATCGATCAGTTTGATGAACTGGAAACACGCCACACGTTCCTGACGACGCAGCGCAAGGACCTGCTCGATTCGATCGCGCAGACGGCTGAGGCCATCAAGCGCATTGACGTCATTACGCGGGAGCGGTTTGCGGCCGCGTTCGCCACGATCAACGCCAACTTCGAGGTGACGTTCACCACCCTGTTTGGTGGTGGCAAGGCCGGCCTGCTCCTCATCGATCAGGAGAACCAGGTCGAGAGCGGCATCGACATCATTGCGCAGCCCCCGGGCAAACGCCTGCAGAACGTGCAGTTGCTCTCGGGCGGCGAAAAGGCCATGACCGCCATGGCCCTGATGTTCGCCATCTTCAAATTCCGCCCGAGTCCGTTCTGTCTGCTCGACGAAATTGACGCACCGCTCGACGACGCCAACATCGGGCGGTTTGTCGAGATGCTGCAGGGGATGCAGTCACACACCCAGTTCATCCTCATCACCCACAATCGCAAGACGATGGAGATCGCCGACCGGCTGTACGGCGTGACGATGGAAGAGCCGGGCGTGTCGAAGCTGATCTCCGTGCAGATGAATTGAACGAGTCCACTGCCACGCGGTATCAACGACTGAGGCGCAGCGCCCAGGTCGTGCGTCTGTCTGTCGGCGCGGGCTGGTTGTCGGTGGTGGCGCTGACGTCACTCGGACGGTCGGCGTCTGCGTGGGCGGAGTCGCTCTCCGCCGACTGGGCGTTCCTGATCTTCATCCTGGCGCTTGTCGTGGTGTGGGAAGCCGTGGCCCTGCCCGCCGGCGTGGTCGCCGCCGTGCGCCGTGAACGCCGATTTCGCCGCGGGCGGATCGCGGTCTCCACGCTGGTCGCCAATCAACTGCGGGACGCGCTCACCGGCATCGTGATCGCCGTCGGGGGCGCCTCGGTGGTGTGGTGGAGCCTCACCAACCTCGGCGCGTGGTGGTGGATCGCGGTCGGGGCCCTCGGGGCGCCGATCCTCTTGATCATGACGGCCCTCGCCGGGGTGTCGGTCAGGGTGGCGCCAGGCAGCCGGCCCCTCGCCAGACAGGCACTCGCTGAACGACTCTCGCAACTGACGGAGCAGGCGTGTGGTCGCCGGGTGCCCGTTCTTGAGTGGAACGACCCTGCGGCCGTTCCCACCGCGCTGGTCACCGGCGTGGGGCGGTCCGGCGCCATCCTGCTCAGCCGCGAGATGGTCGCCGACTGGAGTGACGATGAGATCGCGGTGGTGGTGGCACACGAGTTGTCCCACCACGCCCGGCACGACCTCTGGAGAAAAGCCGCGCTCGATGCCGTCGTGTTGCTGGTGGCGCTGTGGGTGGCTGACAGGGTCGTGGCCACTGCGGGGCCCGCGGTGGGCGTGCCGAGTCTGACAAGTCTGACCGCGTTGCCGCTGATCGCGCTGAGCAGTTGGGTGATGTGGTGGGTCTTGCGCCCCATCCGCCTGGCGCAGTCGCGTGCGCACGAACGGGTGGCGGATCGGTTTGCGATCAGGCTGACGGGCGACCACGAGGCGTTTCGAACGGCGGTGCGTCGACTGGCGGCGCAGCACCTGACGGAGGAACGCCCGTCAACGCTGACGCGGTGGTTGTTTCATCGCCACCCGACGCCCGACGAGCGAATCAAAGCGTCAATCAACGCTTCGATAAAGGCTTCGGCGACACGATAAGTACGCCGGCCATTCCGCGTTCGCGGCAGTTGTCGTTGGTCAGCGAACAGTGGAACTCGAAGCGGCCGGCCTTTTCCGCCAGGAACTCAAAGGTGACCTCGCGTCCCGGTTCGACCCGTTTCTGTATTCGGTACTCCGGCAAGGTGAAGCTGTGGGGAATGTCCTCGGCCGTCAGCGTGATGCGGACAAGGTCGTCCTGTGTCACCTGCATTTCCGCGCGAGTGCTGCCCGACACCTTGAACTGGTATTTCACCGCGGTGACAGCGATATCCCGTTTGGCTTGGGCGATCACACCCGTCGTGGCCACGACAGCGGCCAATAAAACAGCTCCGACACACAGGTGAATTCTGGTCACGGCGATCCTCCGAGGGATTAGACGGCGTCCCCAGAGTATCGGTCGAATCGGTCCCGCCCGACAGGGACCTGAGGCTATGTCACGACCACAGTGACGGTGTTGGAGGCCTGGCCTTTGGGGTTGGTGACCGTAAAGGTGTACTCACCACTGATGTCCAGCACGGTCTGGAAACGTACGGCCGTCGCCGTGACAGCCTCCAGCGCGTTGGCCGCAATGACGCGCACCGTGCCGGTCGGGTCGGTCACGGTGACTGCCAGGCCGAGAGCGAACTGCGAGCCGCTCAAAATGATCGGCTGCGCGACCGAGCTGCGTGTGGCCTTCGCCGGATCCACGCGGTCGATCACGGCGGCAGGCAGCGGGGCCGGTGTCGGCGGCTGCAGTGGCGCGGCCACTACGGTCAGGGCAAACGGATCGGAGACGCCGCCGTCAGTGTTGCGCACGACCAGTGTTGCGGCGCCGGTTTGTGCGATCACGGCGGAGATCTCGAACGTCGTGGCGCGTTGTCCCTGCACTGCGGCGCCGGTATACGTCGCGGTATTGCCCAGGGATGTCAATTCCACGGTGAGGCCCGGCGCGAAGCCCGTACCCGAAATCTTCAGCACCTGAGCCGACGCGCTGACGACGATCGGCGCGGGGGTGACGGATGAGACAACCGGGGGCTCAGATAATGACGCCCCGAGTGCCATGACCAGCGCGGCGGTGACGAGGAAGCCGACGAGGGTGATGACCGCGACGAAGGGCGAACGTTTGTGCATACCGTGACAGTACGGCCGTTGGTGGGTGTGTATCTGTACCCAAGAGCACACCGACGAGCGGTAGGCGGGTTACCAGTTCGACGTGCCGGTAGGCCGCAACACTCGAAGGTCGGCGCGCTGGCGCCGTTTCTGACCGCGCGTTGCGCCGGCCACCGGCGCGTCCACCTCCATGTCCAGATGCCGTCGCTGCAGCCATCCCATGAGGATGGTTGGCAGCCGCGTGCTGCGACGGTCCGGATCGCCTTCGCAGCGAAGGATATGTCCGCGGTGTGGGAGATCGGCCGGGTCGGGCAGCGCCATCAACCGGACGAACGCATCGTAACGTTGAGGATCGATGACCTGCATCATTCACTGGTACTCCTGCGTCATCATCCTCTCAGAAGGACCGGTGCGGCGCTGTGCCCGAAGGCACACCGGAGTCTATTGTGAACGCGCGCGCATGGCGGCAATCACGCGGTTGGACACGTTGGCATTGAGCAGCGCTTTCAATCCCGCCGGCGAGAGGTCAAACTTCACGCTGCCGGCCGCCTTGATGGCGGCGATCAGGTTGTCATCGTCGAGCCCTGCTGCGCGCAGGTCCATGACGTCGGCGTTGGTCATCGCCGCCGGCGTCCCCGGAGGCGTGCGCGTGGCCGGTGGCGTCATAGGCGCGGGCGCGGGTGTCGGTCTCACCGACCCGGAGGTGGCCGCAGCGACAGCCGCCGCCTGATACAACGTGGCGAGTGTGGCGTATGCGCCCGCACTGTTGCGGATGCGTGTCTGCGCCTCAACGATGTACTTCTCCGAGGGGTGCTGCTTGGCAGCGCGATTGATGAGTCCAGTGGCGCTCTCCAAGTGTGGCGCAGGGCCGTCAGCGGGCGGCGTTTCATACGCCAGGGCTTCGTGCGCCACCGCGAGGTTGTGCAGGCGATAGGCGTCACGTTTCAGATCACGATGGGGTGGCAGTCCTTCAAGGGCCGTGAGCCACTCCTGCCATCGGCGATCTTCCGCCATGGCGTTGAGCCTGTCGACCTCGTCGCTGCGTGCCAGCAACGCCAGCACCGGCTCGCGCCCCGGGGAGATGCGTCCGGCCGCTTTGCGGACGGCGGTGTCAACCAGCGTGTCCTCGACCACATTGCGCGCCGGTGGACCCGCGTCGACGAGATGCTCCTGTTGCAGGGTGTGGCGCACAGTCTCGTCGGCGAGGGTGCCGCCGGCCGCGCGGCGCACTTCGACCCGCATGGCGGCCACGCCGTTGATCACGACAGACGGTCTGTTGCGCCCGTACTCGTACACGGCTTCCGTCTTGGTCTTGCCGTCTTTGTCCACGACCTGTTTTGTCCCGACCTGTCGCGTCTCAGAGACGTATTTCTGGCTGTTGCGCCGTGACTCGCTCCATTCCGTGAGCGTGGCCACCACGACGATGTCGCCGCCCCGATCCACCAGGCGCAGGCGTGTGTCGTTGTCACGCAACTGGTTGGTGAACATGTCCCGGACCTGTTCGACCACCCTGGCCGGTGCGGTGCTGCTGTTGCGCACCTGCAACTCCACGGTGCCTTCAGGGAGAAGGATCGCCGGGGGCACCACCGGCGTGAGGCTGATTTCCTTGCTCTCCGCCATCAGACCGCGTCTGAACTGACCCTGTGTGGTGACCGAGGCCGCAAGGATTCCGGTGACGACAACAGCGATGAGTGTGCGCATGGCGGCCGATACGATATCGCAGACGCCGACGTTAAGATAGGCCCCATGGGCGAACCCCACCGACTGCCGGGGAGCCTGTTACAATCTCCGCACACTGGAGAGCGCCTGACGTGAGCAAAAAGTGGTACGAATATTTTGTCGTCACGGCGCCCCGTGATGGGGTGACGCCGGATGTGCCCGGCGGGGTCGATGCGATCGCGCCGCCACGGGCACGAGACCTGGTGCCCGATGCCGAGGGCAACGCGACCTTTACCGCGCCGGTGACGTCCGATGCGGATTTCTCCGATATCTATGCCTCGGCGCAGATCGCCACCCCCAGCCACGGGTACACCGTGTTGAAGGTGGCCGAGATGCTGCAGAGCGAGCACATCCGCGCGCTGCCAGCCGAGGTCAAGCAGAAGTCCATCATGGTGGCGCTTGACGCCGCCGGGGTGAAGGTGGTGCAGATCGTGGACGACGCCGTGCAGCGGGATCGGGCGCTCGACACCTACGAACGGGTGCTTCAGAAACACCTTGAGGGCCTCCGGACGCAACACGCGGACGAGAATCGTCGTCTGGAAGACGAGATCAATCAGCGGGTGGCCGAATTGCGTGCGCGCATCGACCAGAACCACGCGGATGTGACACGGGAGGAACACGACTTGTCGACGTGGCAGACACGCAAGCGGATCGAGGAGAGCCGCATTGCCGAGGCCGTCGGACATTTTGTGTCCCCCAATCCGATTACGACCTCCACCGCGCCGGTGAAGGATAAGGGAGGCCTCTGATGTTCGCTCGATTGGGTCGTGTATTCCGTGCCTGGCTTGGGTTTTTCATTTCGCAGGCGGAGGATCCGGAAGTGATGCTCCAGGACGCCATCGAGGAGATGCGCATCACGATGCCGCGCCTCAACTCGGTGCTGGTGGCGACGCGCGCCACGGTCATTCGTTTGGAAGAGGAGCGGGACGCGCTGCGGCGGCAGGACAAAAACCTGACGGCGGCGATTCAGGCCGCCCTGCGCGAGGGCAGCGCCGAGGCACGCAGTGTGGCCGAGGAGGACGCGATCCAGCTCCAGCAGGTCCGCATGGATCTGGCGGCGACCGAGGAACAGTGGGCCACCGCCCAGAAAGCCCACGAGGGCTCCCAGATGTCGGTGGAATCGCTCAAGGCTCGTTTGAAGGAAAAGATCGAGACCACGCAGCGTGCCCTCAAGGAACGGCAGAAGGCCCAGGTCATGAAAAAGGCCGTGGACGCCATCGTCGAACTCCAGTCGTACGGCGTGGCCGCGACGGCCGACAAATATCTGGAGCAGATCAAGCAGGAAGTCGCAGAATCCAAGGCGGCCGTGGAGGTCGCGACCGGCTCGATCGACGTCAAGAGCATTGAGCGCGAGCGCACGTCCCGTCGGATCAAGGCGGCCGGCATCCTGCAGGAGTTCGAGCTGGAGATGGGGCTCAGCTCGCCGGTGAAAACCACTGAATCGGCCACCACGCCGAGTGTCGGCGCCCGCGTGAACGAGAAGCAGGGGTCGTAACCGCCACGATGGCACGTTCCGACGACGACCTCCCGACAGGGTCCATCCTGCGTGAGCTGATCGTCAATCAGTACCAGGCGATCATGCTCGGTGGTGTGGCCCTGGCCTCGGCGCTGACCGTGAGCCCGTTGCCACTGCTGTTGTGGGCGGGCGCGGAGATGGTGCTGTTGCCGGTGCTCGACTCTGGTCCGCTGCGTCGCCTGGTCAGCCGCAAGCGCCGCGAGAAGATGCGCGCGCAGGAGGCACAACGGCGCGCGGCGCTTGTGGCCTCGTTTGATTCGGCCAATGCGCGACGGTATCAGGCGCTCGAGAACCTCTGCCGGATGATCGAGGCCAACTATCAGAGCCTGACGGGGATCTCGCAGGCGTACCTCTCCGAGCAGCGCGGCAAACTCGATCACATTCTGGAAGGGTGTGTGACGCGAATGCTGGCGTTGCAGCGGTACGAGAAGATGCCGTACACGCGTGACCCGGACGAACTCCGCATGGACATTGCGGCGCTTGAGCATGAGGTCACCGATACCGAACTCACCGAACGGGCGAGGGCGGCGCTCGTCAAGAACCTCGAACTCAAGCGTCGGCTTCTTGAGTCGTACTCCGAAGTCGGGGGGACCATGCGGGCGCTCGAGACCGAGTTGGATTCGATGGCGTCGTTGCTCGAGGTCCTGCACCAGAACTCGATTTCGCTCCGTGACCCTCAGGCGATTGCCGAGGAACTCGACACCATCGTGGAACAGTCGGAACACTCCGAACGTGTGGTGCGTGAGATGGAGGCGCTGTTGCGATCGGATGCCGGCGCCTGGACGGCGACCGAGTCCGCGCCCCTTGCGCCCACACGCGGGGCGCCCAGCCCCCCGGGCCGGTCCCGGCAGAAGGAGACACGTCGGTGAGTGCGTCTTTCGATTCGTATCCCCAATGGGCGCGGACCCTGGCCCACGGCATCCGGGCCAGGTTGGGCAACACGTTTGTGCTGCACGGCAATACCCACGACGTCGTGGCCGTGCCTGTGGCGACCGGAGCCGCCTCGACGCCCGCCGACTTTGTGCCGCTGACGGCGTTTCTGGCCGAGTGGATGTTTGGCCAGCGCGAGGTCGTCATCGAATATCAGCGGGCCAATGGCGTGGCCTTCCACACACGGGCATCGCACGGACACTTCACGGACGCCGTGTCGATTGTGGATGCGGTCCACGGGACTTCGTTTGCCCAGTCGCTGCCACGTGATCCGGCCGCGTTTTTCGGTCTGCTCGATTCGTTTCTGAAGCACGTCGTCCACCGCAAGCCAACGCTCGGTGTTGCCGTGATTCTGCCGTACGTGGAGACCCTGATCCCCGAAGGGTCAGGCGAGGCCAGCGCCGAGGATCGCGCGGTGCGTGTCTTCATCCAGAAGTGGGCGACCGACCCCGCGCTCCTGGCGGCCAACGTGACGTTTGTGCTCATCACGGAGAACCTCGCGGACATCAGCTCGCGCATCGTCCGATCGCCACAAACGGTGGAAGTCGAAGTCGAGCGCCCGGATGAAGCCGCGCGTCTCCACTTCGTGAAGGCGATTCGGACGGCTGAGTGGTTTGCGACCCGGTCGGATCTGCCCGCGGAGCGTCTGGCGACGTTGACCTCAGGCCTGACGCGGGTGCAACTGAGGCAGATTCTGGCGTCGGTGGATGAACGGGGCACACGTCTGGATCTGGCGGTGCTGCGCGAGCAGAAGAAGGCCGTCATCGAAGCCGAGTGTTTTGGTTTGCTCGAATACGTCGAGTCGAAGTTTTCGCTCGACATGGTGGCGGGCCACGAAGGCGTCAAGCAGCGCATGCGGCGGGCGTCGCAGGCGATCGTCGCGGGTCGGCTGCGTGGTGTGCCGATGGGCTATCTCATCGCCGGACCCGTCGGATCGGCGAAGACGTTTCTGGTGAACTGCTTCACGGGCGAGATCGGGTTTCCCTGTGTGCAGTTTCTGAACTTCCGATCGCAGTGGCAGGGCGTGACTGAAGGCAATGTCGAGAAGATCCTGAAATTGCTCCGGTCGATGTGGCCGGTCGGCGTCGTCATCGACGAGGCCGACGCCGCGCTGGGACACCGGAATCAGCAGGGGGACTCCGGCACCTCCAATCGTGTGTTTGCGCAGTTGACGTCGTTCATGGGCAACACGGAGTATCGCGGCAAGATCGTGTGGTTCCTGATCACCTCACGCCCCGACCTGCTGCCCGTGGACCTCAAACGGCAGGGCCGCGCCGAAGAACACCTCGCGCTGTTTTATCCGGAGACGCCGGAGGAACACGACGCGCTGTTCCGGATCATGCTCAAGAAGAGCGGCATGAAGACCGCGGTCACGTCCATCACCGAGGTGGTGGACGATCCGTCCGGCCTGTCTGGCTCCGACATAGAAGCCATTCTGGCGCGGGCGTTGCTCGTCGCGGATGCCCAGCCCGATCCGGACGGGAAGGGCGTACCCCTCGAGATCCTGCGGCACGCGTTCGCGGACTTCATTCCGGCCACCAGTCCCCTCGAACGGGAGCTGCAAATTCTGGTGGCGGTGCAGGAGTGCACGTCGCGTGAGGTCCTGCCGCCGTCGTATCGCGATCTGGATCGCACGGCGGTGCTCGCCCGCATCACTGAACTTCGGCGCCTGTTGCATTCTTGACTCTTGTACACGCTTCCATGACGATACGCACTCACTTCGGAGGTTCCAGTGTCACGCACACCGCTGTTTGATTCCCTGCGTCGCGCCATGCGGATTGCCGCGATGGCCGAACGACGGACGCCCGGCCGGCCTCCGCTCGACGAACTCATCGACATGGGCCTCACGCGCCGCAAGTTTCTGCGCGACTCCTCACTCGCGACGGCCGGGTTGCTCCTGGGCGCCGGGTGCTCCTCATCGACCCCCGATCAGCCGGCAGCCACGACGCCGGTTACGGGTGCGAATGCACGCATCGCGATCGTGGGTGGCGGCATGGCGGGCCTGAACACGGCCTACAAGCTCCAGAAGGCCGGGCTGACCGCGAAAATTTTCGAAGGGTCCGATCGCACCGGCGGCCGCATGTTCACGGCGACGAACCTTCTGGCGGAAGGGATCACGACGGAGCTTGGCGGCGAGTTCATCGACTCCACACACGAGGAAATGCTCGCGCTGATGGACGAGTTCGGACTCGAACGGCTCGACACCCAGGCACCCGACTACGCCTCGCTCAAGCCCGAGACCTACTTCGTCAACGGCCGGCACTACACGCAGGCGCAGGCCGCGCGCGCCTTTGTTCCGCTCGCGGCCAAGATCCTCGCCGATTACGATGCGCTCGGGGATGTCGTCGACTACGCCAACGAAGGCGGGGGGACAAAATTCGACCGCATGTCGGTCGCGGAGTACTTCGATTCGATTGGCGCCACCGGCTGGCTGCGCGAGCTGCTGGACATCGCGTATGTCACCGAATACGGCATGGAGACCGGCGATCAGTCGGCGCTGAACTTCATTTTCCTCATCGGCTCAGGCGATCTTGAGGACGCCGGGACCCTCGCCTTGTTTGGCGAGAGTGATGAACGCTACAAGGTCAAGGGTGGCAACCAGCGCGTCGTTGATGAACTCGCCACGCGCCTCGATCCCCAGATTCATCGGCGTCATCGTCTTGAAGCGATCCGCAGTCGTGGCAACGGGTACACGCTGACGTTCCAGACCGGCAACGGCAGCATTGACGAGGAGGCCGACGTGGTCGTCCTCGCCATGCCGTTTACGCTCCTGCGCGACGTGCGCATGAATGTCGAACTGCCCGACCTCAAGAAGAAGGCGATTCAGGAACTCGGGTACGGCGCCAATGCGAAGGTGCTGGTCGGGTTCCACAGCCGTCCGTGGCAGACGAAAGGGTACAGCGGCACCGTCTACAGCGACGAAATGTTCCAGCTCGCGTGGGACAGCAGTTTCATGCAGCCCGGGACCGCAGGCGCACTGACGTTGTACTCCGGCGGCAAACTGGCGCTCGCGGCTGGCGAGGGCTCGGCCGAAGAGGCCGCCGTGCGCCTCATGCGCGGCATTGAACGGGCGTTCCCCGGGGCGACAGCAGCGAGAAACGGCAAGGTGTCCCGTTTCCACTGGCCGACGTTCCCGTGGACCAAGGCCGCGTACGCCTGTTACAAGCCCGGGCAGTGGACGACGATCGCCGGCGCGGAAGGGCTGCCGGTCGGCAATCTGTTTTTTGCCGGCGAACATTGCAGTTACGATTTTCAGGGATACATGAACGGGGCGGCGCAGTCGGGCGCCGACACGGCCAAGTCCGTCATGGCGAAGTTGAGCGGGTCGGCGTCAGTGCGGCGGCAGTTGCCGCGCACGGCATAACAAAAGGAGGGCAGTTCATGGCCGCACAGGGATCACAGGGTGGCGTTCGTTTGACCGGACCAGGCCGGCTCTTGTTGTTTGTCGTGGGACTGGCCGTGCTGGGCTACGTCGGCTGGACCTATCGCGACAGGCTGCCGCTGCTGGGTGGCGGGGATGACCCGTCGACAACGGTCAGAACGGTCCCGGCAGAAACGCCGAGTACACCGTCACCCACCGGTGTACTGGCGCGCATCAGGGAGTCCGGTGTCGTCCGCGTCGGCATGGAGCCCGACGCGCCGCCGCTGCACTTCATCAATGATCGCAAGCAGGAGGACGGCTTCGACTTCCGCCTGGCCGGCCTGATTGCCGAGAGCCTCGGAGCCAAGCGCGTGCAGGTGGTCGAGTTGGACTACGAGGAACTGCCGGCCGCGCTGGTGGAGGGCCGAATCGATTTGATCATGGCCGGATACGTGCCGGACCCCTCGATCACGGGCGTCGTGTGGTCCAACGGCTACCTCGACTTCGGCCTGTGCATGATCGTGCAGGAAGGGATGGCCTCCACGTTCCGGTCGCCGGCGGATCTGGCCGGCAAACGTATCGCGATCTATGACGACCCGGCGGCGGAACGCTGGGTGCAGGAGAACATTCCGAACGCACGGATCAGCAAGTTCTCGGGCGATGATGGCTGGTTCGAAGCGGTGGAAAACGATCAGGCCGATGCGCTGATCTACGACTATCCGTTCGCTGCGGAGGAAATCAAATCCCATCCGCGCACGACGATCGTCAAATACAACCTCAACCAGTCGAAGTATGCGGTGGCGATTCCCGAAGGCAACTTTGATTTGGTCTACGAGGTCAATCAGGCGATCGACAAGTTCCGCGCGACACCCCAGTACGCCGAGATGATGCGCGAGTATCTGTCGAGCTCGTCCGAGATCTTCACCAAGCCGGTGGCCGGACGCCGGACGTACACCGTCCGCGCAGGCGACACGCTCACGAAGATCGCGGCCGGCGAACTGAAGGACATCAATCGCTGGAAGGAGATCTGGGATCTCAATCGTGACCGCGTGGCCAACGAAAACCTGATCTACCCGCGGCTCGTCCTGTTGATGCCGCCCGGTTGAGTGCCTCGGCCTGGTCTCACTACCAGGCAGGAGTGACGGTGAACCCCGCGAAATCGCGCACCAGGCTGACGACGACGGGAATGTTCCACACGATGAGCCAGAGGCATGTGGCGGCTGCGGCCGCCACGCGCCATGGCGCGGCGTGACGCGTCGGTGTCAGCACCATGTGCAGCGCCAGCACCATCGGCATGAGGTGTTTTGTCATTCTCCAATCGATCACCGAGAACACCACGGCGGTGACAATGAGCACGCCGGCCAGCACCCAGGACTGCGCGGTGCCCGCGGCCCCTCGGTCGCGGGTGCGGCCAAGGTCCGTCGCGGCGAGCACGAGCCCTGCAGGCAGCAACACCAGTCCAGTGTGCACGATGAATTCACGCCAGAGTCCGACCAGCGTCGGGTAGCCGCCGTAGCCGAGTGGATTGGCGTGGATCACCCGTTGCCACAGGTGATGTCCCAGGTGATCGGTCACAAAATCCTGCGGGGCAATCACGTAGCCATACACCCAGAACAACGCGGTGCCGACGGCCGCACCACCCGCAAGCGCGGCAGCAGGGCGAACGCCCGAGTGTGTGCGCCGTGCGGCGGCGAAGTGGCCGAGCGCAATTCCCGCGATGACCACGATGACCTTGTGGTTGACCCACACGGCCCACACGGCCAGCCCCGTGGCGACGCCCGTGCGTCCGCCACGCCCCACTGACATCACCATCAACAGGGTGGCGAGTGTCGACAACGCGAAGTAGCCCCCATACGCCGATCGCACCACCACTTCCGGACTGCTGAGATAGGCCGCCACCACAAGTCCGCTCAGCCACCAGCGGCGTGATCGCCGGAACGTCCACAACACGAGCAGGGCGGCCGTGACGGCCGCGAATCCGATGTTGGGGGTGCGGGTCTCGATCAGGTGCGGCGCGCGGGCGAACGTGTCGTCGACGGCTGCGACGGTGGTGAGCGAGTCGTACGCCTGCAGCGCACGGAGTTCCCCCTGGTAGAGAAACGACGTGGCGATGTAGACGTGCAGCAGGGGCGGGTGCGCGAAGTAGTACTGCAGTCCGCGATCGGTGCGCAGGCGCGGCTCGAGGCGCGTGAGCAGGGCGTACCCCGTGCCTTGCATCTCAAGATCGTGATCGGGCAGCGCAGGCACCACCCGCGTGGCCATCACGGTGGTGGCCCACAGCACCGCGGCGAGTGCGACCATCGCCACGGCAAGTTCGCGGCGGGTGGTCGTGCGCGGCCCGGCCAGGCGACGACCGAGTCGCCAGCCCGCGACCAGGCCCAGGTTGCTCAGCGCGGCCATGGCGGCCCACATGCCGACCTGCGTCGGGGCGACGTGGAAGAGGCGGAACGCCATGAGGGCGAGCACCAACGCGACGGCCGACGTGACCAGCACGCGCGACACGAGTGCGCCGAGCGCACGTGAACGGCGCGGCCAGATCCAGTCCCACGCGGCGCCGGGTGCGAAGCCGACGGCCGCCGCCACGATCGCAATCATGACCGGCTCGGGCCACCACCACAGCCACGAGGCGTACCCTGACAGCCAGATCCCGTTGACCGACGCAATCACGGCCCAGTCGCGGAGCGTTAGTGCGGGACGTGTCATGGGCCGTTGGGCATTATCGCACCGCCACCGCGTACAATCGCCCCATCGGATGTTGAGTGCCGCACGCCACCCCTCGCCGTTCTGGCCCAGCGTCGTCATCCTGATCGCGGCGTCGGTCGTCTACTGCGCGCCGTTGTTCACCTCTCTCGACTGGTACGGCTGGCAGGATTGGGACCAGTTCACCTTTCGGTATGAGACGCCGCGGGTCGCCTTGCTGCGCGACCTGCAGTGGCCGGTCTGGAATCCGTACGCCAACGGAGGCACGGCCCTGCTGGCGCATCCGCATTCGCCCGTGCTCTCGCCGTGGTATGTCGTCACGCTCCTGTTGGGGGCGCCCCTGGGCGTGCGAGTGCAGGTCCTGCTGTTCATGGCGCTGGGCAGCATCGGGATGGCGGCACTGATGCGTCAGTGTGGTGCGGGCCGAGTCGCGGGTATCACTGCGGGGATCGTGATGATGATGAGTGCGCACTACGCGCTCCACATCACCGAAGGTCATCTGGAATGGACGGCGCTCGGTGCGATGCCCTGGGTGGTCCTTGGGCTGTGGCGCGCGCAGGCGCTGCCGCTGACAGGCGCCGGCCGGGCGCCACTGATTTGGTCAGCGCTGTGGTTCGCGTCGGCCATCACCCTGGGCGGCGTCTACATCACCGCCGTGTATCTGCCGTTCCTGACGGCCTGGATGGCGTTCGAAAGCCTCAGGCGCCGCAGCCTGAAGCCGCTGCTCGCGTGGGCGGTGGTGGCGGCACTGGCTGCCGGGGTGTCGGGTGCGAAGCTGGTGCCCATGATGCAGTTCACGTCGGCGTATCCGCGCAGCGAGGAGGCCACTCAGCGCACCACGCTCAAGGCCATGGCGCTTGGTGCGACTGCGCCCGATCAGGCGGCACGCTACCTGGACTATCGCGCGACCAAGGGTGGGGAGATCGACGTCAACGCGATGCCCATGGAGTGGTTCGCATTCGACCTCGAGTTCCACGAATACGGCGCCTATCCAGGTGCAGTGGGCGCTCTCGTCATCCTGATCGGCGTCGTGACGACGGCGCGAATGTGGTGGCCGCTGTATGCGGCGGGCGGGGTGCTGCTCTGGATGATGTTGGGGACCACGGCGACGCCTGACCTGTGGGCGTTGGTACGCCGCCTTCCGATGTACGACCAGTTGCACGTGCCGTCAAGAATGCTGGCGGCACTCGTCTGTGTGGCGGCCGTCGCGGCAGGGTTCGGCATGGATGCGATCCATCGTCGGCTCGCCGCCTCGACGCGGGTCGGGGCGTGGTGGCCGCGTGTGATCCCCTGGGCGCTGTGTGCGCTGTTGTATTGTGAGTTGGCGGTCATGGGACACGCGCTCCTGACGCAGGTGTTTCGCGTGCCGCCGATCCAGCTCACCCAATACAGCGACTTTGCCCAGCGGCCCGCACCGCCGGAGGTGGCCGCGCTCGTGCCTGGCACCATGAAAAGTCTGATCTACCCGCGTCTGCTTGCCAACTGGGGTGCCGTCGACGGATACGAAAACCTCAGCGTTCCTACGGGGCGTGTGCTGACGATCGCCGACGCCGGCTACCAGGGTGAGGTGTATCTATCAGGCGCGCCGGGACAGGTCGATCTCGAATTGTGGACGATGGCCAGGGTGCGGGCGCGGGTGCGTGCGGACGGCCCGGCGTTCGTGGTCATGAACCAGAACTACGATCCCGGCTGGAGTGTCAGGACGCACCGTCCTGAGGGTGCCGTCACAGACACCCCGGCCGTGCGCACGTCCGACGGCTTGATTGCAGCGAACGTCGACATCGGTGCGGTGGTGGTCGAATTCCGGTATTGGCCCAACGGTCTGACCATGGGGCTCTGGGTGTCGGCGCTGGCCCTGGGGCTGTGCGTGGTGGGGCTTGGGCGATGGTAACGCGCGTCGATGGAGTGGTCCCGGTGATCACTCAGGGCCGGGGCTATCGCATCGCGGACCTTCCCGTCACCTGGATCGAAGACGACGACAGCCGGGTCAAACTGCTGAAGACGGCGTGGGATGACGTGTGCGGCGTGGTCCGATTGTGGCGGACGCGATGACCCAGGCGGCGCGCCCAAAGACGGTGGTGCTGATCAACCCGGGACAGCCCGGGGTGGTGAATTCGCGCGGGCGCATCTACAACCGCGTCTGGCCGCCGCTCGACCTGGCGACCACCGCCGCGTGGTTGGAGCAGGACGGGATCGCTGTCTCGATCATCGACGCCAATGCGGAGGGACTCTCGCCCGACGACGTCGCAGCGCGTATCGGGGATGCCGATCAGGTCTGTGTGACGTCGTCGAGCCTGGATCGCTGGCAGTGCCCGCATCTCGATCTGCGTCCGTTCCTGGATGTCGTGCGCGCGGTGCGTACGCGTGGCCGTGAGGTGTTTGTGCTGGGCAGTCACGGAACGGTCCGCCCGGAAGCGCTGTTGGAAATGACCGGCGCCACAGCGGTGGTGCGCGGTGAGCCGGAGCAGACGGTGCGCGAGATTGCGGCAGGCCGCTCGTTGGGCGACATTCGTGGCGTGACCTGGCGCGGCCCGGACGGCGTGGTGAGTCAACCCGATCAACATCCGGTGCCGATGGGCACGTTGTTGCCGCCCGCGCTGCACCTGTTGCCGATGGATCGGTATCACTACGAAGTGATGGGGCCGCACTTCACGCTGTTCGAAATGAGCCGGGGCTGCGCGTCCTCGTGTTCGTTCTGTCTGCTGAAGACCTACGGCACGGGCGTACGCAAGAAGCCGCTCGACGCGATGCTGCGTGAGATCCACATCGCCGTCACGCAGTTCGGCGTGCGACACGCCTATTTCATCGATCTCGAGTTCACGGTGCTGCGACAGCAAGTGATCCAGTTGTGCGAGGCCCTGATCGCCGCGAAGTTGCCCCTGGAGTGGTGCTGTCAGACACGCCTTGATCTGGTGGATGACGAACTGCTGGTCCTCATGAAACGCGCGGGGTGCCGGCTCATTCACGCGGGTGTGGAGGCCGGCAGCGATCGCGTACTCTCGTCGACCGGAAAAGAGCTGACCCTGGCTGAAGTGCGGGAGGGCATGGCCCGCATCACACGCGTCGGCATCGACACCGCCTGCTTCTTTTTGTTGGGGCTGCCGGGGGCTGAGCGGTCGGACGCCGACGATCTCGTGCGGACGGCCATGGAACTGGCGCCGACCTATCCGCTGTTCCACGTGGTGGCGCCGTATCCGGGCACGGCGATGTATGACGCCGTGGTCGCCGATCCGCGGTACCACTTCAGTGACGACTCCTTGTTCCCGGAAGCGATTGAAGGCCCCCTGACGCTGTCCGAGCTCAAGGCGCTGACACGAAAAGCGTATCTGCGGTACTACCTGCGACCGACCTACATCATCGAACGGCTTCGCCGGGGGCACCTCCCGCTCTTGCTGACGCAGGTGCGTCTGCTGGCGGGACTGGTGCGGCGGTAGGCGCGGCCTATTTCGGCGTGGGCAGGAATGGCCGCACGGTCGGCGTGTAGAGGCCGTCCACCCCGGGCTGGGGCATCCGCCGGCTGTAGGCCTCAAGCGTTCGCAAGGGGCCCTGGTGGTTGTTGCGGCGAATCTCCACAGGCCCGACGCGCGACACCACGGAGAATCCTGGTGTCTCCATCGGCGTGCCTCGGTGGATGACATGACTGGCGTAGCCCTCCACCCCGCGGCCGCTTTCCGCCTGCATCGCGGCGAGGTCACGCGCGAAGTAGATCGGTATGTCCCGGTGGAGATAGGCGTAGCCCAGCGACGAGGGCCAATAGTCATCGGCGATATACAGCGCCTCAAGCGTCGGGTCGTCGGTCAGGCTCCGGAATGCCTGCACGCTCGGGTCTGGGGCAAACAGGGGGCCGGCCTCGTAGGCGTCAGCCTGGCCCGGCAGCCAGTGCATCCCGCCGGCGATAGAGACGAGCGCGATGCCCGCGAGCGCGGCACGGCGCGCGAGGTGACCCGCTCGAGGGCCGAGGGCGCCCGCCACGTGCGCGATGACCACGCCGAACAGAATGATGGCGAAGGGAATCACCGCAAACACAAAACGGTATTCCTTGTGGCCGAAGGCGGTGTGTGAGGCGACGATCATGAGGATCACGCAGACAGGCAGCCAGACACGACGCCACCACCAGAGGCTGCAGATCCCGGCCAGGGCGAAGAGGCCACACGAGGCCACCACCAATTGGTCGGCGTACCAGCGGTGGCCCATCAGCCCGAACAGGGCACTCACGTCATACACGACGTTGAACAGGTAGTTGTTCGAATACGAAATGAACCACGCGCCCCACGTCACGCGATCGAGTAGACCGGCGGCGACCACGACACCAGTCGCGGCCGTGAGGCCGGCGATGCGTGCGGGCATGGTGCACTGGACGAGCGCCACCAGACCCAGGACGGCGGCCACTGGCAACACCTGAACGCGCAGAGCCACGGCGAGCGCGAGCAGGACGCCGCACAGGGCCGCGTGCCGTCGTGAGACCGGCGCGAGGAGTACGACGCACGCGCCAAGCAGCAGGTAGGCCGTGAGCACATCCGGCAACGGCCGGAACGAGAAGTACACCAACTCGTACCACAGCGCCGCCGTGATGGCGGCCACGCGACCGGCCGTCTCCGATGCCAGACGACGGGCGCCGACATAGACCAACGGAATAACGCAGACCGAGATGGCGCAGAAGAGAATCGTGATGGCAGGCAGATACACGTTCGGGCGGTCCACGCCCAGCCATGCGGTCATTTGCAGAGGCACCGCGAGCAGAGCGGGGAGTAACCATGACCGCGTGCCGAACTGGAATTCCCAGGGCACGAGCCCGTACCCGAAGACCCAGCGATGGGCCTGTTCGATCTGCTGAAAGATCTCGTCAGGATGGTGGATGTTGTCGGCCGAGAGCGCAAAGACAACGCGCAGTCCAAACCCGGCGACGACGATCCAGGGCAGGGCCCTCCAGTGCATTCGCCGATTCTAATCCCCGAAGGCCTTCGGTGTGTCGGTGCTCGTGTTGACGACAGCAAGTCCGGCAGGTACGCTCGTCGCCAATGCGACTGGGTCTGCGCACCGCCCTGACGGCGACATTGGTGACGCGACTCCTGCTGATCCCGGTCGGTCTGCTGGCTCTGCTGACACTGGGCTACGCCGTCAGCCCGGAACCGATGCCCCCGGGCAGTGATCTCGCCAACCTGCCGTACCGGTGGGACGCACTCCTCTATCTCGACATTGCGCAGCACGGATACCAGTGGGAAGGACCGGAGCAGTTTAATTCCCCTCTCGTGTTTTTTCCTGCGTTCCCGCTGTTGCTCCGGGGCACCGCGCGCCTGCTCGGTTTATCGGGATCACACGTGCCGTGGCTCTGGACAGGCGTCCTGCTCTCGACCGCGTTGTTTTGTGCCGCACTCGTGTACCTGTATGCGTTGACGAATCTGCTGACACCGGAGAAGTCGGGCCGGCTCGCCGTGTGGTTGGTTGCGTGTTATCCGTTTTCGTTGTTTCACGGGCAGGTGTATACAGAGTCGTTGTTCCTGCTCGCGGCGGCCGCGGCGTGTTATCACGCCCTTCGCGGGCAGATGGCGGCGGCCTTTGTGTTCGGATGTGTGGTGGGGCTGACGCGGCCGACTGGCGTGCTGGTCGCCACGATGCTGGCGTGGTTCGCGTGGCAACAGATGAGTCGGGGCGCGCGAACCGATTTGCGAGACGTTGCTGGTTGGGGGGCTGTGGTCAGCGCACCCGTGTTGGGCATGCTGGCGTATTCCGCCTACGTGCGGCGGTTGACCGGCCACTGGTTCGCCTGGATCACAGCACAAGAG
>Ga0163150_10002772_pt1 | contig 26012 bp, 23 predicted proteins | sample OliLakLV19P2IB_FD_148628 | JGI IMG/M metagenome (GOLD analysis project Ga0163150, IMG submission 148628) | Freshwater microbial mat bacterial communities from Lake Vanda, McMurdo Dry Valleys, Antarctica - Oligotrophic Lake LV.19.P2.IB | ecosystem: Environmental > Aquatic > Freshwater > Lake >...
TCGCAATCCCGCCACGGCTTGCAGTGGCTGGCGATCAGGTGTTCCGGCCGATTGACCCCCGTGATGCGGCAGGCGTGCTCGATGCGCGACACGCGCTCGCAAATGGGATCGGCTTGAATCTGCAGTGCCAGATCCTCCTCCCACCGGGCCTGCTCCAACGCGGGCGAATCCGTCAACTCCGAAATCCGAGCTAGGGCAACTTTGACCTACCCGCCCGCTCCAGAAGCGTCTGCAAGAGCGTCTGCGCGCCGGCGGCCAGGTGCTCCGGCTCCGCGCTCTCCGCCTCGTTGTGGCTGAGGCCATCCTTGCAAGGGACGAAGATCATCCCGGCCGGTGCAACGCGCGCGACGTTCATCGCGTCGTGGCCGGCGCCGCTCAACATGTCGATGCACGAGTAGCCGAGCTGCTGCGCGCTCCGACGAATGGCATCGACCAATTCTGCATCGAATGTCACCGGCGGCTTGTCCATGAGGCGTTCGATCTCGATGCCGACTCCTCCGGTTTCCGCGATGCCGCGCATGGCCGCCTGCATGCGCTGGTCGAGCGATTCAAGTGCCGCGGTGTTTGGATGCCGCAGGTCGCAGATGAAGACAACACGGCCCGGGATCGTCGCGCCGCCGTTCGGCTCGACGATGAATCGGCCGTTTGTGAGCCGTGCCCATTCGTCCGTTTCGCGTGCGATGCGATTGATCGCGAGCACCATCTCCGCGGCGGCCAGGAGCGCATCGCGGCGGCGATTCATCGGCGTCGTGCCGGCATGCCCGTCCATGCCCGTCACCGTGACCCTTAGCCAGCGCAGACCCTGGACACGCGTTACGACGCCAATCGACTTCTTCTCCGCCTCGAGGATGGGGCCCTGCTCGATGTGGGCCTCCACGAAACAGTCGAACTTCCGGTCTCCCGGCCGCTCGCTGCCTAGGTACCCGGTGGTTTCGAGGTCCTGGCGGACGGTCGTGCCGTCGAGCGTCACCGCGGCATGCACCAGCTCGACCCCGGTGACGCCCGCGAACGCGGACGATCCCGCCAGCGGCGGGCCGAAGCGCACGCCCTCCTCGTTGGTCCAGACGACGACATCAATCGGCGCCTCGGTCTCGACGCCGGCGTCGTTCAGCGCACGCACGACCTCGAGCCCCGCGAGCACGCCGTAGATCCCGTCGAACTTGCCGCCGTGCGGCTGCGTGTCGAGGTGGCTGCCGGTCGCGACGGACGCGCGCGCCGGATCACGCCCGGGACGCCGCGCGAAGATATTGCCGACGACGTCGAAGGCGATCTCGCAGCCCGCATCGCGGCACCAGCGCACGAACAGGTCGCGGCCGGCCTTGTCCTCGGCGCTGAGCGCGGTGCGGCAACACCCGCCATGCGGGAGCGCGCCGACTTGGCCCATGTCCATCAGGCTTTGCCATAACCGGTCCGCGCTGACGGGGATGTTCGCGTTCGTCAAACGCCCTTGCCTCGCGGCTTCGGCCCCGCGCCGATCAGGCGCCGGCCGGCTGGCCGAAGCCGTTCGAGCGGCGGATCCTCGAGGAAGATCGCCCGGTACCACATGACTGCGAGCTTGTCGGCGACGTCCTCCGGCTTGCCGCCGATCTCGACGAGGTCTTCGGTCTCGCGGATCAGCGCCTGGTAGATGACACCCTCGGTCATGGCGCCCAGCATGAACCCCATGCGGCGCGCCTGCCCGGCGTCGCAGCCGGTCTCCTGCCGCAGGTACTCCGCGACGCGCAGATTCCACCGGTGGGCATTCTGCTTCCAGATCTGGTCGAACTCCGCGTAGTCGCCCGCGAGGCCGAACAGGCACGCGAGGATGCCGGGATTCTGCGCGAAGCGGCGCACGGCGTTCGAGAGGATCCCGGAAATCCAGTCGTAGCGATGCTCACCCGACTCGCGCGTATCGACGTTGGTCAGCAGGTCCGCGAAGAAGTCTCGCGAGAGCTCCTCGGCGATCTCGCGCAGGTCGTGAAAGTACCGGTAGAAGAGCCCGGTCGCGACACCCGCGCGCTCGGTGACGTCCTGCACGCGCAGATTGCGGAAGCCGTGCTCGTTCAGCAGCTCGCGCGCGGCCTGCTTCAGCCGCTCGCGGCTCCTCAACCCGCGTGGGTTGAGTGCCGCGAGCGGCTGGACCGACGCGCGGCGCTCGGTCCGCTCGAGCGGCGGACCGCGCCTGGCGAGTGTGCTCAGAACCGGTACTCGAACTCGACCCCCCAGGTGGTCGGCACGCCGACCACGATCTCCGAGAAGCCGAGCGACAGCGCCAGGTCCTGAGCCGCCGTCCGGTACTCTTCGTCTGCCAGGTTCTTGACCCATGCCGACACCGACCAGCGATCGTCCTGCGAAAGCAGCGAGACCCGCGCGTTGGCGATGAAGTAGCCGTCTTCCGCAAGGTATTCGCGATTGTTCGGCTCGAGGTAGTGCTCGTCGACGTAGTTGAAGTCCGTCTGCGCCGCCATGGCAAGCGAGGAGCCGATCGGCCACTGGTAGCGAATGCGGCCGTTGCCCGAGAAGCTCGGGGCGTTCGGGATCTCGTTGCCCTCGATGGTCGACTCGGGACCGCCGTCGAGCGGCGGCAATATGACGTCGGTGCTCACGATCTCGCTGTCCATCAGGCTGAGGCCAAGCCCGATCGTGAGGTTCTCGATCGGCAGCCAGTCGACTGAGGCCTCCAGGCCCATGATCTCGACGTCACCGGCGTTCTGGAGCCTCGAACTCGCCTCCGTCGCGCGCACGAAGGTCGCCTGGAAGTCCTCGAAGTCGTAGTAGAACGCGCTTGCGTCGAAGCGCACGCGGCCGCCGGCCAGTGTCAGCTTGGTGCCGATTTCGTAGGAAAGCAGCGTCTCCGGACCATAGGGCTCGAGGGCCTCCTGCGAGAAGATCACGGCCGAGGAGTAGCCGCCGCTGCGGAACGCCTCGCTGATGCTCGCGTAGTACATCGCGTCCTCGTGCGGACGGAAGCGCAGCACGGCGGAGAAGTCGACCTTGTCCTCGTCGAGGCTGGTCGGGAAATCGAGCGGACCGCCCTGGCCCGGGTCGCCGTCCGGCAGCGGCAGCTGCGACAGGCGCGGCGCACCGCTTGCGAGCGCTTCGGCGAAGTTCGCGAACGTGCCGATGAAGGTGGCGCCCGTCCAGTCGCGCGTCTCTTCCGTGTAGCGCAGTCCGCCCACGAAATCCAGCTTCTCCGTCAGGGGAAACGTCATCTGCCCGAACAACGCCCAGGTCTCGGTCTCCTGCACCGCGCCGTTGCTCGTCGGGATCCCGGCGAGGTCGGTGAGGTCGATGGTCTGGAACCAGTCAATGTCGGTCGAGCCGTAGTTGGCGCCGACGATCCACGGATACTTGAAGGAGTCGTCCGAGGTCAGGCGGACTTCCTGCGAGAGGTTGTCGACGTCGTTGAACGCCTCGTTGTCGGCGGCAACGGCGGGCGATGCGTCAATGTCCTGGCTCTGGACCTTGGAGAAGTCGGAGTAACCGGTGATCGACGTCAGTGTCGCCCGGCCGACGTTCCAGTTGATGGTCATCGTCACGTCGTCGGACTCGAGATCCAGCAGCGTGGCGATATTCGAATCACCGGTGTAGATGTCGTTGTCATCGTCGAAGTAGCCGAGGAGGTCGACGCAGGCGCCCTCGTCAACGCGCCCTGCGATCAACGGCGCGCAGATGGCGCCCGGGTTGTTCGGGTCGCGCGTGCCGACGTGCTGCAGCAGCGGCACCTCCGACTCGGAGTCGCCGTGGTTGTAGGTGAGTCGCACCGACAGGTCGTCGCTCGGCGCCCACTCGATCTGGCCGCGAACCGCGATCGAATCGATCTTTCCAAGCTTGTTGTCGGTGAACCGGTTGTAGGCGTATCCGTCGCTGCTCGACGCATTGACGACGTTGGCCGAGAGGCGCGCGCTCACGGTGTCGCTGAGCGGACCGCCCACGGCGCCGGTCATCGTGAACGTGTCGTAGCTGCCGTAACCCGCCCGGGCATAGCCCTCGAACTCCTCAGTCGGCCTGACGGTGATGAAGTTGATCGCGCCGCCCGTGCTGTTTCGACCGTAAAGCGTGCCCTGCGGCCCGCGCAGCACCTCGACACGCTCGATGTCATAGACGGCGAAGTTCAGCATGTCCGGCGTCGGCTGGAACACCTCGTCGACGTAGATGCCGACCGAAGGGTCCACCGTGCCGGTGAAGTCGTTGATGCCGACACCGCGCACATAGAAGCCGACCGTGGCCAGGCCGTTCGGCCCGAACTTGGCGAGCATGCCCGGCGTCTGGGCCGCGAGGTCCAGCGGCTGCAGGACACGCAGCTCCTGGAGGTCTTCGGCCGAGAATACGGCCGCGGACTTGGCGAGGTCCTGCAGGCGCTCCTCGCGCCGCGTCGCCGTCACGACGATCTCTTCGAGCGCCGTTTGCTGCGCGACGGCCTGGCCCGGCAAGGCCGACAGCACCGCCACGATCAGGGCTGTAACAAACATGAACCTCATGACACCCACTCCCCTCGCTGGGACATTGACGAATACTCTCAGGCTGCCCCTTTCGCGGCTGGCAACCTGAGGATGATGGAACCGGAATCGTGGACTTCTGCCGTGCACCCGGGGGGCACGACGGTCGTCGAGTCGACCTGCAGGATGATCGCCGGACCCGTGAACGGCTCTCCGACGGGCAGTCGGCTGCGGTCATAGAACGTGGTCTCGAACGACGCCAGTTCGACGTCGACGCGGAACACGGCTTTGTCGATGCGCAGCCGCGCCGCAGCGAGCGAGCCTCCCTGCGGCTTCGGCGGCACCCGGATCTTGGGCACCTGCGCCACCGCGGTGACGCGCAGGTTCACCAGCTCGATCGGCGACTGCTCGAAGTGATGCCCGTACTCGCGCTCGTGCAGGCCATGGAAGTCCGCGAGCGCCGACTCGAGCTCGTTCGATCCGATGCGTGACACGGGCAGCTCGAGGCGCAGCTCGTAGCCCTGGCCCACGTAACGCGCATCGGCCGAGCGCTGGAAGCTCGCCGCCGCCGCGTCGAGCCCATCCGCGGCGAGTTGCCTGCGGAGCACGTCCTCCATCGCCGTGAGGTCGTCGTTCAGCCGCGCGAGATCGACCTGCGTCGAGACCAGGAAAGCAGTGCGAACCACGTCGTACTTGAGGTCGGTCGTCAGCAGGCCGATTGCGGAATTGATGCCCGGGTAGGGCGGCACGATGACCTCCGGAATGCCCAGCATCTGCGCGACTTCCGCGCCGTGCAGCGGTCCCGCGCCGCCGAAGGCGACGAGCGCGTACTCGCGCGGGTCGATGCCCTTCTGCACCGTGCGCGCGCGGATCGCATTCGCCATGTTCGAGTTCAACACGGCAACGACGCCCTCGGCGGCTTCGAGCAGTGGCAGTCCGAGCCGGTCCGCCAGCGCCTGCACGGCCGTGATCGCCGCGTCGCGGTCGAGACGCATCGCGCCGCCAAGGAAGTTCTGCGCGTCGAGCCGGCCCAGCACGATGTTCGCATCCGTCACGGTCGCATCCGTGCCGCCCCGACCGTAAGCGGCGGGACCCGGCACCGCCCCCGCGCTCTGCGGGCCCACGCGGAAGGCGCCGGTCGCGTCGATGTGCGCGATCGAGCCGCCGCCCGCACCGATCGTGTGCAGGTCAATCATCGGCACGAGAATCGGATAGCCCGCGACGAAGGTGTCGCGCGCGGAAGCCTCCTCGAAGTGCCCGTCGGTGACGACCCCGATGTCGGCGCTGGTCCCGCCGATGTCGAGCGTGACGACATTGCGCCGGCCGGCGAGCTCCGCGACCCAGGCGCCGCCCAGGACACCCGCCGCCAGGCCCGACATCAGCGTGAGCACGGGCAGCTCCGTGACCGCGCGTGCCGGCGCCACGCCGCCGTTCGACTGCATGATGTGGACTTCGCCGCGGAAGCCCGCCGCCGTCAGGTCGCCGGAGAGCCGCGCAACGTAGTCGCGCACCAGCGGCCCGATGAACGCGTTCATCGCGGTAGTCGTGAAGCGTTCGAACTCGCGGAACTGCGGCGACACCTCGTGCGAGCAGGTGACGAACACGCCCGGGCACAGCCGCTGCACGATCGCCTTGGCACGCTTCTCGTGTTCGGCGTTGAGGTAGGAGAACAGGAAACAGATCGCGATCGAGGTGACGCCAGCGTCCTTGAGTTCGCGCGCCGCGTTCTCGACCTCGGCCTCGTCGAGCGGCTGGATCGCCTCGCCACGCGGCGGCGCAAGCCGCTCGCTGACGACCTTGCGGTGCCGGCGGCGCACCAGCGGGCGATCCTGCCAGGGGATCTCCTGCTGGATGGAGTAGTGATGCGGGCGCTGGTGACGGCCGATGTGCACGATGTCCCGGAAGCCGCGGGTCGTGATCATTCCCGCGTTCGCGCCGCGGTGCTGCAGCGCCGCATTCGTGGCGACGGTCGTGCCGTGATAGATGTGGTCGAGCTTCGCGATCCCGACACCCGCAGTCGCGCAGACTTCCTGCACGCCGCGCATGAACGCGCGTGAGGGATCCTCGGGTGTGCTCGCGACCTTGTGCGTCAGGGTGCGGTTGGCCTCCGTGTCCGTGAACACGATGTCCGTGAACGTACCCCCGACGTCGACCCCGATGAGGCGCATATTCCGCCTGTGTACAGGGAAGTGAATATGGCGTCAACTTCACATTCCCATTGCTCCCCTCCCCCCGCTCCAGTAGCCTGTGGACGGTCATGAGCGCGCGACAGCCTACGCCCGACTCCCCGGCGACCCTGCAACGGGTAGACCCCGTCACGGCCAGCATCATCCAGGGCGCGCTCGAGAACATCGCGATCGAGATGGGCTACAAGCTGATGCGGATGTCCTACTCCAGCATCATCCGCGAGTCCGAGGATTTCGGCGCCGCGCTCTGCGACGCCACCGGCCGCCAGCTTTGCGAGTGCACCAAGAGCACGCCACTGCAGTCGGGCCCGATCCCTGGCTACGTGCGCGGCATCATCCGCGAGTTCGAGGCGCGTGGCGACACGTTCCGCCCGGGTGACGTCATCATCCACAACGACCCCTACAACGGCGCCTCGCACGCGCCCGACATCGGCTTCTGCGTGCCGATCTTCCACGGCGAGACGCTGATCGGCTTCTCGATGACGACCGCGCATCATCTCGACATCGGCTCCTGCCAGCCCGGCAGCGTCGGCGTCGTGGTCTGCGCCGATTCCTACGCCGAGGGACTGCGCTTCCGCGCCCTCAAGGTCTACGACCAGGGGCGGCGTAACGAGGCCTTGTGGCGCATGATCGAGGACAATCTCCGCGTTTCCGATCTCGTGATCGGCGACATGAATGCGCAGGTTGCGGCCTGCCATGTCGGCGCGCGCCGGCTGCTCGACCTCGTCGGGCGATACGGACTGCCGATGCTCACCGACGCGGTCGAAGATCTGTTCGACAATTCCGAGCGCCTGATGCGCGCGCAGATCGCGAAGCTGAAGGACGGCACGTACACGGCCACCGGCCACGTCGACGGATTCCTCGGCAGCGACGACCCCACGCTCAAGAACCTGCCCATCAAGGTCACCGTCACCGTCGCCGGGAGCGATCTCTCGATCGACCTCGCCGGCACCGCGCCGCAGGTCTCCGGGCATGCCATCAACATGCCCTTCGTCGGCACGGTGGACGTGGCGATCTGGCTCACGCTGCGCACGATCCTCCTCGACACCGAGGTGTTCGGGAACATTCCTCAGAACGACGGCCTCTACCGGCCGATCCACATCACCGCGCCGCGCGGCTGCATCGCGAACCCGGTATTCCCGGCGCCGACGATCGCGCGCTTCGCGCCGGGCAACGTGGTCGCCGACACGCTGATGCGCGCGCTCGCGCCGGCCGTGCCTGAGAAAGTCTCCGCGGGTATCGCGAACCTCAAGGCCGTCACCTTCTCAGGCTTCGCCGGCGAGCAGCAGTGGGTGCACATCGAGATTTTCGAGGGCAGCTACGGCGGGCGTCATGGCAAGGACGGCATGGACAGTGTAGACACGCTCTACGCCAACACTCGCAACAACCCGATCGAGGACATCGAGAGCCACGTGCCGCTGCGCGTGACGCGCTACGAGCTGCGTGAGGACGCGATTGCCGCCGGCCGCTGGCGCGGCGGGCTGAACTCCGTCAAGGAAGTCGAGTTCCTCACGGACGGAAGCCTGAGCGTCGAAGGCGACGGCCACGCGCACAAGCCCTGGGGATTCCAGGGCGGTGCGGACGGACATACGTCCCACCTGCAGCTCATCCGCGGCCAACAGGCGCCGGTCGAACTTCCGTCCATGCTGCCGACGATGGCGGTGACGAAGGGGGACCGGATTCGCGCCGTCGGCGGCATCGGCGGCGGCTACGGCAAGGCGAGCGAACGGCCACCCGAGGCCGTGCGCGAGGATGTCCTGGACGGCTATCTCTCGCGCGAATCCGCGATGCGCGATTTCAAGGTCGCCGTCGACTAGGCGCGCCGCTCCCGGTTCAGGAGCAGGTAGAGCACGAAGCCCGCCGGCAGCCCGACCAGCCAGGACACGGGCAGGAACCACAGCATCGAGATTACTGCCGGCACCGCGACGGCGACGAGCGCGGCGACCTTGAATCCTCCCTGGTACCAGTGCGGGCTCCCCGCTTCGGTGGCGTACAGATCCTCCACCTTGAGCTGCCGCTTCCGCACGACGTAATAGTCCGCCAGCATCACCCCGAGCACCGGGCCGAACAGCGCGGAGTAATAGAGTATGAACCCCGAGAACACCTGCATGTTCGACAGCAGGACCCACGGGCAGGAGAGGACGCCGAACACGCCGGTGACGATGACCGCCTTGTGCCAGGAGACCTTGAAGGTATCCATCACGATCAGCGCCGGCGGCAGGATGTTGATCGTCAGGTTGGTGGTGAACTGGGCGATCAGGATGAACGCGAGCAAGACGACGAGCACGATCGGATTTGGGCTCAGTTGCATCAGCGCCTGAACCGGGTCCCAGATCCCGAGGGACGCGCCGGCGACGATGCCGAGCGTCAGCATGAAGAACCAGGGCGGCAGCACGCCCAGGAAGTGCCCGAGCCAGTTCGAGCGCGGCGCGCTCGTCAGGTGGCGCGTCATGTCGCCGATGTTCAGCATCACGGTCGCGAGAATGCCGATGGCTGTCGTGAGTCCTGCCCAGAACGCCGGTCCCCAATCGGCTGCGCGCCGCCAGGATTCCTCGATCTGGAAGCCGTGCTCGCCCACGATATGGAAGAGTATGTAGATCATCACCGCGGCGATGACGAGCGACCCGTAGACGTTGAACCACTTCATCGACCGGATGCCGCCCCAGGCGAGCCAGGTCTGTGCTGCCTGCAGGAGCACGAAGTACGTGAACACCGTCCAGGGCGCGGTGAACCCGACCAGCGTCTTCAGAATGCCGTCGAGCGAAAGCGCCGCAATCCAGGTGCCGATCCCGTACCAGGCGATCGCCGGAAGCGCGCGCAGGATTTCGACAATCTTCGAGCCACGAATGCCGAAGCTGGCCCGGCTCTGGATCAGGTAGGGGATTCCGTAGCGGTTTCCGGCGTCGCCGTTCAGCGAGAACATCACCACGGCCACCAGCCCGGCGACCAGCATGACGAAGAACGCCTGCGAGATGTTCATCGTGCCGTTCGGCGGCAGGAAGCCCTGCCCGATCACGAAGGCCTGGATGACGATCAGCGAGGACCACCACATCAGGATGTAAGAGCCGGTGCTGAAGATCCGGCCAGTGGGCGGCGTCGGTGACAGACTGTCGGGCTCGTTATTCATCGTTGTGTTGCGCCTCCGCGAGGCGCATTAGAGCATGATCGATTCATGGGTGTCTGCCGCGCTAGTTCAACTGCCCACCCTCTCCACCAGCTGTTTGCAGATGGCGATCAACTCCTCGAGCAGCTCTTCAGTGACCTGCAGCTCCCCCTCGTACTCGGCGAGATTTCGCAGGTCATGGCAGCGGGAGAGTACGCGCCACACCTCCGGGCCGAGTCCCAAGGTATGCGGTAGCAACTGGAAAACGATGTAGCGCTGCGTCGCGCGAAATCCGCGCCGGCGAAGCGCAGCCACGCACAACCCGTGGGCCGCGCCGTAAGCAAGGTCGAAGCGGCTGTCCAGAGCAAGGTCCTTGCGGGCTGCATCGATCAATCGCGCTTTGGCTGAGCGGAGCAGTCCCGCGATCTCGGCGGCGTCCGGCGGCTCGGCCTTCAGCGGCTTGCCGGGACCGCACAGGTTCTCAAGTGCGGAGGACATCCTCGCTCCCGATCAGCCAGATCTTGGGCTGCGCCAACAGACGCGTGGCGAACGCGCTACGGGCGTGCACGCGCTTTGCCCATTCCCGTGTGGACATGACCGTCGGATTCACTTGCCGGCCGATTGCCTCGGACAGCGGCTCGAGCACCGCCAGCAGTTCGCCGTAGGAAAGCTTGCCTGCGATGACCATCAGGTCGACGTCGCTCGTCGCAGTGTCCTCGCGCCTGGCGACGGATCCATAGACAAACGCAGCCTCGATACGCGAGGACAACGGCTGCAGCGCTGCTCGCAGCGGGTCCGCGAGGGCAAAAGTCTTGTTGGCAAGCGCGCATAGCTCGGCAAATACCGGCGACGCTGGGTTGGCCTGGTAGTGCTTCTGGTTTCCGATTGATCGAATGGTTACCAACCCACTTTGGGTCAGGCGAGCAACCTCGCGCTGCACGCCGCCGGCGCCGGCGCCGGCCAGCCGAATCAGCTCTCGCGCGTAGTAGCTGCGCTCCGGGTTGCCGAACAGCAGGCCGAGGACTCGCCGTTGCGTACCGCTGAACAGGGCGTCGCCCAGACCGGTCACCGGCTGGGACTTGGTGGTTCGGGCAGATGTTCTCATAATAGGTACGATCGTACCCATTATGAGTTCTTGCGGGCAAGCTGGCGTCTGAAGTCGTGTCTGAAACATCGCGGAGCGTCACATCCTTGAGCGCAGCTTGACCCTTCGAACCGCCGGCCGCCCTGCGGCAATCAGCTGAGAATGCCCGGAATTGCAGCGCTACCCGCCCCGCGGGCTCACCCCGCGCGTCGACCGGGTGCGCTACGCTTGTGCATGCCCCGCCGTCCCGACATCGCGCAGGCGATTGAGCGCATCGGCAAGTACGCCGGCGGCGACGACTGGCGCGAGCACCGCCACGCGCACCTCGAGGCCATGCTGGGCCGGCTCCTCGCGCAGTACGATCTCGAACTGCAGGCATGCTTTGATGAGGTCACCGAGCTCGGGCAGGCGGAAACGCTGGTCGGCTTCCTCCATGAGTCATTCCTGGCCGCCGAGTTCGGTCCGGAGAAAGCCAACGTGATCGACGAGTTCCTGGCGCGCCGCGGCTGGCAGCAGACTCCGCGGGCACGCGAATATCTGCAGGGAATCCGCACGACGCCCGTCTCGCTGTATGAGGTGCACGATGTTGCCCCGGGGGAATGGGTCGAGCTCAGGGACCTTTACCGCGCCGGGCCACCACGCCGCATCGCCGAGGAATCCGGCAGCCGCACTCTCCAGCGCTGGGACCGGCTCGCAGCGCGCGTGGTCATCGCGCGCGAGGAAGAGTTGCTGACCGGCGGCATTCTGTGGCTCGACCGCGAGTCTGCGGAAGCGCTCGAAGGCAAGCGGCGCCGCACCGACGAGGTGTTTCTCCAGGTCTGGCTCAAATGCCTGCTCGACTCCCGGCGCCGCCCGCTGCCCAGCTTGGCCAACACCGACGGCGAGCCACTGGTGCTCACAAGAACCCGACTGCCGGTTGCGGCGCATGCAACCGGCGAGGTCACGCGTCGCCTCGACGCACTCATCGGCTGGCAGCGTGAGACGGACGATGAGTCTCCGGCCTGGACCTGGCAGCCGGCTGGCGGCACGCCAGCGACCACTCACGCCACCGCGAAGCTGGAAAGAGGCTCGCTGATCGTCGAGACGAACTCTCGCGCGCGCATGGAGCGCGCGCTTGTGTCGCTGCGCGGCGCTCTCGGGACGCTCATCGGCCAGGCACTCACCAGCCACGAGGACCCGATGCAGCTCCTGCAGCTGCCGCAGCTGCCGCAGCTGCCGCAGGATCCATTGCCCGCCGGACCCGCGATCGAAGCCACGATGCGTCAGTTCAAGGATGCGCATTATCGCCGCGTGCTGGACGAACCCGTGCCGATGCTCGGCGACAAGACGCCGCGCCAGTGCGCGCGCACCAAGGCTGGTCGGGTTCGCGTCGTCCGCTGGCTCAAGGAGCTGGAGAACGGCGAACGGCATGGCGCCGCGGCGAGCGGACAGGCGCCGTACGACTTTGCCTGGATGTGGAAGGAGCTGGGTCTGCCGCTGGGCGATGAGTAAGGACTTAGTCGGGTCGAGCAGCCGCCAGGGGTTCTGGTCAGGCCCTGGCGCGCAGCGTGACGAGAGCGGCTCGCGAGGGCGAGCATGCTTGGTGGTCACAAACTGTGACCACCTCGGATCGCTCCACCTCGTTGATCCTCAAGCGTAAATCAGCGGGGAATCGCGCATTGTTAGACGATCACATTGATGAGCATTTCGCGGTCGCGGGAGATCAGCATGTCGGACTCACCGTAGCTCCCACGTGTACGGGTGGCTATCGGAATGGCGCTGGCCGCACTCGTCAATCCCATACGCGAGCGCTTCACTGCTTGCGGTCCAGATCGGCGGTAAACCCGATCGGTCGCGATTTCACCGTGGGCGGCGCCATCAGCGCGCGGATCGCCGCGTACAGCTCGTCGAACTCCTTCCGCGCACCTGCATCGAGCGTCGCAACCGATCGCTCCAGCGCTGCGAGCTTGCGGGCGAGCTCGGCATTGGACTCGAGTATTTGCCGAAGCTTCACGAACGCCCTGACGACGAAGACCGCCATCTCGGCAGCACGAGAACTACTCAAGACAGTCGCGGCCATGATGGCGCCATGCTCGGTAAAGACGAGGGGAGACTTGCGCCTGCCACCCCAACTTGATGTCGCAGAATGCGACATCAAGATTGCAAGCTCATGTTTTGTAAGCCTAAAGGCAAAGTCGTCGGGGAAACGATCGGGATTGCGTCGCACTTGCTAATTCAGTCGAGACGTAGCCACCCCGTAAAGCCGGGCCAGGTCCGCGTCCAGCATGACTCGCTGGCCACGCAGCACGAATATTCGCCGGGCAATTCCCAACCGATCATCCGCGCGAATCGAAGTTGGGCATCGACCGGCATCGTTCCGCACTCAGCGCCAGTCCGCTCGCTGCAAAACTGCGTTCTTCTCCCCTATTCCCGCCTCACCCTCGCCTCCAGAAACACCGCCTCCCGATGAAACTCCAGATACCTTCTCTGCCCCTCCGTGAACCCGCCGACATTGCGCCGCTCGTTGCTCGCAACCTCGCCACGGCTTGCAGTGGCTGGCGATCAGGTGTTCCGGCTGATCGACCCCCGTGATGCGGCAGGCGTGCTCGATGCGCGACACGCGCTCGCGAAACTTCCCCTGCCCGCGCCGCGCCAGGATGATCTGCGGCATCGTAGTCACCGGTATCCGGGGATCGGCCTGAATCTGCAGCGCCAGATCCTCCTCCCACCGGGCCTGCTCCAACGCGGGCGAATCTGTGCGCACCACATCCGAAGCCCAGCTATCGGCCGTCCGACGCACTTGCGTCGCCTCGGAACCGATGAGACTGATGAGTGCGTCGGCGAGCCCGGGCGGCACCTGCGTCAGATAGACGCTTTGCAGCCCGCTGCCTAACGGCGTGAGCGGCAAGTACTTCTCCGGCAGTCCGGGATCACGGGCGCGTTCGCGACGCCGCAGGATCCCTAACGACTCCTCACGCCGCTGCGGAACGCATCACCCAGCGACCGCAACTCCCCCCTGAACCTTGCCCTTTTCGCAGAGATAACCGATCAGTTCCTGTTCGGCACCTAGCCAGTCGAACAAGTCGTCATCAATTACCCGGTCGGGATCGACGCGCACGACGTGGGCGACGCAGTAGCGGATATTGAAGTCCCCGAGCATTAATTTGTATCCGTAGTGGAAATTCGAAATCAGTCGGCCCGCCTTTTCTGCCTGCATGGTAAACGCCTTGACCTCCGGTCCGGATGCCACCACGCGCCATTCACGGTTTCCGAATCTCACCTGCCTGTCTTCCTCTAGTGCCGCGACCAGCCGATTCCCAGCTGCCTCGATGGCCACTTCCTCCTGGTCAAACGTCTCCATCAGCTCAATGCGGTCGTAGCGCGAGCCGTCAGACTCGATCTCGTCGCGCTTGAGCAGCGCGAGCCAGGGCCGCCCCCGTAAACGCTCGCGCTCGAGATCGAGCCCCCGTTTCAACTCGAAGAACGACTCTGGAATCATCGACCACCCGGCATTGCGGAATATGCTCGATACCTTCATTAGCTGAGTCATACGCACGCTCCTTTGCAGGCGCGCCACGCAACAATCATTCGCCGCGCGACGCGCGGTTTCCGGCCGCCGTCCTCGACGGCCGCTCAATCAGCTTTGGAATGTTGGAGCCGGACCTGCTCCGGTTGTCTTGGCCCGATCAAGATCGCCAGTTGGCGACCGTTTGCCTTGCGGCCCTGTGCCCTGTTTGCCAGGGGAACCACCGTGCCTTTCAGGTCGGTTGGCGGGAGCGAACGCTCCACTCTGCACGTGATAAGAGTGATGCCAAATTAGCTGTTTTCAAGACGCTTCAGACCCAGAGCCGTTCGGCTAAATGAATGCTGCAGGCGATGTCCCAAATCGCTTCGCGAGCGCTCTCGCCTGCCGTGCATTGATTTCCCGCTTACCACTCAGCACTTCGCTGACATTGGACTGAGAGCCGAAGAGGCCTGCGAGAGCAGTTTGCCGCAAATCGTGCTGTTCCATAAGGAACCGAAGGACAACGGCAGGGCTTGCCTCCGGCACCTGAACCTGTCGCTCCTCATAGTCGTGCACGAAGGTCGTTACAATCTCGAGCAAGCCCACAAGCGGGTGCGATTCGTCGTCCCCGATGTCGTCGAGGAGTGCATTCATGAACGACACCATCTCCCGGCAGTGACGAGCGCTGCTGATCGCCCGCAGTTTGACAGGCGCCCTGGCCTCCAGCTCGCGCCAGGCGGGCGTCAACTTTTCAATATGTCGCACGGCGTTGCCCCTCATCGTTTCCTCCTTCTCGCTCGCCCCCGCATCTCATCCGACCAGCGGTCATACTCCGGATGAGTAAACACCTGTCGGATGTAGACGCGACCTCGGTTGTAGTGAATTACTGTAATCACCCGGAACTTGTTACCGCCCATATCAAAAATCGTGTAGGGCGCGAAGTAATCCGCTGCTCCAAAGGTCCTCTTGATGGCACCGAAATCCACAAAGTGGCTCGATTTCATCAATCGAAACCAGACTGTCAGCGGCCCCTTGGCGGCAGGATGCGTTCCCCAGAATTCACGCAGCGCTCGCCGGGAGATTACCCGCATTCGTCAGCCCCTGGAGTGAAATATATCTCAAAATGAGATAATAAGCGAAGTGTCCCGACATAAGCGGCGGGCCGGACGAATTCCTCTTTCAGCACGAACTCGAGGTATGCGCGACCGATGAAAAGGACGCCGCAACGCATCGAGATTAGCGATACGGCGTCCTGGCCGCCTAGCGACAAAGTGCTGTGAATTAACCGGAATGCAGAGGGCGCCGTGCTTGTGGGCGGCGAAGATCGGGAGCTCGCCATCGTGGAAGTGGTCGACGGTCGGCGTGAGCAGCAGGCCATTCTCCCCGTCCAGGCGCTCGTCGTTGGACTCGCAATCCCTCCACGGCTTGCAGTAGCTGGCGGTCAGGTGTTCCGGCCGATTAACCCCCGTGATGCGGCAGGCGTGCTCGATGCGCGACACGCACTCGCGAAACTTCCCCTGCCCGCGCCGCTACGTTTCAAGTGACCGTCGCACTTCCAGTCGTCACTTTCGCGATTGCGGCTTCCTGTCACCGAACTCGTCGAAATCACACCATGTCATTCCCGAACTGTTTCGCATGAAAACGAGCCACAGCAGATCTGCTTCGGATTTCGTCCCATGATTCCTGTAGAAGTCCACGACCGACGCGTTCCCACGTCCAGACGATCCGCCATAAACCACTTCCCCTTTGCGCCACTCCGCCCACCCTGACGGGTCGACACCGAAGTAGAAGGTCAGCCGGAGCCTGCGCCCTTTGAGCGAACCTCCACACCACTCAATGAGCTCAAATGCGGCTTCATCGACGCCTTCGGCAAGCGCCGCTTTTCTCCATGCAAGTTGAGATGTCTGAAGCGCGTCGCTCGAATTGCGACGCTTCAATTCGATGAACCGCGGCTTGCCATCTTTCCAGGCAAATACGTCCCAGCATCCTGCCTTTGCCCCGGAGCGCTTTCGAATTCTCTCGAGAAGCTTCAGCGCCGCTGAGGGATAGGACACCGGAGTCAGCGGTTCCCAGCTGCTCGTGAACTTGCCGGGCCGATATGCCCACCCCGCGGTCCAACCGTCCTGCTCGAGTCGCTCCACGACCTGCAGCTCCGCAAATGGTCGATGGGGAGGACCCACGACGGGTTTTCGGTTGAAAGTACTCCGAGGAGACCGTCCGCTGTACTCGGGAAAGTAGGCTATTCTTCGATAGACTTCGAGTGCGCCGCCTTTGGCCGAAACTTTCGCCACGCCCCGGTTAAAGAAAGTCAGAAGCTCCCGAGGCACCTCACGTACTCGTTTCGATTTGGCCAAGCTTTTCTCCAGTTGACGGAAACTGGTGCCCTAGATCGCGATCGGTGAAGTAGACGATCTCATGCGGCTCGTTCATACGCGAGCGCGTCCATGATCTCGTCATGCGTCGCGCCATAGTCCTTGGCGACTGCGGCAGGCTCTTCGCCCGCGTTGATCCGAGCCAAGATCACGGAAGTCGTGACGCCCAGTCGCGCGAGCACCGACCGACCGAACGCCACGGTCGGGTCGAGCATCACCGATTGACCCTCAGGGCGATTCGGAACCGGCGGAAAGAAGCGGACGGGCAATCCGCCGTCCGACTTGATGCGATTCGTCATTCCGCGCAGCGCCGCCAGCTCCACCAGGTTGCGGAATGAGAGCCTGTGGGAGGAATCCCTGGGCGTGACGACAACCGGGCGAAAGCGGGCGGTGCCCGACCGGCGCGGGTAGTCTCGGCCTACCACCCAGGACCTGACGGTCGGGAGCGGGATGCGCAGATAACGCGCGGCCTCGGCAACCGTGTAGGCAGGGGCCAGTCTGGGGTCCAACTTCGCCACGGTTCCAACCCCTTGATCTGAAAGGTGGCCGATTCTAGCTCCCAGTGCCTGCCCCGCACAGGGGCCGTTTGCGGGCTAAAGCTCCAGATACGTCAGGTCTTGACCCTCGCCTCCAAAAACACCGCCTCCCGATGGAACTCCAGATACCGTCTCTGCCCCTCCGTGAACCCGCCGACATTGCGCCGCTCCTCCGGCGAAATCCCCATGCGCCGCAGCGACTCGCGATGTACGACCGGCGAGATCAGAAGCTCGCGATCGAAGAGATGATCAACGGTCGGCGTGAGCAGCAGGCCATTCTCCCCGTCCAGGCGCTCGTCGTTGGACTCGCAATCCCGCCACGGCTTGCAGTGGCTGGCGATCAGGTGTTCCGGCCGATTGACCCCCGTGATGCGGCAGGCGTGCTCGATGCGCGACACGCGCTCGCGAAACTTGCCCTGCCCGCGCCGCGCCAGGATGATCTGCGGCATCGTAGTCACCGCTATCCGGGGATCGGCCTGAATCTGCAGCGCCAGATCCTCCTCCCACCGGGCCTGCTCCAACGCGGGCGAATCAGTCGGCACGACATCCGAAGCCCAGCTATCGGCCGACCGGCGCGCTTGCGTCGCCTCCGAACCGATGAGACTGATGAGCGCGTCGGCGAGCCCGGGCGGCACGTGCGTGAGATAGACGCTTTGCAGCCCGCTACCTGACGGCGTGAGTGGCGAGTACTTCTTCGGCAGATACGGGCCGAGTGCATCCATCTGCGAACTCGGCTTGATCGTGTTCTTCAGCTCCACCCAGCGCACGTCCACGCGCCAGCCAGTCTGGCCCCACACCTTGCCCGCGGCGCCGAATTCAGGCGGCTTGGGGCAGTCGTAGCAGGAAGAGGTCGCGATGCCCCGTCGCATTTGCTATGCGGCGCCTGCAAACAGCAGAACACTCCGTTTGCGTCGACTCTTGCCGACTTCTTCATTGCCTGCCAACCTGGCGCCCGTGACCGTTCTCATTTCAACTGAAGTCACTGGAGTAAGCACTCCCCGAGCATGGTACAGCGCCTCAATCGCCGACTTCTTGCAAGTTCCTACAGCGTCGGTCATGGGTCAACTCATTCAGAACAGCGATTTCACGGTTCTCCCGACCCAGAGAGACGCTTGGCTTGAGGAGATCGAGATCCTGCGGTCAGCAATTCAGGGGCTGTCGGGTTCGATCTTTCTGGAATTCACTATCCCGCGTATGGGACGCCGGATCGATGCAGTGCTTCTCGCCGGAACAGGCGTTCTTGCAATTGAATTCAAGGTCGGCAAAGACTCCTTCGATCGCGCTGCCGTCGAACAGGTTTGGGACTACGCACTTGATCTCAAGAACTTTCACGAAGCCAGTCACAGCGTTCCCATCGTTCCGATTCTGGTAGCGACCGAGGCCCAGGACGCAGAGTCGATAGACCTGCACATCGATAGCGATGGTGTGTTTCGTCCAGTGGTGATCAGCGCCCGACATTTGCGGTCCGCCATCGAAGCTAGCACCAGAGCATTCGCCAAGTCGGAACTCGACCACACTGCGTGGGCACACGCCCCGTATCACCCAACTCCAACGATTGTCGAGGCAGCCCGATCCCTATATGCCCAACACTCGGTTGAGGCAATCGCCCGTCACGATGCTGGGGCTCGCAACCTTCATTTGACATCGCGTCGCATCGACGAGTTGATCGATGACGCCGCTTCGAATGGTCGTAAAGTCATCATTTTTGTCACTGGTGTTCCGGGTGCGGGCAAGACACTCGTGGGCCTTAACGTCGCCACGCGTCACCGCAGAGAACTCGCGGGCGAAACTCATGCGGTCTATCTCTCCGGCAACGGGCCACTAGTAGCGGTATTACGAGAAGCTTTGACTCGTGATGAAGTTGGCCAACGTAGGGCTCAGAGTCGGCGGATTACAAAAACCAAGGCGGGCAAGAACGTCAAAGCCTTCATTCAGATTGTCCACCACTTTCGAGACAATGGCCTCATAGAATCTGGGCCACCCTTTGAACATGTAGTCGTCTTTGACGAGGCACAACGCGCCTGGAACCTGAAGCAAACCGCAAGCTTCATGCTGCAGAAAAAGAAACAGCCTGGATTCTCTCAAACGGAACCTGAGTTTTTAATTTCTTGTGTGGATCGCCACAAAGATTGGGCCGTTATCATCTGTCTAGTCGGCGGAGGTCAGGAGATAAACAAAGGCGAAGCCGGGATTGATGCATGGCTCGATGCCGTGGACGCGTCCTTTCCACACTGGCACATGTACATCTCCGATCGTCTCCTTGACAGCGAATACGCCGCAGGCAAGGCGTTGGCCAAGGCCCGCAATCGCAAAGATACTTACTTTGACGACAGCCTGCACCTTGCTGTCTCAATGCGTTCTTTCCGTGCGGAGAATGTATCGGAGTTCGTGAAGGCTCTTCTGGACATTGACACCGTTGCGGCGCAAAAGGCTTTCGAACGATTGTCGAATCGTTATCCGATTGTCGTAACTCGACGTCTCGACTTGGCGAAGAATTGGCTAGCATGTCGTTCCCGCGGATCCGAGCGCTACGGCCTGGTGGCATCTTCGAAGGCGCAGAGACTCAAACCACACGCAATCGACGTGCGATTTAAAGTTGATCCCGTGCAGTGGTTCCTGAATGACAGGAACGATACGCGCTCCAGTTACTACCTCGAGGATGCAGCAACAGAGTTCCAGGTCCAGGGTCTCGAACTTGATTGGACGTGTGTAAGCTGGGACGGCGATTTCCGGTTTACAGATGCAGGCTGGAGTTACCACGCTTTTCGAGGCGACCGTTGGACTACCATCCGCAATGAGGACAATCGCAACTATCTTCGTAACGCTTATCGGGTTCTGCTGACACGTGCGCGGCAGGGGATAGTCGTATTCGTGCCGCCCGGCGATTTAAGTGACCCCACCCGATCGCCGACATTCTATGACCAGACGTTCACGTATCTCACGCAGATTGGAATTCCCGTGCTACGGTAACTCGTCCTAAGAAACAGTCCGCCCAGAGTTGCTGTTCGGAGCCCGCCAGTTCGTACTCCCTAATTTTGGTCTCGGCCGCTGCAACATTCGTCGCGTCGAACTCCACACAATTCAGTTCCCTTGCATGCTGCCAGTTGCGGACTATCATGCACTCGAACGGCTTCGAGTTGCGCAGGTCGCATTACACTAGCCAATATTGGGCTAGCTCCATGTTGCTACTCGCTCATGCCTACGTCGATATTGAGCCAGAACTTGGATCGCGATCGGTAATTAGTCGGCCGAAGTTGCCCTGAACATCGAAGCATTGATGTTGCCCAATTGCACCGAGGATCCACGTGTCACTTCAGATCGCTCACTTTACTCACTGCTCTGGATTCGCACTTGTTCTTAGTCGAAGTCACCGCTTGATATCAAGCGAACTGGTGCCGTGGGCTCATTTGCATGTCTAGGTGGCGTAGGAGTCTCTGTGAAAAAGACAGTCGATTCACTTTCAAGCGAAGGTTCACACAGGGAGGTGCAATGGCGCACGATCGACGAGCTTCTCTTGGACGACGAGAATCCGCGGTTGCCGGACGATTATGAAGGTGCGTCTCAGGCTAAGTTGCTAAAGCTGCTGGTCGAGGACTACTCGTTGCTCGATATTGGGGCTTCAATCGCAGAAAACGGCTACTTCTCAGAGGAGCCGTTGGTGACAGTTAGGCATCCGACTAGAAGGAAGTGGATTGTTATCGAAGGAAACAGACGGCTAGCTGCGCTAAGCCTCCTCGCACATCCTGAGCACGCACCAAATGACTCGCGCTCGAAGTGGAAAGAAATCGCCAGGTTGCCCAAGGCGCGGCCGGACAGAGTGCCAACGCTTGTCTACGATACGCGCAAAGAGATCACCCCCTATCTAGGCTTTCGCCATATCACGGGCGTGCTTCCTTGGCGCCCCTATCAGAAGGGCAGATACGTCGCCCAACTCATTGAGAAACTCAATCTTAGGTTCGATGAGATTGGCCGCCTAATCGGCATTAGATCTCAGACCGTTCGCGAACATTACGTTACCTATACAGTTGTTAGGCAGGCCCGCGAGAGCTTCGGACTTCAGACCAATAACATCGAGGAGTCCATCGGTGTTCTGAGACGGGCGCTGTCTGATCCCAATATACGTGATTTTATTGGCCTTGATCTTGGTCGAACTGAGAAGGAACTCGCCCGTCCACTCAAGAAAACGAGTTCGACCAAACTCCGCGAGCTCTTTGATTGGATGGTTGGCACCGACGAGAAGGCAGCCGCGTTAACGGACTCTCGAAGTCTCACGCTATTTGGCCGCGTCCTCGCAAACAAAGATGCTCTCAAGGCGCTGCGTTCAACCAATGATCTGACCTATGCTGGTAATCTAGTTGGTGGCGAGGAGGCGCGGTTGCTGGACCTTCTTCGCAAAGCAACTTTCAACTTAGATCAGGCACTTCCCTTGGTGCATAGATACCACCTTTCAAGGGATGTGGTTGTCGCAGCAGAACGATGCGCACAGATCGCCAAAGCAATCGCTCGAATCGTCGAAACTGGTCACTAGTATTAGTCATGCTTCGAGTTCCCATAAGTGATGAGTCCGAACAACTTGCCGATTGGCTGGAAGCGAGCCTACTTTCCAGCACAGCTAGTGACCGAATCGCCGATGCCGACATTCGCGACGTGTTTGAAGAGGCGGGTCGCGACAGCGATACCTGCCTCGATGTCATCCAACAGCTGCTAAGAGAACGCGAGCGCATACTTGGAACCGCATACCCGGTTGCTCGTGAGGGCCAGGGGTTCCGGCGCCGCGGCAATTGGAACAACTTTCTATGCTATTCATTTCTCCTATTCGTATCGATGAATCAGTCCTATGCGGAACTGCGATTTCGTGCAGGAGCTCAAGAACCTTCATTTCTGTTTGAGAATCTTGCTCTTCGGGCACTGTCAACTTTCTTCGGTGCCATTGCAGTTCGAGTTGGAGCTCCTCGCGTGGCGCCAGTGCCCGCAAGCCTGCCACATGCAATTGAGTATCTCTGTCGGGAAGTCGGCGAATCCGCACGTGTTCGCGGAGGATTGGAACAACATGCGATGGGGGATGACGGACTGGACATCTGGTTTGTCAAGCCATTCGGGGACGGTCGCGCCTCGAGCTTTTCTTTGTTGGCGCAGTGCGCCATTGGGGACAACTGGAAAGCAAAGCGTGGCGAGCTGCGTCTCGAAATTTGGAATAGACATGTCGACTGGCATGCCACTCCAATGCTCGCTTTTGCGGTTCCATTTCAAATTCCGCGAGATTCCTGGCGAGAAACAGCGGCTACATCTGGAATGGTAATCGATCGACTCCGCATAGCGAAAAGCATCGGTATGGCGAATCCGCCACGTGGTTTCGTTGGTCGTGTAAGAACTTGGACACGGGCAAGAATTCTGGAGACGATTCGGTGTGTGGGAATCTTGCAATAGATTCAAGACCGATGTGACCTACCTGGTGATTGAGGAACTACTCGTCCACATATCGCCAGGCAGGATAGTGGCCTCGATACCCTACATACGTTCTAGGGTCAAACCGCCACAAGGCAGCCATTATTCCGACACAGACCGTACACGAATTATCTCGACGCATTACCGCCGTCACAACTCACGAACGATACGATCCGCAAACTCAACAATATCTGTCTGCGGGTTCAAGTCGCCACTAACGCTCTCTGGAAGCGACAAATCGAACTGAACACTATCAGCAGCTATGTGCGCTTTGCTACGGACGTCGTTGCGCCGCAGTATGTCGATCGCCGGATCACCCATGTCATAGATTCGTGTGAACGTTTGGCTCCAACCAATCTGATATGCCGGCCAATCCGCCATCTCCGCATGTCGGTAACCACCCTCCGGGGTACTGCCATACGACGCAATTTTTTCCAACAAAAGTTGAGCCAATGAGTTGGGCTGCGACTCGTCAGACATACGAGAGCACGTTCGCGAAAGTGAACTGACTTGCTCAGGTAACGAAAGCCGAGCCGCCTTTTCACCCTCGGAAGCAATCATCTCAAATCCTATGCTCAACAAATACAATTGCTCCTGAGGTACTCCGTCAGTCGTACGGCGCGGATCAACTTGCATGACGCTATGGACGGGGTGCACCGATCGATTTCCCCGAGTTGCCTTAACCTCAACGGAGCAGTTCGCCAACACGAAATCCCTCGCGCTCCACTCATGTCCGTGCCAGCAATCGATAATACGCGCAGCTTTTCTTGAATCGCTACCCGCCGCGTTTAGGAGAGCTTCTAGGAACCGCAGTTCCCCGATTAAACCGAGGATTGTTTGATCACCAAGCGCAAGCCTTCGCAAAGCCATTTCGAGAATCGGCTCAACGGCGATAAACGCTTTCTCAACACTCCCATTGCTCCCAATCCTTCGCAGCAATTGCTCCACAACGAGGGCGATTAGTGGTTGGAAGTATTCATCGGCTGGAAATACGATTCTATTGGCCTCAAATCGGCCGCCCAAAGAACTCTCCCAACTATCGAACTTGAGGTGTCGCTCAACAAGCGCCGAAGTTGCTCGCAGTGCGACGCTACGAACAAATACCTCGCGCCCGCCGTGCAACTGCTTCGATAGCCCTATCCGTTGGTTGACATCACACCAGAATACTTGCCTTTGCTCATCAGTCGCTGGTGTTGAAAGAGATTCCGTACGACGTAGAATCTCTTCGAAAGTAGTGGCTATGTCACTCACGGTTGTTCGCTAGACGCTGCGAGTGCGCAATGCGGCTATGTGATCGGGACCCCCGCTAGGGATCCCGACACCGACGGTAGTTGCGTCATGGGCGCCTTCCGGGTCCCTCACAATATGGAATAGTAGTAACCCAGGTGCGCCACGAGGACGCCAAAGCGGCTCACCTTGAACATGATTAGGCGCATTCAATCCATTTAGGTGGTAATCAAAAAGTTGATCCCCCAAATAGGAGTCGACCTGATCGCCTGGGTTTCGGCTTCCCCAAGTCGAGACAAACAATCCACCCTTAGATCCACGGTCCATTCTAAGAACTCCGTGTTTTGCTAAAGCTGGGTGCGAACTACTGCCAGCCTGTCCATAGCGGACCCCAACATTGAATCGCGGCGCCGATCTTGCATATGCAACAAGGTCGATCATTGACCATGGCGTTCGAGGATCATCTGTTGGAACAAACCCCCGCGCCCGACGGGTAAGCATCGCTTGCCATAGCCTTAAGTAGGCCGCAATTGTGTAGGGACAGTACCTCGGATCAACGGCATCTTGACAATTTCCGTCGTGTTTTGGTGGTCTAAATAGCGGGCTCTCCGGCTCCTTTAGTCCGAGCTCACTCGCAATGCTCTGCCAGCGTTGATTGTTCGCTGAGTCTGGATCTGGAACGTGACTTTCAAAGTTGAGAGACTCAAGCAGCGTCGCAACTTCGACCAGATTCAACTGGCGCTTCATTGCGATTCCTCTTGTTGTCCCAGTGACGGCCAGCGGCTGCCACTGTTCACCCTCGAGCAGCCTGCCTAGAACTTCTGCGTTTCCTTTTGCGTGCTTTCCCACCTCCACGATTCTGACAAATGGGTCCGGGCCAGGGCACAACGGAAGTGCTCTCAAATTCGCAATCTTCCCTGTCGCTCGATATTGCCTTCCCTCTAGCACAAGTGGTGTTGGCGCTCGGCCTGAACTCTTATTCATCTCCTCAATAATCTCGCTCCTCAGCGCTTCATCACCTTCGTGATAGGAACGAAAAAGGTCCAACTGATCCTCAAACAAGAAAAGACGGCAGAACGGTAAGTGTTTACCACGATAGCCAAACCACCTTTGCATCTGCATTTGCGTGTCCGCCAATGGTTCATCAGCCGATCGCACAAACATCGACACGCAGAGGCCTTCCAAAGTGATGCCACGCGCCATCACGTTGCCAGACACAAAGATCGTAAAGATATCTTTTGGCGCGGACACCATCGCGGGCCCTACTGCCAATGGCTCGAATCCAGGATGATCATCTGCCCGTGGATCGCTATTAATGACGGATAATCGCGTATTTGGGAACACTTCGCTCACTAACAGCGCTTTAACATCCGACCACAGCAATGGTGGCGTCGACAAAAACTGCTGACCACCGGGAAGAAAGGACAACCTCGCGCTCGTCGACTGAAAGTCCACGAGCCATTTCTCCCACTTGCCCTCTTCCGCCTCTAGCCGTGCTTTTAATCCCTTTGCATTTAATTCTAGAAGCTGTACTGCATCTGTCGTTGCATTGAAATCTGCGTGCGCCGTTTGGTCCAGTTCATTGCACCAGTCCACAACCTCTTTGGCGGCGACAAAATGCTCACCGATTCTCGCGGAAGGGTGATACAGCATTGTGTGAGGAGAAGGACACACTGCCACCAGTTCATCCAAGCTGGTGCCCTTTATCGATCTCACAACTGAAAGCTTCTTGTTATCTATGAGGAGTCTAATTGCGCCCCCAACAAAGTAGGCGCGCAGCGCGTTCGCCAACATTTCGCTTCGACGTTCATTGGTAACGATGGTCCGCGATGAACCACTTAGTGTTAGCGGCTCATTAGGCAACTCTTCCGACATACATAGCCTGCCGACGCCCGTTGCTAGCCGCCTATAGAAGAACTCTCCGCCGATGTAGTAGCGCGTGATGCCATTTGGTTCAAAGTACGTATTTTGCCTTGGCGGTTTAATAGACCCGACATCGGCGGGTGTCCGCAATGCCGCAACAAACTCTGTGGGGCTGAGGGGATTGTGGGGCCTATCCGGGATTTTGTGGGCGAGGCATATCATGAGAGGTAGAGAGGATGGATATGCCAAGCAAGAGACGAACGATAGCGGTGCAGGCAGCGGCCCGAGGGCCGC
>Ga0163150_10002773_pt1 | contig 26009 bp, 24 predicted proteins | sample OliLakLV19P2IB_FD_148628 | JGI IMG/M metagenome (GOLD analysis project Ga0163150, IMG submission 148628) | Freshwater microbial mat bacterial communities from Lake Vanda, McMurdo Dry Valleys, Antarctica - Oligotrophic Lake LV.19.P2.IB | ecosystem: Environmental > Aquatic > Freshwater > Lake >...
GCCGCCCCGTGTGGCGGCAGCATCCGGCGTGGCCGGTGCCGCGCCTGCGACCACGCCCTCCCCCGGGGAGGCGCCCGCGATCGCTGCGCCGCCGCGCGCCCCCACCAACATTGCGCACCGTCTGTCGTCGCTATATGGGCGCGCGGACGACCTCGTCGCAGTCCGCAAGCTGGTCGAGCGTCATGTCGTCGTCACGATCGCGGGCGCCGGCGGGATCGGCAAGACCCGGTTGGCACAGGCGGTCGCCGCGGAGCTCGCCGCCGGGCACCGCAAGAATTTCCGGATGGGGTCTGGTGGATCGAACTGGCCCCGCTGGTGGACGGCGCGCTCGTCGCCTCGGCGGCGGCGCGGGTGCTCGGCCTGCAACTTGGCGGCGACCGTTCCCCGGTCGACAAGCTGGCGGGCGTGCTCGCGGCGCAACGCGTGTTGCTGGTGCTCGACAACTGCGAGCACCTGACCGACGCGGTCGCCGAATTCGTCGGGGTCGTGTGCGCGGCCGCGCCTGGCGTACTCGTGCTCGCCACCAGCCAGGAAACGCTGAAAACCTCCGACGAGCACGTGTATCGCCTGGGTTCGCTTGCGGTGCCAACGCGGGGCGGCGCGGAAGCCCGCGAGATCGGCGCGGTGTCGTTGTTCGTCGCACGGGCGGAAGCGGTGGATCCGCGTTTTTCGTTGACCCCCGAGAACACACCGGCCGTGGTCGAGATCTGCCGCCGGCTGGACGGCATTCCGCTCGCGATCGAGCTTGCCGCCGCGCGCTTGCCGCTGCTCGGCGTCGAGGGACTGCGGGTGCGCCTCGACGAGCGTTTCAGCGTCCTGACCGCAGGTGCGCGCACGGTGCTGCGCCGGCACCAGACGCTGCGCGCGACGTTCGAGTGGAGCCATGGCTTGCTCGCGCCGGAGCAACAAACCGTCTTCCGTCGGCTGGGCGTGTTCGCCGGCAGCTTCACGCTCGAGGCGGCGCAGCAGGTGGTGGAAGACGGCGCGATCGACCGGTGGTCGGCCCTCGATCATCTCGGCGCGCTGGTCGACAAGTCGCTGGTGTTGGCCGAAGGGGACGGCATACCGCGTTACCGCCTGCTCGAAACTGCGCGTGCGTACTCGCTCGAGCGGCTCGCCGAAGCGGGCGAGACGCCGGCGATGATGCGACGGCATGCCGAGGCGCTGCTCGAACAACTGAACGTCTTCGAACGCGAGGATGAAGTCTTGCCGGCGCGAGTGGAGGGCTGGCAGGCCGGCGCCGCCGAACTGGACAATCTGCGCGCAGCGCTGGTGTGGGCGGCCGCACCCGGTGATCGAGGAGTCACTCGCCGCCGCCGAGCGGCAAGCCGCGGTCGCGCGCAAATTCGGCAACGAGTTGGGTTCGTTGTACGCAGTGTCGAACATCGTCGAGGCCGAGAACCAACTGGGCCGCCCACCTCAAGGCAAGGTGCGGTCCTGCATCCACAGTCGTTTGGAGTTGTGGTATTGATCGTCCATCCCGCTATGCGGCGCGTCGTTGACTCGAACGATTGCCTCGCCTGCGGCACTGGCGCGGAGGTTCGCGCAGATCGATGACGGCCGGCGCGTGGCTTGTCGCTCAGCCGAATTTGATGAACATCTTTGAGTACGGCACCTTCAGCTTGGCGAGAGCGTCTTTGACCTTGGCCTCGTCACGCGTAAAAAGGGCTGCCTTGAGATCTGCCACCGACTTCTGCACGGCGGCGACCATCGTCTTGAATTCATCCTGCTCACGCAGTGCGGCGGGCGCCTCGCCCCCCAGGCGGGCCGCCAGAAACTCCAGCGCGCCGGTCTGGGCCGTCAGCTCCAGCAAGCCGTTGGAACCGGCAAGCGTTTTCGGCCCGTCGATCAACACCCGCTCCATCTGGGCGTGATAGGCGTTCATGTGGTCGCTGTAGACGATCACGTTGTTGCGACGACGGATCTCGGCCATGATGTCGCGGGCATGCTCCAGCGTTTCATGCGCATCGCTGAGCTCGTTCTTGCCAATCTCGCCAGCGGCCTTGTCGTAGATCTTGCTGACTTCAGCCAGCGAGGCGGCGAAAGCTTTGTCTTGGTCGTAAGGCGCAGGCGGCGCTGAGCCGAATTTCGTAGCCACGACACTCCAGCTCTGGCGCGCCTGCTCGATGGCGGCCTGGGATTCGGACTGCGAGTTCTGGTTGGTCTTGAAGAGTGCCGCGCGGTAGGGGCCGTAGGCCGCTTGCATGGCATTGGTAACCGGGTCGGCGGCGAAGGCCTTGTTTGAGACAAGGATGGCGAGGCCGGGCATCGCCAGCGCCACAGCAAACAGCCTGACCAAGAACATGTTTCCGAGTGACTGGGATGTTTTCATTTTCGCGCTCCGGACTTGTTGAACAGTTCGCGCTCGCTCCGATGAAGCGTGCGTCCATGAGCTACATTGAAGATCAACCATGTAATTGCCGTGTTGCACGCGCAGGCCGTTTTGCATCGCCGGGTAACAGCCACAGGCCGCGTTACAGTGCGTTACAAACATGCTTCCTGGCGTGCGCAAAGGAGCGTTAAATAATGTGCAGAGAAGAGGGCATCGCGCGAATCGAACTCGCTGAGTCGGTCAATAGACCTAGTGCGAAAAGCGCAAGTTCATGTAACAGGCTGATTGCATACTGATCGTCCCCTGTGCCGCCAAGGCGCGGCGGGGGCGGCTTCCGCCAACCGGGCTGAAGTCGGCTCGCCAGCGGCGGCGCCATCGAATGCGACGCCCGCCCACCTGAAGGCAAGGTGCGGTCCTACATCCGCGGTCGTTTGGAGTTGGTATTTATCGTCCATCCCGCGATGCGGCGCGTCGTCGACTCGAGCGATCGCCTCGCCTGCGGGCACTGGCGCGGAGGTGCGCGTACGTCGAGAACGACTCGCCCATTGCCGCAACACAATCGAACCAACGCCGAAGGAATGCCCCATGAAACACCTGTTTTCGCTGATGTTCACATTATGGCTTGCGTCGACGGCTAGCGTAGCACTGGCGACGTTCCATACGTTCAGCATCGAAGAGATCTACTCGAATGCCGACGGCACCATCCAGTTCGTGCTGCTGCAAGAATCGAGCGGACTGAACGGCCAGAATTTGTGGGCGGGACAGACGCTCACGGCGACGCGCGCGGGAAGCTCCAAGACGGTCGCGTTCCCGAGCAATCTGCCGAGTGCCGCAACCGCCAATCGCTATGTGCTGGTCGCTACGCAGGGCTACCTGGACGCGGCCAACGCGGGCATCGGAGGGTTCAGCGCGGTGTTCCCGGACTATGTGCTACCCAACCAGTTCCTGCCAACAGACGGCGGAACCATCAATTTTGCCGGCGTCGACAGCGTTACCTATGCACCGCTTCCGACGGATGGCACCCAGGCACTCTACACGCCGCTGACCTCGGGGCAGTTCGTCGCGGTGAACCAGGCGCGAAACTTTGCCGGCGCGGTGGCCACGGTGCCGGCGCTCGCGGTCACCGCGGTCGAGTTTTACAATCAGTCGCTCGACCATTACTTCATCAGCAACCTGCAGCCGGACATCGATGCGCTCGATTCCGGTCGGATCGCCGGCTGGGTCAGGACCGGCCTCAGCTTCTTCGTGTATTCCAGCCCCGCACCGTTTCTGAATCCCGTCTGCCGCTTTTACATTCCTCCCCAGCACGGCAATTCGCACTTCTTCTCCGCCTCGCCTCAAGAGTGCACGGAAGTCGCGAACCGCATCGGTTTCGACCCCAACTACAGCGGCTATATCGAGGAAACTCCTTCCGCGTTCTACGTGGAGCTCCCCAACACTTCGACAGGCGTGTGCGCGTTCGGCACCGTGCCGGTCTACCGGCTCTGGAACTTTCGTTTCGACTCCAACCACCGTTACACGACGAGTCGAGCGATCAAGAACGAGATGCTGGGACGGGGCTACATCGCCGAAGGGTACGGGCCGGATGCCGTGGCCATGTGTTCGCCGGTCTAGATCGCGGATGTCGGCGCCCGGGTTGATTGGCTGTCCGATTACAGCCAGGTTGCGCGATGCGCAGGGATACAGATGTCAGAAGATCGCGCGCCGCTTCAACCCGAGGTTGAGCCGCCGTCGGAGCATCCGCCAACGGTGCTCCAGACGACGATCAACATTCGCAGCACGTCGCTTGCCGTGCTGGCCCTCATCGCCGTAATCGGACTTCTGTATTGGGCCCGGGGGGTGTTCATTCCCATCGCCATCGCGGTGCTGGCGAGTTACACGCTGACGCCCGTCGTCGACTTTCTGAAAGAGCGAGCCAGGCTGCCTAAAGCCATAGGGGCGGCGCTGACGCTTATCGCGATTCTCATTGGCGCCGGTTTCGGCCTCGAGTCCCTTCAACCGCAGGCGATTCAAATCCTGGACATCGTGCCTCGCGCCACCGAGAAGTTCAGCCAGGCGCTGCGGCGCAATGCGCTCAAACCACCGGGGGCGGTCGAGAAGATCCAAAAGGCTGCAAGTGAAATCGAGAAAGCCGCGCACGCGGCGGCGACAACATCGAACACTCCGGTGACCGCGGCGGCAACCGCCGCCCGGGCGGCGGCCAGTTCAACCAGATTCAACGTGCAGGACTACGTAATGATCGGAACGGCGAACGCCGTTGCAGGGGTTGGCCAGTTGGTCGTTGTCGTGGCGCTGGTGTACTTCCTGCTCATCGCCGGTGACAGCTTCCGACGCACGCTGATGCGCATCAGCGGCGATACGTTGTCGAAGAAGAAAATCACCTTGCAGATTCTCGAGGAGATCAACTCTCAAATACAGCGATATCTCCTCGTCCAATTCGTGACGAGCGCGCTCCTGGGCGTCGTGACATGGTTGGCGTTTGCATGGATCGGACTCGATAACGCGCTGTTCTGGGGAGTCGTGGGCGGCGTGCTGCATTTGATTCCCTACGCGGGACCCACAGTGTTCCTCGTCGTTGTCGGCTTCGTCGCGTACGCGCAGTTCGACACCTTGCAACCAGTGGTTCTGGTCATCGGCAGCGGCCTTGCAATCGTCGGGGTGATCGGACTGCTGCTCGTGCCCTGGTTAACGCAAAAAGTGGGCCGGCTCAATGCGGTCACCGTATTCGTTACCCTGCTCGTATGGGGCTGGCTGTGGGGAATCTGGGGCCTGCTGCTGGGCATTCCGATTGTCATGGCGATCAACGCTGTGTGCGAACGCATCGAGGAGCTACAACCAATCAGCGAATTCCTAGGGTACGCACCGAAGAGGCAGAACGTTGAGGCAAAGGCGGATACTCCTGCGACGTAGTTCCGAACCAACCCAAACGATGGCGGAGTTTGATCTCGCGCCCGCGCAACAGCAGTGCGTCGTCGCTGGGCTGGGGCCGCCAGGTGAGCAACGCAACGTCACCGACTTGCCCGTGTGCCCGCGTGGCAGAAATGTTACAGTTTGATGACAACAGCGCGCTTCGGGTTCCGTGCCCGGCGGCGCGCGATCGAATGGAGGATCGCCCCATGCTACGCATTTGTTTTCCATGCGCTGCCAGCACTGATGCCGGTGCGCCAAATGGCCGAAGCCTGGGTACCCCGTTCAAACTAGCCGGCGACGAACGCTAAGCGGCGGCCGAAACCAAGGCAAAATCACGCGTTCGCGCGTAACCACGATGGAGAAGACCATGCAGATGCAATTCCGTATCGCGTTGTGTGCCGCGGCCCTTGCTGCCGCGGCATCGTTCCCGGTGCTTGCCGCCGATGGCTGCACCAATCGCGGCGAACTCGACGCGATGTACTGCGACGCCAACAAGGACATGGTGGCCGATGCGCCCACCGATGCCAAGAAGTGGAAGAACCCGTCGACTATCGTGTTCACGTACACGCCGGTGGAAGACCCGGCCGTCTACGAGAACATCTTCAAGCCGTTCACGACGCACCTGTCGGCCTGCCTCAACAAGAAGGTCGTGTTCTACCAGGTCCAGAACAACGCCGCGGAAATCGAGGCCATGCGTTCGGGCCGCCTGCATGTCGGCGGCTTCTCCACCGGCCCTACCGCGTTTGCGGTGAACCTGGCCGGTGCCGTGCCCTTCGCGGTCAAGGGCGATGCCAAGGAATTCCAGGGTTACAACCTGATCGTGATCGTCAAGGCCAACTCGCCGTACCAGAAGCTTACCGACCTGAAGGGCAAGAAGCTCGCGCATACGTCGCCGTCGTCCAACTCCGGCCACCTGGCGCCGCTTGCGTTGTTCCCCGGGCAGGGCCTCTCGCCCGACAAAGACTACAAGCCGGTGTTCTCGGGCAAGCACGACCAGTCGGTGCTGGGCGTCAACTCGGGTGACTACGACGCCGCGGCCGTGGCGTCCGACGTGTTCAAGCGCATGGCCGAGCGCGGTCAGGTGAAGGAAGCCGACTTCCGCGTGATCTTTCGCAGCCAGAAGTTTCCGACCTCGTCCTTCGCCTATGCGCATGACCTCGACCCGAAGCTGGTCGACAAGATGCTGACCTGCTTCTACGACTATCGCTTCACGCCCGAAATGGTGAAGGCCTTTGGCGGTGCGGACCGCTTCTTCCCCATCAATTACCAGACGTCATGGGACGTGGTGCGTTCGGTGGCCAAGGGCTCGGGCCAGGCCTTCGACAAGAGCACGTACGAGAAGGAAACCAAGCGCGAGGCTGAAGCCGCCGCCAAGGCCAAGAAGGGCTGATGCTCGAATTACGCCACCTGTCGAAGTCGTATGTGGCCGGGAAGCCGGTTCTCATCGACATCAACCTCGAAATTGCAGCGCGCGGCATCACGTCGATCATCGGGCCCTCCGGCACCGGCAAGAGTACGCTGATCCGCTGCATCAATCGGCTGGTGGAGCCGACAGAAGGCGAGATCCTGTTCGGGGGCGCGGACTTGGCCAGGCTATCCGGTGCGCCGCTGCGCCAGGCACGGCGGCACATCGGCATGGTGTTCCAGGAATTCAACCTGGTCGAGCGCCTGACGGTGATGGAGAACCTGTTGTCAGGGCGTCTAGGTTACGTTTCGCCGTGGCGCGCGTGGCGGCGCAAGTTTCCCGAGTCCGACATCCGCAAGGCCTACGAATTGCTGGACATCGTGGGTCTCGCGGGCTTCGCGCATCGGCGCGCGGATGCGCTGTCCGGCGGTCAGCGCCAGCGCGTGGGCATCGCGCGTGCGGTGATGCAGGAGCCGAAGCTGCTGCTTGCGGATGAACCCACTTCCTCGCTCGACCCCAAGACGTCGGTCGAGATCATGGAGTTGCTGGCCGGCGTGGGCCGCGCGCGCGAAATTCCCGTACTGATCAACATGCACGATGTGGAGCTGGCCAAGCGCTTCGCCGACCGCGTCGTCGGCATGTCCGGCGGACGCGTGATCTTCGATGGCGCGCCCGTGTATCTGACCGATGCCATCCTGAAACAGATCTACGGCGGCGAGAATTGGCTGCAATGAGGTGGCTGCAATGACGGCCACACGGACGTCGTCGCGATGAACACTGCCGCGCCCGCCGCCGGCCCGCTGCCCGATCCGTTTCCGCGCAGCATCTGGCCGCGCGTGGCTTGGGTGGCCCTTGCGGTGTATGTCGTTTACGCGTGCGCGCAGATGGATATCTCGTGGGAACGGCTGCAGATCGGCTTGGCGAATGCCGCCAAGTTCTTCAGCCGGTTGTTTCCGCCGAATTTTTCCCGCGAGGACTTGCTGATCAAGGGCCTGCTCGAAAGCCTCGAGATTGCCGTGTTGTCCACGACGCTGGGTATCACGCTGGCGCTGCCCATCGGGCTCGCTGCCGCACGCAACCTGATGCCGCCGTGGGTGTCGTGGCCGGCCCGCGCGATCATCGTGATGGCACGCTCGTTCCATCCGGTGATCGTGGCCATCCTGTTCGTCAAGGCGGTGGGCTTCGGCGCACTGGCCGGCGTACTGGCGTTGACCGTGGCCTCCGTCGGCTTCATCGGCAAGCTCTTCACCGAAGCCATCGAGGAGATCTCGTTGAAGCAGGTGGAGGCCGTGCGCGCCACCGGGGCGCCCTTTGCCTCGGTGTTGGCGTATGGCGTGATGCCCCAGGTGTTCTCGCGCTTCATCGGCTTTGGCACCTATCAGCTCGACTCGAACCTGCGCAATTCCACAATGGTGGGCATCGTCGGCGCCGGCGGCATCGGCGGCACGCTGTTTGCCGCATTCCAGCGCTTCGACTACGACTTCGTCTGCGCGATCCTCTTGTCCATCATCGGTCTCATCATGGTGGGCGAGGTGCTGGCCACCGCGGTGCGGGCGATCTTCATCGACAACGCGACGGTCGGCGACCTCTTCCGCAAGCGCAGCAAGGTCCCGCGCGAACGCGTGCCGGAGGACGACTGATGAAGTCGGCCGCCGTCGGGGCGCCACCCGTCGCGCCGCGCCGCTGGACGCGCTTCGCGCGGGCCCAGCGGCTTACGCGCTTCATGGTCTACCTCGTCATCGTGGCCGCCATCGTGGCGTCGCTGCGCACGATCGAGGTGATCCCGGAGTTCCTCTACGACGCCCCGGAACAGATGGTCGACCTCTTCTCGCGGATGTGGCCGGTGGATTGGTCGCATTACCCGGAGACGGTGCACGAAGCGCTGATCGAGACGATCAACATCGCGTCGATCGGCACGCTGCTGGCGCTGGTGCTCGCGTTGCCCGTCGGCGTACTGGCCGCGCACAACCTGGTCCCGTTCACACCGGTCAACCTGTTCGCCAAGCTGATCCTGGTGTCGTCACGCTCGGTCAACTCGCTGGTGTGGGCGCTGTTGTTTGTCGGCATCTTCGGGCCGGGCGCGCTGGCTGGCACGCTGGCCATCGCGTTCCGCTCGATCGGCTTCGTCGGCAAGCTCTTCGGCGAAGCGCTGGAGGAAGCCGCGCCCGGCCCCATCGAGGCGCTGACCGCTGCAGGCGCGCCATGGTGGTCGCGGATGAATTACGGCTACTGGCCGCAGGTGAAGCCGGCATTCTGGTCGATCGCGCTGTTTCGCTGGGACATCAACGTCCGCGAATCCGCCGTCCTGGGCCTGGTGGGCGCGGGCGGCATCGGCATGGCGCTCGATTCCGCGCTCAACCTCTTTCAGTGGGATCGCGTCGCGCTGATCCTTTTCGCCATCCTGATCGTGGTGATCATCGCCGAGGTGGTGGTGACGCAAGTCCGCAAGCGGATGATCTGATCTACCCCATGACCATGCAGCAATGCACGGATCACCTGGCCATGGCCAAGTCCGACCCCTTGAAGAAGGATACGAACATGGACAAGTCCTGCTCGGACATGATGAAGAAGGACGGCGGAATGATGAAGAAGGACGGCAGGGCAATGGAGCCGGCAAGAAGTAGCCCTTCGCCCCACTAGCGTCTGTCCTACACTCGATCGCGAAATCCGCCTAGTGATCTGGCTGCCACAGATGTCCACAATCCCATCATCAATTCACGTGGGAGAAACATCATGGGCAAATACGCTCTTGGCTGGATACTGGGAATACCTGCGATTGTACTGGTCGTGATCTACTTCTTCTTCAACTAATCGACGACATACGCACCGGCCGCAAGGTCGGTGCAACCCTCGGGTCAGCGCTGCAGGTGCTTCCCCAGGAAGCGCTCCATCGCCTCGTAGAACTCGAAGCGGTTCTCCTCGTTGTGGAACCCGTGGCCCTCGTTGTCCTTGACGATGTACTCGACCTCCACGCCCCGTTTGCGCATCGCCTCGACCATCTGGTCGGACTCGTTCTTGGCCACGCGCGGATCCTTGGCGCCTTGCGCGATCAGCAGCGGTGCGGTGATCCGGTCGGCATGAAACACGGGGGAGGCTGCACGCAGCAGCGCTTCGTCCCGCGTCATGTCGCCTACCATCTCGGAGAACATGTCGAGGAACGGCTTCCAGTACGGCGGGATCGACTTCAGGAACGTCAACAGGTTGGAGACGCCGACATAGTCGACGCCGGCGGCATAAAGATCCGGTGTATACGCCAAGCCGGCCAGCGTCGCGTAGCCGCCATAGCTGCCGCCATAGATCGCCACGCGCTTCGGGTCGGCGATGCCCTGCCCCACCAGCCACTGCACACCATCGGTGATGTCGTCCTGCATCGTCAGGCCCCATTGATGGAACGAGGCCTCCCAGAACTTCCGCCCGTAGCCGACGGAGCCGCGGAAATTCATCTGCAGCACCGCATAGCCGCGGTTGGCCAGGAACTGCACCTCCGGGTTGAAGCCCCACATGTCGCGCGCCCACGGGCCGCCATGCGGATTGATCACCACCGGCAGGTTCTTCGCGGGCACGCCTTTCGGCAGCGTCAGGTAACCATGGATCGTCAGCCCGTCGCGCGACGTGTACTGCACCGGCGTCATCAGCGCCAGGTCGTCCTCGCGCAGCCACGGCGTGACGTCGGCCAGGAACATGAGCTGTTTCGTAAGCCGGTCATAAAGATAACGCTTGCCGCGCGTGCGGTCGCTGAACGTGGCGACGATGAACTTGTCCTCGGCCTTGTCGGCGGACGTGAATTCGATCTCGTAGCCGGGCAGCTTCGCCTCGACATCGCGGAACATCGCCTCCGTCCGCACATCGAGGAACTTGCGTTGGGTCTTCGCGGTGACCCAGCGTGCGGTGGTCAGCACGCGCCGCTTGCGCGAGTACGTGAGACCCTCGACGTCAACCTCCGGACTTTCGACCAGCAGTTCACCCTCCTGCGCGGTGGCGGGATCAAACACGAAGAGCGCTGTCTTGTCGCGCCCGCGGTTGGAGGCGACGTAGAGCTGCTTGTTGTCGAAGGTGAAGAACAGCGGCGCCACCGATTCCTTGAAATTGGTGGTGAGGATGGGCGCGAACTCGTCGTCCTCCGAGGCGCGGTACAGCATCGTGGAGTCGACGCCATCGGTGCTGCCGGCCACGCGCAGCTTGCCGTCGTGATCCGTGCCCCAGCTCGTGATGTTGCCGGGATTCTGCGCGATCAGCGTTTCCGCGCCGCTGCGCAGATCAACGCGGTAGACGTCGAAGACCTCCGCGTCGCGGCGGTTGTGCGACAGGATCAGGTGATTGTCATCATCTTCAAGATCGTCGACGATTTCGGCGCGCACGTTCTCGCCGGGCGTCAGGTCCTTCAACGCGCTGCCGTCGAGATCCGCCACGACCACGTGAAAGTTCTCGTCGCCGCCGAAGTCCTTGACGTAGACGATGCGGTTGCCCTTCCAGAAGTACCCGCTGATGTCGCGCGCGGTTTCCGACGTGACGCGGGTGGCCTCGCCGCCGGCCAGCGGCCGCACGAACACATTCATCCGCCGCTCGTACGGCGCCGTGTACGACAGGAAGCGGCCATCCGGCGAAATCTGGTGGCCGGCCTGTTCGGCATTGCGGAAGAAGTCGCGCAGCGGTAGCAGCGGCGCGGACGAAGTGGTGGCGTGGGACATGGCTTGATGCCTCAAGGGCGCGGTTGCAGACGCGCATCATAGCGGGGCAGGCATTGCGCTATCCTTGGGCCCGTGTCGATCATCGCGGTATTCAACCAGAAGGGTGGCGTGGGCAAGACCACGACCGCGCTGAACCTGCTTGCGTCCATTGCGCAACGCAAGCAGCGTCCGATGGGTATCGACCTCGATCCGCAGGGCCACCTCACCCATGTCTTCGGCGTCCAGCCCAAATCGGCCGACGACACGATCTACAGCTTCTTCGTCCGGCAACGCCCATTGGATGAAATCGCCGAGATAACCCGCAGCGGCGTGGTGCTGTGCCCGTCGCATCTTGAACTGAACAAGCTGGACACGCTGCTCGGCAAGGGCGTCAACGTGGTGACGCGGCTGCGCCATGCGCTACATGTGCCGGGGGCCGCCCCCGGGCCGGTGGTGATCGACTGCTGCCCGTTGCTCAACGTCCTGTCACTCAATGCCGTATTCGCGGCCGACCTGATGTTGATCCCCGTGTCCGCCGATTTCCTTTCGCTGCAGGGCGCGGCGCAGGTGGAGCGGGCGTTAAACGCGCTCGAACCGGTGTTCAAGCGGCGGCTGCCGCGGCGCTACCTGCTGACGCGCTACGACATGCGCCGGCGGATGAGCGGGGCGGTGCTGGAACGGATGGCGGGGACGCTGCGCGCAGACGAGGTGTGCGTCACGCGTATCCGCGAGAATGTGAAACTGGCGGAAAGCCCGTCGGTGGGCATGGACATCTTCCGGCATGCGCCCGACAGCCGCGGGGCCCGCGACTATGCGGCGCTGCACGAGGAGCTAGTGAGTGCCGGCTTTCTCGAATGACATGGGCGCCGCGCTGATGAGGCCGATGATGCCCTCGACATCGAGCGTGTCTACACGTCGCGGCACCGATTGCTCGTTGCAATCGACAATTTCGCAGTAGTGATACATCTGCCGCAACCGCCGTTCGGCGTCCGTTTGCGTGGCCGCCATGATCTGGATGTTGTCCACTCGTTGGCCGTGTTTGGTCTTGATGTTGAAGCCGTATCGAATCACGACGTGCCTCCCGGTGGCAACCAGTTTGGGTCCGGACCCTGCCTTGTCCCTGCCGATCAAGGCATTGGGGCGGGTCGCTGTGGTGTTCGGACGCATCCTGCATGCAAGTACCGTACCCATCCCGGAGCCTCACCCGATGACGACCGTGCCTGACCTTGCGTTGCCCGCGGTGGACCCCGAGACCGTTTCCGCCTTGGCAAACGCATTGCGACGAATGAAGCTAGTAAGCGCCCACATACAACCCCGGTTCAGTCCACTGGCGGGCGGTGTCTCCTCGGACATCTACCGCGTGGAATTGCCCTCCGGCGTCATTTGCGTCAAGCGCGCGCTGCCCAAATTGAAGGTTGCGGCCGACTGGCAGGCGCCCGTCGAGCGCAACCGCTGGGAGGTGGATTGGCTGCGGGTGGCCGGCGCCATCGTGCCCGGCGCCGTCCCCCAGGTCTTGGGCGAAGACGCGGAAGCGGGTGCATTTGCGATGGCCTGGCTCGACCCGATGGCCTACCCGGTCTGGAAGTCGTTGCTGGTGGAAGGTGCCGCCCGGCCCAAAACGGCTGCCGCGGTCGGGACCATCCTGGGCCGGATCCACGCCGCCACCGCGGACCGCCCGGCCATCGCGGCGCGCTTTCCCACCGACGCGCTGTTCCACGCGATCCGCCTCGACCCCTATCTCGTCACCACCGCCGGCGCGCACCCGGACCTGGCCCCGCAACTGCACGCGCTGGTGGCCACCACGGCCGCGACCAAACGGGTATTGGTGCACGGCGACTACAGCCCCAAGAACATTGTCATCGGCACGGAAGGGCCGGTGATCCTCGACGCCGAATGCGCGTGGTATGGGGACCCGGCCTTCGACCTGGCGTTCGTGCTCAACCACCTGTTGCTGAAAGGCGTGTGGCGGCCGGAAGGGCGCGCGGGCTACGCTGTGATGGCGCATCTTCTGATCGACGCCTACCGCGCGCACGTGGCGTGGGAGCCGTGGACAGATCTCGACACCCGCACCGCAGCGTTGCTGCCGGGGTTGATGCTGGCGCGCATCGACGGCAAGTCGCCGGTCGAATACATCACGGATGTGCGCTCCAAGGACTACGTCCGCGCCTTCGCGCGGGCGCATCTCGCGCAACCCACCGCCACACTGGAACAACTCGTGCATAGGTGGTCGCCATGACCCCCACCACCATCAACCGCGTGCACGGCCGGCGCGTGTTCGATTCGCGCGGCCGCCCCACGGTCGAAGCCGAGGTGCGTCTAGCCAGCGGCGTGATCGGACGCGGGATTGCGCCGGCCGGGGCGTCGCGCGGCTCACGCGAGGCGATCGACCTGCGCGATGGCGGCTCGCGCCTCGGGGGTTACGATGTCGTCACCGCGGTGGCCAATGTCCGCGGGCCGCTGGCGCGTGCGATCTTCGGCATGGACGCGCTGAACCAGGCCGACATCGATGCACGACTGATCGAGGTGGACGGCACGCCCAACAAGGCGAAGATGGGGGGCAATGCGATCGTTGCGATATCGCTGGCGGTGGCACAGGCCGCCGCCAACGCGCACGACATGCCGCTGTGGATGTACCTCGCCGACGATGGCCCCGTGACGCTGCCGCTGCCGGAAATCCAGATTTTCGGTGGTGGCGCGCATGCCGGTCGCCGCATCGACATCCAGGACCTGATGGTGATGCCCGTCGGCGCGTGGACCTTCGACGACGCGATCATGATGGCCGCGGAAATCTATCGCGCCGCCGGCGTCCTGATGCAGGAGGAGGGCAAGCTCGCCGGCGTGGCCGACGAAGGCGGGTGGTGGCCGCAGTTCGCGTCCAACGAGGAAGCGCTCGAGATGACCGTGCGCGCGATCGAGCGGTCCGGGTGCCATCCGGGCAGCGACGCGGCCATCTCGCTCGACATCGCGGCCTCCGAGTTCGGCCGCGACGGGCGCTACACGCTGGCGCTCGACAAGCGCGAGCTGGACCGTGACGGCATGTCCGAGATGTTGCTGCGCTGGATGGACAAGTATCCGATCGTGTCGATCGAAGATCCATTCGCCGAGGACGATCGCGTGGCATGGATCGAATTCAACCGGGCCGCGGGCCATCGCGTGCAGATCATCGGCGACGACTACCTGGCCACGAACGCCGCACGCATCTCGGACGCCAAGCTCGATGAGGCGTGCAACGCCGTGCTGATCAAGGTCAACCAGGCCGGCACGCTGACGGAAACCAAGGCGGCGCTGGATGCAGGCAAGGCCGCGGGCTTCGGCACCATCGTGTCCGCGCGTTCCGGCGAATCGGAGGACACGGCGATCGCCCACCTGGCCGTGGGCTGGAACGCCGGCCAGTTGAAGGTGGGTTCATTCGCGCGCAGCGAGCGGATGGCGAAGTGGAACGAAGTGCTGCGCATCGAGGAGGCGCTGGGCAACGATGCGAAGTTCGCCGGCGCCGCGGCGCTGGCGAAGCGGCAGTAAGAAAGGGGCCAGGCTCGATTTCCTTTCCTTCCCGGGCGCGTGGAATTTCGGGGCCAGGCCACGCAAATACTGCGGCTTGCTTTGACCTGCGGCGTGACCTGCGAGACGATAGGCGCGGCGCCACTGCCCGAATTTGCCCAGGTTCGCATTGACACCCGCAACCGCATCGAAGTCGTCACGATCTTGTTCACCGACATCGAGTCGAGCACTCATTTGTGGGAGCGAGACCCTGAGGGGATGTCGCAGGCGCTCGCCGACCATGACGCGTTGGCGCGCGCAGCGGTCAATCGTCACCACGGCACGCTGGTCAAGATGACCGGCGACGGGATGCATGCTGTGTTCGCCAACCCGGTACATGCACTCAATGCGACGATCAACCTGCAATTGGCCATGGCCGACATGTCGTCGAAGCACGGAGTCGCGCTGCGCGTGCGATGCGGTCTGCATGCAGGGGTCGTCGAGCACCGCGAGGAAGATTACTTCGGATCTGCGGTAAATCGGGCTGCCCGCATCATGGCCGCCGCGCATGGCGAGCAGGTGCTGCTGTCGCAAGCGGTCGTCGAGCTGGTCCGCGATTGCCTGCCGCCAGGCGTTTCGCTTCGCGACCTGGGCGCCGTGCGCCTGCGCGATTTGACGAGCCCGGAACACGTCTTTCAGGTCGTGCATCCGCAGCTTCGTCAGGACTTTTCGGCATTGCGCTCGCTGGAATCGACGCCCAACAACTTGCCACAGCAGCTGACGTCGTTCGTCGGCCGCGAGTGCGAACTCATCGAAGTGGAGGAACTGCTTGGAAAGACCCGGCTTTTGACGTTGTTGGGCGTGGGCGGCATCGGCAAGACGCGGCTTTCGCTGCAGCTCGCCGCGGAGGTCATTGACGACTATCCGGACGGTGTGTGGTTCGTCGAATTGGCAGCCATTGCCGACGCGCGAATTGTTGCGCAGGCGACAGCTACGGTTCTCGCTGTCAAGGAGGAAGCGGGGCGTCCGGTCGGCGAGGCGACGATGAAGGCCGTCCGGGGCCGGCGCATGCTGATCGTACTGGACAATTGCGAGCACCTGATTCTCGCCTGCGCCGAGCTCGCCAGGGACCTCCTGCAAGCAAGCCCGCACTTGAAGATACTTGCGTCTAGCCGCGAACCGCTGCGCATCGCGGGTGAAACCAACTATGCCATGCCGGCACTCGCGGTCCCCGATCCCCACGAGGTCGTCGCTACAGAGTCGCTGATGCAGTTCGAGGCGGTCCACCTGTTCGTCGAGCGCGCGGTCGCCGCGCAGCCGACTTTCCGGGTTACCGACCGGAACGCGCCGGCGGTGGTCGAGATCTGCCGCCATCTCGACGGAATTCCTCTGGCGATCGAGCTCGCCGCCGCGCGACTGCGCACGCTGTCCGTGGAAAGGATCGCAGAGCGCCTGAGCGACCGGTTCCATTTGCTGACTGTAGGGCTGACGACCGCGCTTCCACGGCAGCAGACCTTGCGCGCCCTGATCGATTGGAGCCATGACCTGCTCACCGACCGCGAGCGTACATTGCTGCGACGGCTCTCGGTCTTTGCGGGTGGCTGGACACTCGAGGCCGCCGAGGCAGTGGGTGCGGGAGGCGATCTCGGTGAGCCGGACGTGCTCGACCTGCTGTCGTTCCTCGTCGAGAAATCGCTGGTGGTCATGGAGGCCGAGCGCGAGCGCTACCACTTGCTGGAAACGATTCGCGAATATGCGTTGCAGCGACTCGAGGCGGCGGGCGAGACCGTGGCGATGCAAACACGACACCGCGACTATTTCCTCGCGTTTGTTGAACAGATATTTCCAGAGCTATTCGGCGAGCAACGCACGAAGTGGTTCGCGCTCCTGGATCGCGAGCTCGACAATGTCCTCGCGGCGCATGCATGGTGCAATGCCCAGTCTGCCGATGGCCAGCTCGACCTTCGGCTCGTCCATGCCATCAAGCCGTACTACTACAATCGCGGGCTGCTCGGGCTGGCGCTGAGAATTACCACGGAGGCGCTCGAGCATCCGGCGGCGGCGGAACGCGATTTCCTCCGGTGTCGCGGCCTGTTCGACGCCGGGCAACTCTGCTCGTTCATGGGCAGGTACGCGATTGCGCAGAATTTCCTCGAGCAAAGCCTCGCAGTCGCGCGCGAAATCGACGACCGGCAACGCATCGCGTCCGCGCTGCAGATGCTCGGGATGGCTGCGCTTGGCCAGGACGACATCGCGGCGGCGCGCCGCTATCTGAGCGAGGCGCTCGCGATGGCCCGCGAGATCGGTAACCGGCGCGAGATCGCGGCGGCGCTGAACGCCCTCGCGCAATTTCACCGGGTCGCCGGTGAAGTGAATGTGGCATTGCCGTTGTATACCGAGATGCTGGATATTACCCGCGAGACCGGCGACTACGAGACGATGGCCATCGCCATTCTGAATTTGGCCATGGTTGCGGTAGTACGCCGCGATGCTGCTGAAGCGCGACGGCTACTCACCGACACGCTACGTATCCTCGACGAGATCGGGTCGCGGCCCATCGGGCAAAGCCTTATCGAAGTATCCGCAGGACTTGCGGCGTTGCAAGAGGCGTGGTCCCGGAGCGCTCGGTTCTTCGGGATCTCGGAAGCGCACGCGCAACGGACCGGCATCCATCGCGATCCCGCTGACGAGGCATTTCTTCTTCCGCGGATCCAGGCGACGCGCGAGGCGCTGGGCAATGAATCCTTCGTCGCGGCCGACGCGTCGGGGCGCGAGCAGTCCTACGAGGGCGGCATCGAGGAGATCCGCGCGTGGCTCGCGTCCGACGCCTAGTAGTTCACGACCCAAGGATCCACGACGTCCAAGCCTTGGACATGAATCGCGTACTTGTAGATATCGGGAGGTGTGCCGGGTTTGATGTCGCACTTGAACTTCTTGCTGCCTTGCGCCTGGCACGCGAAATTGGTGCCGGCGGTGCCCGACGGGAACTTTATGCCATCGCTTGCGAAGGTGTAGTTCGTCGCCGGGTCGATCTCGAACTGGATCTTGTAGTTGGGTTTGGTCAAAATTACTTCCGGAAGCGCATACGGAACGCAGGGACTCGCGTCGCAATTGAACATGATCGTGACGTTGCAATCTTTGCCTCTGCAGTCAGCTGGCGGAGGATGCCCGCGGGTAGTCACCTTAACGGATTGTGTTGCAGCGAACCATCCACCTCCGGCAAATACAATGGCCGTGACGAGCAATTTGACAATCATTGATGTTTGCATTGACGTCTCCCCGTTATGAAGCAGCAAAAACAGCGACTAGGCGAGAAAAGGAAGCACCACGGCGCTCGTTACGGTTTCCGGGCGGCGGTCACCTTCGCACTCTCCAGGGCCGTGGGCGGCAAAGCGTGCCACCAGCCGTCGCAATGGAATCACGAAAGGTTTCGACCTGCAAGGCGGATCGGTGTCATAGTCCGCCGACCTGCCGCGCGTGGTGGTTGGGCCAGCATTGCGAAAGTGGCCGCCAGGCACTCTATAATGCTGCCTCAGAAATGAGCCGATCTACAGGCCAGAGCCATAGGGCTGAGTTCGCGGGATCGCAGCTCCAACTCCAATGGAAAAGGGCCCCGCACGGCCCTCTTCCTTGAGCTGACGAAGTACGCGGTCGATGCTTCTTCGCCGTCGCCGGCTTGATTGCCTTGGTCGCGCGCGCCGGCAGCGGGGCCGCATTCTTGTTGCTGAGGCTCATGCGAATCAGGATGCCCGGAGGCATCACGTCCTTGCCGAAGTACGCGTTGTTCCAGTCATTGCTGGGCGCGATGACCGTGCCTGTCAGCCAGCCAGGCCGCAACCTTGGCGTGGTCCAGCACTTCGCGATTGACCACCGATACCGGCGTCTTGTGCATCGCGAAGTCGGCGACGCTACCCAGGCCCGCGCGCGCAATCGCATCGAAGCATTCGTCGGTCCAGCACAGCGAGTGCGGGCTGACGATCACGTTGTCCATCGTCAGCAGCGGATTGTCAGGCGCCACCGGCTCCTGCTCGAAGACATCGAGTGCGGCGCCGGCGATCGTGCCGGTGCGCAACGCGGCGATCAGCGCCGTCTCGTCGACGATCGGGCCGCGCGCGACATTGATCAGGTAAGCGGTCTTCTTCATCTGCGCCAGCCGCTGCGCGTTGATGAGGTGTCGCGTGCTGTCGTTGAGCAGGCACGAGACGACGACGAAGTCCGAGCGCTGCAACAGTTCGTCCAGCGAAACGAGCGTGGCACCGGTCGCGGCGACGTCACCGGCGACGGCGAACGGATCGGCCGTCAACACGGTCAGGTCAAAGGCGCGCGCCAGCGGCACCGTCTCGCGGCCGATGCCGCCGAAGCCTACCAGGCCGATCGTGCGCGTGGTGAGGCCCTGGCCCATGAAGTCGTTGCGGCGGTTCCAGCCGCCGGTGCGCGTCAGCTTGTCCTTGGCAAAGAGACGCTGCGACAGCGCCAGCACGAAGGTCATGGCCATCGTGGCCACCGGACGGCGGATGGCGATGGGCGTGTTGGTCAGCACGATGCCGGCCCGCGTGAGCGCGGCCACGTCCACCGAGTCGAAGCCGACACCGTGCCGCGCGATCATCTTCACGCGGCAATCGGCGCGGCCCACGGTGATGGCCGTCACCTTGGGTGAGTTGACGTAAAGGAGGTCATAGGCCGCGGCGATGTCCGGCGAAACCTCGCTGCCGAGGGCGGGCAGGTATTCCCATTCGATCGCATTGCACGTGTCGAGCAATTCCAGCGGTGCCAGCCCGAAGGAGGGCGTGCCGGCGCTGGTGAGAAGGTCGGGCGTGAGGCCCACGCGAAGTTTGGCGGTCATGGCGATGGCACCTGAATGAATGTGTTGCCGAATGCGTTGCCGAATGCGTTGTGGTTGTAGGCGAGGCTTCAGCCTCGCGGAATGTTACACGAGGCTGAAGCCTCGTCTACGCCTCGTCTACGCCTCTACGCCTCGTCTACGGAAGTTTGCGCAGATGCGAAATGCCCGCGGTAAGGCCAGCCTTGTAGATCTGCGAATCGAGTCCATAGGCCATCACGCGAAAGCCGTAGCCGTGATAGCGCGTGGCCCAGGTGTCGTCAAGGGCGAGGAAACCCGCCGGTTTGCCATGCTTGCGCGCGGCCGCGACGATGCGGTGCACGTGGTCCAGGTACTCCGGATGATCGAACTGCCCGGGAATGCCCATGAAGTTGGTCAGATCGAAGTGCCCGAGCCACAGGATGTCGATGCCCGGCACGGCGGCAATGGCTTCGGCGTTGGCCACACCGTCTCGTGTTTCAATCAGCGCGATCATCAACGTGCGTGCGCGCGCCGCGGCAATCTTGTCGACCGGCGCGCCGGCGCGGTAGTCATCGTGCGCCATCCCGAAGGCTGCGCCGCGGCGGCCCACCGGCGGATATTGCGAACACGTCACGATGTGGCGCGCCTGCTCGGCTGACTCGACCATCGGCACCATGATGCCGTGCGCGCCGGCATCGAGCACCCGCGCAATGAAGTGATACTCGCCAACCGGCACGCGCACCAGCGGCGTGATCGGCAATCCGCGGCATTGCGCCAGCTGCGCCTTGATCGTCTCGATGTCGGCGCCGCTATGTTCCATGTCGTACAGGATGAAGTCCGCACCCGCTTCGCGCGTCAGTTGCGCGAGGCCGGGCGTGAAGAACTCGAACACCATCGTGCCGGTGAGCAATTCGTTGCGGGCAAGGCGTTGCTTGAAGGGGCTGGCGTCGGCGGTCATCGTGGACAAACTTGTGGTGGAGGAGGTGGCGTCAAACGGCAAGCAACTGTTCGGCGACCTCGACGAAACCGGCGCCGCCTTCCCCGATGGTGACATAAGCCGGCGGCGTCGCGATGCGATCGAGGAAGGGCACGACGTTGGCCACGCCCACCGCATTGGGGAAGAACGCGAACATCGGCGCATCGTTGGGGGAGTCCCCCACGTACACGAAGCGGTCGCGCTCCGCATCGAGGTCGATCGCAAATACCTCGGCCAGCAACGTGCGGGTCATGCCAAGCTTGTCGTAGGACCCGAACCAGCCGTTCACATGGATCGAGCTGACTTTCGCGGTGAGGCCCGCGGCCTGCATCAGCGCCACGATACGATCGACTTCCGCGCGCGGCAACGGCGCGACATCCTCGCAGAAGTCGATGGCGAGGTCGCACTCGCGGTATTGCTGGTCGGAGGCCAGTGCGGAGCCGGGAACCGCCGCCAGGATCTGCGCGCCGATTGCGGCCAGCTGCGCGCGCTGTGCCGCACGCGTCGCCGCATCCACGACAAACTGCTGCTGCAGCGTGCGCCGCGCCGCGTCGTAGCGCATGAAGAACGCACCGTTCTCGCCCACCACCGCATCCACCGGCCACGTCCGCGCGATGTGATCGCACCAGCCGGCGGGCCGTCCGGTGATCGGGATCACCAGCTTGCCGGCGGCACGCAGGCGGCCCAATGCCGCGTAGGCCGTGGGCGTGAGCTGCCCATGGGTGGTGATCGTGTCGTCGATGTCGGCAAGAACGCCGCGGATCGCGCGTCGTGTCGCGGCCGGCATCGCGGCCAGCGGCTGCAGGCTTGCAGGTGAACTCACGGCTTGGGCGTATCCTGCCGCAGCCAGTTGGGGACTTCCGGCGCGCGCCACGTTTCCAGCGCCGCAAAGACTGAATCGACCTCGGTGACTACGGCCAGCATCGTCCGGTGCTCGGGCTTCACGAAGCGATCCTCCACCGCGCGATCGAGCTGCGCCAGGAAACCATCGAAATAGCCATCGACATTGAGCATCACCAACGGCTTCACGTGGATGCCAAGCTGGTCCCACGTCGCCATCTCACATAGCTCGTCGAAGGTGCCGAAGCCCCCCGGCAAGGCGACGAACGCATCCGCGTGATTGGCCATGCGCATCTTGCGCTCGTGCATCGTGGGCACGACCTCCAGCCGCGTCAGGCCCGGATGACCCACTTCGCGGACCATCAGTTGCTGCGTGATCACGCCGATGACTTCGCCACCGGCCTCAAGCGCTGCCTCGGCGGCGATCTTCATCAGGCCGACGCTGCCGCCGCCATAGACCAAGCCCATGCCATGCGCCGCCACCGCCTGGCCGAACGCCTTGGCCGTGGCCGCGTACACCGGCCGCGCGCCCGGACTCGAACCGCAGAAGAGACATACTCTCTTGATCTGGCTTTCACCTTCGCGCTGCGCGCTCCGGTATTCGCCCGTGGGACGGCCCGGCGGGTTGATAGGATCACCTTCGCGCTGCGCGCTCCGGTATTCGCCCTTGGGACGGCCCGGCGCGCTCATGACGATTCACCTTCGCGTTGCGCGCTCCGGTATTCGCCCTTGGGACGGCCCGGCGCGCTCATGCCCGCTCCTTGATGTAGGTGGCCACCGCCTCGCGCTGCGCGGGCGTCATCGGCAGGCCGCACTTGGTCCGCCGCCACAGCACATCGTCAGCGGATGCTGCCCATTCTTCCGCCCGCAGATAGTCGACTTCGCGCGCCGTCAATTGCGCGCCGAAATCGATGCCGAGGTCCTCGGGCGCTTGCGCATCGCCCAGGATCCGCAGCGCGCGCGTGCCATGCCGTTGCGCCAACGCGCGCAGCAACGGCGCGGGCAGGCCCGGATAACGCCGGCACAATTCGGCAAACCACGCGTTGCGATCCCCGCGTGGCAGATCGCCTCCGGGCAACGGCGCATCGCGCGTCCACGCGGGCTTCAAGTCCGGGAAATACGGTGCCAGGTCGGCCAGCGCGGCCTCCGCCAGCTTGCGATACGTCGTGATCTTGCCGCCAAAGATCGACAGCACCGGCGCATGGTCGGGTCCAGGCTCGCCCGGCAACGCATCCACCTTCAGCACATAGTCACGCGTGACCGCCGACGGATTGTCGGCGCCATCGTCGTAGAGCGGCCGCACGCCGCTGTAGGTCCATACGATGTCGGACCGGGACAGCTGGCGCTCGAGATAGGTGTTGGCAAGTTCGAGCAGGTAGTCGACTTCGTCATCGGAAATTTCCGGATGGGCGTAAGCCTCGACGGGAACGTCGGTAGTGCCGATCAGCGAGTATGCCTCCTGATACGGGATGACGAACACGATCCGGTTGTCGGCGTTCTGCAGGATGTAGGCGTGGGCCTCCGTGTGCACGCGCGGCACCACGATGTGGCTGCCTTTCACATGGCGCACGTCCTCGTTGGCCGCGGAGGTGCGCACGCTGTCCAGCACGCGCTTCACCCACGGCCCGGCGGCGTTGACCAGTGCGCGCGCGGAGACTTCGGCTGCCGTGCCGTCGGCCGCGCGCAGCGCGACGTGCCACAGGCCATTCTCGCGGCGCGCGCCGGCGACCATCGTGTGCACGCGGATGTCCGCGCCACGCGCCTTTGCATCCAGCGCATTCAGTACGACAAGCCGCGCGTCGTCCACACGCGCGTCCGCGTAGACAAAGCCCTTCGTGAACGTGTTCTTCAGTCCCGCGCCCCAGCGGCTGCCGGCCAGCCTGACGCCGAAGGACTTCGGCAGCGACATTTTCCCGCCCAGCCGGTCGTAGAGAAGCAGCCCCAGCCGGATCATCCAAGCCGGTCGCAGGTGCCGTTCGTGCGGCAGCACAAAGGCCAGCGGCTCGATGATGTGCGGCGCGTTGGCCAGCAGCACTTCGCGCTCGGCCAGGGCTTCGCCGACCAGCCGGAACTCGTAGTGCTCGAGGTAGCGCAGTCCGCCGTGGATCAACTTGGTGCTCCACGACGACGTGGCGGAGGCCAGGTCGTGCTGCTCGGCCAGCAGCACTGACAGGCCGCGGCCGGCAGCATCGCGCGCGATGCCGGCACCGTTGATGCCACCGCCGATCACGAGGAGGTCGTAGAGGGGAGCACTCATGGTGAAGAACCCGTGATTCTACCGGATGCGCTAGGATTGGCTTCTGCCCGGAAGGAGTTTCCTGCCATGCCCATTCATCCTGAAATCACCGCGCTGGCCCCGCAGATGCGCCAATGGCGGCATCACCTCCACGCGCACCCGGAAACCGCCTTCGAGGAAACCGCCACCAGCGCGTTCGTGGCCGACAAGTTGCGTTCCTTCGGCCTTGAAGTGCACACGGGCATTGCGAAGACCGGCGTCGTGGGCGTGTTGCGGCATGGCACCTCCAGCACCGCGGTGGGCCTGCGCGCCGACCTCGATGCGTTGCACATCCACGAAAAATCCGGCGTGCCGCATGCATCGCGCAACGAAGGCAAGATGCACGCATGCGGCCACGACGGCCACACGACGATGCTGCTGGGCGCCGCGCAGGCAATGGCGCAGCGGCGCAGCTTCGACGGCACCGCATACTTCATCTTCCAGCCGGCCGAGGAAAACGAAGGCGGCGGCCGCGCGATGGTCGAGGAAGGCATCTTCGACCGCTTCCCGATGCAGGCCGTCTACGGCATGCATAACTGGCCCGAGTTGCCCGCCGGCAAGATCGCGTTGAGGGAAGGCCCGCTGATGGGTGCCTATGACATCTTCGAGATCGTCGCCACCGGTCGCGGCGGACATGCGGCGATGCCCCACCTCGGTCGCGACCCGATGCCCTTCGCTGCGCACCTGATCAACGCCTTGCAGACGATCGTCGCTCGCAACATCCATCCGTTGGAAGCAGGTGTGGTCAGCGTCACCCAGGTCCATGGCGGCGACACATGGAACGTCATCCCGCAGGAAGTGGTGCTGCGCGGCACCGCGCGCTCCTTCCAGCCGGCCGTCCAGGACCTGATCGAGAAACGGATGCGCGAAATCGTCGCAGGGCTCGCGGCCACGTTCGACATGACGGCCGCGCTGCGCTACGAGCGCCGCTATCCGGCCACGATCAACACGGCAGCGGAGACGCGGCATGCGCTGGCGGCCGCCACCGCGCTGGTGGGTGCCGAGAATGTCGACACCAACCCCACACCCTCGATGGGCTCGGAGGATTTCGCGTTCATGCTGCAGAAGAAACCTGGCTGCTACATCTGGCTGGGCGGCGGCCGCGGTCCCGGCACGCACAACCTGCATCACCCGCAGTACGACTTCAACGACGATGCGCTGACCATCGGCGCCAGCTATTGGGTCACGTTGGCGGAAGCGCAGTTGCCGGCAGGAACCCCGTAGACGAGGCTTCAGCCTCGCGGGCCGTGGGCCAAACGCGGCTTTAGTCCCGGCCCCGTCCGCCGCCCCGGACGAATCCGTGGGCATTCCGTGGGGGCCGCCCCCACAGGATCTCTCCAACCCCGGCACCTTTGCCGAGGGTCCATCAAGGAGAGATTCCATGAAATCACGCAAGCAATACCTGACGGAACCGGAAGAGCAGCGCTGGCTCAACGCTTCGCCGTGGACGGCCGTTGTGGGCGGCACCGTGGTCATCCTGTTGCTGATTGCGATGGCCGTGTTCACGCCGGGCGAGCGCCCGGCCCACGAACTCGAGCGGGCTGACGCCACGATGGTCGAGAGGCCGATCGCGACCGTGCCGCTACCGCCCTTGCCGAGCGCTGCCGACACAGCGTCCACCCCCGAAGAACAGCCCCCCACCTTTTAGAGGACCACCATGAACCACGAAGCCATCAGCCAGATTTTTTTTGCCGAGTGCTACACCGTGACCGCGGATGAAACCGCACAGTGCCTGTTCCACCGGCTGCGCCACGGCGGCGAATATGCGAGTCTACTCGTCGATGCCATGGCCACCGGGCACCTGCTGGCGTTGCTCGAATCGCTGTGTCTGCGCGAGATCCATCGCTACATCGACAGTGACGCCGAGGTCGTCGTTGGCAACGCGATCGAGTTTCGCCATTGCGCACCGATACCCCGCGGCGCAGAGCTCATCATCCGAGGCTGGGTCGAGGGCATCGGGGAGCGCGAGGCCACCTTCTACCTGCAGGCCCACGACGAGCATGAGAAGGTTTGCGAAGGAACGCTGCGACTGGTGGTGGTGCGGCGCGCGGAGTTCGCCCGCCGCATCGATCGCAAATGCGAAACCATCGCTCGCCGCGAACAGCTGTTTGTCGCGTAGTGGATTCCCGGCGTAGGCACGCGGTGATGAATAGGAATTCCAACGCCACTTCCGCGAGTGTCCCGGGCCGGTCAGGAGCGGTCGATCCGGAGTTTCATGCCGAAGGAACCTGAAAACCACACCGGATCGCGACGCCTGCCTGCCTGGGGCCACCTACAGCGGCGGTAATTTGCCGCAAGGTGGCCCCGCACGGACGGTCCCTGACCA